>Ga0206130_10000182_pt1 | contig 108259 bp, 94 predicted proteins | sample Helgoland_Spring_9_FD_148637 | JGI IMG/M metagenome (GOLD analysis project Ga0206130, IMG submission 148637) | Pelagic subsurface seawater microbial communities from Kabeltonne, Helgoland, North Sea - Helgoland_Spring_Bloom_20160512_1 | ecosystem: Environmental > Aquatic > Marine > Epipelagic ...
AACAGTTCAAAAGAAGCGATTAAAATATTGTAAAGGGAACCAATACTAGAAAAAATACGGTGGGTACCAAAGAGGCCATCAATAATTATCTCTAACACTTCAATATTAATGATTACAAAACCGACATATACAACAACATGAAGTATACCAGCTATTGGCCTAACAACCATTTTAGACTGTCCTAATGCAATTCGAAATACGTTAGTCCATCGTTCTTTTTTATGATCTAAATCATTAACCTTATACCCCAATTTAATATTACGAATTATTTTTTTACTATTTTTAATAAAAAAACCCGAACCAACAAGAAGAAGAATTAAAAACAGAATATTGGGTATGTATTGCATTAATTAATTTTTTTCGATTTCTGTATCTTTATATTCTTTTGATTTCTTTCCAAAAACAGATATATGAAGATAACGTTTTGGATTCTCTTTTAAGTCTCTTAATAATTCTTCTAATTCTTTAGAAGCAGCATCTAAGTTATCGTAAAGTTTTTTATCATTTACAAGTTTGCCAATGCTACCTTCACCCTGTTCAATTTTTTTCATTACTGCATCAAAACTTTTTAATGTAGATTCCAAATTTGTCGCCATCGCTTTTATATCCACTTGTGCTAACGAATCTGAAAAACTTGCTAAGTTGTTTGTAGTAATTTTAAGGTAAGAAAAGGTACTGTCTATTTTTGATTTGTTTTCAATTAATAATGAATTTAATTCTGAAGAAACTCCTTCAAAAGATTTCATTGTTTTATTTAAACTTCCAATGGCATCTTTTAAATTATTTTTAGTGTCATTATTTAAAACTGAGTTAAAATTGTAAAGTAAGGTGTCAAGGCCAGAAAGCGTTTTATAAATCTTATCTTCTAATGGTTTTATACCGTTAGATAATGACTCTAGCATTCCTTTTTCTATTTCACCTTTTAGGGTATCTCCACTTTTAGCAATGTTATTTTTATCTATAGTTGGTATAATAGCCAATGCATTACCACCTATTACACTAGTGCTATAAATGCGAACAATACTATTTTTTGAAAAGTCAAAATCCTTATTTAAGTTAAAAGTTACTAATAAGCTACCTTTTTCATTTTCAAAATCAATATTTTTAACTTGCCCTATTGCATATCCATTTATGGTTACAGGAGCAGAAACAGCAAGTCCTGCAACATTATTATAGGAAACAAAAAATATTCTTTCTTTAGAAAAAAGATCAGATCCTTTAAGAAAACTATAACCATAAATTAATAATAATATAGCGAAAATGGCAAGTAATCCTGTTTTAACTTCTCTTGGTATTTTCAATGATTAGGTGTTTTTGATTATTAACAAATTTATAAATAAATTGATGAAATAGGATTATTTGTTTACAGAATTTAAAACATCGGTAAGTTTTAATTTTTTTTCTTCTTTGAAGACTACTATATAACAAGAACCATGTCCTTTTTCTTTGGCAAATTTTTTCATTAATTGTATTTTATTATAATCTGACGTTGCTCCATAATAATATTTATACAACTTGCCTTCTTTTTTTCTTGAAACATCTTTCAATCCTTTAAAGTTATAGGGTTCTAAACTTAATTTTGTGCTCGATGCTGCAAGTTGTACTTTAAAGGTATAGCCATTAAAAATAGAGTCTTCATTAATTTCTTCTTGTCTAATAAATAAATTTTGTGGATTTTCAGTAACAGGTGATAAACTCTTTTTGTAAGTAATTATTCCTTTAGCAATTTCATTAGCCATTTCTTTTTGACCTTTTAAAGAATTAAGATAAGCTCCTTCTTGTTTGTTAGTTAAGAAACCTGTCTCAACTAAAATACTAGGCATATAGCTTTTATAAAGAACCATAAAACCAGCTTGTTTAACACTTCGGTCTTTTCTCTTCAAATTATTAGTGAAATTATTTTGTATTAGAGATGCCAGTAATATACTTTGATCTAAATATTCTTCCTGCATTAAAGTCATTCCTATTAATGATTCAGGAGAGTTTGGGTCAAAACCTTCGTAGTTTTCTTGATAATCGTCTTCTAAAAATATCACTTCATTTTCTCGTTTTGCAACTTCAAAATTAGCTTGAGATCGATGTAAACCTAAAACAAATGTGCCTGCTCCATATGCATTATTTGTAAAGGCGTCACAATGAATCGAAACAAATAAATCTGCATCTGCTTTGTTTGCAATGGGTGCCCTTTCGTGTAGTTTAATGAAAACATCTGTTTTACGAGTATAAATAACTTTAAAATTATCTTGCTTTTCTAAAATTTTTCCAACTTCAAGCACAATGCTTAAGGCAATATCTTTCTCTTTATAACCATTTCCCAAATTACCAGGATCGTGTCCTCCGTGACCGGCGTCTAAAACTACAATGAATGGCTTCTCTGCATTAGTTGTAATAATATTAAACGAATATGAAGTAAGAATGACTGCGAATAGTATATAAAAATAAAATAATTTGTTTTTCATAAGCATTTACTAATCATTATTTAAGCTTAACGTATTGATTACAGTAGTATTGTTAAAATATTCCTTTTAAAAAAAATCACATAAAAAATATGCTTATTTTTGATGCTGTATCTTTAAGAAACTAGATATACAATTACTAAGCCAAATTTACAAAAAAAAGGTATCGTAACATTGCAAACTTTTAGGCATTTTTTATTAGCAACATTTCCACTGCTGCTTTTATGCAACACTTTTTCCTATTCTCAAGAAATTCCTTTTAAAAATGAAACTATAATCCCTATTATAGAACTATCAGATACTATTTCTATAAATAAAAAATCAATCCTTCCAGAATTTAATGAAGTCATAACAGATACAGTTAAGGCAGATTCAATCAAGTCTAAAGAAGAAATACTTACAGGAATCATTGATTATTATGGTGAAGATTATGTCTATATGGATAAATTGGAAAAGAAGGTTTATATGTATAACGATGCCTACATAACCTATGAAGATATGCGTATTGAAGGTGGCTATATTATTTTAGATTATAATAAAAATGAAATTTATGCTAAAGGCATCGATAGTGCTGGAATTTATTCACAAAAACCTGTATTTACTCAAACACAAAATGAAATTATCCCAGATTCTATCAGGTTTAATATGAATACAAAAAAAGCCTTAATTTATAATTCAAGATCAGGACAAGATGAAGTGAGGTATAAAGCTGAAGTTGCAAAAAAAGTTAATGATTCTGTTTATTTTCTCAAAAACATAAAGTTTACAACTGCTGTAGATATTGACAATCCTGAATACTATTTTTATACACGAAAAGCGAAAGTTGTTCCAAATAAAAAAATTGTTACTGGATTAACTAACATGTACATAGCCGATGTTCCTCTTCCACTCGGTCTACCTTTTGCATTTTTTCCATTAACTAATGAACAAACATCGGGTTTTATAATACCCAGTTTTGGAGACAATAGAGACCGTGGTTTTTTCTTTCAGAATGGTGGATATTATTTTGCAATAAATGATTATTTAGATTTAACCCTGGTTGGAGATTATTATACTAATGGTAGTTATGCAATAAGAGCAGAGTCTTCATATGCATTGCGTTATAAGTTTAAAGGAAATTTAAGTTTACGTTTTGAAAAACTAATAAATAGTCAACGTGGCTTCGATGATTTTAATGAAAGTTCTATTTATAATTTTAGATGGACCCATAATCAAGATGCTAAAGCAAATCCAAGTTCTAGATTTTCTGCATCTGTTAATCTAGGAAGTAGTCAATATTATAATGAGTCTATAAATCAAACCAATAATGCAAGCGCTTTAATAAATACACTTAGTTCTTCAGTTTCCTATTCAAAAACTTTTGAAACAATTCCTCAAATTAACTTTTCCATTGCGGGAACTCATTCTCAAAACACCAATACAGACGTTATTAACATGTCTCTGCCAAATTTAAATGCTAGTGTCTCTAGAATATTCCCATTTGAACCGAAAATTGGTTCAAAAAAAGGAATTTTAGAAAATATTAATTTACAATATAACTTAGCTGCTGAAAACAGAATTCAAACTACAGATACTGACTTTTTTACTTCTAAAATGTTTGACAATGCGAAAATTGGAGCAAGACATTCGATACCAATAAGCACAAATTTTAAAATATTTAAAAATTTAAGCTCTTCTTTAAACACAACTTATCAAGAGACATGGGCATTTAGTACTATTAAAAAATATTATGACCCAGAATACAATGAAGGTGAGGGAGGCGTTATTCAAGACACTATAAAAGGCTTTGATAGTTATCGTACTTATAACTTCTCTACCAGTCTTGGAACTACTTTGTATGGGATGTTTAATTTTGGAAAAGGAAAAAAGATAGAAGCACTACGTCATGTATTGAGACCCTCTTTAAGCTACAACGTTAATCCTTCCTTTGATCAATTTTATGATTCCTATGTAGATCCTACTGCTAATGAACAAGTGGTAGAATATTCTCGTTTTGAACAATCATTATATGGAGCTCCTGGTAATGTTAGATCAAGTAGTGTTGGAATCTCTATTAGTAATACGATAGAAGCAAAAGTAAGAGATAAGGATACGACAAAAATTAAACCTAAAAAGTTAATATTATTAAATAACTTAAATTTTAATACTGCTTATAATATTGCTGGCGATTCTTTAAATTGGAATCCATTAACATTTTCAGGAAGTATTCCAATTATAAAAAAATTAGATTTTAACTTTAATGGATCCCTTGACCCTTATGCTTTAAATAACGAAAATGTTCGAATAAATGATTTCAATATTAATAATGGAGGTAGTCTATTTAGATTAACCCGAGGTAATATTAGTATTAATTATACATTTTCAAGTAAAGATTTTCAAGGTGATGAGAAGGATGATTTTGAAACTGAAACTTTTAAAAATGGGGGTCGACCAGATGATTTGTTTGGAGATTCTAGACCAATAAATGAACAGATTGAATCCGATAAGGATACTCCTAATAAATCAAGGGCTGATTATAATTGGTATAATTTTTCAATTCCCTGGGATTTAAGAATGGCATATACAGTTACTTATTCGAATTTTACTAGACAAAATGAAATATCGTCTCAATCTATTATGTTTAGTTCAAATATAGAATTTTCACCAAAATGGAAGGTTGGAGTATCATCGGGTTATGATTTTAAAAACAAAGGCATAACCTTAACTCAATTTAGATTTCAAAGAGATTTAGAAAGTTGGAGATTAAGTTTTAATTGGACTCCAATTGGCGGTACTCGCACCTCCTGGTATATGTTTATAGGTATTAAATCCTCCATGCTTAGTGATATCAAATATGATAAACGTAGAGAGTCAGATAAAAGGTTGTAATTAAATAAAATCCTGTTTTACAGGTAATTCATATGAAAAAAATTATTTTTACTAAAAATGCTCCTTCTCCAATTGGAGCTTATAACCAAGCAGTATTATCCGGTAATATTTTATATACATCTGGTCAAATAGCTATTAATCCAAATACAGGAGAATTAATTAATGGCTCAATAAAAGAAGAAACTCAGTTGGTAATGGAAAATTTAAAAGCCGTACTCAAAGAAGCTGGTATGACTTTTGAAAATGTCTTAAAATCAACTATTTTTATAAGCAATATGAATAATTTCACTGAAATTAATAAAGTTTACGCTTTTTATTTTGATGAAGATACAGCACCAGCAAGGGAAACGGTTGAAGTTGCTAGATTGCCAAAATCTGTAAATATAGAAATATCAATGATAGCTTCATTTTAATTATTTGAATTGGCTGGCTTATCATCATCGGGATTAAGCTTTTCTAATTTAACTTCTAATCCAAATATTTTATTCATTAGTGCTTTAATAGTGTCAAAATCTACTTGATAAGAAATACCTGTACCTTGCTCAAACGTTTGATCTTCTCCAATGAATTGTAATTCTGCTTGACGATTAAAAAAGTTAATTCGCAAGCTTCCATCTTCATTTACTAGCCATTGTACATCAACGTCACCCGCAACTCTTGAATCATTAATTTTTCCAACAGGAATACCAACCTTTCCATTTACAACAATTCGTTCAGTGATTTGAGTAGAAAATCGCACTCCAAATTCATCTTGTGTTTCAATTTCTTGAGTATCTATTCCCATATCGTAATAGGGAGTGATGTTAATAATCGCATCATCATCAGTTAAAATTTGAGCAAGGATAGCATTAACTCCATCTGTTACTGTACCAGAAACAGCACTTTGTCCAGCGGTATTACTTATAAACGCACCTGTAGTTAATAAAAATAAAGCTTGCTTTTCCCGCTCTTCTGAAGTTTGAAGTCTATATTCCAATTCACTTCTAACAGTAGAGCTTACATCAGGAAAACTAATATCAAATAATAAATCTGGTTGTGTAATGTTATTAGTTAAATCTATAAATACTTCAACTGGGATTTTTCTATTAATTGTTGGATCATCTAATAATGCGGAAGGGTTTGCTTTGGTTTTATAAATGGCTTTTAAATTTAAATTTGCATTACTGGCCAATCCATCCCACGTAATGGTACCTCCTCTTTCAACTTCAATTTCTTTTCTTATAATTTTTCCATACCTAAAATCATAAATACCTTCATAGACAATAAAATCACCCCACATATTAAATTTCCCCAAGGTATTTATTTCTATCAATAACGTACCTGCTCCTCTTCCTCTTAAAGCTGATTTTGTATTTTGATCAATAACAATCTCGATTTCTGCATTTTTATTAATATCTAATTCAAAATTTAATGCAAGCCCCTTTAAGTCATTGGTTACTATAGTTTCACCAAGCAGTTTATCTTCTTTTTCCTTAGGAGAAAGAAAATTTATAAAAGAATTATCTCCAATAGTCTCGGTATTACTTAATGGTATTTTAAATATCGTATTTTTTTCAGTAGCAGCATTTACGTCTATTATTAATTCATTTATTGGACCATGAATATGAGTGGTTCCACTAATAAAAGCTGTTCCATAGTAGGATTGATTTTCATCGGGTGGTGTATTCAGTACTAATAAATTATCGGAATCTATATTTAAATTTAACTTCCAGTTTCCAAAATTTTTATGAGTTGCATTTCCTGTTAGAATTCCTTTTGTTAAATATTTTGTATCGGTAATGTTAGTTTTAGAAATCTCTAATTTTTCTTCTGTTATTTTAAGTTTAGTAGTGTCTTCTAAATCAAAATCAATATTTAGATAAGGTACCTTTAATCCACTTTTTTTCAAGATAAAATCACCAAACATATCTGGAGAATTTAAATTACCTGAAACCCTTCCATTACCGGACATTAAACCTCTTATGTTTGTAATTACACTAGCGCCAAAAGGACTAATTGCTCCTAGATTAAATTCATTTAATTCTATATTTAATTGTATGTCCGTTTGAGTACTTTTTGTTTCAATATAACCGGTAGAATTGAGAGATTTAATATTGTTATTAATAAGCGATGTATTTATATCGTAACGGGTTAAGTTTTTGTTTCCTAAAATGTCTATTGTTAGGTCACCCATTTTTATATCATTGACATTAATACTATCAATAATGATATTAGAGCTAGGAAAATAAATACCTTTTTTTTGAAGAATACTTAAATCCCCATTAATATTTCCATTTAGTTTTAGGCTATCAACTTTAGGAATTAAATTACCTATATTAACATCTTTAAATCTAACTTTTAAATTTTTGAAAGTACTATCATTTGTAGCTCCCGTAAACGCTATTAATTCATCATTATGATTTAATACAATTGAATCGAATTTTATTTTTTTAAAACTATTATCAAATACGATTTTATTATTTTTATTATCATTCTCATTTAAGAACCAGGTTTTATCATTGTGGATAATATCAGACTTTTTTACTCCAACCACAGAATTTCCATCAGGGTCAATAGTATAGTATAATGATAAATTAAAATAATCTTTATTGTTACCACCTGAAAAGTTTGTATTTACATAGAGAGTGTCATTTATTGTTTTATTTATGAAGTTAAAGTCTTTTAAATTATAAAAACCATTATCTAAAGTATCTATTGAAATGTAAGCGTTGTATAGTGGATTAAAGTTATCTAATTTAAATTTAACTTTTCCTAAATAATTATTAAACACTTTGATTTCGGGAGAATCAAAATCAACTTTTATCTTTGATTCATTTGAATAAACAGAACCTTTTATTCTAGTATTTTCTCCAAACTCTAGTTCAGGAATAAATATTTCAATAAGTTTATTATAAATTTCAAAATCAAAATTTATATATTGATTTTTAATTATTTTCTTTGGTTTAAAATTTGCATAAACACTACCAACACCGTTAATAAATAAATCTGGAATATCTTCTATTAGAAATTCTCCAGAAATGTATCCAGTCATAATATCTGGAGAATTAATATCTATAATTCTATTTAATTCTTCTTTGTTTGAAGTTATTAAAAAGTCATCAAAATAAAAGTCCTCATTTTCATTTTGATAAAACGTTTCTTTAAAAGAGATGGATCCGTAAGTATTATTAATGTCATTGCCTATTACGTTCATGTTTATTTTACCCACAAAAATTGATATGCTATCACGTTTTATTAATTTTAATTTGTTAAGCTCTGCGTATTTTACATCTGTTTTAAAGTCAAAACGATTTAATTTTTTAGATACATCTATCAATCCATTAAAAGTTAACTTTAAATTGGGATCGTCAATATTTAATTCTCCATCAAACAATGGGTGTTTAAAATTTCCAGAAAGCGTAATGTTTTTATAATTATAATTCTCAAATACAAAAGAGTTAATTTCTCCTACAACTTTAGCATCTAATGATTTTTGGGTGAATCCCACTCCTTTAATATTTAATTTAGAAGTAATGTTTCCTAAACTTTTAGTATTTGCAAGAGATCCTAAATCAAAATTTTCAAAGTCAATGTCTCCATTATATTCTGCTTTTTCCTCGTCGTTTAAATTATTAATAGTAGCATTTATTTTTGCAGAGCCTAAAGAACTAATTAAAGTACTTGATGTAGTTAAAAAAGATTTTGTAATAGTTGTGTTTCCGTTAAGTTTTATTCTACCTAAATAACTAATTTCTTTCGGTAAAACTTCTCCTAATAATTTCGGCATTAATTGTTTAAGTGAAACAAAGTTTGTTGAAATTGAATGATTGCTTGCATAAATAGAAAAATCATTTTTATGACTTAATAAATTAATAAATTTATAATCACCTAAAACTTTTATTAATCCACTCTTAATTTGACCATTTGAGAACGTAAAATCATTTAAAGTTCCTTTTAAATCTCCATTTATGCTTATCTTTTGATTAAACCCAAATTCATTATAAAATGTATTTAAATCATTTGTTGATATTTCTGCTTCATTAAAATGAATATTGAGATCTACTTTGTTTACAAAATCTGATAGTTCTCCATTTTTATAATCCATCATAATAGCGCCATTTATGAAAGAATCATCAGTTTTAAGCTTTAATTGTTTTATGGATATGGAGGTTAAACTATAAGAAAAAATTCCAGCTAGAGTTTTAATATCAAAACCTCTTTGTGATTCTAACGATAATTGCTTTATGGTTGTATTAACATTTGGTCCTACAATACTAAAAATTTCACTTTCTATATTAATAAAGCTAAGATTAAAAATTTCTGATTGTTCTAAATTATCATTAGTTATTTTCACATTACTATCTGAAAACTTTATATCATTTGCCTTTAATACAAATTTATTACCGCTACTAGGGCTAGTTGATTTAAACTTATTTGCAAAAATGGAAACGTTATCACTTTTTTCATCTTTGTAGGTTTTTATATAAAATTTCGCTTTATTCAATTCAATAAAACCGAAATACAAATCACCTTCTACAAGATTTTTTAAACTTAGTAAATTAGTGTTAAGTGTTTTAACATAAATTAATGTATCGCTATGATGGTCTTCGATATAAACATCTTTAATATCTATTTCACCCTTCCAATTAAGCCCTAAACGACTAATGTTGATGTTAGTACCAAAGTTTTTATTTAATTTTATAGTAACTTTTTTTGCAATGTAAGTTTGAACAGTAGGTATGGATAATGTGATGATAATAAATACTATTATCAAGAACAAGATGCTAAGAATCCTTTTTATTATTTTTTTTAGTTTTTTGATACGGTCTTAATGTTTTATTTTTACGACAAATAAATATGCACTCTTAACTTAATGGCAAAACAAACATACATTTTAGGCATTGAATCATCCTGTGATGATACTGCTGCAGCCGTTATAAAAAACGGTACTATATTATCTAATGTTGTTGCGACACAAAGTATTCATCAAGAATACGGTGGTGTTGTTCCAGAACTTGCCTCTAGAGCACATCAACAAAATATTGTTCCTGTCGTACAACTTGCCTTACAAAAAGCAAATATCGACAAAAAACAGCTAAATGCCATAGCTTTTACTAGAGGCCCAGGATTGATGGGTTCACTTTTGGTAGGCACCTCATTTTCAAAGTCTTTGGCGATGGGATTAGAGATTCCTCTGATTGATGTAAATCATATGCAGGCACATATTTTAGCACATTTTATAAAATCTGAAGCACATACAACTCCAGCATTCCCTTATTTAGCATTGACAATAAGTGGTGGTCATACACAAATTGTTAAAGTAACTAATTATTTTGAAATGGAAATAATTGGTCAAACTTTAGATGATGCTGTAGGTGAGGCTTTCGATAAAAGTGCAAAAACACTAGGACTTCCATACCCTGGTGGACCGTTAATCGATAAATATTCAAAACTAGGTAATCCAAAGGCTTTTCCTTTTCCAAAACCTAAAGTAGGGCCTTTAGATTTTAGTTTTAGTGGATTAAAAACTTCTGTTTTATATTTTATTGAAAGAAATTTAAAAAAAGATCCTGATTTTATAAATAAAAATCTGAATGATATTTGTGCAAGTTTACAATACACCATTGTGGATTATTTAATGGATAAAATAAAAAATGCTGTAAAACTAACAGGAATTAAAGAAGTTGCGATTGGTGGAGGTGTTTCTGCAAATTCTGGTATTAGGAAGGCATTAAAAAATGCTGAAAAGAATTTTGATTGGAAGGTTCATATTCCAAAACTTGAATTTTGCACAGATAATGCCGCTATGATTGCAATTGTTGGAGAGTTAAAATACAAACAACAGCTTTATGCTTCAAATGATATCGTTGCAAAAGCAAGAATGGAATTATAAAAATATAAATAAAACATCAATTCAGGTGTATTATAAATATAGAACCTACCCGTTTTAAATAAAAAAACAATGCAATTATTCTACAATAAATTTATTACTGAAACTTCTAAAGAAATTAAATTTGACAAAGAAGAAAGTAGGCATATTTTTAAAGTATTGCGAAAACAAGAAGGTTCAATTTTAAATCTTACCAACGGAAAGGGATTGTTTTTTAAAGTAACGTTAATACATTCAAATCTTAAAAATTGTATGGCGACGGTATTGGAAGTTAAAAAACAAGAACCCCTTACCTACTCGCTGCATTTGGCAGTAGCCCCAACAAAGCTAAACGATCGTTATGAATGGTTTTTAGAAAAAGCTACTGAAATTGGTGTTACTGAAATCACACCTATTATTTGTAACCATAGTGAGCGTAAGGCAGTTAAAATAGATCGTTTTGAGAAGAAAATACAAAGCGCTATGAAGCAATCTTTAAACGGATATTTACCTAAAATAAACAAAGCGATTGCATTTAGTAATTTCTTAAAATTGCAAGAGGGTAATCTTCATCAAAAATTAATTGCCCATTGTGAAGAAGGTAAAAAAAAATCCTTAAAAAGTGTTTTAAAACCAAATGATAATACCACCTTACTCATCGGTCCAGAAGGAGATTTTTCTACTAATGAAATAAGTGAATCCATAAAAGCAGGTTTTATACCCGTAACTTTAGGGAATAACAGATTGAGAACTGAAACTGCTGCAATTGTAGCTTGTCATAGTGTTGCTTTTTTTAATGAAGATTGAAATACTATTTATTTTTAAACAGTATTCAATAATATCTTAAAACTTACTACTTTACTATTATTTAGAATTTGTATTTTTGATTTCTATGAGTTTAAAAACTTTAATCTTATTATTTTTCTTGGTTACTATTAAGCTAACTGCTCAAGATATTGCTGTAATACAATATGGTGGTGGTGGAGATTGGTATAGTAATCCTACAGCTTTATCCAACCTAATAAAATTTTGTAATGAAGAACTTAAGACTACTATCGATACAAAACCAAAAGTTGTAAGCCCTAACAGTGTTGATATATTTGATTATCCCTTTTTACATATGACAGGACATGGAAATGTCTTTTTTACACAAGAAGAATCAGAAAACTTAAGAAACTATCTTTTAAGCGGTGGCTTTATTCATATTGATGATAATTATGGAATGGATGAATATTTGAGAAAAGAATTGATTAAAGTATTTCCAAGTAAAGAACTGATTGAATTGTCAAATAACCATCCTATTTTTAAAAACCCTTATAATTTTCCACAAGGTTTACCCAAAATTCATGAACACGACAAAAACAGACCTCAAGCATTTGGTATTTTTGAAGAGAACCGTTTATTATTATTGTATACGTTCGAAAGCGATTTAGGTGATGGTTGGGAAAATCCTGAAGTTCATAATGATCCACAAGAAACAAGACTAAAAGCTTTACAAATGGGAGCAAATATTATTAATTATGTTTTTAAAAATTAATGATTAAACAATTATCACATAAAGAATCTAATCATTCAGAAAAAGTATTTCCTATTGTTTTGATTTGTGATGGTTTGAAAAGTCCCTCTAATATTGGTGGGGTTTTTAGAGTTTGTGATGCGCTTGGAATACCTAAAATTATTTTTTGTAACAGTCAAATTAATTTTAATTCTCCTAGACTTCAAAAAACTGCAAGAAATACACAGCACTATGTTTCCTATTCAGAAAATAAAAACACTCTTGATGTTATCATCAATTTAAAAAATAAGGGATTCAAAATAATAGCTTTAGAAATTACTGATTCTAGTAAATCTATCGAAAATTTGCCTCTATTTGGCAATCAAAAAATAGCATTTATAATTGGAAATGAAAATGAAGGTGTTTCAGATAAGGTTTTATCTAATAGTGATCTGTGTGTACATATTAGTATGCACGGAAGAAATAGTAGTATGAACGTGGTACAAGCCACTTCCATAGCTTTATATTCGTTAATTAATAAAAATTATAGTAGCTAGATGAATTCAAATGACATTACAAAAGGAATTATAAAAGCCGTTGCCTATATTATTGGTGTTGCTTTATTGCTTTTATTTATTTATAAAATACAATCTGTTATTTTATATATTATTATTGCGGCCATAATCTCTTTAATAGGCTTGCCAATAGTTAGTTTTTTAAAAACCAAATTAAAATTTAACAATACATTTGCTGTAATTGTCGCTATGACAACAATAATTGGATTATTATCGAGTCTTATTGGCTTGTTAATCCCTTTAGTTGTTGAGCAGGGGCAAAATCTTTCTTTGCTCAATATAAAGGAATTAGAATCTTCTGTTGAAAGTTTATACCAAAAAGTGATTCATTACTTATCAGATAAAGATATTGATGTGGATAAGTCACTAACTACATCTAATTTATTTTCAAAAATTGATTACTCAATTATACCAAACTTTTTAAATGCTATCATTGGTGGATTTGGAAGTTTTAGCATTGCTTTGTTTTCGATAATATTTATTTCTTTTTTCTTATTAATAGATAGTAAATTATTAGAACAAGGAATATTAACTTTTGTTACAGATCGTAATGAAGACGGTACTAAAAGATCTTTAAATGAGATAAAAAATTTATTGTCAAGGTATTTTGTAGGACTCGTTTTACAGATATCAATATTGTTTGTTATCTATACCGCTATATTGCTAACTTTTGGTGTTAATAATGCAGTTGTAATTGCTTTTTTATGTGCTTTATTAAACCTTATACCTTTTATAGGGCCCATGATTGGATTAGTATTAATGGTTTTTTTAACAATGACTAGTTTTATAGGCAGCGATTTTCAAACCGTAATATTAGCTAAAACTATATTTGTAATGATTGGCTTTTTAATTGGACAACTAGTCGATAATTTCTTTAGTCAACCCATTATATTTTCAAAAAGTGTAAAATCACATCCTTTAGAAATTTTTCTTGTAATATCTATAGCTGGAGTCTTATTTGGAATTGTTGGTTTAATAGTTGCTATACCCCTTTACACCTCCATAAAAGTTATTTTAAAAGAATTTTTATCTGACAATGACATTGTTAAAAAACTTACAAAAAACCTATAGTATTTGTTTAAATAAACACATATTAAAATTTGCTATACAGGATTTTATAAAAAAAAATGAGTTTAACTCTTCAAAGCTTGTATTTTCTAAAAGTCCCTTTGAAGGTGTAACAATTAGGGAATTGATCCAACAAATAGATGCTAGGAAAAAATGTAAGAATAAACTTACTACTTGGTACCATTCAGCTAAAATCTATTACCCCCCAAAATTAAACATAGAACAATGTTCTTCAGAAATTACTGCAAAATACAAAACGTCTATTATCGAAGGAGACAAAATTGCTGACATAACTGGTGGTTTTGGAATTGATAGTTATTATTTTTCGAAAAAAATGAAGAAAGTTCATCATTTTGAATTAAATAAATGTCTTTCAGAAATAACAGCTTATAACTTTTCAGTTTTAAAAAGGAATAACATTCAATGCTTTACAGAAGATGGCTTAAAAAATGTTTTAAAAGAACAATATGATGTTATTTATGTAGATCCGTCAAGAAGACATGATGACAAAGGAAAAGTTTTTTTCTTAAAAGATTGCGAGCCTAATATTCCTTTACATTTGCCGGTTTTATTAAAAAATTGTAAAACATTATTAGTAAAAACCTCTCCAATGCTTGATATTTCAGTTGGATTTAACGAATTGAAATTTGTTTCAGAACTACATATTGTTGCTGTTAAAAATGATGTAAAAGAACTGTTATGGGTTATTAAACCTAAATTTAAAGGCATCCAAAACATAAAAACTATCAATATTAGCAAAGATCATAATGATGTATTTAATTTTAATTTAAACGACACTTCTAAAGTCGATTATGACATCCCGAAGAAATATTTATACGAACCAAATGCTGCAATAATGAAGAGTGGGGCTTTTGATTTAATATCAGATCGGTATCAAATTAAAAAACTTCACAAGCATTCACACTTGTATACCAGTGACGAATTAATAAGTTTTCCAGGTCGACAATTTATAATTAATAAGGTTACTCCCTATCAAAAAAAATATTTTAAAGAATTTATAACCATCGAAAAAGCAAATATTAGTATTCGAAATTTCCCAGAAAGTGTAGCTTTTTTAAGAAAAAGACTAAGAATTAAAGATGGTGGAAATCTATTTTTATTTTTCACCACTACAAAAGAAAATAAAAAAATAATAGTAAGCTGTACAAAAGTCTGAAAACAAACACACTAAAAATTTATTTAAAAAAGCCTGTTTTTTGTTTGCGTTATTAGAAATGTTGAACTAAATTTGCATCCGCATTTGAGTTTGATTTATCAAACTCTATTGGAGAGGTGCCTGAGTGGCCGAAAGGACTTGTTTGCTAAATAAGCGTACCTCAAAAGGGTACCCAGGGTTCGAATCCCTGTCTCTCCGCACAATTTAAATAAAAATATTGATAACTATTCGGGGTGTAGCGTAGCCCGGTTATCGCGCCACGTTTGGGACGTGGAGGCCGCAGGTTCGAATCCTGCCACCCCGACAAAAAAGCCTATCTAATTATTTAGTTAGGTTTTTTTATTTTATTTTTTAAATTTTAAGATTTTTATGACTATAAAATCATATTTTTAATTATCAATAAAATAATTTTAAACGATGCGAATAAATACTCTAAAATTATTAACAACTATTGCTTTAATTTTCTTTGGAGCAACTTTGTTTTCTCAAGAAAATGTAGTAACAGAAAATACTCATTTAAATTTAACAGATTCGATTGTTAAGCATCCCTTATTATCTGATAGATTTAATTTTTATGCCGGTGCCTATAGTTCTTTTAAAAAAACACAAATTGCAGTAAATGGAGCTTCAAACAATCAAATTATCGACTTTGATGAAAGTAGAAATTTAAACGATAATGAATTAACATTATTTGTAAATTTTAATTGGCGTTTTTCTAGAAAATGGACATTTACAGCAGAATATTTTTCTTTAAAAAATGTAACAAAAAAAAACACCGATACAGAAATAGAATGGAACGATCAAATATATAGAGGTATCACTGGAGTAACTTTAGGTTTTGATGTCAATCTTTTTCGTTTATTTTTCGGAAGAACAATAAGTAAAGGCTTAAAACATGAATTAGGTATCGGTTTAGGTACACACATTTTAGGGGTCAATTCATTTATCGAAGGTGATGCCTATATTAATAATGAAAATACGGGTGAAAATGCAAGTACCAATCTAAACAGAAGCAGTGTTAGTGTAATAGCTCCACTACCAAATATTGGTGTTTGGTACTATTATGCCCCCCACCCTAAATGGTTATTTACAACAAGAATAGACTGGTTTGCGATAAGTATTAAAGAGTATTCGGGAGGTTTATGGGATATAGGTGCCGGTGTTAATTATCAATTTCACAAGCACATAGGTGTGGGATTAAATTACAGGTATTTTAAAGCCTCAGCAGCGGTCAATAAAACAAATTGGGAAGGTGAATTTTCTTTGATTTATCAAGGACCATTATTAACAATAAATGTAAATATTTAGTCTAATAAAAAGATTTGTTTTTTAATATAATTTGTATATTCGCAGCCGCAAAAGACACCATTATCTTTTGTCAATGGGCTCGTAGCTCAGCTGGATAGAGCACCTCCCTTCTAAGGAGGCGGTCACAGGTTCGAATCCTGTCGGGCTCACATCAACCCTTCGTATCGCTACGAGGGGTTTTTGCTTATTAGCCCCTATTAGGGTCACAGTTAGTGAAGTTAGGCATGTTTGCTTCTGTTAGTGGAACACCAATACTAAACTCATCACAATTAGTAACATTATTTACATTCCAAGAACTAATATCTTGATTGAATGAAGATTCATTATTACCATCTGATACAAACATTTGATTCATAGCAGTAACGCTACTAACATCCCAATTACCAATTGGCTGATTGAAAACACCTCCCCAAAACATACCCCCCATATTAGTCACATTACTCACATCCCAATTTCCAATAGGTTGGTTGAAAGAACAATCTTTAAACATATCTAACATAGTTGTCACATTACTCACATCCCAATCTCCAATATCTTGGTTGAAAGGAGAAGTTCCAAACATAAGAACCATACTAGTAACATTACTCACATCCCAAGAACTTATATCTTGGTTAAAAGAAGAATTACTAAACATTTGATTCATAGTTGTCACATTACTCACATCCCAAGAACTTATATCTTGGTTAAAATCAACATAATCATAAAGCATTCTATACATATCAGTAACTAAAGAAGTACACACTTTGGTTACATCTTCTCCGGCACTAATCTTTGAGTTTAGAGTTGATAAGTTAACAACTGTGTACGTAACCCCATCTAATACACCTGTATCTCCATTTACTGCACCTGCACTTGCTTTAATAGTTATACCATTAGATGCTAAATATACATTATTACTACTCCCATTTCCATCTACAAACAAACTTACCTCCTCAAAACTTTGATTGGCTGTAATGGTGGTATTTTCAATCGTATAAATAACATTGTTACCATCAAAATTGGCATCGGTAATCACTACTTCAACTTCAGAAACTCCATCTGCATCTACCCACGTTAAAACAGCATTAGGAGGGTCTAACTTAAAACTATTTTCACCATCATAATCATTCCAATAGGAAGCAAATTCATCTCCGCTGATGTATTTATGTTCTCTATTAGGTCTATCCGTAAAGGCAAATATATCTTCTGTAAAAGGGATTACTATGGTAGTGCTTGAGGTTGCTGTTGCTTCTAAAGCAGTATGGGTATACAACCACTCTTTTTGCAAGTCATTACTGTTGTCATCGTTGTTATTGTCATCCGTTGTACAAGCAACGATTAGAAGTGCTAAAAATAAATAGATAAGTTTTTTCATTTTTTTGTTTTAGTTGAGGTACAAAAATACAAAATTTTTACATCAGTTAAATAACTTCAACTATACACCTTTATAAAGATAAATATTATATTGTCTTCATAGTGAGTGAAGCTATTACAAGCGTAACGAACCAAAGACATCTAATATTGGTTAGTAGGTTACTTTAATAGATTAGAGATTGTATATCTGTTATAGCCATATTATAAGAGTGGTGGGCGCCTCAAAAGCGCACACAAACGTTAATATATGAACCTTCTATAGTTTAGTATCGTTCATCTTCGGTTAGCCTTTATGAACTCTGTAGAACCTACCGTTGCGCTTACACCTTTGAGGTTGACGCTACACTAACTATATTAATTAAATTATCAAAGGTTAGAGCACCCCCTAATAACATTAAATATAAAAGAATCAGAAAGCTAAAAGCTAACCCGTATGTTCAGTAGTTTACTTTGGGTGCGTAGTTACAAATGTTATAAAAGAAGTAAGGCTGACATAGGAATTTTTACCTGTTCCAATAGGCTCTCACCTAAAGTTTATCATTATATGCTTTTAACGGACGGTTGCGTGGTACTAATTTTAATATACAAATAAGTATCTCAAGTAAATTAAACAATTATAAAGAGTTATTAACTTCTTATAGTAAAAGCAGTAATAATATAAGTGTGTTTAATCTATATATTTAAAACTATTATCTCTTTTAAATAAAACTAATAAACTTCAATATTGTTTTATTTTTATTATAAATATGAAGAAACTCATCTTACGTTAAGGTATATGAAAACTTAACACCTAATAACTCATCCGTAAGAAAGTAGATTTACGTAAAAATCCTTAAAACGTGTAAAAAACATCAAAAATGTGCTAAAAAACACCAAAAATATCTTAAAAATGTCCGAAATGAATAAAAATAAAATGTTGAGGTTCAGCTTAAAAGAGCATCATTCCTTTATATAATACCTCAGCTTATTATCAGGTAGTTATGTTTTTAGTAACATATACATTGGTAGCCTTTTTTATTTAAAATAATAGGTGTAATGTAACACACTTAATATTTTTAATAAATTTTATTACTTTTGGTTTATAACTAATATGAAACTGACAATTATCATATATTAAAAACTGAAGTGAGTGTATTTTTGCATACTTAAAATAAATAATCAACACAATGAAAAAACTTATCTATCTATTTTTAGCTTTATTAATCGTTGCTTGTGGAAGTGATGATAGTAGTGATGATAGTGGAGGGAATGACTCAACCGCTCCGATAATTACTTTGAATGGTCAAGCAATTGCTACTATTAATCTAAATTCAACATATACCGATGCTGGTGCAACTGCCACAGATGAGGTAGATGGAGATTTAACTTCAAGTATTGTTACTACTGGAGCAGTTAATACAAGTATTGAAGGTAATTATATTATCACTTATACTGTTTCAGATACTTCTGGTAATACAACAACAGCAACAAGGCAAGTTATAGTTGAAGGTGACACAACTGCTCCTGTAATTACTTTGAATGGTCAAGCAATTGCTACTGTTAATCTAAATTCAACATATACCGATGCTGGTGCAACTGCCACAGATAATGTAGATGGAGATTTAACTTCAAGTATTGTTACTACTGGAGTAGTTAATACAAGTGTTGAAGGTAATTATATTATCACTTATACTGTTTCAGATACTTCTGGTAATACAGCAACTGCAACAAGGCAAGTTATAGTTGAAGGTGACACAACTGCTCCTGTAATTACAATATTAGGGGAAGCTGATGTTAGTATTAACCAATACACACCTTATGTAGATGCTGGTGCAACTGCCACAGATAATGTAGATGGAGATTTAACTTCAAGTATTGTTACTACTGGAGTAGTTAATACAAGTGTTGAAGGTAATTATATTATCACTTATACTGTTTCAGATACTTCTGGTAATACAGCAACTGCAACAAGGCAAGTTATAGTTGTGGTTCAAAATCTTGCTATTGGGCAGAGTTATCAGGGAGGCAAAATAGCTTATATACTTCAAAGTGGAGATACAGGTTATGTTGAAGGAGAATTTCACGGCTTAATTGCAGCTACAGCAGACCAGAGTTCAGGAATACAATGGTATAATGGTGATTATATTGTAACAGGTGCAACAGGTACTGCTATCGGAACAGGAAGTGCCAATACAGATGCTATAATAGCTGCTCAAGGTTCAGGGAGCTATGCTGCAAGTATAGCACGAGACTATAATGGTGGAGGATATACCGATTGGTTTTTACCAAGTAAGGATGAGTTAAACCAATTGTACGTAAATAGGGCAGCGATTGGTGGGTTTGGAACTAACGGTTACTACTGGAGTTCTACGGAGACCGTTGTCAATCTCGCGTGGAGTCAGGATTTCATCGTTATTGGTTATCAGAGCATCCTCAATAAGTACTACGCGTATAGTGTGCGTGCAGTTCGGGCTTTTTAATTATTTATCAATTTAACAGCTTACAAGCCATTCTATTAATTTAGGATGGTTTTTTTAAGCCTTGTTTTAGGATAGTTATTTATATAATGGTTTTATATTAAAGGCATATCTTCTTCTTTTAATTCAGCTATTTCTAATCTTTGTAAATAGGTTAATATATTTTTTTTTAAATTAGCGATATGGGAGTATTAGTTTTTGGTTATCTTGAGAAGAAATGGAAAAGATTAATTAGAACTATATGGGTTGTTTACTCTACCTGCGTCTTTTTATATCAAATATTTGAGCCCAAATTATTTAATGATGATGACGAAATAATTGCAGGTATTATAGTATTGATACCGTTTTTAATTAGTTATATTTTAGAACCTTTTGTAAATAAAAAATCCACGCAAATTACTAATGATATTGACGATTCTAATTTAACCAATAATAAGCAAGCATTCGATGATTTTAGTAAGCAAAAATTATTATCATTTAATTTTAGACAATATTTTTTTTATGATGGTTCATATATCAGTGGTAATAAATATTGGTTTAGAAAACTATTTCAGTGGCCTTTAATTATTTTAGGGATAGGTTTTTATTTAAGAGGTGTTACAACATATACCCGTTCAAGGAGTTTGAAATTATCTATTTTAAATTCAATTTTATTTTCTGTTTATTCATTTATAATTGATATATACATTATAATTTTTATTCCAATAAATGAAAAATTAATTGGAGTAATAGATGATATGTTATGGATTTATATATTTCCTGTTTTACCATTAACCTACTTATTGTTTTCTGATGGCAAAAAAAAGTAATAACTAAACCATAGGCATATCTTCCTCCTTTAATTCAGCTATTTCTAAACCTCGTAGATAGGTTAAACTTACATTTTCATATATTTGAAGTATAATCCAATTTAATTATGAAAAAACTACTCCTACTCTCCGTTTTATTAATCTTCGCTTGTTCAAGTGATGACGATTCTGAAAACCAAACATTTTTAGAAAAACATAATGGTATAGTATGGGAAACTTCACCCGAAAGCAATGTTACATATATTCAGAGATTTATGTTTACAAATAATCCTAAAGCAATATTGAGTTATTTTGAAGAGGATGGTTCAGGAAACTGCACTACTATTCAAATTGGAACAAATTGTTCAGACTGTTATATTATTTATGATAATAATAATAATATACTATCCATTGGAAGTGATACGGAAGTAATATCAATTTTTACGGTAAGCAGCGATGGCCTGACGTTATCTTATGATTCATATGATGATGGAATTTGTAATAAAACAAACCTTACTGAAGTCTGTAACTAAACCATAGGCATATCTTCTTCTGTTAATTCACTTACTTCTAAACCTCTTAAATAGGTTAGACTTACATTTATTAATAAATGGTCCATAGCTTTGCCTAGCTTTGTTATAGAGTCTATTTTTTTTTAAAAAGACTCCAGTTTTTAAATAATCTTAATTTAAAACTAGAGTCTTTCTTAAAGTATATTCCCCATAAACACAATTGAATAGAAATTGACTAAACTCCTCTATAATAACTTAAAATATAGAATATATTGATAATAAATTATTATAAGTGGGCTATACTACTTGATAATAATATTTATATTTTTCATTAATAAACAACTGACAATTGTCATAATTTAAAATAAATAACACTTATATATTTACTTCTTTAAAAAGTGAACAACAATTAAATCATAGCAATATTATGCTTCAAGAAAAAAGAGTAGAATTAGAAAGAATAATAAAAGGGGTTTATTTAGAAAACATAATAATGAAAAATAATTTAGCATATATTGAAATAAAAATATTACAATACATATTTGAAGGAGAGTCTAATACAAAAATAGCTCAAAAGCTTAAAATTAAAGAAACTGAACTTGTCAATTATACAAAATTCTTATATTATAAAATTCACCATACTAAGCATATAGAAGAAGTAAAACAAAAATTAATGAATCGACTACCTTTTTAATTTGGTTAACTCTTATTGGTCTAATAGATGCTACTATATTAGTATTTATAACAGCATAAGCTTTCTAAGAATAATATTAAAAACCCACTGTGTAATCAAATTTCTCTTTTCTCTTACGAAATCACTTAAAAAATAAATTTACTGATGTAGATGATGTTGTTTCGTACTTTAATATTTTGTATAACAATCAATTTCAATAAAATTTCACTTTGCATCACATCAAACAAGACATCCCTAAAAATAATATAAGAATCTCCAGTAAAATCAAAAACTCCTATCATAAAAACAACCAGTACACTATTTTTTATTAATAAGGATAAATACAAAATCCACAGAAAATTTAAATTTAACTTTATTATCAGGGAGTAAAGTTAAATTACTATACTATCTTTAGTGTCTAATAAAAAATAAATTATGGGAGTAGGTGCAATGTTTGTTTGGACAGCAGGATTATGTATTTTTATGGCAATAGCTATTGCAATTAAAGAGCGGTATTAAAAGATTGACAGACCGAAAGATGGATGTATAAAACATATGTCCTAACAAGCGAATAGTAAATTTTATATGTCAAAAGTAAAATCTATTTCAATGACATTGTTTATAAGTATTTACATTGATATATATTTATGTAGCGTAGAATGAATTCTAAGGAAATCAAAACTATTATTTTTCGGAGAGAATTTAAAGTAACGAAAAGCGATCTATCAATTAGGTGATTCTATAGAAATTAAGTGTGAAGGTGAGGAAACTCTTTCATTGCTTGCTGTTTATCGCTTTCAGAGAATAACCTTAAAGCCGCTAACATACCGCTATTGAATCCGTGTTGCCAATTATCCTCCTCAACATCCACAAGTCTAATACACTCTTCAGTATATGTGTTCTCAATTCTCATTTTTTCAGCCTTTACTCCTTTTATGTGCTCATGCTTTTCGCTTGAGCGTGCATACCAAACCAAATCATTATACTTAACTAATAGGTCTTCTAAATATTTTTTATATTTCTCTTCTTTATTTTCCATATTTAATAACGCTTAAATGTGTAATTTCATATTTACAACGATTTGAGTTTGGTTTTATTATTACTTGTTTTTAATTTGTTAACTAACCAAAACAATTTAAATGACCTAGTAAAATATTCTTTGCCAATTTAAATGTCTTTAAGAATAGCCAATTCATTTTTTTAAAACTTTTTGGTACCAAAAAACTATTTTTTAATTAATGATGATGTGGTATAAACAATTAATCACTATTTATTTTTAGATTGAAAGTAATTATCTGATTTATATTCCGAAACACTACAATTAGCTTTTATCGTTTTTAATAATTTTATTTAAGCCCTCCGGATGTCTTTTTTAATATCTTGTTCAACACTTTTTAGATACTTTTTTCTTTTAGATTCAGATACAAAAGGAACTGACCAAAATTGTTTAGTTTTGGTAAATAAAGAAACTCTCCATCCAAATACAAAGGTGTACACTCCCATAACCAATCTTAATTTAACAGAATTGAGATATAAAGTCCTTACTGGTAAAGAAGGAGCACCGTGTGTCACATATGTTCTCACTATTTTATCCTTTAAAAATGGTCTAGGATAGGCATATAATTTTGTAATATTTACAAACTCATATGCAAAGCCAGGAACAAAAACTTCATCAAAAAAAATTTCCATTCTTGGCGTTAATCTAAACCACCAAATAGGGGAAATAAAATATATTCTTTCAGACCATAGAACTAGTTCTTGGTATTTTTCAGTTAACACTTTTCGAGGCCTTATAAAATCGTCTCTATATAAATCGATAACTTCAATTTCTTCATTATTTATAGATAGCTCGCTATATATCGTTTTATAAATTCCATTGTAACAGAAAGATTTAACATTTGGATGTCCGATTATAATTAAATTTTTCATTCTTGCTTTTAAGTTTTTCAAATATACTAAACGGATATTAAATTTATACAAAACACTAATAATTAAAGAAGTTGGATGTAAACTAAATAATTTCTTTAAAAAAAACATGAAATTATAAAGTAACTGAACCCAAGATAAATTAATCGGAAAAATTAAATATTAGCAGCCTAACGTCATCTTATGAGATAAACAGAATGATGGAAGGAACTCTTAATATTAGAGAACAATTTAAAACAAAATTAATCTATAAAGTACAAAATTATAACGACCATAGCAACAGCTATAAAGTAAAAGCCGACTCTCTTTGAACCCATTCTATTTTTTTTTTGGTTCTCTTTTAGATACTCTAATTCACTTTCTATAGACATCCTTTCCTTTTCTTTTTGTTCGTTATCCAATGACATGACTTTTATTTTATAAGTTGGTTATAAACAAATATAAGAGAATTATAATTATTTTTTTTTATTCATATTGAAGAAATAAGACAAAAAACATCTGATTTTAATAATTTTAAAACTGAACATTTTAAAAATAATCGCATATCCTATTCTTGCAGATTTATTGATTATTTATAAACGACTTTAGAAAATTCTATAGATTGGTAGAATACATTTAAATACAATTAATTAATTAATTATTTATTTAAAATACTTCTAACGATATTTATTTAATTAAATTTGAAGTACAATAACTTTTAAACTAAAAGAAATCATGAAAAAATATATAATATCAATTTTCTTTTTATTTTTTATTTACAACCTTCAATCTCAAGTTTTAATCGCATTAATATTAGGAGATAAATTAAATAATGGAAAAATGGAATTTGGATTGGATGGAGGATTAAATTTTTCTTCCATATCTGAATTAGAAGCCAATAAATGGAAAAGAGATTTTAATCTTGGTTTTTACTTTGACATTAAAATGAAAAAACAGTGGTATTTTAATACAGGAGTACTGGTTAAATCATCTCTTGGTGTCGATAACTTATCGGAAACTGATTTGAATGAAATTGGAACTAACTTAGAAATTACACAACTGGGAGATTACACTCAAAAAATAAGTTATTTTTTAGTTCCAACATTAGCTAAGTATCGGTTTAAAAATAACCTATATGTTGAAGCGGGACCTCAATTTGGTTTAATGTATAAAGCTTGGTTAGAACATAACTTTAATGATGAAGAAGGAAATGAAAATCGCATTAGAGAAGAAAATAAAGATGCAGTTAATAGAATGGAAGTAGGTGCAGTTGCAGGCGTCGGTTATCGATTACTAGAAGGTTTAGGATGGACTATTGGTGTAAGATACCACTATGGCCTTACAAATGTGTATAAAAATATTTCAAGCATTAAAAACCATGCATTATTTTTAAAATTAAACATTCCTATTGGTGTTTCAGAAGCAAAAAAAGAAGAGATAAAAGAAGTAAAAGACCAAAACCAGAAAGAAAAAGAAAAAAAGAAGAAGTCCAAAAAGCAGAAAAACTGATAATTAATTATGAAGATGCAACAAAAATTAATTTTGTTATTTTTTTTTTTACTAACAGCAAGCCTATCTTGGGCTCAAGATATGCCAACAGATAAAAATTCAAGGAATCAAATTGATATCGACAGTATCTATAATTTAAACCCTTACATTGAAAATCACACTGAACAACTAAACATCAAAATGATTATTTCTAATAATCAATTAAAGTATTTATTACCTTATAATGGAAAATCTGCAACTGTTAAAACTAATTTAAACTTAAGTTATGGGTTTAGATTTAGTTATAAATATTTTTCTGTGAGATTACGTATTCGACCAAAGCTGTCAACTAGTGATCAAGAAAATAAAGGCAAGACAGATCACTTTAGAATTGGCTTTGATATTCTACTAGATAAGTGGTCACATTTTTTTGAATATAATTATCGCAGAGGTTATTACATCGATAATACAAATTTTGTTAACGGTGAAAATTTAGGTGACTTTAACATCCAATTCCCTAATTTAACTACAAATATATTTAATGGAGTTTCTCAATATAAATTTAATAAAAATTATTCCATAAGAGCGATTGAATCAAATACAGAAATTCAATTAAAAAGTGCTGGAACTTTTATGCCAGGAATAAATTATTCATATTATAGCTTTAAAGATGCGAACAAAGAAATACTTAAAAACGAAGTCATTACAACAAGAAGTCCATATAACGATTATAGAGGACTCGCGCTTATTATAGAACCTGGTTATTATTATACTTTTGTATTAGACAAGTATTGGTTTGCAAATGTGTTTGCTGCTCCAGGATTTGGAGTTGATTTTTATAACGATAAAGAAATTGATACAGTTAATAATACTGTAATTGAAGAGAATAATAGCAGAGCATTTTTTTCCTTTAAAACGGGTGCCGCTATAGGTTATAATGGTAAGAAAATTTATTTTGGAAGTGAATTTAAATATCAAGGTTTTGACAATAAAGAAATGAACTTACAAGCATCAAAAACAATATTCCAATTTTTTGTAGGATACCGTTTTAAAGCTCCAAAACAAGTTTCAAAACCTTTAGATTATATTGAAGATAAAGTTCCTATTTTAAAAAAAGAAAATAATAACTAAAATACAGTTTAATTGATAAAAATTGTGTTTTAATTTGACCTCTTAGTTATAGTTTACTTATCTTATTTATATTTTTGATAAATTGTAAACTAAAAACTGCCTGAGAAATAATCACTGTAGTTTTAAATCTTTTTCTTTTAACATTGAGTTATTATTTTTAGTTCTAGGAAAAACAAGCCACCCTTCTATTATATTTTTTTAAAATTAGGTTGTTTAAAACTTGTATGATTTTTTTAAAAATTTATGTTTTTCATTCAGGATATTCTATTCGCAAATGATACATATTATTTAATTTCTTTTTTAAAACTTTCTTAATACGTTGGATTTCTTTTAATGTGATATTAGCATTTAAAAATTGACCCTGATTTAATTGACTATCTATTATTTTTTCTACAAACTCATCCAACATAGAAGAGGTAGGTTCCTTTAAACTTTTACTGGCAGCTTCTACACTATCTGCCATCATTAAAATAGCAGTTTCTTTTGAAAATGGTGTTGGGCCTGGATAAGAAAAGTCTTCTTTCGAAGCGATACCTGATTTTTCATTTTCTTTTGAATAAAAGTAATGAACTAGTCTTGTACCATGATGAGTTCTAATAAAGTCAATAATGCGATCTGGAAGTTTATTCTTTTTGGCTATTTCAATTCCAATAATTACATGATCAATAATAATATTTGCACTTTCTTTGGGATCTAATTCATCATGAGAATTTATAGATGACATTTGATTTTCAGTAAAATAAGTCGGGTTTACCATCTTACCAATATCGTGATAAAGTGCTCCAACCCTAGTTAACATTGCATTTGCACCTATTTCATTTGCAGCTGCTTCAGCTAGATTTGCAACATTCAAAGAATGATGAAAAGTTCCTGGAGCTTTATTAGATAATTCTTTAAGCAATTTAGAGTTGGTGTCACTTAGTTCTAGAAGAGAAACATCTGAAACCAAACCAAACATTTTTTCATAAATATAAATTAATGGAAAAGAAAATAAAGTTAGTAAACCACAAAGTACAAAATACCCAAAATAGTCCCATTGTATAAGTTCTATATTCCCTTCTTGAATAATAAAAAAAGCAAAATAACCCAAAACATATATAAAAGTTATTTGACCTACTGAAATAAATAAATTAGCTCTTTTATATAATTCTGAAACAGTAAGAATGGTAACCATTCCGGCAACTGTTTGCAGAAATAAAAATTCAAAGCTATTGGGTACAATAAAACCTAATAATAAAATTGTAAGCACATGTACAAAAAGTCCTAATCTAGCATCAAAAAATGTTTTTAATACTAATGGTAGGATACATAACGGAGTGATATAGACAAGTTTGGCATCATATTTCACGACCAAAGTGGTCAGAAATATCATTACAATGATATTGAATAAGATAAATGTAACTTTAGTGTTATTATTATAAATTTCTAAACGGTAGTTCTTTAAAAATAAAAATAACATTAGGAAAACTAAAGAGATTAATAACGAATATCCAAGTAACAACCAATAAAAGTTTGATTTACTCCAAATTTGAGATTCAAAAACAGCTTTATACGAACTTAAAATTTGAAATTTATTTCCTTCAACAACTTCTCCCTTAGCTATTATCCTACTTCCCTTATCGATGACACCACGATTGGGATTTATAGATTCAATTTTACTTTTAATAATTGATGCTGTTAACTCACTGTTAAGGGTAACATTTGGTATAACAATACTGGTAATTAATTCCGTTAAAAACAATTCAGCATCTAAAATTAAATATTCTTTAACGTTATTTTTAATAATACGATCTATTTCTCCTAAATAAACTAATTGCCTATAGCTTAGTTCTTGTATTTCATTTCCATTTTTCAAATAAATTAATTTATTTGAATCGAATGAATAGTTTTCACCAATTAATCCATAAGAATATAAATTATCTAAAATGCGAAGTCCTACATCCTTTATTTTAAGATCTCTTTGATTTGTGAAATCAATACTATCTTTTTGCTTATAAAAATTATTAAATAATGTTTTTACCGCTGTAACTTTCGCAGTATCAACTTCAAAATATGGTATTAGCTCCTCTCTTAAATATTCTTTCTCTTCTTCTATTTCTGCTTTACTTTTTTTTATAGTAAAACTAAAAGGAGCATACAAATTTTCATATTGCCAAGGCTTGCCCTTTTGGAAGTTATATTTAAACTGCCCTCCCTTTGGCAATAAATAAATAATTAAAACTGTAGAGAGTATAAAAAGAAACAACTTAAAAATAAAAGATTGATTTTTAGCAAAAGAAGTTAATATGCTTTTCATTAATTTTTATTTGAAATAAATAAGCTATAAATATCGTTCGTTTTATTTCAATTACATAATTATCAAGAATGTTTTTAATATTAAATGTGTAAATTTGCTACAACTATTTTTCATATTAAAATTATAATAACAAATGATTAAAAAAGTTGTAATTGTAAGTGCAGTAAGAACTCCCATTGGAAGTTTCATGGGTAGTTTATCATCATTATCAGCTACTAAATTAGGTGCAATTGCCATAAAAGGAGCCTTAGAAAAAATAAATCTTGATGCAAATTTAGTACAAGAAGTGTATATGGGTCATGTTGTACAAGCTGGTGTCGGACAAGCTCCTGCACGTCAAGCTGCTATTAGTGCTGGTATTCCAGATACCGTTCCATGTACGACAATCAATAAGGTTTGTGCATCTGGTATGAAAGCTGTTATGAATGCAGCTCAAACGATTGCATTAGGTGATGCAGATATTGTTATTGCTGGAGGTATGGAAAGTATGAGTAACATTCCTCACTATCTACATATAAGAAAAAGTCACAAATTTGGACCAAAAAATATGGAAGATGGTATGCAAAAAGATGGATTGGTAGATGTATATGATAATACTGCAATGGGAGTATTAGCAGATTTATGTGCTTCTGAAAATAAATTAACAAGAGAAGATCAGGATAATTATTCAATTCAATCATATAATCGATCGGCAAAAGCTTGGGCAGAGGGTAAATTTAATGAGGAAGTAATTCCCGTTGAAGTACCTCAGCGTAGAGGTGAGCCAATAGTTTTTTCTGAGGATGAAGAATATAAAAATGTTCGCATTGATAAAATACCAACCTTACGTCCAGTTTTTACAAAGGAAGGTACTGTTACTGCAGCAAATGCATCTACAATTAATGATGGTGCTGGCGCAATGATATTAATGAGTGAAGAGAAAGCAAATGAATTAGAGCTCACTCCTTTAGCAACTATTCTTAGTTATGCTGATGCAGCGAAAGAACCCAAAAGATTCACAACTGCACCCTCTAAAGCATTGCCAAAAGCGTTAAATAAAGCCAAAATTTCAATAGATGATGTTGACTATTTTGAACTTAACGAAGCTTTTGCAGTTGTAGGACTTTCTAATATGAAAATATTAGGATTGGACGATTCAAACGTAAATGTTAATGGTGGTGCTGTTTCATTAGGTCATCCCTTAGGTTGTAGTGGAGTAAGAATATTAATAACATTAATTAATGTCTTAAAACAAAACAAAGCGAGAATTGGTGCAGCAGTAATTTGTAATGGTGGCGGAGGTGCATCGGCCATAGTTATTGAAAGAAATTAATTTTCGGTAATTATCTAATACATACTTAAATGAATTATGGCATTTGTAACTTAAATATTGTTCCATTGCGATTTGAAAATTCAGATCGCAGTGAAATGGTATCTCAGGTACTTTATGGAGATTTATTTGAATTATTAGAAATTACAAAAAAATGGAGTAGAATAAGGTTAACTTATGATAATTACGAAGGTTGGATTGATAATAAACAATTTATTTGTTTATCTAAAAATGAATATGATCAATTAAACCAATTATCAACCAAGCTGTCTATAAATTTATTAGACATAATTACAACAAGTACAAACGAACTTATACCTATAAGCATAGGAAGTAATGTAGGGGTAATTGATTATTTTAATCACTCTTTTGATGGTGCCATAAATGATGGTAGTTTTTCAAAATCTAAAATTATCGAATCGGCCTATTTATATTTAAATAGCCCATATTTATGGGGAGGAAAAACACCTTTTGGTATCGATTGCAGTGGATTCACTCAAATGGTTTACAAGCTAAATGGAATTCAATTATTTCGAGATGCAAGCCAACAAGTTAATCAAGGGGAAGCATTAAGTTTTATAGAAGAAAGTGTACCTGGTGATTTAGCTTTTTTTGATGATGACATAGGAAACATAACACATGTAGGCATCATTATGAAGAATAACCAAATAATTCATGCTCATGGAAAAGTTAGAATAGATCATTTGGATCATTCGGGGATTTTTAATAATGAAAGCCAAAAGCATACTCACAAATTAAGAGTTATAAAAAGAATTGTATAAAAAAACTTCTAATTAATTAGAAGTTTTTTTATACAATTAGCAAATGAACTGCTACTATTCACCATCATTATTTTCAATTATTGTTTTCATTGCTTTTTCTTTTTCATCCATTCCCAACATACCGTAAATACCCTTTAACGTTTTTACAATATCCATTGATTCTGGACGTAATCTTGATGCAGACTCTAAATATGGCAATGCTTCTAGGTATAAATCATTTTTTTTCTTTTTTAATAAATCATATTTATCATAATCGGCGTTTGACGTACCTAAAGAATTCATTTCAATAACTATAGCACTTTCATTATCTAAAATTAATTGCGCTTTGTTAATTAAAGCTTCTGTATATTCTGGATTTAATTCTAAAGCTTTAGTATAGTAAATCAAGGCTTCTTCTTTTTCATCATTTTTAGCACTAGCGACACCTAAATTATAATATAAATCAGGATTATTTGGATCGTTTATTATTATTTCATTAATCACACTTTTATAATTTAACATATCCCCACTCTTATAGTACATTTCAGCTTCAGCATACATTAAATTTATATCATTTGGAGATTCTTCCCTAGCTTTTTTCATCAATAAAGTTGCTTTTTCGATATCACCTTCATTAATATAAATAAAAGTCATATTTTTTAAAATAGTTCCTTTTTTAGATTTAGTAAATTTATTTCTTGGAATTACATACTCCCCTTTTTTAAGAGCAATATTTCTTTCTTCTTCAGTTCCAAATTTAGACTCCTCTTTGGTCCCTTTTTTTGTTGCATAAAATTCCTCTTTAATTCCAGTATAACCAAGATCTATTAATTCTTCATAGTAGTTGATTGCAGTATTATAATCTTGGCCATCTTTAGCTAAAGATGCAGCGTAATATAAATAGATAGTATCTTTTTTACTTAACCTATAGCCTCTATATATTTTTTTTGAGCCATTTAAATATTCTTGGGAAGTCTGATCTAATTGAGCACTCATTAACAATATGTTGATCATTTCTTGCAATCCTAATTTAGCTTCGGCAGCATATTTACTTTTTTTATTTAAAGACAATACTTTCTCATAGGCATCAGCAGCTATATTCATTTTTTCGTAGTCATTTCCTGCGCCTCCTAGGTATGCCTCTGCTTTCACTAAATAATAAAGCTCTTGTAAATTAGATTCAGCATTAGGAATTAATCCTTCTACTCCATTTAAAGTAGCTATCGCCTCTGTAAATTCAGCACTTTTTATGTGTTTTTGAGCTAATTTAATTTCTTTTTTCTGACCAAAAGTTATAGCAGAAAGCATTAAAAATCCTGCGATTAAAATTTGTTTTTTCATTTTACTAGTATTTAATTATTTAATATTTTTATTCTTCTTCTTCGTTAATTTTGCTTGAGTCACTAGATGCTTTATCTAAAGACTCTCTGTGTTCAGGTATGGTTTTGTTACCATCCTCATCAAGCTCTACATCCTCATCATCAGACATTACTTTTGCAACTGCAGCAATAGCATCGCCATCTCTTACTTTTATAAGACGTACACCTTGAGTGGCTCTCCCCATGACACGAAGATTTTCAACTGCTAAGCGAATAGCAATACCCGACTTATTGATAATCATTAAATCATCACTATCAATTACATTTTTAATAGCTACTAAATTACCCGTCTTTTCGGTAACACTAATAGTTTTAACTCCTTTTCCTCCACGATTGGTAATTCTATAATCTTCTAAACTTGATCTTTTACCATAACCATTTTCTGAAACAACCAATACATCTGTTTCAGATTCGTTAATAGCAATCATACCAATTACTTCATCCTTTTCACTATTTAATCGAATTCCCCTAACACCAGAAGCATTTCTACCCATTGATCTGGTTTTTTCTTCTTCAAAACGTATCGCTTTACCAGATTTTACGGCTAACATAATTTGACTATCTCCTGTTGTTAGTTTTGCTTCCAGTAATTCATCACCTTCTTTGATAGTAATTGCATTTATACCATTAGTTCTTGGACGAGAGTATTGTTCTAAAGGTGTTTTCTTAACTTGCCCTTTTTTAGTAGCCATTATTACATAATGACTATTTATATAATCTTCGTCTTTTAGATCTTGAGTACAAATAAATGCTTTCACTTTGTCATCACTTCCAATATTAATTAGGTTTTGAATAGCCCTACCTTTAGATGTCCTAGTTCCTTCAGGAATTTCAAAAACTCGCATCCAGAAACATTTTCCAGTTTGAGTAAAGAAAAGCATGTATTGATGATTTGTTCCAACAAACAAATGTTCTAAGAAATCCTCATTACGTGTCGAAGTTGCTTTTGCCCCTACTCCTCCTCTGTTTTGTTTTTTGTATTCAGTTAATGAAGTTCGTTTAATATAGCCTGCATGAGATATAGTAATTACTACTTTTTCATCAGGTATTAAATCAGTAATGCTTACATCTCCACCAGCATACTCTATTACAGAACGACGCTCATCACCATATTTTTCTCTAATTTCTTCTAATTCCTCTTTAATGATAGCCATTCTAAGCTCTTTACTAGCTAAAATATCCCTGTAACCCTGAATGGTTTTCATTAAATCTTCAAACTCAGAACGTAATTTATCTTGTTCTAGTCCTGTCAATTGACGAAGTCGCATTTCAACAATTGCTTTTGCTTGAATCTCTGATAGTTTAAAAGCTTCTATTAATCGTGCTTTTGCTTCGTCAGCATTTTTAGAAGACCTAATCAATCGAATTACTTCATCAATATTATCGGATGCAATAATTAACCCCTCTAAAATATGTGCTCGTTCTTCTGCTTTTCTTAAAAGGTATTCAGTACGTCTTACCACCACTTCATGACGGTGTTCTACAAAATAATGTATTAACTCTTTAACATTTAATAAACGTGGTCTTCCATTGACTAAACAAATATTATTAACACTAAAACTTGATTGCAATGCAGTGTACTTGAACAACATATTCAAAACGATATTCGGGATTGCATCACGTTTTAGAATGTATACAATTCGCATGCCATTTCTATCGGACTCATCACGAATGTTAGAAATACCTTCAATCTTTTTTTCATTTACTAAATCGGCAGTCTTCTTAATCATATCTGCCTTATTTACTTGGTATGGAATTTCAGAAACAATAATGCATTCTTTACCACTAACTTCATCGAAAGAAGCTTTTGCACGCATTACAATTTTTCCTCTACCTGTATGAAAAGCATCTTTTACGCCTTCATAACCATAAATTACCCCTCCTGTTGGAAAATCTGGTGCTTTTATATACTCCATTAATCCATCGATATCTATATCATTATCTTCAATGTATGCAATGGTACCTCCTATTACTTCAGTAAGGTTATGTGGAGGCATATTAGTTGCCATACCTACAGCAATACCCGAAGCTCCATTAATTAACAAACCAGGAACACGAGTTGGTAGCACGGTAGGTTCATTTAAAGTATCATCAAAGTTGAGTTTATGATCAACTGTGTCTTTGTCAATATCCGCTAGCATATCTTCAGAAATCTTCTGCATTCTTGCTTCTGTATAACGCATTGCTGCCGGACTGTCACCATCAATAGAACCAAAATTCCCTTGTCCATCAACTAACATGTAACGCAAACTCCATTCTTGAGCCATTCTAACCATTGCATCATAAACAGAAGTATCTCCATGTGGATGATATTTACCCAAAACTTCCCCAACGATTCTTGCAGATTTTTTGTGAGCGCCTGTAGCTCTAATACCTAATTCGTGCATTCCAAATAAAACACGTCTATGTACGGGTTTCATACCATCTCTTACATCTGGTAATGCACGTGAGACTATTACTGACATTGAATAATCAATGTAAGCTGATTTCATTTCATCCTCAATGTTAATAGGGATTAATTTTTCGCCTTCAGCCATATATAAATTCTTTTATTTTAAATTATAATTCTTAAAAAAGCAAGATACATTATTTGCAAATTTAATAGCATAAAAACAGTTCAAAAAATTACTATTTTATTAACAAAAAATAAAGGCGAAACCGTTAATAACTATCGTCTTTTATGTTTAAATTATAATGTATTTTTTTGATTATTTCCTATTAAATTGTATGGATCTGTAATTAAAAAAATATTTTTCTGATTGTGTGGTTTTCATTATTGATTAAAAGGAGTTAATTTTAAACAATAAAACGATTATATCAACGCCGCCTAATAAAAATATTAACTGTATTAAAGTTTTATTAAAGGCTATTGCATTCATTAAAAAGGAGCTTTTTTATTACTATATTTGTAAAAACCTTTGGCATTTATAATTAATTAAGGAGGAATAAATTGACAAAAACAGGGTCGATTAAATTATGTTAAATTTCACACTGCTTTAATTTTTAGTAGTTTATATTCACAATAAAAAATATGGATGATAATTTTTCACCAAGAGTAAAAGATGTAATTGCTTACAGTAAAGAAGAAGCACTGCGACTAGGACACGAATTTATTGGCACTGAACATTTAATGCTAGGTTTGCTTCGTGATGGAAATGGTAAAGCTCTTTCAATTTTAAATACACTAGATATTGATTTAAATTATCTACGTAGAAAAGTTGAAATACTTAGTCCTGCAAATCCTCATACTGCCTCAAATGAAAATGATAAAAAAAATCTTCATTTAACACGTCAAGCAGAAAGAGCACTCAAAACTACTTTTTTGGAAGCGAAATTATTTCAAAGTTCTTCTATAAATACTGCTCATTTACTATTATGCATTCTAAGAAATGAAAACGATCCAACTACTAAGCTTTTAAATAAAATGAAAATAGACTATGATGTAGTAAAAAATGAATTTAAACTACTAATATCAAGTGATGAAGATTATGTAGATAAAACAAGATCTGAATCGTTTCCAAACGATGAAGATTTACCAGCCGAAGAATCTGGTAAGGATAATTTATTTTCAGGTAGTACAAACAAGGCCAATAAAAAGTCAAAAACTCCAGTTTTAGATAACTTTGGTAGAGATTTGACATTCCTTGCTACTGAGGGTAAATTAGATCCTGTAGTTGGTCGAGAAGGCGAAATACAACGTGTTTCTCAAATTTTAAGTAGAAGAAAAAAGAACAATCCGTTATTAATTGGTGAACCTGGTGTTGGAAAATCTGCAATTGTTGAAGGATTAGCCCTGCGTATAGTTCAAAGAAAAGTATCTCGTATTTTATTTGATAAACGAGTAGTTACTCTTGATTTAGCAAGTTTAGTAGCTGGAACAAAATACCGTGGACAGTTTGAAGAAAGAATGAAAGCTGTTATGAATGAAATTGAAAAGAATGATGACATTATTCTTTTTATAGATGAAATACATACGATTGTTGGTGCCGGTGGAGCAACTGGATCTTTAGATGCTTCTAATATGTTTAAACCCGCCTTAGCTAGAGGGGAATTGCAATGTATTGGTGCTACAACACTTGATGAATATCGACAATATATTGAAAAAGATGGTGCTTTAGAAAGACGTTTTCAAAAAGTAATAGTAGAACCTACTTCTGTGGAAGAATCTATAGAAATTCTTCAAAATATCAAGGATAAATACGAAATTCATCACAATGTTACCTATACAGATGAAGCAATTAAGGCTTGTGTAAAGTTAACCAATCGCTATATGACGGAACGATTTTTACCAGATAAAGCAATAGACGCATTAGATGAGGCAGGTTCAAGAGTTCATATTACTAACATACTTGTTCCAGATAGAATATTAGAAATTGAAAAACAACTTGAAGAGGTTAGAGAATTAAAAAATTCTGTTGTTAAAAAACAAAAATACGAAGAAGCAGCTAAATTAAGAGATGATGAAAAAAATTTAGAAAAAGAACTTACTGTGGAACAAGAAACTTGGGAACAAGAATCGAAATTACACAGAGAAACAGTCTCTGAAGCAAATGTTGCTGAAGTTGTTTCTATGATGACTGGTGTCCCCGTAAACAGAATAGCTCAAACAGAAAGTTTAAAATTAGCTGCTTTACCTGATAGAATTAAAGGAAAAGTAATCGGACAAGATGAAGCTATTAAGAAAATAACTAAAGCAATTCAACGAAATCGAGCGGGTTTAAAAGATCCAAATAAACCTATTGGTTCTTTTATATTTCTAGGTCAAACTGGAGTGGGTAAAACTCAGTTAGCTAAAGTATTGGCGCAGGAGCTTTTTGATTCAGAAAATGCTTTGATTCGAATTGACATGAGCGAATACATGGAAAAATTTGCGATATCTCGATTGGTTGGTGCCCCTCCAGGTTATGTTGGATATGAAGAAGGTGGGCAATTAACTGAAAAGGTTAGGAGAAAACCATATTCAATAGTATTGCTTGATGAAATTGAAAAAGCACATCCCGATGTATTTAACATGATGCTCCAAGTTTTAGATGATGGATTTTTAACCGATAGTTTGGGAAGAAAAATTGATTTTAGAAATACTATAATAATAATGACCTCTAATATTGGTTCTCGCCAGTTAAAAGATTTTGGACAAGGTGTTGGCTTTGGCACAACAGCTAAATCTAATCAAGAAGATTCTCATGCTAAAAGTGTTATTGAAAATGCATTGAAGAAAACGTTTGCACCGGAGTTTTTAAATAGAATTGATGATGTTGTGGTATTTAATGCGCTGTCGAGAGAACATATTCATAAAATTATTGATATTGAATTAACGAAATTGTACAATAGAATTGATGGATTAGGTTATACTTTAAAACTTTCTGAGACCGCTAAAGACTATATAGCCGATAAAGGTTTTGATAAAAAGTATGGTGCAAGGCCATTAAAAAGAGCTATTCAGAAATATATTGAAGATTCCTTAGCTGAAGAAATTATTAATTCAAAACTAAAAGAAGGTGATAGTATTTCGATAGATTTAAATAAAAAAACAAATGAATTAATCATTAAAATCACTAAAAAAAAGCAAAAGGCTGGTGAATAATAATTTTGTTTTAATTTAAAAAAAACACGGTACTTTTTTGCTTATTATTAACTAAAGAGTATTGTATTTGATTTTACATTTAAGTTATTATTTAAAAAAGAGCATAATCCATAAAGTTATGCTCTTTTTTTTAATAATAACTAACCAACTGCAATTAAGCAAATGGTATTTTATAGATGACATGTGTGTTTACTAATCAACAACCGCCACATTAAATGTTACTTCAATATCTGTTTCTCCTCCTGCATCTGATAAACCAGTATTTGGTTTATTTGGTTCGTGACGAAGAGTTAACGTTAATGTACCTGAACTTGCTTCACCAGTAGAAAGCATTAACAGTGTTCCTAAAGGATTCCCATCAGCATCAAAGTTTTCATATTCAGTAGCTACATCTAAGTTACCACCGATAGTATAAAAAAACTGGTGTTCTAAAGCTTCTTCATCCACTTCTTCAGTAACATTTTCAGAAGGATCTACAGTTTCATTTAACAAAAGTATAGCACCATTATAGCTAGTTCCAGCAACTAAATTACCTGAAACATCTACAACGGGGAGATTTGGACCATCTGCATCTAAATCACGATATTCTAAAACAATATCTGTTCCGCCTCCGATGGGCTCAAGGGTTAACTTTAAAGTGGTAATTACTTCTTGTGGAAGTACCTGTTCTGGGACATCATCATCTGAACATGAAGCAAATAATGCGATTGCGAAAATTGAGATTGTTAAAAATTTTACTTTTTTCATTTGTTTTGGTTTTAAAAATTAATAATTGATTTTGATATTTAATAAAAAGTTTCTGCCTAAATCGTCAGCATAATAGCGAAAACGGTTTAGGTAATTTCGATAGGAAGTGTTGAGTAAGTTGGATACTCCAAAACCTAGTGTAAGCACCGAATGTTGTGATACCTTAACATCAATACTAGAGTTAAAATTAATCAAATGGTATGCATTGGGGGGTGTACTAATGTCAACCATTTCTATTGTTTCGGTCTGCGGTATAAACACTTCAAAATTGTTGTTGGGATATTCGTTCTGACGAAATACGTATTCACTCTGCAATGCTAGGCGCAAATTGCTAAATTGAATATTTTGATAGATAATTTCGTTAATTGTATTTACAGGTGGCATATTTATCAAGGGTTCGTTCCTTATAAGATCATACCCTTTGACCAATGAAAACTGAGACTTAAAACTGAAATTTTTTGTAAAAGCATAATTAGCATCAATATCCACACCAAATAATTTTGCATTAGATTGGCGGTACTCCCAAACTTGAAAATTACCCCTTATGGTTTGCTGAATTCCTGTAGGTTCAATAATTATAAAGTTCTTTATACTATTTAAAAAAGGACTTATTGAAAAACTAAAAATTTTATTTTCTCTTTGAAAAGTTAAAAATATTTTATGTCCAATTTCTGACTGAAAACCTAAATCTCCTAATTCAATACGGGAAGCGGAATGGTGCAAGCCTTCACTAAAAAGTTCGGAAGGATTTGGTGCGCGAGATGCTAATGAATAATTAAAAAATAATTTATAATCTTCATCAAAAGAATAGGTGGCACCGATAGTTACTGAAGGATTATAAAAATTTAATTGTGGATTGGTTAAAATTTGATTATTAAAAACTTCTACTACAATTTCAGGAAACAGTTCGTCGTAATTTCTAGATTCCCAAAAAGAAGTTTGATAAAATTTAAAAACGTTCATATACGTATAGTCAAATCGAGTACCAGCTTCTAGGAGTAGTTTTTGATTTAATTGGTAATCTACTATGGCATAAATTCCCAAATCGTATTTATCATAATCGGGGATTAATCTACGTACTCCGGTATCAGGGTTTGCAAAATTGTTTTGATATTGACCCATTAAACCGGTTTTTAGATGTATTAAATCCGTTAAATTTGAATCCAAATCTAACATAAGTGTATGTGTGTCCAGTTTTAAATCCAATGAGGCATTATCTTTATCTTCACCGCGTCTAACGTCAAATTCCAAACGATAATTGCGCTGAAAATCATATTGGAAGCTTAATTTTCCAAAATTATTAATTCTTTTAAACCCATTTATTCTACTTAAGTGATGAGTAACATCTTGTTTTGGAGCATTGATTTGATATGTAAAATCATTGATAATTAGAGGTCTTTCACTATTTATTGCCCGAATTTGATCTTGTGCACCACCTAAATGAGATGCTCTTAAAATACCCATATCATTTTTAAAAATTGAGTAATAGGCCTCAACACCATAATTGAACCGATTAAGACCAACCTGAAAAGAAGCGTTATGTTCAAACATCCCAGTATTGCTTAATACATAATCTGGCGCTTCAAAATCGCCAAACCTTTTTAATGTTCCTTGAAAGTTTGTATACCAGCCATTTTGATAACTTTTAGTTAATTGAGAAGTCAGGGAGATACCTCGACCATTGCTGGTTCCTGTAAATAAGGTTTTTCCGTAAAGACTATCTTTAACAGGGACTTTTAAAGCTTCAACTACAATGACACCACCCACCGCATCGCCACTGTATTGCAATGCACCTGCTCCTTTTATTAAGGTAAGGTGACCAACGGAATTGATATCAATATTTGGGGCATGTTCAGCTCCCCATTCCTGATCTTCCATCCGAACCCCATTATTTATTATAACCACACGACTACTATGAAGTCCATTAATTATGGGCTTTACAATGGTATTCCCAGTATTAAGAGAAGAAACTCCACTCAAACTGTTGAGAGCATCTCCGAGCGTACCACTACTAAAACGTTCCAATTCTTCCTTTGAGATTGTGTTTTCAAAAATTGTTTTAGTATTATTATCGTAGGCTTTTCCTGCAATAGTAATTTCATTAAGCTCTTCCAGATGATGTTCTATACTAAAGGTCTTAGTCGTGTTACCGATTACTTTAATTGTAAAGTCTGTGGTCAAGCAGAATGCATGTGAGATCTGTATAGAATAACTACCATTACAAAGATTTGGAATGGAAAACTTTCCATCAATATCTGTCTGCACAGTTTGTTCAGTACCAACAACAACTAGCGTTGCCCCTACAAGTAAAGACCCATCGTGAAGGTCTGTTACTGTACCGAAAAGTGTATTGTCACATTTTTGTGATATAGATGAAATACTGCTCAACAACAGTATCAATAAAAAATACGTGTGCATATAAATTCTTAATTAACATATAGATAGATCTTGTTTATTAAGAAAAAATTGGGGGTGCGCGTAACTGAGTGTTATTTATTATAAAGGAGTGGTATTGCAGAAAAGCAAAGTTTACTTTCTTCTCAACATAAATTTTCGGTAGTGATAAATTAGGGTATTCAACTATATCATAATTAAAAGATGCCAAATGAATGTTATAAACATCACACTTTACAACCGTTTCATGTAGGTGTGTAGTCTGTTCTGTGCAAGCTACGTGATCATGTCCTTCAAACATGTGAATAAACTGAATAGCAGATGGCAACATTAAAGCTACAAAGAGCAATAATGCAGTTATATTTTTACCGATTTGTATCTTATAATCCATTGTTTACTTAAAACAAAAAGCAAAATTACTAATAATAATTAAGAAATGATATTTAAAATAATATTTCTTTATCAATCTCTAGAGACTCTAAAAAAGTAATAGTATTTTCGATATCAATTGCTAAAATTCTATCTTCTTCCACTAAAGGAACAATAGTTCTATAAGTCTTAATAAATGATTCTATAAATTTTGAGGATTGCAAAGGATTTCTATATGATAATGCTTGAGAAGCATTCATTAATTCAATAGCAAGTATGCGTTCCAAGTTGTCTACTATTTGTAAACATTTTGTTGCTGCATTAGCTCCCATACTTACATGGTCTTCCTGACCATTTGATGACACTATAGAATCAACAGAAGCAGGTGTAGCCAGTTGTTTGTTTTGACTCACAATGCTAGCAGCCGTATATTGTGGAATCATAAATCCACTATTAAGGCCTGGTTTATTAACTAAAAAAGAAGGCAACCCTCTTAACCCTGCAATTAATTGGTAGGTTCTTCTTTCCGAAATACTTCCTAGTTCCGCAATAGCAATTCCTAAAAAATCTAGGGATAATGCTAGCGGTTGTCCGTGGAAATTACCTCCAGAAATTATTTTATCTTCTTCAATAAAAATAATTGGATTATCAGTAACCGAATTGATTTCAGTTTTCATTGTTTTCGTAACAAATAAAATGGTGTCTTTTGTAGCCCCATGCACCTGTGGTACGCATCTAAATGAATATGGACACTGAATACTTTTATTTTTTAAAGCTCCAATTTCACTTCCATCTAATAATTCTAAAATTCGTTCTGCTGTTTTAACTTGTCCTCGATGTGGTCTAACAAGATGCACCAAAGGATTGTATGGACTCATATTACAATTAAATGCATCAATAGAGACACAAGCAATTAAATCTGACAAATAGGAAAGTTTATGACTTTTTAATAAACAATATACTCCATAAGCACTCATAAATTGAGTTCCATTTAGCAATGCTAAACCTTCTTTAGCCTCTAATTTAATTGGCGATAAGTGATTTTGTTTTAAAACCTCTTCTGCTTCTAAAATTTGGTTTTTAAAGTATACCTTACCTTTTCCAAGTAATGGTAAAGACATGTGAGCTAAAGGAGCCAAATCTCCCGAGGCACCCAAACTACCTAATTCATAAATAATAGGTAAAATATCCAAATTATAAAAATCAATTAGTCTTTGAACGGTAACTAATTGAACACCGCTATAACCATAACTTAAAGATTGTATTTTAAGAAGTAACATTATTTTTACAATAGCTTTAGGCACTAAATTGCCAGTACCACATGCATGAGACATAACAATGTTTTCTTGTAATTTTGATAAATCATTATGACCAATAGTAACGTTATATAGAGAACCAAACCCGGTATTAATACCATAAGTTGGAATGGGATTATTTTTAATTTTTTTATCCAAGTAGTGCCTAGATTTATTAATATTTAGAATTGCTTCTTCAGATAATCCTAAAGTTTTACGTTCATCTAAAATTAACTTTATCGTTGGTAAATCGATTAATTCAGAACTTATATAATGGATATTCGACATAGTTTGTTAAGTATTAAAAAAACAAAAATACTAATTCCTTGTTAAGTTTTATCCTATTTTTAAAACAGTATAATTATTATAGTATTTTAGCTATAAATATAAAATAGAAAAACATGAAAAACTTTCTACTACTATTAGTAATAATAACCATTTTTTCCTGTCAAAAAGAAGTAAAACCTTCGTTTGTGATTTTTAGTGGATTTATTGAAAATAGCAATACTAACATCGCTAAAATTTCTGGTAATGGTTTTGAGCAATTAATTGAAATTACTGATAATGGAAGTTTTTCTGACACACTTAAAATTAATAAAGAAGGTTATTATGTTTTGCGAATTGGTAGAGAAAGCACTTCTATCTATTTAATAAAAGGAAAAAATATAAAGCTTACACTTAATGCAAAAGAATTTGATGAGAGCCTTTTATATAGTGGTGATATCGCTGGAGAAAACAATTATTTAGCTGCAAAATATTTATTATCAGAAAAAGAGCTGTCTTTTGATAAAGTTTATTCATTACCTGAAGATGAGTTTATCATAGAACTTAATAAAATAAATACTAGTTACTCTGATTTATTAAATTCTTCAAAAGGAATGTCTGAAAGTTTTATGGTAAATGAAACAAAGGAATTAGAATATGTTCATATCAATAATATAGAAAATTATGAGGAATATTATCAATATTTCACAAAAGATACTTCTTTTAAAGCCTCTAAATCCTTATATAATTCATACAAAGAATTTAATTTTGCAGACAATTATGCTTTTGAGAATTCAAGTGCTTATAAGAACTTATTAGAATCACATTATACTAGAATAGCAAAAGATTTTTCTCGTAATAGTGATAAGGATATGGCACTAGCTTATTTAGAAACAGTAGATCATAAATTTCCAAACGGAGCCATTAAGGATGAGTTAATGTTTAATTATTTACGATTTGGTATGAAGGCAAATAATGCTTTAGAAGATGTCTATAATTTATATAAAATTTCGAATCAAAATGATGAAAATCTTTCAAAAGTTACTAATTCTTATAAAACCTTAACTAACCTTACACCCGGAAAAACATCTCCTTCTTTTAACTATGAAAATTTTAAGGGTGGAAAAACAAGTCTAGAAGATTTAAAGGGAAAAGTTGTCTATATTGATTTATGGGCTACTTGGTGTGGTCCTTGCTTAAGAGAAATTCCAGCATTAAAAATATTAGAAACAGATTATCATGATAAAAATATCGCTTTTGTTAGTTTATCCATAGATGAAGTAAAAGATTACGATAAATGGAGAACTATGATTATTGAAAAAAAATTAAAAGGAATTCAATTAATGGCAGACAATAATTGGAAATCTAAATTTGTAACTGATTATGGCATTAAAGGGATTCCTCGTTTTATAATTATTGACATAGATGGTCGTATTGTAAGTTCTGATGCCCCAAGACCCTCAAATTCTGAAATCAGAATACTATTTGATGAACTATTATAAGTTCATGTAGAAAGATTAAAAAAAAGATTGTATTTTATAATTAATATCCAAAATAGATATCCATATGATATTTCTTGACTTCACGTTGAAATTTTAAAAATCAAAACCCATTTTTAAGCCTACATCAATAGCAATAACAAAACAAAATAATATATTTGTAGCTCTTAATTTTTCATAAAAATTTTAAACAAATAACTGTTTCAATAGTAAAAATATTATGGTAAAAGACATCGCACTAGCAAAAATACACAATGCCTTAGGCGCAAAAATGGTTCCATTTGCAGGTTATAACATGCCTGTTTCATATGAGGGTGTAAATGCGGAACATGAAACGGTTCGAAATGCGGTTGGTGTTTTCGATGTATCCCATATGGGTGAATTTTTAGTAATGGGCCCTAATGCTTTAAATTTAATACAAAAAGTTACCAGTAATGATGCATCTAAAATAGTAGATGATCAAGCTCAATACAGTTGTTTTCCAAATGCAACCGGTGGCATTGTAGACGATTTAATTGTATATCGTTTTAATGCTGAAAAATGGTTATTGGTCGTTAATGCTTCCAATATTGATAAAGATTGGGATTGGATTAATAGCCAAAATTCGATGAATGCAGAACTCAAAAATATTTCTGAAGATTATTCACTACTTGCAATTCAAGGCCCAAAAGCAATGGAAGCTATGCAATCATTAACTTCTGTAGATTTAAGCGCTATAAAATTTTATCATTTTAAAGTAGCAGACTTTGCAGGTTTAGAGCACGTAATTATTAGTGCTACTGGATATACAGGTAGTGGTGGTTTTGAAATTTATTGTAAAAACAGTGAAGTAGAACAAGTTTGGGCAGAAGTTTTTAAAGCGGGAGCAGATTTTGGAATTAAACCTATAGGTCTAGCTGCAAGAGATACCTTGCGTTTAGAAATGGGCTATTGTCTTTACGGAAATGATATAAATGAGACTACTTCTCCTATTGAAGCAGGCTTAGGATGGATTACAAAATTCACAAAAGAATTTACCAATTCAGATAATTTATTAAAACAAAAAGAGCAAGGTCCAGAACGTAGATTGATAGCTTTTGAATTGAATGAAAGAGGGATTCCTCGTCAAGGATATGATATTATAGACGGACAGGGAAATAAAGTTGGTGAAGTTACCAGTGGTACGATGTCTCCATCACTTGGCAAAGGAATTGGTATGGGATATGTGCCAAACATTTTAAAATCTGTTGGGACTAAAATTCACATACAAATACGTAAAAACAGAGTTCCAGCTACCATCGTAAAATTACCTTTTTATAAAGATTAATTTTTTATCTGAAGTTTTTTTTGGCAAATAGAATACTAATATTAGGAGCAAGTGGATTTATAGGAAACACCATCTATAAGGAACTGACATCCTACTTTGATGTTTATGGAACTTACAATACTGCAAATAAAGCATTGGATGATAATAACGTTATGTTTCAATTTAATGTTGAAAAAGACAACATAAATGACACCTTAAAAAAAGTAAATCCCAATTATATAATTTCAAGTTTAAGAGGACCATTTAAAGATCAATTAAGAGTTCATCAAGAACTTTTAAATTATACATTATCAAGTGTAGATTGCAAAATTATTTATCTATCCACCGTAAATGTTTTTGACGGTAAAGGAAAATTTCCTTCTTATGAAAATGATTCCTTATTGGCAGATAGTCAGTATGGAAAATATAAAGTAATGCAAGAGAAGGCAATTTATAAATTACCCAATTCAAAATTTGCAATTTTAAGGCTTCCATTAGTATTAGGTGTTAATTCTCCAAGAATAATTCAATTAAAAGAAGCTTCAAAAAATAAAACTGATTTTGAAGTATACCCAAATTTGATCATTAGTGTAACTACTGCAAACAAAATAGCACAGCAAGTGCATTACATCATCAATAAAAATCTAAATGGCATCTTTCATTTGTCAAGTAACGATATGATTCATCATTTAGAGTTGTTTGAAGAATTATCTAAAAAATTAGAACTTAATCATTTCGTCTTTAAAAACATTTACACTTCCAATAAAGACAAGTATTTAGCAATATTAGCTAAGCACAACAAACTACCAGAAAATTATCAAATCAACATTTCAGAAATCATTGAAGATTGTGTTCTTAAAGAAGAAATTGAATCCTTACGATAAGATGGAATTTTAAAAATGTAACTATTTATAAAAGAAGAATCTCACTTCTCTTTGTGGTTTCCTGCATTTTTCTATTTTTGTAAAACCTTAAACAAAATTACTATGGGAAGAGCTTTCGAATTTAGAAAGGCAAGAAAAATGAAACGTTGGTCTGCAATGTCTAAAGCGTTTACGCGAATAGGAAAAGATATTGTTATGGCCGTTAAAGAAGGTGGTCCAAGTCCAGATTCTAATTCACGTTTACGAGCGGTTATTCAAAATGCAAAGGCAGTAAACATGCCGAAGGACAATGTAGAAAGGGCCATTAAGAAAGCAACTGAAAAAGGACAAGGAGATTTTAAAGAAGTAATATTTGAAGGATATGCTCCTCATGGAATTGCTGTTTTAGTTGAAACTGCTACCGATAATAATACTCGAACTGTTGCTAATGTTAGGGCTTGTTTTAGCAAATGTGACGGAAATATGGGAACTTCTGGATCTGTGGTATTTATGTTTGATCATACATGCAATTTTAGAATTAAACCAGAAGAAGTCGATCTAGAAGAATTAGAGTTAGAATTGATTGATTATGGGGTAGATGAAGTTTTTGAAGATGAAGATGGAATATTAATTTATGCTCCTTTCGAAAGCTTTGGAAAAATACAAAAAGCGTTGGAAGAAAAAGAATTTGAAATATTATCTTCAGGTTTTGAGCGCATTCCTCAAGTTACTAAAAAACTTACAAAAGAAGAAGCTATTGATGTAGATAAGTTATTAGAAAAACTTGATAATGATGATGACGTACAGAACGTATACCATACAATGGATGAGTCTGAATAATTGACTAATTTAAAAAATAGCTTTCAGATATTTTTTATTAGGTAAATTTCGCAACTTTACCTACAGTTCCCTTATAGAATTCTTTTAATTTTAATATATCTGACTCTATCGCTCCAGTTGGATAGAATGGATTTCCAATAGTTACTATTTTAGTTTTATAATCCATTGAAACTGGCATAATGGGTACTTTAGCTGCCAAAGAAATATAATAAAAACCTGTTCTCCAAACCTCTACTTTTTTTCGAGTACCCTCCGGTGACATTCCCAATCTAAATTCCTCTTTAGAATCAAAAATAGATACTATTGCTTCCACTTTATTCTGATTAGTGCTTCGATCTAAAGGGGCACCTCCTACCCATCTAAAATAATAACCAAATGGCCACACAAAAAGTTCCTTTTTGCCTACAAAATTAACCATAATTCCTAATGCTTTTCTACAGAGTATGGCTATATAAAAATCACTCCAACTCGTATGAGGAGCAACAATAATAATTACTTTTTTTAACTCTTTTTCTTTAAAATCACCTATGATTTTCCAACCAAGAATTTTATATAAAATAAATTTATAAATATTCATCTATTTATTTATCAAACAAAATACCTAAAGTGATGCTATAAACATTAGGCATTTATTAAGTTTAAATACTTTCTTTTTGCAAGTAATTACATCTTTAAATACATAGATCGTAATTTCTCACGAGTCATAATTGATTTCCATCTTTCACCTAATGCATTTTCCCATAAGGGCTCTAAACTCAAAGCAACATTGATCATCATTTCCATCTGTTCTTCAGTTAAGTCACTACAAATTCCAATGGGTATATCTACTTGATGTTTCTCCACCATTTTTTTAAAGATAGCTACACCTTCTGGATAATAATCTTCTAAATAATTAAAAACTATACAGTTTCCAATTCCGTGTTTAGTTCCTAATACAAATCCTAAACCATAACTCATAGCATGAGCAACACCTACTTGAGAATAAGCAATACTCATTCCTCCATGCCATGATGCCATCATTAATTTACCCCTTTTTTCTTCTTCAGTAAGGTCATTGTCTTCCAGAAACACTTCCAAACATAGGTCATAAGCTTTTTCACCATAACTTTGGCTAAAATCATTTAAAAAGGTTCCTTTTAAAGATTCTACACAGTGGATAAAACAATCCATACCCGTATAAAACCATTGATTTTTCGGAACACCATCTAATAGTAGTGGGTCTAACACTACTTGGTCGAAAGTTGTATAATCACTGTTTATTCCTAGTTTTCGTATCGGTCCAGATAATACACAAGTTCTAGAAACTTCGGCTCCTGTACCTGAAATGGTAGGAATGCCGACATGATAAATAGATTTTGTTTTAATTAAATCCCACCCTTGGTAGTCTGCAGCACTACCTTTATTGGTTAACATTAATGAAACCGCTTTTGCCAAATCCATTACAGATCCTCCCCCAATTCCTATAATCCCGGATGGGAGATTATCATATGCTTCTAATATATCTTTTACAATAGAATCAACTTGGGATGTCTTTGGTTCTTCTTCGGCAGATACAAATAGTATTTTATCATTGTGTTTAAGTTCAATCCTTTTAACTACAGAACTCTGTTTCTCAAATACATCATCTACTAAAAAAATAAACGGTGCTTGAGTTTTCCTTTTCAAATCTAAAATTAAAGATAGTTGGTTAAAACTTCCTTTACCAAATACGACTCTTGGCACCATAGGAAAATTACGATATTCGTTATTTACAGACATATATTAATAATTATTTTTATTCATTAATTTATTTGCTCGTATTAAATCTTCTGGAGTATCAATTTCTACAGCATTCTCCGTTGACGATATAGCTAATTTAATTTTTTTTCCATATTCTAAATAGCGAAGGCATTCAATTTTTTCTGAAGCTTCCAGATTACGCATGGGCAATCTATAAAAGCTCATTAAAGCTTCTTTTCTAAAGGCATAAATCCCTTTATGTTCATAATATTCCATTGGAATACTTCTATCTCGAGGATAAGGAATTGGAGAACGAGAAAAATACAATGCATAATTATTTTCATCAACTATTACCTTCACAAAATTTGGGTTATTTACTTCATTCCAATTGGTCATTCTTGTCATCAAAGAAGCTAAATCTATTGTATCTGCATCAGCTCCATTAAATAATTCAAGGACTTTTTCTAAATCATCTTTTGTTGTAAACGGTTCATCTCCTTGAACATTTACAACAATGTCTACATCCATTTTTTCAATAGCTTCAGCGATGCGATCGCTACCACATTCATGATTTTTCTTACTCATTATGGCTTTACCGCCATAAGAAATTATTTCATTAAAAATAATTTCACTATCGGTAACTACATAAACTTCATCAAATAATTGCGTAGCTATTGTTGATTCATAGGTGCGTAGGATAACGGATTTACCCCCTAAATCTTGCATTAACTTACCAGGAAATCTAGTTGCAGCGTATCGTGCAGGAATCATTGCTATTTTTTTCATCCATTCGTTTTAAAATTCAAAAATAAGGAAGATTATACAATTAATAAGAATCTTTAAAAAATTCATTTTTAAATCCTATTAGGTATAATTTTTCTTTTGCTCTAGTGATTGCAGTGTATAGCCAACGCAAGTAATCTTTATCCACTCCATTTGGCAAATAAGGCTGTTCAACAAAAACAGTATTCCATTGCCCTCCTTGTGATTTATGACAAGTAATTGCGTAAGAAAACTTGACCTGTAATGCATTGAAATATATGTTTTTTTTAACAGCCATAAACTTTTTATATTTAGAAGTTTCATGTTCGTAATCTTTCATTACTTCTTGGTACAATTTATTTGAATCCTCATAAGTTAATGAAGGTGTTTCAGAAGATAAAGTGTCTAATATTAAAACCGTTTCAAAAGGTTTCATGTTGGGATAATCTATCATTCTAATGTTAACGGTTGCGAATCTGAATCCATACAATTCTTTAATGCTAAATAGCTCCAATATTTCAATGATATCACCATTTGCAATAAATCCAGCGTCACTATTGGCTTCTAACCAAAAATAATTGTTTTTAACAACCATTAAATAATCTCCAACAGCCAATTCTTGTTCTTGATAAAGAATTCTTGTTCTAATACTTTGATTGTATAAATAAGCACGTTTATTAGATCGCACTATAAAAACAGTTTCTTCATTCCCTAAATTTGAATAACAGTCTTCCAAAGCATCCATCAACTCTTGACCATCAATGGGACGAATTACATCTGAAAAATTTTCTTCTTGTAGTTTAAATGTTTCATAAAACTCCTCTTCTAATTGGTTTCTAATTTCAGAGGCATTAAAAAGAATACCACTTTTTTCCTCTTGCCTAACAACCTCATTCAATTCAATTGAAACCACCTCTTTGTCATAATAATTTTCTAAAGTTTTTTTATCTAAAGCTGGACTTATATCTAATTTAATGGGGGGAAGTTGTGCAGTATCTCCTATTAACATTAATTTGCATTGGTGACCACCGTATACATATTGGATTAAGTCACCTAATAACGAACCGTTATCGAAAAGTTTTGCATCTGGACTGCTATCTGGAATCATTGAAGCTTCATCTACAATAAAAATGGTGTCTCGATGTTTGTTTTTTTGCAATGTAAAACTAACTCCACCACCATTTTTAGGTTTTGGATAATAAATTTTTTTATGTATCGTAAAGGCTTCTTTATTCGAATAATTACTGATTACCTTAGCTGCTCTACCAGTTGGAGCCATTAAAACAATAGATTTTTTTACTTTCCAGCTATTTTTTACTAATGTCCCAATAATAGTTGTTTTACCAGTCCCAGCATATCCCTTTAATAAAAACAATTCCTTGTAATTATTATTTTCAGTGAAGGCTGCAATTAACCGCAAGGCACTATCTTGCTTATTAGTAGGATTGTGCGTAAAAATTTTTAATAAATCTAGGTAGAATTTAGATGTGTTCATTTTTTATTTAAACTTCAAGGCATTAAAGATAGTTATGTTTTTTTCGTAAATTACTTTTACGATTAAAAAAAAATTGTAGATTTGCGTTGAAGCATATTATTTAAAAAAAAATAATCCTCATTTATAAATTATGATTTTAAACATAGTACTAGGTACATTAATTTGCGTTGGTTTAGCTGTTTTAATGGAAAAATTTGTTCCTTTAAAATTAAACCCTATCATTTCAGTTGTTCTTTGGTTAGTTATCTTATTCTTGGGATACAGTCTGTATAAATCTGTTATAGGTCCTGTTGAATTTAACAAAGTAAAACAGGTGCGTTATGCTAAAGTTATTGAAAACCTAAAAGACATTAGAATTTCAGAATTAGCATATCAAGAAATAGAAGGCAAATTTACTGGTGATTTTGATAGCTTAGTTCAATTTTTAGATACCGCCCAATTTGCTATTATTCAAAGACGTGATACTAGTTTTGCAGATGTTGAAAGAAATAAAGCATTTGGTTTAGATGCACAAAAAGGTGGCTATTATAAAGAGCAAATTATAATTGATACTTTACGTTTTGCTTCTGTAAAGGATTCAATATTTGGTGGTTCTGATCGTTATAAAACGATGATGAATATTCCACTAGAAATTGCTAATGGAGCTACTTTTGAACTAAAAGCAGGGAAATATGAGAAAAACGAATCCTTTTATTCTGTTTTTGAAGCAAGTGTAGCAAAGAGCTTAATTTTAAGTGATCAGAATCCAGACTTAATCAATCAGGAAGAACAATTAATTTCTGTTGATGGAATCAATGGTCCAACGGTAAGAGTTGGTTCCATGAATGATATTGACACAAGTGGAAACTGGCCTAAAACTTATGACACTCCTAAACAATAACATATCACAAAACTCAAATAAAAGACTGTCCGTACAATTATCATTGTCCGGACTTTCTTTTTTAGTGACAAATATTGAAACCAAAGAAACTTACTTTTTTTTAGAAAAAAATTATAAAAAACCGATAAATCCTGAAGAATTAATAGTAGACCTAAAGTCAATTTTTAATCAAAATAAAGAGCTCAATAATACTTTTAATGAAGTGGCTATAATTTACGCAACTAGCTTATATAGTTTAGTTCCTTCCAATCTTTTTGATGCTTCAAAAATAAGCGAATATTTAAAATTTAATTCAAAAATATTAGCCACCGATTTTATTGCTTTTGATACTCTAGAAAATCATAATATCACAATTATCTACATTCCCTTTATTAACATCAACAATTATCTTTTTGATCGATTTGGAGACTTTAGTTATTATCATTCTTCAAGTTTATTAATTGAACATTTATTAAGTGAAGAAAAATCAGATGCATCAGCAAAAGTATATATTAATATTACTGACCATATATTTGATTTTATTACTGTAAAAAATGGAGAATTAATAATTTGTAACAGTTATGAATTTACTACTGCAGAAGATTTTATATATTATATTTTATTTTGCTTAGAACAGTTAAAACTAAATCCTGATACTGTAGATCTTTATATTTCTGGTAGTATTGAAAAAGAGGAGGATACTTATAAAATATTATATAATTATATTAGAAATATAACTTTTTACACTTTTGGAGATCAATTAATCCCTACTGAAAAAGAATCGTCACATCAAAATTTACTTTTAAAACTACTATAATTGAGAATTATTTCTGGAAAATATAAAGGAAAAAGGTTAATGGCTCCAAAAAAGTTGCCAGTTAGACCTACAACAGATTTTGCAAAAGAAGGGCTATTTAATATTCTTACGCATAGAGTTGATTTTGAAGCAGTCGCTTTTTTAGATTTATTTTCTGGTACTGGAAATATTAGTTATGAATTTGGCTCAAGGGGAACGGAAGATATAACATCAGTAGATGCTCATTATGGCTGCGTAAAATACATCAACACTATTTCTGAAGAGTTAGACTTCTCAATAAAAACAGTTAAGTCTGATGTTTTAAAATACCTATCCGCTACTTCATATTCTTTCGATATCATATTTGCAGATCCACCCTATAGCATAGAGCAGTCTGATTTTGAAGCTATTGTAAATAAAATATTTGAAAGAAAATTACTTATTCCTGACGGGCTTTTAATTATTGAACATTCTAAGCATACCGATCTTTCAAAAAATAAATATTTTACAGAAGCACGAAGGTATGGAGGTTCTATATTTAGTTTTTTTGACCTATAAAAAAAGCAGACCTATAAGCCGGATCCTGTATTAGCAAAAGCTAATTCTCATCATTTATCTAAAAATATTGTTACCAATACCTTTAATCTGCCTACCCTCCTGTATTGGGCGGGAACCCTCAAGCACAGGTTTACATGGCATTGCACCGCATAGAGTTTACCTGGTTTCACTACAGCATTACCTGTACATTCTTTCTGCTGCACTTGTCCTAATACGCAAAACGTATTGACGGCTGTTAGCCGCTATGCTTCCCTTTGGTGTCCGGACTTTCCTCCTTAATTTTAAAACTAAGACGATGAGACGGTCTGCTGGAGCAAATGTAGAATATTTTATAAGTAAATGTTAATAAAAAGAACAAAATAAGAAGTAAAATCATCCCCTAAAAAAGCATACAATTTCTATATTTGTTTCAACACAATTTTATGGAGCCATTTATAGTATCAGCCAGAAAATATAGACCAACACAATTTAAAGATGTCGTTGGCCAACAGGCTATTACCAATACTTTAGAAAGTGCTATTGATAATGACCATTTAGCACAAGCTTTACTATTTACTGGACCACGTGGTGTTGGAAAAACAACTTGTGCTCGTATTCTAGCTAAGAGAATCAATCAAGATGGTACCGAAAAAGAAGATGAGGATTTTGCATTTAATATTTTTGAATTAGATGCTGCTTCAAATAATTCGGTGGATGACATCAGAAATTTAATTGATCAAGTTCGCATTCCTCCACAAGTTGGAAAATACAAGGTATATATCATTGATGAAGTACACATGCTTTCATCTGCAGCTTTTAATGCATTTTTAAAGACCCTAGAGGAACCCCCAAATCATGCTATTTTTATTTTAGCAACTACCGAAAAACATAAAATTATTCCAACCATACTTTCTCGTTGTCAAATATTTGACTTTAGGAGAATTACGGTAAAAGACACGAAAAATCATTTAGCAAATGTTGCAATGTCAGAAGGAATTAATGCCGATGATGATGCGTTGCACATTATTGCACAAAAAGCAGATGGGGCTTTACGTGATGCTTTATCAATTTTTGATAGAGTCGTAAGCTTTTCTGGTAATCAGTTAACAAGAGAAGCCGTAACTGAAAATTTAAACGTTTTGGATTATACTTACTTTTTTCAAGTAACAGATTTATTACTCATTAATAATATTCCTAGTAGTTTGGTTTTATTTAACGACATTTTATCAAAAGGTTTTGATGGACATCATTTTATTATGGGTTTAGCTTCTCACTTTAGAGACTTATTGGTTTGCAAAAGTCCTGAAACTATTCAACTATTAGAAGTTGGAGACCAAGTTAAACAAATGTATTTAGAGCAATCTAAAAAAACAACTCATTCCTTTTTAATTGACGCAATCAAAATTTCAAATAACTGTGATTTAAAATATAAAACCAGTCGCAATCAACGATTATTAATTGAATTATGCCTAATGCAATTGGCATCAATAACTTTTACTTCTAAAACTTTAGAAGAAAAAAAAAAGTCTAGTTTAGAAGGAAACGTAAAAGTTCCATTTTTTGTTATTCCACCTTCACATTATAAAATTCAATCAACTTTAATAGAAAAACCTCTAAAGGCAAGTTCCACTGTTTCAAAAAAAGAACAGGTTAATAACAGTTTAAAAAAAGAAATTAATACTGATGTAAAACCTTTAGTAAAAATTGAAGAAGTTAAAAAAGCTAAATTGAATATAACTACAGATAGGATAAAGAAAAAATCAGCCTTTTCTTTAACGAGTATTAAAGAGAAAAAAGAACTATTAAAAACAATTAACGAAAACAAGCAGGAAGACACTGATAAACCAAAGAAATCATTTTCAGAAAATGATTTCCAAGTTGTATGGAAAAAATACTATCAAAAATTAGAGAAAGATGGTAAATTTAATTTATGTTCTCACTTATCAATGTCAACACCAATATTAAAAGGTTCTACCATTCATTTAGAATACCCAAATTTCACTATTAAGACAGAAGTTGAAAGGGCTCAACACGATATCCTTTCCTATATAAAAGAGAAGTTAGAAAACTATGACATTGACCTAGAAATTATTGTTAATGAAACTACTATGAAACCCTACGTTTACACCCCTATAGAAATATACGAAAATTTAAAAGAGAAAAACGCTTTAATTGATAGCCTTAGAATAGAATTAGGTTTAGAGTTATAAACAATATAAAATTATGTTAGGACTTAAATTACCAACAGACCCACGTTGGATAAATATTGTAGAAAAAAATATTGAAGAAATTCTAACAGATCATGCCTTTTGTGAAATAAAAGCTGCTTCGACTGCAATATCGTTAATGGTTTCATTTCCTGAATATACAGAATTAGTCAAAGAAATGCCAAAACTTGCAAAAGAAGAAATGTGTCATTTTGAGTTAGTACATGCTATAATAATTGATAGAGGCTGGAATTTAGGCAGGGATAGAAAAGATAATTATGTGGTTAAATTATTAAGTTTTTTTCCTAAAGGAGGTAGTAGAACCAATCAGCTAGTTCATCGTTTGCTTTATGCAGCATTAATTGAAGCAAGAAGCTGTGAACGTTTTAAAATATTAGCTAATAATTTAAAAGATAAAGAATTATCAGAATTTTTTAGAAGTCTTATGGCAAGTGAAGCCGGTCATTACATGCTGTTTTTAAATTTTGCAAGAAAATATGGTGATAGAAAAGAAGTGGATGAAAAATGGCAACAGTTACTAACTTTTGAGGCCGAAATCATGAAAGATTTAGGCACAAAAGAATCCATTCATGGTTAATATTTTTCATTATATAAACTTCGTATAATACCATCCGACAAACCAATTTTAGGAACATATACGCATTCTGCCCCACTCCACTTCATAGAAAAAATATAAATCTTTAAGGCAGGTATTATTACATCTGCACGGTCAGGATTCATACCTAATTCAACGATTCTATCATCATATGAAAATGACTTTACTTTGTTATAATAATCAACTAAATAACTGTAGGTCAAAGGATTACCTGTTTTTTTTCCACTATATTTATAAGTACTATTAATATTTCCTCCGGTACCCAACAAAGTGATATGATCATACTTTTGGGTATTATTTTTTATCCAGACTTTCATTTGATCCCATATTTTATCATTCACCATTTTATTAATTAATCGCACGGTTCCCATTTTAAAAGATTTTGAGGATACCGTCTTGCCTTCTGAATAAATAGTTAATTCAGTACTTCCTCCTCCAACATCAACATATAAAAATGTTTTATCGTGAACTAGATATGATTTTAAATCTGTTGAGGCTATAATTTTGGCTTCATCATTTCCATTAATAATATTGATTTCTATTCCTGTTGCTTTTAAAATATTTTTCACAATAGTTTTACCGTTTGATGCTTCGCGCATTGCAGAGGTTGCGCAAGCTTTATATTTTAGAACATGATGTGTTTTCATTAATAATTGAAAAGCTTTGAAAGAATCGACCATTCTCAGGTAACTTGCTTCTGAAACCTTTCCGTTAACAAAAACATCTGCTCCTAGACGAATGGGAACACGAATTAAAGAGGTTTTTTTAAATTTAACATCCTTACCTTCTCGCTCAATTACGGACACGATAAGTAAACGTATTGCATTTGATCCGATATCTATTGCTCCGTACTTTTCAATTTTTAGCATAAATTATTATTGAATGTTCTTTAGATTTCTTGGGAAAATGATATTTTTAGTTTGTCCATATTTAATATATTCCCATTTTTCGATGTTAAATAAGATTTCTACGAAACCACAAGTTGGAATATTATCAATAATTTTATCTCCTATCATGTTTGTAATTGAAGTTAAAGCATGGTTGTGCCCCACTATTAATATACAGTCTAAAGAGTTGTTTAAATTTTTAATAGTTTCCAAAACTTTCTTACCTCCAAAATCATATAAAGATTGATTTATAATAAAATTTTTATCGGAAATATTAAATGAGTTTTTGAAATATTTTGCCGTACTTTTTGCTCTTGTAGCATCACTAGTAATTATTTTCTCAGGAGGTTTAATACTCTTTACATACTTAGAAACCAATAAAGCGTCTTTTTTACCGCTTTGTTTTAAAGATCTTTTATGATCGTCGCATGGTTCTTTCCAAGATGACTTAGCATGCCTAAGTAAATATAAAGTTTTCAATTTTATATATTTATAATTAATTAATATACAATAACTTAAATAAATTTTATTAAAGTATCAATTAAGGTGATAATCGTTCGATAACCCAATCGTGTTCTTTCAAAGTATACAGAATTCTATCATGTAACCTATTCGGTCTTCCTTGCCAAAATTCAATAGAAATTGGAGCTACTAAAAAACCTCCCCAGTAAGCTGGCTTTTCAATTTCTTTTTCAGCATATTCTAATACTAAAAGGTTTAATTTTTTTTCTAAAATCTTTCTATTTTCAATTACATCACTTTGACTAGAAACGATGGCTCCTAATTTACTTCCATTAGGTCTTGAATTAAAATAGTTTTCTGAATCCTCCTTTGAAGTTTTAGTTGCAATTCCTTTAATAATTATTTGCCGTTCTAAACTAGGCCAAAAAAAAGATAAGGATACTTTTTCATTGTGCATAATAGATTTTCCTTTTTCACTTAAATAGTTCGTATAAAAATAAAAGCCATATTCATCATACTTTTTTAAAAGAACTATCCTCCCTTTTGGAAACCCATCTAAACCTAAAGTAGTTAAAGTCATTGCATTTACCTCTTGTACTGATTTAGATTTCTTTATGTCAGAAAACCAAGTTTGAAATTGCTTTAGGGGATTCGTATCAACAGAAGATTTCGACAACTTCCCTTTTTTATAATTTTGTCTGTAATCTTGAAGGTTTTCAGTCATCATATATATTTATACGCAAGTTACAAATTTGAATAATAAACTTGGATTTAAAATTTCAAAAAATATTAAATAATAAACTTTTTACCATCTTCTGCTAACTCAACATTATCAAATACCTGTTTTGCTTCAGTTTTAAATTCTTCTATACTTGAATATCTTGTAGAATAATGTCCTAAAATCAATCTTTCAACAGTTGCTTCTTTGGCAATTAAAGCTGCTTGTCTTGCAGTACTGTGCCTTGTTTTTTCACATAAATGATGGTGTTCATCTAAAAAAGAGGACTCATGATATAAAGCTGTTACATTTTTTATTATTGGAATACATGGCGGGTAGTATTGAGTATCAGAACAAAATGCATAGGATTTTGGTTTTTCAGGATTGAAAGTGATTTGTTTATTTAAAATTAATTTACCGTCATTATTTTCAACATCACTCCCTTGCTTTATTTTTTTTAAATAACTTATATCAACATTATGTTTCTTGACAGCTTTTACATCTATTTTTCGCTCACCTATTTTCTCTTTAAAAACGAAGCCATTGGTATATATTCTATGTTTTAAAGGCACTGTTAGAACAGTAACTTTATCATCTTCAAAAATAATCTCAGATTCTTTACTTTCTAGTTCATGAAATTTTAAAGGATAATTAAACCAAGATTTACCAAGCTTTAGCTGAAGTAATATCACTTCTTTTAATCCTTTTGGACCATAAATATTTAACTCGGCTTCTCGACCGAGAAGCATAAATGTAGATATTAATCCAATTAAACCAAAATAATGATCTCCATGTAAATGTGAAATAAACACATGTTTTATCCTAGAAAATTTTACTTTGTGACGCCTTAATTGGATTTGAGTACCTTCGCCACAATCAATTAAAAAAAGATGATTGTTTATGTATAGAATTTGGGATGTTGGATGTGTTTTTGGTCTTGGTGTAGCAGAATAGCACCCTAATATAGTTAATTCCATGGAACATTTTTAAAATCCTAACTCACGCTCTATTTCTTCTATTTCTATTATGTCTTCTGCTTCTTGAAGAGTTGGCACAATCACTATTTCTTCTGGTAATTCACTAGCGTTTAAACTATTGGTCACAACTACAAATGATTTATTCACTTCTTTAAATTCATCAGATATCTTTTGAAACAACAATAAATCGTTAAGAGACATTAATTGATAATCCAATAAATCTATTATTAAATTCTTATTTTTTAATTGGGTAGTTAGTAAAGGTTTTAGCAAAAAAATAATTTTTTTTAAGTCATTGCTCTTTTCTTTAACTACAACAAAATTATCATGTGTACTAATTGTCATTTAACTAATTTTTGAAGCTAATAGATACAAAACTGCCATTCGAATAGCGACACCATTTTCAACTTGATTCAGGATAATAGATTGTTTACTATCAGCAACATCACTTGTTATCTCCACACCTCTATTAATAGGTCCTGGATGCATTACAATAATATCCTTATCTAGTGAATCAAGTATTTTTTTATTGAGCCCAAATTGTTGAGTATACTCTCTAGTCGTTGGGAAATAACTAATATCCATTCGTTCATTTTGTAGGCGCAGCATGTTAGCTGCATCACACCATTGCAATGCCTTCTGAAGATTAGTTTCTACACCAACTCCAAGAGAAGATATAAACTTTGGTAATAATGTTTTAGGTCCACAAACTTTTACATTTGCTCCTAATTTTTTTAATGCGAAAATATTTGACAATGCAACTCTAGAATGAAGAATATCCCCAACAATTACTACATTTTTACCAGCCACATCTCCTAAACGTTCTCTGATGGAATAACAATCTAATAAAGCTTGAGTTGGATGTTCATGAGCGCCATCTCCAGCATTTATAATACTTGCATTTATATGTTTAGACAAAAACATACCTGCTCCGGGATTGGGATGTCTCATAACTACCATATCCACCTTCATAGAAAGTATATTATTTACAGTATCGACAAGAGTTTCTCCTTTTTTTACTGAGGAAGAAGAAGCTGAAAAATTAACAACATCAGCAGATAATCTTTTTTCTGCTAACTCAAAAGACAATCTAGTTCTTGTACTATTCTCAAAAAAGAGATTAGCAATAGTGATATCTCGAAGCGATGGAACTTTTTTAATAGATCTATTAATAACTTCTTTAAAATGATCTGCAGTTTCGAAGATCAATTGGATGTCAGCTTCGGTGATGTATTTGATTCCCAATAAGTGCTTTACACTTAATTCACTCATAATTTTTCTTTAAAAATGCTATAGGCTTTCAATAATTAATACTTTAGACTGCCTATTGCTAATAGCCAAAAGCTTAAAGCGAGGATAGTTTTAACTATTTATCAAATAAACAGTATCTATTCCATCGTTTTCTTTCCAACAAACCTTTACCTTTTCGTTATTAATAGCATCTACTTGTCTACCTCTGTAATCTGGTTGAATAGGTAAATGCCTACTAAATCGCCTGTCAATAAACGTTAGCAACTCTATTTCTAATGGTCTTCCAAAAGATTGTATTGCAGTTAGTGCAGCTCTTATACTTCTTCCAGTATAAAGAACATCATCTATAAAAACAACTTTTTTATCTTCGACTATATAGTTAATTTTAGTTCTATTTGCTTCAATAGGCTTATCGTTTCTTCTAAAATCATCTCTGTAAAAAGTAATATCCAAATATCCTAACTCAATATTTTTAACATTATATTCAGTTTCCAATAACAATTTAATCCTTTCAGCTAAAAATATACCTCTTGGCTGAATTCCAATTAAAACCGTATTTGAAAAAGTATCGTGATTTTCTATTAATTGACAAGCCAAACGATGAAGCGCTATATTAACTTCGGTTGCGTTGAGTAACACTTTTTGGGTCATAAGTAGATTCTAAACTATTGTTCAGTTCACAAAAATACTACTTTTTTTGCGTTTACCTATTTTGTAACACAAAAAAAGCCTCTCTTAAAAAAGAGAGGCTTAAATATTTAGATTAAAAAAGACTTATTTTTTTCCATCCATTTTATCTTTAAGATCTTGAAGCGTTTTATTTGCATCACCAAGAGTTGGCTTAGCTTCATCAGAAGCTTTAGCTTGTTTCTTAGCGGCTTGCTTAACTATCTTAGCTTCTTCTTCTTTATGAATAGTCATATGTGAAGCAACTACTTTTTTGAACTCTTTATTGAATTCAATAATTTCAAATTGCACTTCTTCACCTTTTTGAAGTTTCGTACCATCTTCTTTTTCTAAATGACGCGTTGGAACAAATGCTATAATTTCATCATTGAAATTAATGGTTGCACCTTTATCTACTATTTCAGAAATAGAGGCAGTATGTTTAGTACCTAAAGCAAAATCTTTTTGGTATTTATCCCAAGGATTTTCTGTAGTTTGTTTATGGCCTAAACTTAATTTACGCCCTTCAACATCTAATTCTAATACTACAACTTCTAATTCATCTCCGATATTGGTAAATTCACTAGGATGTTTAATCTTCTTAGTCCAAGATAAATCACTGATATAAATTAAACCATCAATTCCTTCTTCCATTTCAGCAAAAACACCAAAGTTTGTAAAATTACGCACGATACCTTTATGAGTAGAGCCTACAGGATATTTTTTAGTAATATCAGTCCAAGGGTCTGGAGTAATTTGTTTGATACCTAATGACATTTTGCGAGTATCACGATCTAAAGTTAAGATGATTGCTTCAACCTCATCACCTACATTAACAAAATCTTGAGCACTACGTAAATGAGTTGACCAAGACATTTCACTTACGTGTATTAATCCCTCAACACCATCAGCAACTTCGATAAAAGCACCGTAATCAGCAATTACAACAACTTTTCCTTTTACTTTATCTCCAACTTTCACCGCTTCACCTAAAGAATCCCAAGGATGACTATTAAGTTGCTTAAGTCCTAATTGAATACGAGACTTATTCTCATCAAAATCAAGAATTACAACATTTAATTTCTGATCAAGTTCAACTATTTCATTTGGATGGTTAATTCGAGACCATGAAAGATCTGTAATATGGACCAATCCATCAACTCCACCTAAATCAACGAATACACCATATGAAGTAATGTTTTTAACAACTCCTTCTAGTACCTGTCCTTTTTCTAGTTGACCGATAATTTCTTTTTTCTGTTCTTCTATATCTGCCTCAATAAGTGCTTTATGAGAAACAACAACATTTTTAAATTCATGATTAATTTTCACAACTTTAAATTCCATTGTTTTATCTACATACACATCGTAATCTCGGATAGGCTTTACATCTATTTGTGAACCTGGTAAAAATGCTTCAATTCCAAAAACATCTACAATCATACCACCTTTTGTACGACATTTAACAAAACCATTAACAATCGTGCCTTCATCATGTGCTTTATTAACACGCTCCCATGCCTTAATTGTTCTTGCTTTACGATGGGAAAGAATTAATTGACCAGTACTGTCTTCACGTACATCAATTAAAACCTCAACTTTATCTCCAACTTTTAAACCTGGATTATAACGGAATTCGTTTAGTGAAATAACACCTTCTGATTTTGCATTGATATCAATAATTGCATCACGATCTGTTAAAAACGCAACTACACCTTCAACTACTTCATCATCAAGTGTGTCTACAAAGTTATCTGCTACTAATTTCTCAAACTCTTCTAACTTACCATCATCAATAGGATCAATTCCTTCTTGATAATTATGCCAGTTAAAGTCATTTAAAAATGCTTCTGGATCTTTTTCTTTAAGAGAGAGTTCCTTTTTTGGTTCTTCTTTTACAGCTTCTTTTTGAGTATCTACAACTGCATCAATTGTTTCAACAACTGCTTCTACTGGTGTTACTACTGCTGCAACATCCTTTACTTTTTCTTTTGTTTCTTTTTTAGCCATTTGCTAATAATTTATTTTCAGTTTTAATTAATTACTGAAAACATTGGTTTTGTATTCTGTGCTTTACAAGTATTTATGCGACATTTACACAGAAGCGTTTATTGTTTTTTATCTTTTTCCTTTTAATTCTTGTTTTGCCGCTAAAAGGAGTGCAAAATTACTGCTTATTTATTGATTTTCAAAAACTTTCTTGCAAGAATTGTTTTTATTAAATTGATAAGAACGCTGATACTGTCTTGCTACAAAATTTAAACCTCCTTGTTTATTTTAAAATAAACATTTAAATAAATTATAAAGTGTAGGATTCAATAAAAAAATATTGGGGAATAGGAATACAAAAATGATTAAATTGATAAGTAGCTAAAAAAACATTAACGTATATATTGCTTGGAGCAGATTAACTTTGAACGATAATCAATAAATACAAATAATTTATTATATTAAATTTTATGCCCCTGCAAAATTGTTTTAAAATTAAAAGAAAAAATAGAATTATTGATGAATCATAAATAATGAAAAATTGTTCTAATTACAATATTCGCAATCCGTTTTTTGTTTTAAAACTAGGCTGAAGCAGATCAACTTCTTCACCATTTACTGCTCCTAAAATTAAACATTCGCTCATAAAATTTGCAATTTGTTTTTTAGGGAAATTAATAACAGCAACAACCTGTTTATTTAGTAAATCTTTCTTTTTATAAAGAACAGTCACTTGGGCTGAAGTTTTTTTAATACCAATTTCTTCACCAAAATCGATTGTTAATTTGAAAGAAGGCTTTTTAGCTTCTGGAAAATCAACTGCATCAATAACAGTTCCTATTCTCATTTCTACTTTTTCAAAATCTGACCAATTTAAATTATTCATTATATAATTGTAACTTTATTTTTTTAATTAACGAATATAGCAATATTTAAATGTCATTAACTCCATCAAAAATGTTGCCATTAGGCACTAAAGCACCAGATTTTGAATTAATAAACCCAATTTCTTTAAAACAAATAAAACTAAGCGATTCTAGGGGGAAAATAGCAACAGTCATTATGTTTATATGCAATCATTGTCCATTTGTAAAGTACCTAAACAATGAACTCGTTGTTATCGCTAACGAACACATAGATAAAGGTATTGCTTTTATCGCAATAAATAGTAATGATATCGTTAACTATCCTGAAGACGCTCCACTAGAAATGATAAAAACTGCCAAGGAAAACAACTATCCTTTTCCTTATTTATTTGACGAATCTCAAAAAGTAGCAAAATCATATGATGCAGCTTGTACACCAGATTTTTACGTATTCGACGATCAATTAAAGCTCGTGTATAGAGGTCAATTAGATAGTTCTAGACCAGGAAATAATATTCCAATCACAGGAAGAGATTTACGCTTCGCAATTGATTGTATTATTAAAAAAAAACCACAACAAGAAGAGCAAAAACCAAGTGTAGGATGTAATATTAAATGGAAATAAAAAAACAGTCAACATCATAATTAACTGTTTTGTATTTAATTTTTCTCAATATTATTTTTATAGTATTAAAAAAATAAATATTTATGATTTCATTGGGATTGTTTTATGAGTTTTTTAGGATTGCTATCTTCTTAAATAATGTACATTGTTTTATGTAAGGTTCATCGGTCAGCTGAATCTTACGATCGTAATGTTTGTTTAGTGAAAAGAGTATAGCTTTAATTAGTTATACTCTTTTTTTATATAAAAACGTTTGTAAATATTTCTAAAGAACTAATAAACTATCTAAGAAAAAATTATCATCTGACATCTAATATTATGATAAAGTATCTTATTTTATATTCATTAATTCAACATCAAAAACTAAAGTTGCATTAGGAGGAATTACTCCTCCAGCACCAGCTTCTCCATATGCCAAATGAGAAGGAATCACAAAACGAGCTTTATCTCCTTTATTCAATAACAAGATACCTTCATCCCAACCCGGAATAACGTTTCCCATTCCTATTGGAAATTCAATAGGATTTCCTCTTTTATAGGAATCATCAAAAACTCCACCTTCAGCAAACATTCCTTTGTAATGTACCGATACATTCTGACCCTTTTGAGGCTTTATACCATCTCCTTTTTGGATAATTTTATAAAGAAGACCACTTTCTGTTTGATCAAATCCTTCAGATAAGGCACCCAATAAATTATCTTGAGCTTTTTTTGATGCAGCTTCGCGTTCAGCTTTTGCGCCAGTAAATTGACGAAATGCTTCTATAGAGTTCCATTTCTCAGCTTCCTCACCGACTCTAATAATTTTAACATCTATCATAGAATCTCCTTGCTCGATAGCATTTACTACATTCATTCCTTCTACTACATTTCCAAAAACAGAATGCTTATCATCTAACCAAGGTGTTTCTACATGAGTAATAAAAAACTGGCTCCCGTTTGAACCAGGACCTGAATTAGCCATAGATAAAACACCAGGAGCATCGTGACGTAAGTCTGGGTGAAACTCGTCATCGAATTGATATCCAGGACCACCTACTCCAGTACCTTGAGGATCACCTCCTTGAACCATGAAATCTGGTATTACCCTGTGAAATTTTAAACCGTTATAATAAGGTGTTCCTTGCGCTATTGCATTGTTTTCAAGTTTTCCTTCTGCTAAGGATACAAAATTACCAACCGTTCCAGGAGTTAATTTAAAAGAAAGGCTGATTAACATATCACCTTTTTCTGTATTAATTTTTGCGTAAATACCGTCTTGCATGACTAATTTTTAAAATGAGGTGCAAAGGTACATATTCAATATACTATTTCATAAATATTTTAAACAGTATTAACAATTTAATTAATTTTAGGGTTTAATTCGCTACGTCACTAAAAAATTTAATGCGATATAAGCGTAATTCTTCTTCTTCATAATCCCCGTCAAACTCTTCCATTGCAGCTTCTATATCAGGGGTTTCAGCATCTTCAAGGAAATATTCATGAATTTCCTCCTGCTGATCTTCATCTAAAATTTCATCAATCCAATAATTAATATTAAGCTTTGTTCCACTATTTACAATAGCTTCCATTTCTTTTATCATATCATTCATTTCCATTTTTTTTGCATCCGCAATATCTGTCAATGGCAGTTTCTTGTCAACATTCGTTATTACATATAACTTTAATGCACTATTTATACCTGTAGATTTCACAATTAAATCGTCTGGACGCATCACATCGTTTTCTTCTACATAAGTTTTTATTAATTCAATAAAAGTACCCCCATATTTATTCGCCTTTCCCTCTCCTACACCATGAACATTGGACATTTCTAATAAAGTCATTGGATACTTTAAAGCCATATCTTCCAAAGATGGATCTTGAAATATTACAAATGGTGGAAGTTTTAATTGATCAGCTACTTTTTTTCGTTCCACCTTTAAAATTCTAAATAAATTATCATCTGTTACAAAACCTCCCCCTTTTTGATTCGTTATAATAGTATTATCATTCGCTTCTTTAAAGGAATGATCTTCGGTCATCATAAATGAAATAGGTTTTTCTAAATAATCTAAGCCTTGTTGAGTGATTTTTATTAAACCATAAGCTTCAATATCTTTTCTTAAAAAACCTGCCACTAATAATTGACGAAGTAATGCCATCCAATAAGGAGCTAAATGTTCAGTTCCTGATCCAAAAAAATCTTTATCTTCAGTTCTATGAGATTTGATTAAAGCATTAGAATGAGCAATTAACACATTAACAACCTCCTTAGATTTATACCGTTCATTAGTTTCCTTAACAACACGCAATACCTTAATAACTTCTTTTTGAGCCTCGTGTTTATTTTTCGGAAAACGCATATTATCATCCAAATCTCCTCCTTCACCAGTTTCATTATCATATTCCTCTCCAAAATAATGAAGAATAAATTTCCTTCTAGACATGGATGTTTCTGCAAATGCAACTACTTCCTGAAGTAATGCATGGCCAATTTCTTGCTCAGCTACAGGCTTACCGCTCATGAATTTTTCTAGTTTTTCAATATCTTTGTAAGAATAATAAGCAAGACAAATACCTTCTCCTCCATCTCTTCCGGCTCTTCCTGTTTCTTGGTAGTAGCTTTCTATACTTTTAGGAATGTCATTATGAATAACAAATCGAACATCCGGTTTGTCTATCCCCATACCAAAAGCAATGGTTGCAACTACGACATCGATATCTTCCATTAAAAACATATCTTGATGTCTCACTCTTGTTTTTGAATCTAATCCTGCGTGATAAGGAACTGCTTTTATACCATTAACCTGTAATGCTTGAGATAACTCTTCAACTCTTTTGCGGCTTAAACAATAAATAATACCACTTTTACCTTCGTGTTGTTTTACAAAACGGATAACATCTGCATCTATATTTTTTGTTTTCGGACGCACTTCATAATATAAATTAGGACGATTAAAGGAAGCCTTAAAAGTGTTTGCGTCTTGAATGCCTAAATTCTTTAAAATATCTTCTTGTACTTTTGGAGTTGCTGTTGCTGTTAAGCCAACTATAGGAATATTATCTCTTATACGCTCAATAATTTTCTTAAGATTCCTATATTCTGGTCTAAAATCATGACCCCATTCACTAATACAATGAGCCTCATCAATTGCTACAAAAGAAATTTTAACCGATTGTAAAAATTCAACATTTTCATCTTTAGTTAAAGATTCAGGTGCTACATATAACAATTTTGTAATACCAGAAGTAATATCACTTTTTACTTGTTTAACTTCTGTTTTATTCAAAGATGAATTTAATACATGAGCAATTCCTGTTTCCGAAGATAAAGCTCTTAAAGCATCGACTTGATTTTTCATTAAAGCAATGAGTGGAGAAACCACTATTGCTGTTCCTTCTTCAATAAACGCGGGAAGTTGGTAACATAAAGACTTTCCTCCTCCAGTAGGCATAATCACAAAAGCATCCTTTTTATCTAAAACACTTCTAACTACTTCTTCTTGTAAACCTTTGAATTTAGTAAATCCAAAATATTTTTTTAACGCTGCGTAAATATCTATTTCTGTCAAACTTATAAGTAAAATTAAATTTATTGCTTCCCTAAAATAAAAATTGTAATAACAAACTAACAATTGTAATTTAGCAACTGGAACAAGAAATATCTTTTTTATAATTTAGGGTGTAATTTTTTTTGTTTTTTTGCAGTTTAAATATAATACATTATGAAATAGTTACCACTAAAAAATTTCAAAATTTTGAAAAATCGAAATCAGATAATTTCAGTAGCGAAAAAGACTATTGATACCGAAAGTAAAGCCATTAAAAACTTAATAGAGCTAATAGATGATTCTTTTGCAGATGCAATAGAATACATTTATAATTCAAATGGTAGGGTTATCATTACAGGTATCGGTAAAAGTGCAATTATAGCTGCTAAAATTGTTGCAACACTAAATTCTACCGGCACTCCATCTATATTTATGCATGCAGCTGATGCGATTCATGGAGATTTAGGAACAATTTTAGACGATGATGTTGTTATTTGTATTTCAAAAAGTGGAAATACACCAGAAATTAAAGTACTAGTTCCATTAATAAAATCCAGAGGTAATAAGTTAATCGCTATTACATCAAATAAGGCATCTTTTTTAGGTGAACAAGCTGATTTTATTTTAAATGCTCATGTTGAAAAAGAAGCGTGTCCAAATAATTTAGCACCAACAACAAGTACCACAGCACAGTTAGTGATTGGTGATGCTTTAGCTGTTTGTCTTTTAGACTTAAAAGGTTTTTCTAGTAAAGATTTTGCTAAATTTCATCCAGGTGGTTCTTTGGGTAAAAAATTATATTTAAGAGTAAGTGACTTAACAAAACTGAATAAACAACCTGAAGTACAATTAGATACCGATATTAAAAAAGTAATTATTGAAATTTCAGAAGGCATGTTAGGTCTAACAGCGGTCGTAGATGATAGCAAGGTAGTTGGAATTATTACAGACGGGGATTTAAGAAGAATGCTTGCAAAAGCTGATAGTTTTCATGGCTTGACCGCAAAAGATATTATGTCTAAAAACCCTAAAACAATTTCAAAAAATGCGATGGCTGTTGAAGTTATAGACATTATGGATACGAATGGAATCACACAAATCATTGCTGTCGAAGATGGCAAATATTGCGGAATTGTGCACATACATAACCTTACTAATGAAGGCATTATCTAATGACTAGGAAAATAAAAAAATCGACCGAAAAAGAAATGTCTTTTCTAGATCATCTCGAAGAATTAAGATGGCATTTAATTCGGTCTGTATTAGCAGTTGTTATATTGGCTTCTGTTGCCTTTCTTGCTAAGGATTTTATTTTTAATGTACTAATTTTTGGACCAAAACAGGCAGATTTCCCAACCTATAAAATACTTTGTAAAATAGCTCAATTTGTAGGTTTTAAGGATAGTTTTTGTTTTACTGAACTTCCTTTTAGAATTCAAAGTAGAACTATGGGAGGTCAGTTTTCAGCACATGTTTGGACTTCTATAACCGCTGGTTTTATAGTAGCGTTTCCATATGTCTTACTTGAAATGTGGAAGTTTATAAGTCCTGGATTAAGACTTAAAGAGCGCAGTTCAGCTAAAGGATTTATTTTTATAGCTTCTGTATTATTTTTCATTGGAGTATTATTTGGATATTATGTGGTAACCCCATTATCCATTAATTTTTTAGGAACCTATCAAGTGAGCGGTCAGGTTCATAATGATTTTGATTTAAGCAGTTACATCTCCTTAGTTAGAGCCTCAGTGATAGCTAGTGGTTTAATTTTTGAGTTACCCATACTAATTTATATCCTAACAAAAGTGGGTGTAGTAACTCCAGATATGTTAAAGAAATACAGAAAAGTATCACTTGTGGTAGTATTAATTCTTTCAGCTATAATTACGCCACCAGATATTGCCAGTCAAGTAATTGTTTCTGTACCTATAATTATATTGTATGAAATAAGTATATTTATTTCAAGAGCAGTCATTAGAAAACAAGAAAAAATATTGAAAAAACAAACTGAATAATAGCTTAATTAAGCTATATTGTTGTGTATTATTTATAAGAAGACCTATGAAGTTAAGAGCCGAAAATTTAATGAAGTCCTATAAAGGTCGTAAGGTTGTAAAAGGAATTTCTGTTGAAGTAAATCAAGGTGAAATTGTTGGTTTGTTAGGCCCGAACGGTGCTGGAAAAACTACTTCATTCTACATGATAGTTGGCCTTATAAAGCCCAACGGTGGTACTATTTATTTAGACCATAAAGAAATTACTAAATACCCAATGTATAAGCGTGCTCAAAATGGGATTGGTTATCTTGCTCAAGAAGCTTCCATTTTTAGAAAATTAAGCGTTGAAGACAATATATTAAGTGTATTACAGCTAACTAAATTATCTAAAAAAGAACAAAAAGAAAAAATGGAATCACTTATAGAAGAATTTGGTTTGGGACATATTCGAAAGAACAGAGGTGATTTGTTAAGTGGTGGTGAACGAAGAAGAACGGAAATTGCGCGAGCACTTGCTACAGATCCCCACTTTATTTTATTAGATGAACCCTTTGCTGGAGTAGATCCTGTTGCAGTAGAAGATATACAAAGAATTATTGCTAAACTAGTAACAAAAAATATCGGTATACTTATTACCGATCATAATGTTCAAGAAACATTGGCAATTACCGACCGAACCTATTTAATGTTTGAGGGAAGTATCTTGAAACACGGAATACCAGAAGATTTAGCAAATGATGAAATGGTCAGAAAAGTATATTTAGGACAAAATTTCGAACTAAGAAAGAAAAAAATCACTTTCTAATTCTCATTAACAAAATTAAATAAAGCTTTAAAGCTCTCAAAAAAATGTAACATTTTTTTAGATGGCTCGTCTTACTTTTATCTAATCAACAATACAGTTATTGTGCAAGAAATTCTGACATTAAATAATCTTACTAAAAAATATGGCTCACTAACCGCTGTAAATAATCTTTCAGTGACTATTAAAAAGGGTAACGTATATGGGATCTTAGGGCCCAATGGTAGTGGAAAATCAACAACTTTAGGTATTGCATTAAATATAGTTAATAAAACAAATGGAACGTTTCATTGGTTTGATGGAGTTGGAACTACCCACGAAGCTTTAAAAAAAGTCGGTGCTATTATAGAACGTCCTAATTTTTATCCTTACATGACTGCAGCTCAAAACTTAAATCTTGTCTGCATAATAAAGAAAGTACCTAAAGAAAAAATAAATGAAAAACTTAAACTAGTTGGATTATTAGATAGAAAAAATCATACATTTAAATCTTTTTCATTAGGAATGAAACAACGTTTAGCTATTGCTTCTGCCCTATTAAATGATCCGGAAATATTAATTTTAGATGAACCCACAAATGGTTTAGATCCTCAAGGAATTCATCAAATAAGAGAAATCATTAAAAATATCGCTTCAGAAGGTACTACTATTCTACTAGCCTCCCACTTATTAGATGAAGTTGAAAAAGTATGTACCCATGTAATTATACTAAGAAATGGGAAAAGTCTATATTCAGGAAGTGTCGAAAACATGATAAGTAGTCACGGATTTTTCACATTACAGTCAGATGATTTAGATGAATTATCAAAAACTTTAGAAGAACACCCGAGCATTGGAACAATTAAAAGTGAAGGAATTCATTTGATTGCTTATTTAAAAGAACCATTAAGCGGTTCCGATTTAAACAAATTACTGAATGAAAAAGGAATCTACCTATCTTATTTAGTGCATCGAAAAGAAAGTCTGGAAGAACAGTTTTTAGAACTAACCAAAACTAAATAATTCAATTTTTAATCAATCATTATGCTACGTTTACTTACGATAGAACTTCATAAACTTAGGTATAACAAATCGGCTAAAGTAATTTCGATTGTTTATTTTATATTAATAACATTTATTGCTTTAATATCATCGATCGAATTTAATTTCGGAGCTATTAATTTTAGAATTGCTGATCAAGGAATATTTAACTTTCCATACATTTGGCACTTCAATAGCTATATAGCTGCTATCCTTAAATTATTCTTAGCTATCGTTATTGTTTCTATGACGGCGAATGAATACAGCAATAAAACACTTAAACAAAATTTAATTGATGGATTAAGCAAAAAAGAATTTATCCTGTCTAAATTTATAACTGTTGTATTATTTTCTCTGGTTTCTACATTATTCGTATTTGGTGTTAGTTTAATATTGGGATTAATATTTTCAGACTATAATGAACCAGGAATAATTTTCAGTGACATAGAATACCTCTTTGCTTATTTTGCAAAACTTATTGGCTTTTTCTCTTTTTGTTTATTTTTAGGAATTTTGGTTAAAAGATCTGCATTTGCATTAGGATTTTTACTGATTTGGAGTATTTCTGAAGGAATTATTTATAGTATTTTTAAATGGAAAATATTTAAGGATACCGATATAGCAGAAAGTATGATTCAGTTTTTCCCACTAACAGCTATGTCCAACTTAATAAAAGAACCTTTTTCAAGGTTGGGAGCAGTTCAAACTGCTGCAAATCAATTAGGAGAAGCTTTTGATAAAGATTATAGCGTTCAATCCTTAACGGTTATCATCGTTATGGTCTGGACATTCTTATTTATTTTTGGTTCATATTATATTTTAAAAAGAAGGGACTTATGAGTATTTAACTAAATCGGTTTATTTAAAAACTCGTATATTTAAATTTACAATATTATATGGGGAAGCTGGGCTACATATTTAATGTGTTTTTATTTTTATTTCCAACACTACTTTTTTCTCAAGAAGTCACTCTATTTCAACAATTTAATGGTCAATTTGATTATTTGTCATTTGGTAATACCTTAAATATTGGAGAAAATGGAAGTACTACCGATTGCATAATTTTATCAGAAAGTAGCGCTGATTTTGAATTACTGCCAGGACAAGAAATTCTTGCAGCATATTTATATTGGGCGGGATCGGGTAATGGAGATTTCGAGGTTTCCTTAAATGAGATTCCTATAGTTTCAGAAAGAGATTTCAATTTTTCTTTTATTAACAACGATAATGAATATGATTTTTTTGCAGCTTTTGCAAATGTGACTTCTATAGTTAGTTCTATGGGAAATACTACTTATACATTAAGTGATTTAGACTTGTCGGAAGCAATCCAACCTTTTTGCCAAATAAATGGTGGGAATTCTACTAATTTTGGTGGATGGTCCATTACATTAATTTATGAAGATGCATCACTTCCTCTAAACCAAGTCAGCATATTTGATGGCCTAGAGGCTGTTTACGCTGGGAACAACTCCATAACAATCGAATTAAATAATTTAAATGTATTAGACAATACAGGAGCAAAAATTGGCTTCCTCTCTTGGGAAGGAGATTCTAGTATTGCCAATAACGAAACGCTTAGCATTAATGGTAATATATTAAGCAATCTACCATTAAACCCGCAAGACAATGCCTTTAATAGTACCAATAGTTTTACGAATTCTAATGAGCTGTATAACATGGATATAGATTTCTATAATATTGAAAACAATATTAATCCTGGAGATAATAGTGCTACCATACAATTAACTTCCAGTCAAGATCTAGTAATGGTAAATAACATTGTAACAGTTTTAAATACTGAATTACCAGATGCTACTATTGAAATTGATCTTTTAACTGGCAATGAAGAATGCGGAAACAGAGATATAAATATTGAATACACTATATACAATGTTAATAGCACCGCTGTATTGCCACAAAACACACCCATTTCTTTTTATGCAGATGGTATGTTAATTGGACAAACAGTAACAAATACAGAAATACCTATAGATGATAGTGAAAATGGAATAATAACACTAACCATTCCTCCAAACATACCATTAGATTTTTTATTAAAAGTTATGGTTGATGATACTGGAGATGGAACAGGAATTGTCAACGAATCCAACGAAAACAATAATGGATTTTCTGAAGAAATTCATTTATTTTTATTTCCAGAATTTCAAAGCCCAATAGATATAGAGATTTGTGATGCTGAGGGAATAGAATTTTTTAATTTAGCCGATGCTACACAACCAATAAATCCAATTTACACAATCTCTTATTATGTAACTGAAGAAGAAGCAAACAATTATGAAAATGAAATACTCAACATAGAGAGTTTTGAAAATTCAGCAAACCCACAATCCATATTTATTAGAGTAGATAATGAAGATTGTTACCTTGTTGATTCTTTTAAAATTGAAGTAATTGATTGTGCTTTACCGGATGCGACAATTTTTATAGAGAATAATATTTATGCATGTAGAGAACGAAATCTAATCATCGATTATACTGTTTTCAACTATAATGCTACTGCTGAATTACCTAAGGCTACTCCAATTTCTTTTTATATCGAAGGAATTCTATTAGGTCAATCTCAAACCCAAAATGAAATATTAATAAATGAAAGTGAAACACAATTTATAGAATTGAGGTTGCCCGAAGATACACCTAATAATTTTGAAATTCTTGTTAGAATAGATGATATTGGAATCGGAGAAGGAATTGTTGAAGAATTGGAAGAAGGAAACAATGAATATTTAATTCAAACTGAATTTGGAACCATACCTACTATAGATGAATTGTCAGATTTATTGGCCTGTAATGAAGGTTTAGATACTGCAACTTTTAATTTAACTCAGCAAAACGATTTAATTTCAACAAATATTAACGATGTAATCACCTATTACATCTCATTAGAAGATTTAATTTTAAATGAAAATGAAATTTTAGACCCTGGTAATTTTCAAAATAATACCAATCCTCAATTAATTTATGTTCGTTTAGAAAATGAGATCTGTTTTACTACAAGTTCTTTTTTAATTGCAACTGAAAATTGCATTCCATATATTCCAGAAGGATTTTCACCTAATGCTGATAATTTCAATGATGTATTTGAAATTGATCATTTACTAAATATTTATCCGAATTTTGAATTAAAAATTTACAGTCGTTATGGTAATTTAATTTATCATGGGCTAAATGATGATGGATTCTGGGATGGAATTGCGAATAGAGGAATTTCTTTTAATTATCAACTAGTTCCGACTGGAGTTTATTTCTATGTTCTACATTTAAATGACCCCCAGTATCCTAATCAATTCATTGGAAATGTTTATATAAATTATTAGACTAAAAAACAGGTGTTAAACAATAAAATGCTTGCTAAAAAGTTATATTTTTACTGAAATTAAAAAAATAAAACATTGAGGTACTTATACGGATTAGTTTTGGTTTTTTGCATTGTTTTATGGAGTTCTTGTAGAAATGATTTTGATACTGTTCCAAATTCAGGAAATCTTGAATTTTCTCAGGATACCATCTATTTAGATACTGTTTTTACTAATATTGGATCTAGCACCAGAACATTAAAGGTTTATAATAGGAGTAGTGAAGACTTAAACATTCCAAACATTGAATTATCTGAGGGTGATAATTCAAGTTATCGATTAAATGTTGATGGAATTCCTGGTAAAACATTTGAAAATATTAATATTTTAGCTAATGATAGCATTTTTATTTTTATCGAAACAACCATAGATATCAATAATTTTCCTAATCCTGATAATTCATTTTTATACACGGACAAAATAATTTTTGATTCAGGAAGTAACAGTCAAGATGTAGATTTAGTTACTTTAGTACAAGATGCTATTTTTCTTTATCCAGAACAATATTCAGATGGCACCATAGAAACATTAAATTTAGGGACTGAAGAAGAACCTATATTAATCGAAGGTTTTTTCTTGGAGGAAGAACAGTTAAATTTCACAAATGAAAAGCCTTATGTCATTTATGGTTATGCTGCCGTAGCTCCAAACAAAACATTAACAGTTGATGCAGGTGCAAGAGTTCATTTTCATAGAGATAGTGGAATCCTAGTAGCCAATACTGGGTCTATGAAAGTAAATGGTGCGCCAAGTTTAGATCCAGAATTAATGGAAAATCAAGTTATTTTTGAAGGGGATCGATTAGAACCAGCTTTCTCATATGTTCCCGGACAATGGGGTACCATATGGCTAACTGCCGGTAGTACAAATCATGAATTTAATTATACAACTATTAAAAATTCTATCGTTGGAATTTTAATGGATAGCAATGATGGAGACAGAACATTAACACTTAAAAACGTTCAAATATTTAATACATCAAGTACTGGTTTATTAGCGAGAACTGGAGATGTTTATGGTGAAAATGTTATTATTAACAATAGTGGTCAAACTTCTTTGTCCTGTTCTTTAGGAGGTCGATATAATTTTATCCATTCTACTTTCGCAAATTATTGGAATAACAATTTTAGATTATTCCCTTCTGTTGTAATAGATAATGTTTTACAGATTAGTGAAACAGAATTTGAAACAAAAGATTTAATAGAAGCTAATTTTATCAATTGTATTATTTATGGCAACGAAGCACGGGAATTGATATTTGTAGAAGATGAAAATGCGGCTTTCAATTTTAATTTTGTGAATAGTTTAATCCGTTTTGATGATCCAAGTGGAAATTATTTAGACGACCCAAATTATGATTTTTCTAATGAAAATTTATATTTAAATATAGTTAGAAACCAAGATCCTGCTTTCTTTAACACTAATTTAAATGATTTCAACATAGAGTCTGAAGTTTCAGGAGCCGATGGTATTGCTGATCCTGCTGGAGCTGCACTAGTTCCTTTTGATGCAAATGAGGTTTCTAGATTAGTTCCTCTTCCAGATGCTGGGGCTTACCAGAGTATTATTTTTCCTGATGAAGGATAATTTTTAATTTAAATTAGCAATTCCTTTAGTGACTTAATTTTAGTTTATTAAATTTAATAACTTTTAGTAAAAATAAATAACAAAGCAATTCATTTTATAAAATACATCCTGATACAGCGAAATTGAGATATAAAAAAAGCCTTTTCAATTGAAAAGGCTTTTTACTTAAAAAATGATATATGTTTTAAAGGACTCTTACATTTACTGCATTCATTCCTTTTTTACCTTCTTTTAATTCAAATTCTACTTTATCATCTTCGCGGATATCATCATCGATTAATCCAGAGATGTGTACAAAATGTTCTGTGTTTGTGTCATCTTCAGTAATAAATCCAAATCCTTTGGAGCTATTGAAGAATTTTACTGTACCTGTTTGCATTGTAATATATTTAGTTAATTAGAACACAAATATAATAATTATATGCGATTAATAAACAAATAACAATTTATATTATTTTACAATAACTTTTTTTGATATCAAAGCATTCCCAATTACAAGGTTAAATAAATATATTCCATTGACAAAACGACTCATGTTTACTTTATCATCAGTTACTGTTAATTCTTTTTTAAGTACTAATTTTCCGGTCATATCAGTGACAGTTAAGTCAATGTTATTTATGTGATTGTCAATTTTTAAAGAAAATATTTTACCGGGATTGGGATAAATTAATACCCTATTATTCAAGTTAGAAACATTGTTTAAGGCTAAATTTTCTCCTTCAATAATTGTTGTATGGCTATTTATTATAGGGTTTGTTATGATGTCTACATATCCACTTAACCAAGTAACTTTAATATAATCTATAACACTTGACTCCCCTATTCCAAAAAATTCATAGGCAGAATTTTGACCTAGATACCCTTCACCACAAAGTGTATAGTTATATTGTTTATTACCATTCACTGATATTTCAATCCAAGAACCAATTCCTTGCTTATTACTTTCTACACCTTCTAATTTTATTTTTATCCAATTATTATTTTGAGGACTTTGGTTATTCCATATGAAAATATCATGCGGCTCATAATTTAAAACTATTATATCTGGATACCCATCGTTATTAATATCACCCATTGCATTTGAAAAACTTCTTGCAGTATCATTATCAAAACCCGCAGCAAATGGTATAGAAAAATTACCCATCCCATCATTTTCATAAAATGCTGAAGGCAAAAAACTTGTTTCTCCATCAAGCTCTCCACTTACGTATAAGTCTAAATCAGAATCATTTTCAGCATCTAAAAAAACAGAGCCCCAAGCAACAGATTCAAAAATAGTTCCATTCTCAGATGCAACATTAGTAAAAGTGCCATCTCCATTATTTTTAAAAAATACATTACCGTTAATGGTATTAGCGATGTATATATCTAACCAACCATCTTTATTATAGTCACCAATTGTCGTTGACATAGCATCAATCGATATATTTGTACCTGTTTCTTCTCCTACTTCCAAAAAAGTTCCGTTACCATTATTTTTATAAAGTAAATTAGGAGTATCATATTTATCATTTGCGATATAAATATCTTGCCAACCATCCTTATTATAGTCAAAAAAAACTGCGCAAAAAGACAAGTGATTTTCAGTTGTTAATCCAGCAATATCATTAACATCAGTAAAAGTACTATTCTGATTATTTTTAAATAAAAAATTAGACCCTACCCCAGAACTTGTCGATCTAGAACATATATACAAATCTAACCATCCATCATTATTATAATCACCCCAAGATCCTCCATATGTTTGGTTATCTAAAACATTTAACCCAGATGATACTGTAATATCCTCAAACGTCATGGAGCCAATATTCTGATATAAGCGATTGGAATCTGTATTACTTGTTACAAAAAGATCAAAGTCACTGTCATTATCGAAATCTACCCATTGTACTGTTTTTGTTTCAAAAAATGGATCTTCAAAATTAAAAAAAACTTCTGTGTATGTTCCAGTATTATTTTTAAAAAATCTGACTGGATCACCATCTTCAGAGGAAATAGTTATGTCATCCCAGCCATCTCGATCAAAATCAAAAAATGAAATTCCTCCACCAAGTAAACCTAGACCATAAGTTGAATCTCCACAACCTAATAAATTGGCTTCTTCACTAAATTCAATTTGTCCAAATAAAGTATAACTAAAAATTAATGATACAATTAAAGTTCGGAATAGGGTTTTCATTAGCATTTTAAAATTTACAAAGTATTGTAAAATATCAAGTTAAAAAAATTATTTATTAAACAATGGTCTTCCTTCCATTAAATTATTTACTTTTTCTGCAATTTTTTCTAATTGTTCTTCATCATTAAAGCTCATGATTACTTCATCAACTAAATTAACAACAGTTATCATATCGGTTTCAACTAAGCCACGTGTAGTTATAGCTGGAGTACCAACTCGTATTCCACTTGTTACAAATGGAGATTTATCATCGAAAGGAACCATGTTTTTGTTTACAGTGATATCAGCTTTTTCCAAAGCTTCTTCCGCTTCTTTTCCAGTTATATTTTTATTTCTTAAATCTATTAATAGCATATGATTATCGGTTCCACCAGAAATAATTTCATATCCTCGAGCTGCAAAAGCTTCAGCCATCATTTTAGCGTTTTTCTTAACTTGAACCGTATAATGTAAAAATTCATCAGTCAAAGCTTCTCCAAAAGCAATCGCTTTAGCAGCAATAACATGCTCTAATGGCCCCCCTTGATTTCCAGGAAAAATTCCACTATTTAGCAATGAAGACATTTTTTTCAAATTTCCATTTTTAAATTTTTGTCCAAAAGGATTATCAAAATCGTTACCCATCATAATCATACCACCTCTAGGACCTCTAAGGGTTTTATGAGTAGTTGTAGTAACTATATGGCAATGAGGTAATGGATCTCCAAGAATACCTTTAGCGATTAAACCTGATGGGTGCGAAATATCAGCTAATAATAGTGCGCCAACTTTATCTGCAATTTCTCTAAAGCGCTTATAGTCAAATTCTCTAGAGTATGCGGACGCACCAGCAATTATCATTTTAGGTTTTTCTCGAATAGCAATTGCCTCTACAGTATCCATATTAATTAGTCCTGTTTCTTTATCTACTCCATAAAAAACAGGATTGTATAGTTTTCCAGAAAAATTTACAGGAGAGCCATGAGTTAGGTGTCCTCCATGTGATAAATCAAATCCTAAAAAAACATCTCCAGGTGACAAGCAGGCAGCAAAAACTGCTGTATTAGCTTGAGAGCCACTGTGTGGTTGCACATTCACATAATCAGCTCCAAAAAGTGTTTTAGCTCTATCTATGGCTAATTGCTCAACTTCATCAACAATTTCACAGCCTCCGTAGTATCTTTTTCCAGGGTATCCTTCTGCATATTTATTAGTAAGAACAGATCCTGTAGCTTCAAGAACTTGATTGCTTACAAAATTTTCAGAAGCAATTAATTCTAAACCGTTTAATTGTCGTTGTTCTTCATCTTTTATGAGCTCAAATATTTGATTGTCTCTTGCCATATTTATTTTTTTTTGAAAATTTAAAAATTAAAGATCAAAAATACAAAAAGCTTACTTGTTAATTTCAGTAATATTATATCTTTGATAAAGATTTTACTAACATAAATATTTAAGTTATGCCTCTTACAGCAAACGACCCATCAAGAAAAACCTGGTTAGATACTTCAGCAGATAATGACTTCCCAATTCAAAACATTCCATTTGGAGTTTTTTTAACACGTGATGATATCATCACTATTGGTTCTCGTATTGGAGATTATGCAATAGATTTAGGGGCTTTACATCAATTGGGCTATTTTAATGGAATAGATTTAACGGATGATCTTTTTATGCAAGATAGTTTAAACGATTTTATTGCTGATGGAAGAAAAACCTGGAGATTGGTTCGCAACCGTATTTCAGAACTTTTTTTAGAAGGAAATTCTAAACTTCGTGATAATCAAGAGCACAGAAATCTTGTTTTATTTACAATGGATGAGGTTGAAATGCAACTTCCAGTTGATATAGGAGATTATACAGATTTTTATGCAAGTAAAGAACATGCAACAAATGTAGGGTCTCTTTTTCGTGATCCAGAAAACGCATTACTCCCAAATTGGCTTCGAATTCCAATTGGATATCATGGAAGAAGTTCTTCTATAATCCCTTCAGGAACTCCAATCCATAGACCCTATGGACAAACCAAACCAGGAAATGATGGTGTACCGGGATTTGGTCCGTCTAAACTTGTAGACTTTGAATTAGAAATGGCATTTATCACAACAGATGCTAATCAATTAGGAAAAAAAGTTCCAATAGAAAAAGCAGAAGATTATATTTTTGGATTGGTCTTATTTAACGATTGGAGTGCAAGAGATATTCAAGCCTGGGAATACGTCCCATTAGGTCCATTTTTAGGAAAGAGTTTTGCTTCTACAATTTCTCCTTGGATTGTAACATTAGATGCTTTAGAGCCTTTCAGAACAGATGGTCCAAAACAAGATCCAGCTCCACTACCCTATTTAAAACAGGGTGCAAACAAAAACTTTGATGTTAAATTACAAGTTGCTATACAACCTGAAAATGATGAAGAGACGGTAGTTGCCAATTCTAATTTTAAATATATGTATTGGTCAATGGCGCAACAACTAACACACCATACTGTAAATGGTTGTAATGTGAGATCAGGAGATATGATGGGAAGTGGTACCATTTCTGGCCCAACAAAAGATAGTTATGGTTCGATGTTAGAATTAAGTTGGAAAGGACAAAACGCAGTACTACTAAAAAATGGTAAGGAACGTAAATTCATCCAAGATAATGATACTATTGTAATGAGAGCTTTTTCTGAGAAAGACGGTTTACGAATTGGTTTCGGGGAATGTATTGGAAAAGTATTACCAGCAATAGATTAATTTTTTTAACTAAATTGTTCCAATAAACCTGCGTCTATTTGATGGTGAGACCTATGGTGAATTGTATTACCGTCTTTTAAAACAATTAATTGAGGGCTCTCATGAAATACCTGAAATCGGATTGCAATTTCATTTGAAATATCTTTAAAAGATAATAAATCTAAAAAATATAGTTTAACGCTCGTATTGTCTGCTTCAAACTGACTTTCAAACTGCCGCAATGCCATACTACTTGTACCGCAACGAGTTGAATGTTTAAATATAGCAATGGGTTGATGAAATGATTCCTTTTCAATTTCAATTAATTGATTTATTGAGGTCAATCGATTCCAAGGTATTATTTTTTTTGGTGCCCGTGATATTTCATTAGATCCAAATATTTTTTTTAAAAGACTCATTATTTAGTTTTAATTAGTGATAGCAAAAATACTTAATTCTTACACTTTTCAATAGGCATTTTTTATAATAGCATACAAAATGTGAAAAATAATTATTAAAACGCCATTTTGACGCTATTTTTACACTTAAATACGCCATTTTGACGGTATTTATTAGTGGTTTACATTTTGATTATAAATACATGAAATTAATAAAGAATTAAAAAATAAATAAGTTATGAACTTAAATAATTATACAATTAAATCACAGGAAGCTTTGCAGCAAGCTCAACTGATTACTCAAATTTCTGGTAACCAGTTTATTGAAAATGAACATATTTTAAAAGCAATTTTTGAAATTGATAAAAACGTGATACCATTCATATTAAACAAGCTAAATATAAATGTAGCTTTATTGAATAAAGTTTTAGATAAACAATTAGAAAGTTTCTCTAAGGTATCTGGAGGTAATATTATGATGTCTGCTACTGCTACAAAAACACTTAATGAGGCTGCAATAATTGCTAAAAAAATGAAGGATGAATATGTATCCATTGAACATTTATTTATAGCAATTTTTAAATCTAAAAGCAACATTGCTCAAAGTTTAAAAGACCAAGGAGTAACCGAAAAAGGAATTAAAGCTGCTATCGATGAAATTAGAAATGGAGATCGAGTAACTTCTCAATCTGCAGAAGAAACTTATAATTCATTAAATAAATATGCACGAAACTTAAATCAGTTAGCTTCCGAAGGCAAACTTGATCCTGTTATTGGACGTGATGAAGAAATTAGACGAATCTTACAAATTCTATCACGTAGAACTAAAAACAACCCTATGTTGGTAGGTGAACCTGGTACTGGGAAAACTGCAATCGCTGAAGGACTAGCGCACAGAATTATAGCTGGTGATATACCAGAAAACTTAAAGGATAAACAATTGTTCTCTTTAGACATGGGAGCATTAATTGCTGGAGCTAAATATAAAGGTGAGTTTGAAGAACGTCTAAAAGCGGTTATTAAAGAAGTTACTACAAGTGATGGAAAAATCGTATTATTTATAGATGAAATCCATACTTTAGTTGGAGCTGGAGGTGGACAAGGAGCCATGGATGCAGCAAACATCTTAAAACCTGCATTAGCAAGAGGTGAACTTAGAGCTATTGGCGCAACAACACTTGATGAATATCAAAAATACTTTGAAAAAGATAAGGCTTTAGAAAGACGTTTCCAGAAAGTAATGGTGAACGAACCAGATACCGAAAGTGCTATTTCTATCCTTCGTGGAATTAAAGAGAAATACGAAACTCACCACAAAGTGCGCATTAAAGATGAAGCAATTATAGCTTCAGTAGCTCTTTCTCAAAGGTATATAACCAACCGTTTTTTACCAGACAAAGCAATTGACTTAATGGATGAAGCTGCTGCAAAAATTAGAATGGAAATCAATTCAAAACCTGAAGAATTAGATGTTCTAGATCGTAAAATAATGCAGTTAGAAATTGAAATTGAAGCAATTAAAAGAGAAAAAGATGAGGCTAAATTAAAAGTATTACGAACAGACCTAGCAAATATAAAAGAAGAACGAAATTCTTTCCATGCTAAATGGAAAAGTGAAAAAGAAATAGTAGACGGCATACAGAATATTAAAACTGAAATTGAAGCTTTTAAGCAAGAGGCTGATGTTGCAGAAAGAGATGGTGATTTTGGTAAAGTTGCTGAATTAAGATATGGAAAAATAAAAGAGGCCAATGAGAAATTAGTTGATTTAGAAACTAATTTGGCAGAAAATGAAAATGACACTTCTTTAATAAAAGAAGAAGTTACAACAGAAGATATTGCTGAAGTTGTCGCAAAATGGACTGGAATACCTATCACAAAGATGCTACAAAGTGATCGAGAAAAATTATTAAAACTAGAGGATGTATTACATCAACGAGTCGTTGGGCAAAATGAGGCCATAGTTGCTGTTAGTGATGCAATTAGAAGAAGTCGTTCAGGTTTGCAAGATGAAAAGAAACCCATTGGCACTTTTTTATTCTTAGGTACTACTGGTGTTGGAAAAACAGAATTGGCCAAAGCATTGGCCACTTATATGTTTGATGATGAAAATGCAATGACTCGAATTGATATGAGTGAATATCAAGAAAGACACAGTGTTAGTAGGTTAATAGGTGCACCTCCAGGTTATGTTGGTTATGATGAAGGCGGACAATTAACAGAAGCTGTTAGGCGTAAACCTTATTCGGTGGTATTATTAGATGAAATTGAAAAAGCACATCCAGATACCTTTAACATTTTACTTCAAGTTTTAGATGAAGGAAGATTAACTGATAACAAAGGACGAGTTGCCGATTTTAAAAATACGGTAATTATTATGACAAGCAATATGGGATCGCATATCATTCAGGAAAAAATTGAAAGACTGAAAGACAATGATACAGCAATGAAAAGTGCTAAAATAGAAGTTTTAGGCTTGCTAAAAAAATCGGTGCGTCCTGAATTTTTAAATCGAATAGATGATATTATTATGTTTACACCATTATCAAAAAGAAATATTAAACAAATAGTATCATTACAATTAAAAGGACTTTCAAAGGTGTTAGCTAAGCAACAAATTACTTTAGATGCTACAGAAGAAGCAATAGATTATATTGCTAAATTAGGATATGACCCTCAATATGGAGCTAGGCCTGTAAAAAGAGTTATTCAAAAAGAAATACTGAATAACCTATCAAAAGATATTTTATCAGGAAAAGTAGCTGTTGATAGTATCATCCTACTCGATAGTTTTAATGATGAAATAGTTTTTAGAAATGAAAATAATTTGGTAAATAGTTAATTTTAAACAATAAAAAACCTTCAGAAACTACACTGAAGGTTTTTTTTATTATAAATGAAATTATTTTATAATCATCTTTTTTATTGCTGAACTACTTTCAGTATTTACTTTTACAAAATAAGTGCCTGAACTTACATTTAAACTAAATTTTACATCACTTGAATTTGCATTTTTTGAATAGACTTCTCTACCAGTGATGTCGTAAATCTTAACACTTTTAGCTACCTGATTGTTCATTACAATTGTAATATTTTGACCATTTGAAACTGATGGGAAGATCGAGAAACTTGGAGTTGGTAAATCAGTAATACTTAATGAGCACACCAAAATATCTGGTTCAAAACCTTCTGGAAAAGTAGCTTCAAAAGCCGTAATATCTTCTACAGGCCAAATTTGTGAAGCAACAAGAGTTCTGTTAGGTCCAATCATACAGATAGTAGGGTAACCATTAACTCCAAAATTATCCTTTACTGCTCCAGCACCACCATCTGCACTTATAGCTGGTGCATGATTAAAAGGCCCTCCAAATGTATTTTCAAATGCTAATACTTCTGCATCTGAATCAGTACCATTATTCATAGAAATCATAATTAAGTCTCCTTGATTACAACCGTATTTATCAAAAAATTCATTGAATATTGGAATTGTTTGTTGACAAATCCCACAGGTATCGAAAAAGAAATCTAAATAAATATATTTTCCATCATCAGCATATTCATAAAGATTATGCTGAACACCGTAAACATCGGTCACTGTAAAATCATCTACTACATCTCCTACATTATAGTTATTGGTCTGTGCAAAAGACACTAAAGTAATTAGTAATAGTAATGCTAGCGAAGTATATTTTTTCATAATGTATTGTTTAATTATTATAAATTTATAAAATAATATATGTAAATATAAAATAAATCAGAACTATTTCATTCTTAAAATCCTATAATCATATCCCTTAAACAATTTAAATCTAATTTACCCTACCGCCTAATAGTTATATATATTAAAAATTTATTTAAATCATGAAAAGTAGCTTTAGTTAGTATAACATACTTGATAGCTTTTATGATAAGATAGTTTTTAAAAATGAAATCTATTTGGTAAATAGTTAATTTTAAACAAAAAAACCTCAGTATCATTGAGATTTTTTTTTATTGTATACGATCAAATTTATTTTATAATCATCTTTTTTGTTGCTGAACTACTTTCAGTATTTACTTTAACGAAATAAGTTCCTGAACTTACATTTAAACTAAATTTCACATCGCTTGAATTAGCGTTGATTGAATATACCTCTCTACCGGTGATATCATAAATCCTAACACTTTTAGCTACCTGGTTATTCATTTCAATTGTAATGTTTTGACCATTTGATATTGTTGGGTAAATGGAGAAATCTACATCAGCAACCTCAATAACTTCTAAAAAAGTACATTCCATGACTTCTGGATCAACTCCAGCAGGGAAAGTAGCTTCAAAAGTTGAAACATCAGTTAAAGGCCAAATATCTTTTTCAAATAAAGTTCTGTCAGGTCCAACCATAATAAAAGTTGGAAAAGCACCAACTCCAAAATTTGAAGTTACCGGTCCACCTCCACCGTCTGCACTTACAGCTGGAGCATGATTAAAAGGTCCTCCAAAAGTTTCTTCATAAAGAATAACTTCTTCATCAGAATCACTACCATCATTTATAGAAAGCATGATAAGCTCCCCTTCATTACATCCATATTTATCGTAAAACTCACTGAAAGTGGGTTGCCAAGTTTGACAAGGCCCACAGGTATCAAAAAAGAAATCTAAATAAATATATTTTCCTGCGTCTGCATATTCATAAAGATTATGCTCGACTCCGTAAACGTCAGTTACCGTAAAATCATCGACAATATCTCCTATGTTGTAATTGGAGGCTTGTCCAAAAGAGCTAATTGTAAATAATAGCATTAATACTAATAAAGTATTTTTTTTCATATCTAATTTTTTAATTTATCAAATATAGAATAAAATTAATTTATCTTAAACTAATTCTTTGCAAACATTGGGTTTATAAAGCAAGTTATATTTTTAAGTACCTAATTTCTTTGAAAATTTAATAATTTTATTTTAAATAAAAAAAAATTAAAATTACAATATAAAATAACTCACCTAAATTAAATATGAATAGTAACCTATTTTTTATTGGCAGGATTCTACAAATAGCCATTAATTAATTTTAGAACTGATTCTCATAATAAAGTATAGGGTATTAGGTATTTCAAAAAAATAAAAATATTAATAAAATAACGAATATACAATATACCATTTGGTATATTTATTTATATTTGTATTTTATAAATCTATTATGCTGACAAAATCTGAAAAAACAACAAAGTATATCATAGAAACAGTAGCTTCAATTTTTAATAAAAAAGGCTATGAAGCAACCTCTATGAAAGACATTACTTCTGCTACAAGCTTAACAAAAGGTGCTATTTATGGCAATTTTAAAAACAAAGAAGCGATTGCTATTGCAGCCTTTAAAGAAAATGTAAACGCTCTTTTAAAAAAAATAGCTAAGCATCAAAACCAAAGTAAATCTCCATTAGAAAAACTTTATTTAATTACTGACTTTTATACAAATTACTACGACTATAGTAAAAAATTAGGAGGATGTCCTATCTTAAACATTGGAGTAGATGCTAAGCATCAAGAAACATCACTTTTAGAACATGTTCGGTCAGTAATTAATAAAACACAATATAATATATCGAAATTGATAGATTGGGGTAAAGAAACTAGTGAAATTAAACAAGAAGTAAATTCACAACTTTTTGCAAAACGTTTATACAGTCATATACAAGGAGCAATATTTATGACCTATACCATGGATGATGACCAATATTTAAAACAAGCAATGGTAGAAATGAATTCCATCATTAAAAATGAAATAGAAAAGTAAATGAAAAAATTACCCAATATATTACAAAGCGCTGTTAAAATAAGATTTCAAGATTGTGATCCTTTTAACCATCTAAACAATGCAGCTTATTTAAACTATTTTGTCAACGCACGTGAAGATCAAATATTAGAGCATTACGAAATCGACATCTATAAAATGGCCAGAGCCGAAGGGAAAAGCTGGGTTGTTGCCAGTAACCAAATTAGCTACATCAATCCTGCTTTTTTAATGGAAGAAGTTATTATTGAATCTCAAGTATTAAAATTTGACACTTCTAGCATATCTATTGAAATGAAAATGTGGAACAAGGATAAGACAAAAATTAAAGCAGTTATGTGGAGTACCTTGGTGTATTTTAATTTAATGAAACAAAAAAGAGAACAGCATTCTGAAGAATTAATGAATTTATTTAATAGTGTCCTAAACCCTATTAAAACTAACCAATTTGAAACAAGAATAAATTATTTTAAGAAGAATTTCAAAATTTCAAAAAAACAGAAGCTTGTCTATAAATAAATTAAATTTTCAAAAAACATATCAATATGAAAAAAAAAATATTTCTTATTATAATTTTATCATTTATTTTTTCATGTAAATCTGATACAAAGAAAGAGTTAGTAATCAATAATAATACAACTATTTATTACTTAATAAGACATGCTGAAAAAGATAGAAGCACAAATGCTAAAGACCCGGTATTAAATGAACTAGGTTTAAAAAGAGCTGAAAACTGGGCAAAGATATTTAAAGACATCCCTTTTGATAAAATTTACTCAACAGACTATAAAAGGACTCAGCAAACAGCAGCTCCAACTGCAAAATCTAAAGGTTTAGAAGTATTAAGTTATGAAACAGAAAATTTATTTAATGAAGAATTTAAAACACAAACAGAAAAGCAATCCGTATTAATTGTAGGTCATAGTAATACGACTCCAGCCTTTGTGAATGCTATTGTTGGAAAACAAGAATATTCGCAAATTAACGATAGTGATAATGGCAAACTTTTTATTGTTACTATCGATGATGGGGTATCTTCAGTTATTATTGAAGATCATAATGAGTAATTAATCTAAAATAGCACCTATTATATTTTCAATTTTAATGCCAATTTTAATTCTCCATTAATAAATACACATCAAGATCTAAACTATTAAAACTATTTTTTAAATTATATTTATTTTAGAAAAATGAGACAATAGTTAAATCTATATATATTACATAAATAGTTTACCTATTTTTGCAATGCTATGGCGATTCAAAAAACAATAAAAATAAAAAATAAAAAGGCTCGATTTGAATATGAAATCTTGGATAAATTCGTCGCAGGAATTGTTTTACAAGGAACTGAAATAAAAGCTATTAGAGAAGGAAAAGCATCTATTACAGAGGCTTTTTGCGAGTTTAGTAATAACGAATTATTCGTTATTAACATGACCATACAAGAGTATTCGCATGCAGCACACTTTAATCACACCCCAAAAAGTGAACGCAAACTATTGCTTAATAGAAATGAATTAAAAAAATTAGAAAAACAAGTTAAAAATTCTGGGCTAACCATTATTCCCTTATTAATGTTCACTACAGAAAAAGGACTTGCAAAAGTTGAAATTGCATTGTGTAAAGGAAAAAAATTATTCGATAAAAGAGAAACCTTAAAAGACCGGGATAACCAACGTGATTTAAGTAGAATAAAGAAGGACTTCAATAAATAGAAATCCTATATTATTTAAACCTAATATGTAATCAAACAACTCGCAATCTGAAAGGAATAAAAATGGGGAAACAACTTAACCAATTAAACGCTGCACTACAAAATTTTATAGAAGATCAAAAAATATTCTTTGTAGGTACCGCAAGAACTCAAGGAAGTGTAAACGTTTCTCCTAAAGGAATGGATACTTTTAGAATAATTGATAATAAAAAAATTATTTGGTTAAATCTTACCGGTAGTGGGAATGAAACTGCTGCCCATTTATTAGAAAATAATCGAATGACCATTATGTTTTGTTCTTTTGAAGAAATACCACTTATTTTAAGGCTGTACGGAAATGCCAAAATTTATCATGAAAATGATCAAGAATTTGAAGCGTATAGTTATCTTTTCGATAAACATGTAGGTGCTCGACAAATCATCGAAATGGATATTAACTTAGTGCAAACTTCTTGTGGATATGCAGTACCCTTTATGGAATTTAAAGAAGAACGAACTCAATTAACCGAATCTGATAACAAAAAAGGTAGAGAAGCTATTCGAAAATATTGGAAAGACAAAAATACTAAGAGCATTGATGGCTTTGATACTATTTAATTCTTTGTAAATTTCTTTACCACTAAAGAACCGTCAGTAGCATTTTCACAAAACATAATCCTTTTTGAAAATTAGATACATCAATATTGGTTAATTATACTTGAAGTTACAAAAATAAATAGTCTAATTCTTATCTTCCAATAAAGGTACAAATCTAAATTCACCAAATTCTTCTTTACTAAATTCAGTTGCTGATATTCGAGTAAAAACAGTCATAGTCTGGCTCTCGTCACCAACAGGAATTACCAGATTAGCTCCTATTTTTAATTGTGCTAGTAATGGTTTCGGTACAAAAGGTGCACCAGCAGTAACCACAATACCGTCAAAAGGAGCTTCTGCTTTAAGACCTATATAACCATCACCAAAAATGAGTTTTTTAGCTCTATAATTAAGTTTAGGCAAGAACAATTTTGTTTTTTTGAACAACTCGTTTTGACGCTCAATAGAATAGACCTGCATACCCATTTCTAATAGAACTGCTGTTTGATAACCACTTCCGGTTCCAATTTCTAAAATTTTAGACCCTTTTTTTACATTTAAAAGTTCCGATTGTCTAGCCACTGTATAGGGCTGAGAAATCGTTTGATCGGCTCCAATTGGAAAAGCTTTATCCACATAAGCGTGATCAATAAACCCGGAATCCATAAATAAATGACGAGGAATTTTATCGATTGCATTTAAAACTTCCATATCAGTAATGCCCTTATATTTAAGCGTATCTACTAATTTTTTCCGCATTCCTTTATGGGTAAAAGTATCTTGCAAAATATTTAAATTTTTATATATCAAAAATAGGAAATCAAGTTTCAATAAGTTTGTTTTTATTTAAAATAGTTTCAAAATATTTAAATAAAAAAGAGGTTGAAAACCATTACATTTGCATAAAATTACTTTCAATGTTAAATGCAGGTGTTATAGGTGCTGGTCACCTAGGTAAAATTCATTTAAAACTACTAAAAAAATCTACAAAGTACAAACTTGTTGGTTTTTATGATTCGGATGCTAAATTAGCTGAAAATGTTTCAGAAGAATTCGGTTACAAAAGTTTTTCTTCAATGGATAATTTGATTGAAGCATCTGATATAGTTGATGTGGTAACTCCTACATTATTTCATTTTGATTGCGCCAAAAAAGTCCTAAATGCTGGCAGGCATTTATTTATAGAAAAGCCAATTACAAAAACTGTTAAAGAAGCTGAAACTATTAGAGAATTGGCTAAAAAAAGTGGAGTTAGAGGTCAAGTCGGTCAGGTGGAACGGTTTAATCCAGCTTTTACTGCTGTAAATGACCAGATTGATAATCCAATGTTTATTGAGTCACATCGTTTAGCAGAATTTAACCCAAGAGGTACCGATGTATCGGTAGTTTTAGATTTAATGATTCATGACATTGATGCCATTTTAAGTGTAGTAAAATCTAAGGTGAAAACGGTGACCGCAAATGGCGTTTCAGTTATAAGTAAAACACCAGACATTGCTAATGCTCGAATTGAATTTGAAAATGGCTGTGTAGCCAATCTTACTGCTAGCAGAATCTCGATGAAGAATATGCGAAAATCTAGGTTTTTTCAAAAAGACGCCTACATATCAATTGATTTTTTAGAAAAAAAATGTGAAATAGTAAAAATGAAAGATGCTCCCAAAAATCCAGATGATTTTGCAATGATTTTAACAAATGCAGAGGGAGTTAAAAAACAAATCTATTTTGAAAATCCAAATGTAGATGCTAATAATGCTATTTTAGATGAATTGGAAGCATTTGCAGATGCTATTAATACAAACACTACTCCTATTGTAACTTTAGAACAAGGAACGGAAGCTTTAAGAGTTGCCATGCAAATAATAGAAAATTTTAAAGACATATAAAAATTAAGTTTAATATAAAAACACCCATCTTCGCGGGTATCAATATGAAAAATATTTCAGTTATAGGTGCAGGAACTATGGGCAATGGTATTGCTCATACTTTTGCTCAATTTGATTATAAAGTACAACTTGTTGATCTTTCAGAAAATTCATTAAAAAAAGGAATTGTGACTATCACCAAAAATTTGGATAGGATGATTGCTAAAGGAAGAATTACTGAAGAAGATAAACTACGTACTCTTAATAATATAACTACCTGCACTAATTTACAAGAAGGTGTCGAATATGCAGGTTTAGTGGTAGAAGCAGCAACAGAAAATTTAGAGTTAAAACTTAATATCTTTAAAGATTTAGATAAATTCTGTTCTGATAAAACGATTCTAGCAACTAATACTTCTTCAATTTCTATTACAGAAATTGCAGCAGTAACCCGTAGACCTGAAATGGTAATCGGTATGCACTTTATGAATCCTGTTCCAATAATGAAATTGGTTGAAATCATTAAAGGTTATAATACCAGTCAGGAAACATATGAGATTGTAAAGGTAATTTCAGAAAAATTAAATAAAACACCTGTTGAAGTCAATGATTATCCTGGTTTTGTGGCAAACCGTATTTTGATGCCTATGATTAATGAGGCTATAGAAACATTATATAATGGTGTTGCGGGTGTTCAAGAAATAGATACCGTAATGAAATTAGGAATGGCTCACCCAATGGGCCCTTTACAATTAGCAGATTTTATTGGATTGGATATATGTTTATCGATTTTAAATGTCATGTATGATGGATTTAAAAATCCAAAATATGCTCCTTGTCCATTATTGGTTAATATGGTTACAGCAGGTAAACTAGGTGTTAAAAGTGGAGAAGGATTTTACGATTACAGTGAAAAAAGAAGAGCTGAAAATGTTTCAAAGCAATTCATATAACGTTAAGGTTAAAATTTTAAATAAAATATAAAACCTTTTACAATGGCGAAAATTATCCCTTTTAAAGCAGTAAGACCCACTCGAGATAAAGTGGGATTAATTGCTTCTAGATCTTATGAAAGTTATTCTACGAAGGAAAAAAATGCCCGATTAAGAGACAATCCATTTTCATTTTTACATATTGTAAATCCTGGATATAAGTATCAAAAAGCAGTCACCGGAGAAAGACGCTATTCATTAGTTCGCAACAGATATAAAGAATTTAAAGAAGATGGTTCTTTTTTACAAGATAAAACGTCATGCTTTTATTTTTATAAAATAATAAGTAAAGAAGGGCATGAATTTAATGGTATTATTGCTGGAGCAAGTACTCTAGATTATCAAAATAATATTATTAAGAAGCATGAAAATACTTTAGAACGAAAAGAAATTATATTTGAACAATACCTAAAAACCGTTGGATTTAATGCAGAACCTGTTTTGTTAACCTATCCAGATAATACTTCATTAAAAAAAATCATAGAAACTGTAATGCTAACAAGAGCAGAATATGAATTCACGACTACTTTTAGAGATACTCATTACGTTTGGAATGTAAATGATGAAAAAATTATTAAACAAGTAGAAGTTATTTTTTCAAAAATTAATAAACTTTACATTGCTGATGGACATCATAGATCAGCTTCTTCTAGTTTATTAACTACCCATTTAAAAAATGAAAATTCAAATCATACAGGAGAAGAACCTTATAATTTCTTTATGAGTTATTTAATTCCTGAAAGTGAATTACAAATTTACGAATTCAATAGATTAGTTAAGGATCTAAATGGTTTGACTAAAGAAGAGTTTTTAATTTCTCTTGATGAATACTTTAGAATTGATAATAGAGGGAATAGTTATTACAAACCTAGTAAAAAGCATCATTTTAGTATGTATTTAGATGGTGAATATTACTCTTTATATTTACGGAAAGAAGGATATCAAATTAAAAACTCTTTAGACACTCTTGATGTTCAAATACTATTCGATACTATTTTAAAACCAATACTAGGGATCAATGATTTACGTAATGACTCTCGAATTGAATACCCACACGGTAAAACAAATTTAGCTTATATTAAATCAATGATAGATTCAAATAAGTTTGCTGTTGGTTTTAGCTTACTCCCAATAACGATTCAAGAATTGAAAAATGTTGCTGATGAGGGATTGACTATGCCTCCAAAAAGCACTTTTATAGAACCTAAATTACGCAGTGGAATAACAATATACGAATTTTAGAAAATGAGTATTTCAGAAAATATATTAAAAATAAAATCCAAACTTCCTGAAGGTGTTGCTTTAGTAGCAGTTTCAAAAACCAAACCCATTAGTGATCTGTTAGAAGCTTATAATGTGGGACAACGTATTTTTGGGGAAAATAAAATTCAGGAAATGGTTTCTAAATATAATGAAATGCCAAAAGATATAGCTTGGCATATGATTGGTCACATTCAAAGAAATAAGGTTAAATACATGGCTCCTTTTGTGAATTTAATTCATGGAGTTGATAGTTTACGGTTGTTAACTGAAATAAATAAACAAGCTTTAAAAAACAATAGAATTATAGATTGTTTACTTCAGGTAAAAATAGCTACCGAAGAAAATAAATTCGGTTTACTAGAAAATGAAGTGTTAAATTTTATAGCTTCAGAAGAAATTAAAAAATTTAAAAATATAAAAATTGTTGGATTAATGGGAATGGCTACATTTACAGACAATCAAGAACAACTTCAAAAGGAATTTGAAATATTGAAGTGTGTGTTTGATAACCTTACTCATCGAAAGTCTTCTAATTTTAATTTAAAAATTCTCTCTATGGGTATGAGTGATGATTACCCAATAGCTATAAAAAATGGAAGTACTATGATTCGAGTTGGAAGTTTAATTTTTGGCAAAAGAACATTAGCATAAATTTAGAAATTGTACGCAATTTTAGACATAGAGACAACTGGTGGAAAATACAACGAAGAAGGTATCACAGAAATTGCTATTTATAAATTTGATGGACATCAAATAGTTGATCAATTTTTTAGTTTAGTCAACCCAGAAAAAAACATTCAACCTTTTGTAATTAATCTTACAGGAATAAACAACCAAATGCTTCGGAATGCTCCAAAATTTCATGAAGTTGCTAAGCGAATTATTGAAATAACAGATAATTGCATTATTGTAGCCCATAATGCTCAATTTGACAATAGAATTCTTAGTACTGAGTTTGATAGGTTAGGATATCCATTTGAAAAAAATATGCTTTGTACTGTTGAATTATCTAAAAAATTAATTCCAGATCTTCCCTCCTATAGCTTAGGAAAATTAGTAAGATCACTTGGAATTCCAATAACCGATCGCCATCGAGCTCAAGGTGATGCAAAAGCTACAGTAGAATTATTTAAGTTATTATTAGAAAAAGATATTGAAAAAGTAATTATTTCAGATACTATAAAAAAAGATCCCAAAAGACAGTTAGAACCTAAATTATTAGATATAATTGAGTCTGCTCCAACAAAAACAGGAGTGTATTACATGCATCGGAAAAATGGGAAGATTATTTACGTAGGCAAAAGTAAGAATATAAAAAAAAGACTTATTCAACATTTTACAAATGATAATAAAAAGTCTAAAAAAATTCAACTTGAAGTGGTGTCGGTTAGTTATGAAGAAACTGGAAACGATTTAATAGCTCAACTAAAAGAAAGTCAAGAAATAAAACAGTTGAAACCCATTTTTAATCATGCATTAAAAAACAATATATTTCAAAGCCAACTATACTCATATATTGATAAGAGTGGCTATATTAATCTAAAAATTGAAAAAGTACCAATCGAAAAAGAAGAAGAAAAAAATATAATTACAACATTCACTAACTACCAACAAGGAAGGAGTTTCTTATATAAAATAACTGATGAATTTCATCTTTGTCAAAAATTAAATCACTTAGAAAAAACAGATGGATCTTGTTTTAATCACGACTTAAAAATGTGTAATGGGGCTTGTATTCAATCGGAAACATCCGTAAATTACAACTTAAGGGTTCAAAAATTCATTGATAAAAGCAGTTATGAATTTGACGACATGCTTTTAATAGATAAAGGAAGGTCTATTGAGGAACACTCTGTTATTTTAATTGAAAATGGAATTTATAGGGGTTATGGATTTTTTAATCTTAATTTTCAAATTAATAACCCAGAAGTATTAAAATCCATTATAAATGTCATGGAAAACAATAGAGATACGCAACATATTATACAGAGTTACTTAAGAAAAAATAAAGTTCAAAAAATTCTACAACTAGAATAATTTTTAGATGAACATTGTTTTACTTAACTTTATATTTTAATTATATTTTATCAAAGATTTATCAGTAAATAATTGGCGTAAAAAAATTCATGAAATCATTTATGAAGCGGATACCCCCTTGGGAAAGCTTTTCGATATTATTTTACTAATTCTAATTGTACTAAGTATCATTCTTGTAATGCTGGAAAGTGTTCAAGAGTTGGATCAAAAATATCATGATTTGTTTTATTATGGAGAATGGATTATAACTATCTTTTTTTCAATTGAATATATCGCTAGAATAGTTACTGTAAAAAAAACATCAAAATATATTTTTAGTTTTTACGGAATTATTGATTTCTTATCTACTATACCATTGTATCTGTCATTTTTTATAGTAGGGTCACAAACTTTGTTAACAGTAAGAGCTTTAAGATTACTGAGGATTTTCAGAATATTCAAGATTACTCGTTATGTTGGCGAATCCAATAAATTAAAAAACGCATTAATACATAGTCGTGTTAAAATATTTATTTTTCTATTCACTGTTTTTATTATAGCGATTATTTCAGGTACATTGATGTACATAGTTGAAGGTGAAAAAAGTGGATTTACAAATATCCCTGTTAGTATATATTGGAGTATTGTTACACTAACTACAGTTGGTTATGGAGATATTGCTCCAGTCACAGCATTAGGACAATTAATTGCTTCTTTTATAATGATTTTAGGGTATGGTATTATTGCTGTTCCTACCGGTATTGTAAGTGCAGAATATTCAAGATCTAAAGATGAAAAAATACATATGAATACAACGATTTGTCTTAAATGTCATGAAAATTCACATGCCGATGATTCTAATTATTGCCATCATTGTGGAACTATATTAAATTTAGAAACTGAAGATTAAATTGCAAAACAAAAAAACACTTATTTGTATTGTAGGTTCAACAGCCATTGGTAAAACAGCGCTTTCTATTAAAATAGCAAATTATTTTTCTACAGAAATAATATCAGCAGATTCAAGACAATTTTATAAAGAAATGAATATAGGAACTGCGGTTCCTTCTTGCTATGAATTAAAATCAGCTAAACATCATTTTATACAAAACAAAAGTATTTTTGAAGACTATAATGTTGGAAGTTTTGAAAAGGATGCCATTCAATTATTAGGTGATCTTTTTAAAATAAATCCAATTGTTGTTATGGTGGGGGGATCTGGACTTTATATAGATGCTATAGTTAAAGGATTAGATGAATTTCCTGAAGTTTCTGAAGAGATAAGAAATACACTTATTCATGATTATAAAAAACATGGTATTGAATTTATTCAAGAAGAATTAAAACAAAGGGATCCAGCTTATTATAATAAAGTAGATTTACAAAATCACCACAGAATAATAAGAGCCCTTGAAGTGTGTAGAGCCCAACATCTACCCTATTCTTTTTTTTTAAAATCTAAAAATAAAACGCGCGAATTTGAAACGATATTTATTGGATTGCAAGCAGAAAGATCTTTAATTTATAATAGAATTAATTTGAGGGTTGATCTAATGATTAGAGAAGGTTTAATAGAGGAAGTAAAACAATTAGTTACTTATAAAACATTAAATGCGCTACAAACAGTTGGATACAAAGAATTATTTAAATATTTTGAAGGTAGTACTAGCAAAGAAGAAGCAATTGAAGAAATAAAGAAAAACACAAGACGATTTGCAAAAAGACAAAGTACTTGGTTTCGAAAAAATGAAAATATTAATTGGTTTAATTATAACACTAAAGCTTCTGAAATTATTCGTTTTATAGAAAACGTTCTTCCTGTTTCTAAAAATTAATTAAAAACAGGAAGAAGTCCAATAAGTATCAATTAATTAATGATCTACTTCGCTTTTTACTACTAGTCTAAATCCTTCTCCATGTATATTAATAATTTCTACATCATCATCTTTGATTAAATACTTACGTAATTTAGCAATATATACATCCATACTTCGAGAAGTAAAATAATTATCATCTCTCCAAATTTTTGTCAAAGCTAATTCACGCGGCATTAAATCATTTTTATGCAAAGCTAATAAACGTAATAAATCATTCTCTTTTGGAGATAATTTTACAGGGTTTTCTTTATTAAGTGTTAAAAACCGCAACCTAGAATTTAAGAAAAAATTTCCTATTTCAAACTCAAACTCTTTACTATCTGAAACTGTATCAGTAGCTTTACGCTGAATAATTGCTTTTATTTTCATTAACAAAACTTCACTATCAAATGGTTTATTTAGATAGTCATCTGCTCCTACTTTATAGCCTTTTAAAACATCTTCTTTTAAAGCTTTAGCCGTTAGAAAAATGATTGGAATTTCTTTATTTTTCTCTCGAATTTCTTTTGCTAAAGTAAATCCATCTTTATAGGGCATCATTACATCTAGGATACAAAGGTCAAAATCTCCTTTTTTAAATTTTTCAAAACCCTCCATTCCATTTTTTGCATGAGTAACATCATAGTCATTCATTGCCAGATAGTCTTTAAGTACAGTACCAAAATTTGGATCATCTTCTACTAAAAGTATTCTTTTGTTTTCAGTTTCCATATTATTATGATATTAGGTGAAATTTTATGCTAAAGGTACTCCCTTTCCCTTTCTCACTTTCTACGTTTATTTCTGCGTCGTGGTCGTCTAATATTCTTTTTACATAAGAAAGTCCCAAGCCGTGGCCTTTTACGTTATGAATATTACCCATTTGTTCTCTATAAAATTTTTCAAATATTTTATTTTGTACCACTTTACTCATTCCAATCCCCTTATCTTGAATTTTCAATATAAGAAAGTTTCCTTGATTTTCAGTATATATATCTATTTCTGGAATGCCTTTTGAATATTTAATAGCATTATCGATTATATTGACTACGATATTAGTTAAATGATTATCACTACCATATATAGAATAATTTAAAGCGTTTAAGTGAGTTTTAATATAGCCTCCCTTATTCTCTATAATTAAGCTAGTATGCGCAATAGCATCCTCAATAATATAGTGAAGGTTTAAATCTCCCTTTTCTAAATCCAACTCATCATTTTCTAATTTCGAAATACGTAAAACATTTTCAACTTGAGTATGCATTCTTCGGTTTTCTTCTCTAATCATGTTATGGTATCTAGCTATAAATTCTTTATTATCTGATACTTTTGGGTTTTTCAAAGCATCTAAAGCTAAATTTATAGTAGCAATAGGTGTTTTAAATTCATGAGTCATATTGTTTATAAAATCAGTTTTTATCTGAGAAATTTGACGTTGTTTTAGTAATTGTCTTAAAGCACTTGTATAAGTCAAAATTATCACCCCAGTAAATAGAAGAGATAATATAGCCATTCCCATAATAGAACTCATCACAAAACTTTTTTTATCTGAAAAGTTTACATATAGTTGAAAATTTGTTTTTATTTCATCGTTTACAAATAGTGGCACACCATAAGTAGTAGAAGGATCTAAAGCAAAGTTTCTTGAGCGAATTTTTGTAGCTAAATCGTTACTGTAAACAGCATATTCAAAATTAGTACTTAAACCTAATTCCTTGAGTTGTTCATTAATTAACTTCTTTATTTTTTCTCCCGAAGTTCTTTTATGAATGGGTGTTTTAGATAAAATATTTTTATAAGCATTTTCAAATTGGTTTCGCTCGTAGTCTTTTAAGCGCTTAAAAGATTCAGTTTTAGATTGAACGTTTTTATTGCCATCAATTCCAGAAATAATTTTAGTTGTAATCTTGCGGCTAGTAATCTTTTTAAACTGAATACTATCCATATCCAAATCTAATGAAATAGGGGAAAATTTATAGTTTTCTTCTAAGACTCCATCTGAATAGATATATATCTCATCATTTCTTTCATTGGTAGTACTGTAAATAAGTTCGCTAAAACTAGCTTGATCTGGTACTTGTATAGTATCAATTATACTATTATAAACATTATAATACTTTTCAATTTCTTCTAATTGAATTTCTCTAGATACCGATATAAGCACTTGGCGGATATTTAAAGTAAATTGATCTTCTCTGTTATCATATGAATTTTTTATCCAATACCCTTGTACAAAAATAATTCCCAACAAGGAAAGTGTCATTAGTAAAATAAGAAATGAAAATAGTTTATTATTCATAAATCAAAAATAGAATTTTAACATTTATAGACTCGTATATTTAACCAAATGTTAACAAAATTTAAGATTCTGTTTATTCAAATCTTTTTAACAGAAATAAATGTACTTCCTTCACTTTCTTTTGAGTATTTTTTAAACGTACGTTTTCAATTACAACATCCGCTAATTGACTCTTTTCAATATCACTCCATTGATTATTCATTCGGTTTTCAATTTCTTTTCTAGTAAGTTGATCGCGGTTTTTTACCCGTTTTAAACGTTCCTCTTTAGGTGAAGTAATCAAAATAGTATAATCACATAATTTATAACTTGCAGATTCAAAAAGAATGGCAGTTTCTTTTATACAATATACTCCATTTTGTTTATCAACCCATTTTTTAAAATGATGAGCAACTTTAGAATGAATAATTTTATTTACTTTTTTTAATAATTCATCATCATTAAAAATCATGTCTGCAACATATTTTTTATTAATTTCTGTTTTTAAATATGAGTTTTTACCCAATAAGGCAATTATTTTTTTACGAATAATCTTAGAAGTATTTGTAAGTTTTTTAGCTTCAATATCAGCAATATAAACTGGAACACCCAAATCTAAAAACATGGATAGAACTGTGGTCTTTCCACTGCCAATTCCTCCTGTAAGTCCAACAACTTTCATTTAAAGATTAAATAATTAATTTTATTTTCTTGTATTTCAAGATTAATTATAGATTCAGGTTGCTTGATTAAGTGTGGTATCATGAAATCTTCTTGATCATTTTTTTTATCAAAATCGCACATTAGTAAAAAATTAATAGCAGCTATATTATTATAATCCTCCATCGCTACATCGAATCTTATGGTAACATTTTCAGGAACCAATCTTATAGATAGATCAGAGGGTAAATTATTGACTACTACTGGAACTAATAATGATTTCTGAGTAAATTCTTTTACAAAAACATGTAGTTTAACAGTGTCTTGTGAATATGAAATACTTGTATCATTTAATTTACTTAAATTAACAATAGCCCCAATATTTTCATTAACATTTGTTAATTCTAACAATTCGGTTTTTATTTCAGTCAATGTGTCTAAATATTTTGTAGGTCCAGAAATTGTTATAGAATCTGGAGATATTTTATATTGACCAATCGAATTAAATCCATTTTTAAACTTAATGTTTTCCAACAAAGAAACTTTTACTTTTTTTGTTTTTAATTTATCTAAGAATACTTCCATTTTTTCAATCGAAACATTATTTACTATAATATCATTTTTTAATTGTGAAGTGATAGTTCGTTTAAGTTCACTGTTGGAAATTATAAAACTAGAAGTTCCTGCTTTAATATATTTTGGCAAATCAATAGTTATTATTGGTTTGTTTATTTTATAATATAAAAAATAAAAACCACTCGTTGTAAAATCAAAACTTACTATATCATAATTGTTTTCTGAAACAATAACTCCAAGTGGAGCATTTATATAGTGAATTTCAGCTTCTAAATTAGATGTAAACTCTCGAGAAAATTTTGAAATAAACCAAATAAATGTTGTTACAAAAAGGAATAATAGAAACATCTTGGGTTTCCCTTTTTTTGTGTAATTTGTTTTAGTTTCTGACATCGACTTTAAAATATATTTATGTTAAAATTACTCAAAAAATAATTTAGGAAACTGTTTTTTAGGATCTCTTTTTAAAAAACGTATATAGATGGTAGATTTCAAAAAAGCAGAACCATATCCGATGAATTGTATGAAAACTGCAATAATAGTTAATAAACCAATAGATATACTTTTATTCTTAATGCTAGCATCTAGAAATATTATACTTAAATAAGCTGCTGTAGGTACTAAGAATAAAAAATTAAAAAGGATTGCAAAACATAAGGAAGCAATCACAAAAAAAACAAAAAGAGTAGGAAACCAAAAAGTGATGTTAGCAGTATTTGGATGCCAGTCATTTAATATAGGTCTCACCAAACCAAACTTATAAACTTGCTGATAAAATTTTTTCCATGAAACCCTTCGTTTATGATAAACAAAAGCGTTTGGTATAAATACAGTTTGATAATTTTCTTTTAAAATACGTTGAGATAAATCTGGATCTTCACCAGGGTGAATTTTTGAAAAACCGTTAGTCTTTAAAAACACTTTTTTAGAAATCCCCATATTAAAGCTTCTGGGTTCAAATTTCTTGATACTTTTTTCACTTCCCCTAATACCTCCAGTGGAATAAAATGAAGTCATTGCATAATTAATTGCTTTCTGAACTAATGAGAAATCAGTATTTGCAGAATCTGCTCCACCAAAACAATCATAAAATTTTTTTTTCAAAAAAGCATCTACTGTTTTTAGATAATGAGAAGGCAAAATACAATCGGAGTCCAAAATGATAAAGTAGTTACCTTTAGCCCTTTGCATGCCAAAATTTCGTGAATTTCCGGGCCCAGAATTTTCTTTAAAATAATAAGAAATATTTAATTTTTCTTGAAAACCTGATATGATGTCTTTACAAGTATTAGAAGAGCCATCCTCAATTATTACAATTTCATATGCTGCTTTAAAATCTAATTTCAAAAAACTTTCTAAAAGTTCTTTCACTTCTTCTGGCCTGTTAAAAACAGGGATTATAAAAGAATATGTTATAGAATCTAGCATTAAACAAAGGTAAGTAAAAAAAAAGCCACCCATAATTACTTATGGATGGCTCATCGTTTTATAAATTTTATTATTTCATAAAAGTTTCCATTACTTCATTACTCACTCCCATATTTGAGAAGCCTCCGTCATTATATAGGTTCTGAAGCGTCACCCTTTTAGTTAAATCACTAAACATAGCAATCGTATAATTAGCACAATCTAAAGCGGTAGCATTACCTAATGGTGACATTTTTTCAGCATAAGCAATAAAACCATCAAAACCTTTTACCCCTTGCCCAGCCGTTGTAGGCGTTGGAGATTGAGAAATAGTATTTACCCTAACTTTCTTATCTCTCCCAAAAAAGTAGCCAAAACTACGAGCGATCGATTCTAAATAGGCTTTGTTATCAGCCATGTCATTATAATCTGGGAATACACGTTGTGCTGCCATGTAGGTTAAAGCAACAATACTACCCCATTCACTCATTGCATCTTTTTTGTACAACACTTGCATTACTTTATGGAAAGAACCTGCAGAAACATCCCAACCTTTATGAGTAAAGGTATAATTCTGATCGGTATAAGCTTTCCCTTTACGAACATTAACAGACATTCCAATTGAGTGTAAAACAAAATCGATTTTACCACCTAAAATCTCCATTGATTTATCTACTAGGTTTTCTAAATCTTCTATACTGGTAGCATCTGCTGGAATGATTTCAGAATTAGTTTTAGTTGCCAATTCTTTTATTTGTCCCATTCTCATTGCAATTGGCGCATTTGTTAAAACAAATACTCCACCTTCTTCATGAACTTTTTCGGCTGTTTTCCACGCAATTGAATTTTCATCTAAAGCTCCAAAAATAATTCCTCGTTTCCCTTTTAATAAATTATATGCCATCGTTTTTTATTTTTTACGGTTGTAAATATACACTTTAATTCAATAGTTCTTTTGCTTGATTTATTGCTGAAATCGATTTGTTTTTACCACCAATCATTTCTGCAATTTCACTAACTCTTTCTTCTTTTGTTAGTGTTTTTAATTTTGTTTCAGTGATTTGATTCACATCTTCTTTGAAAATTTTAATATGCTGATTTCCAACTGCTGCTAGTTGTGGTAAATGAGTAATTGCAAACATTTGCATTGTCAAACTCATCTCCTTTAAAATTTCAGCCATTTTGTAAGCAATTTCTCCTGAAATACCAGAATCTATTTCATCAAAAATAGCCGTTGGCAACTTTTTGTATTGGGCGATTACTGCCTTAATCGAAAGCATAATTCTACTTAATTCTCCACCTGAAGCAACTTTATTTAAAGGACCAAAACTATTTCCCTTATTTGCAGTAAATAATAATAATAATGAGTCTGTACCATTTTTCTTAAAAATCGTTGTTGAACTTAATTCAAACTTAAAAGCTGCATTAGGCATTCCTAATTCATTTAATATATACGTGAGTTTATTTTTTAAGGTAGGTATAACAATTAGGCGCTTTTTATGAATTTTATTGGCGAGATCTTGTACCTTATTTTTTAATTTTCCTTTATATATTTCTAGTTTTTCAATTTCTCCATCTAGATTATTAGTGATTTCAATTTTTTCTTCTAATATTTTTTGAATTTCAACCAATTCAGGAACTGTAGCAACATTATGCTTTTGTTGAAGTTTATAAATAGTTTGAAGTTTTTCGTTAATTTTATTAAGTAATGAGGGATCTGCCTCTATACTTAATGATAAATTAATTATTTCCTCAGAGATATCATCCATCTCAATAATAATGCTATTTATTCGTTCGTATAAATTTTGAAAATCTAAAGAAACAGCATTCAGTTTAAAAAGTAGACTTCTTATTTCTTTTAAAGTATTTAAAGCTCCATACTGCTCTTGATTTAACAAACTAGTTACAGCTGTTAAAGTTTCTTGAATGGTTTCTGTGTTATTTAGTTTACTAAAAGTTTCTTCTAATTCATTTTGTTGTACATTTTTTAAATTAGCTTCCACCAATTCATCATATAAAAAAGTATTATAATCCAACTCTTTAGATGCGGATTCTTTCTTATAAACCAATGCTAAAATTGTTTCTGAAACTTCCTTGTAATCTTTTAATTTTTCAGAATAACTTTTCAACAACACCAAATTACCAGCTAAAACATCTAAAATTTCTAATTGATAGGTTTCTGAAAATAAGGAAAGAGTTTCATGCTGACTATGTATGTCTAGCAAATAATTTGACAGTAATTGAAGCTGAGAAAGAGTTACTGGTGTGTCATTTACAAATGCCCGTGATTTACCAGAAGGTAAAAGTTCTCTTCTTATTATAGTGTGTACATCAAAATCAAGTTCAAATTCATTAAACAAAATTAAAAATTGACTTTTATCTAATATAAACTCTGCTTCAATAATACATTTTAAAGTATTATTCCTTATGCTATTTAAATCTGCTCTTTTGCCTAAAACCAAAGAAAGAGCACCTAGAATAATAGACTTTCCCGCACCTGTTTCCCCAGTAATTGATGTTAATCCTGAAGTAAATTCAACACAGATATCATCTATAAGAGCAAAGTTTTTTATGGAAAGTTTAGAAAGCAAATCTTAATTTTTATAATTATATTTAAAATCTCTAATGAATGCAAATAAATAATTCTATTTAATAAAATATATCTTAATATTTTATCTCCGCCCAATTAGATCTTTTGGTAGGAGCCATTCTATTCAAATTATTGATAAGCGATGTGATGTCTACGGCAGGTCCATCTGAGAATATACTTTGAATTTCATCTGATTTTGCATCAAAAAAAGTACGCAACAAATAAGAGTTTGGTCTTCTGTCATTAATTCCCTTCAGAATATTTATGGCATCAGCAATATTAGATTTTGCAATTCTAGGAGATGTAGACATTAGATCTAACCCATTTAGATGATATTCATACATAGCAGAATGAAACTCTGAATAAACCTGAGAAAGTAAAGCATCGTTTAAGCTATATCTTGATTGCTTACCATCGGTAGATTTCCATCCTCTAAAACCACTAGTTGCAGCAATATTTACGATTTGTTTTGCTATTGCAAAATAAGGCTCACCTCCATTCAATTCAAAAGTATCGGCGTCCAGACCAATAATAGTATAAACATGAAAAGCAATAACAGATATTAAATTTGACGTAAAGCTATTAATATTAAAAACCAATGGTTGAAACTCTACATAACTAAAATTAAATTGTTTATCGTTATAATTATAAATTGGACTTGTATAAGAAGATCCATATACCGGTCTAGATGACTGAATTTGTATCGTAGCTGTAAATAAATTTGAATCGAAATTAGAAATTATAATAGACATATTGCATTCTATTTTTTCTTGATTCTTATAACTTTTATCGGTCCAAGCAGTTGTATTTATAAATTCAGTTAATTGAGTTTCTAAAATTCTAAAAACTTGATTATTAGGCTGCCCTGTTTGTTCTGCATTAATATATACTGAACAGTTTAACTCTTGAGCATAACCAAATATTGATACAAAAAAAATAGGTACAAAAAGTAAATTTTTAAACATGTAATTCTTTTATAATGTGTTGTAAAATATCGTTTGCGACTTCCTTCTTAGTTTTAACTTTAAAAGTAGCTATTTTATTATCTTTAGATATCAACGTTATTTTATTAGTATCTAATTTAAAACCGGCACCTTTATCATTAAGCGAATTTAACACAATTAAGTCTAAATTCTTTTTATTCAATTTTGTTTTTGCATTTTCTAATTCATTTTGAGTTTCCAATGCAAAACCCACTAAATATTTATTGGATTTTATTTTTCCTAATGAAGCTAATATATCTTTGGTCTTATTTAGTTCAATAGTTAAAGTTTCTTCTTTTTTCTTAATTTTATGAAGCGCAACTTTACTGGGTGTGAAATCAGCTACTGCTGCACTTAAAATAGCAATTTCACAATTTTTAAAATAATGATGAGTTGCCTTAAACATTTCATTAGCAGAAGTTACACTTATAAGATTAATAGCATCGTTGTTTATTTTAAGACTAACTGGTCCTGAAATTAAAGTTACCTGGGCACCTAAATGTGCAGCTACCTCAGCAATAGCATATCCCATTTTACCACTGGAATGATTTCCGATAAATCGAACGGGATCTATAGCTTCGTGAGTAGGTCCTGCTGTTATTAATATATTTTTATTTTTTAAAGGAAGTCCATCTAAAATATTTTTTTCAATTAATGAAATAATATTTTCTGGTGCTGCCATTCTTCCTTGTCCTTCTAAAC
>Ga0206130_10000187_pt1 | contig 107378 bp, 110 predicted proteins | sample Helgoland_Spring_9_FD_148637 | JGI IMG/M metagenome (GOLD analysis project Ga0206130, IMG submission 148637) | Pelagic subsurface seawater microbial communities from Kabeltonne, Helgoland, North Sea - Helgoland_Spring_Bloom_20160512_1 | ecosystem: Environmental > Aquatic > Marine > Epipelagic...
TAATGTGACTATTTCTATTTAGCCTGTAATTTAATATATTGGTCTTATGAAAAAACTACTATACCCTTTAGCATTCATCCTAACAGCATTCCTAATCCTTTACAGCTGCTCAGCAGAAGAAGAGGACACTACACCTCCTCCAAGTGTTGTAGCTACTCCAGAACCTGAACCCCCAGCTCCCACACCAGTAGTTGTTCAATATACTTTGACAGTAACAGCTGGTGAAGGTGGTAGCGTAACTAATGGTGGAACATTTGATGAAGGGACAGAAGTAACCATTACAGCTACTCCAAATGAGGGGTATGAGTTTGTGGGATGGGAAGGGAGTGATAGTGATTCTAGTAGCTTAAATATTACCATAAATGGAAATGAATCTCTATCTGCCTCATTTCAAAAAATTTACTTTTCTATAAATTATGATCAGATTTTTGTTGAATCACCTAGTTCTAAACCTTTAATAGAAATAATAAGAAATCATGAAACGGATGATTATATAATATCATCAAAAGGTTGGCTAGGGGTAGAGATGAGAGAATATCACACTGGAGGTGATTATCAAAACACCTTAGTAAATCCTGGATATTTTGATTTTTCAATTCAAAATTATCGTAAAATTGATTTTAATAATGATTCTATTGAAGATATAATTTTTACTGTAGAATTTTTTCCTCATACAATTGAAAAGCAATCTAATATGGGATTCTTAATTTTATTAAATAATAACGATGGTACTTTTTCATTTGGCAATCACCTTTTGGACTCAGAAATTCTAAATGCTAATCATCCATACAGATTTGAAAAGGGAGATTTTAATAATGATGGTAGAATGGACTTTATTGCCTCAAATATAGGTAAACCTCAATTTTCTGCAGATATCGGAACCTATGTAAAAGGAGCATTGCCAGTATTGGCATTAAGTAACTCCGATGGCACATACACATATTCAACAAAAACGAATATGTATGGGCTTAATCCAGGAGACAAGTTTTTTGAAGATTGGGATCAAGATCAAGTCCCTGACTGGCTTTGGAGTAATTCTGCTTCAGTAGGAGATTTTAATAATGATTCAGCATTAGATATTTTTTTAACCCAAAAAATATTTTACAACGATGGGCAAGGAAACTTCTCAGTAGAAGGGTTTCAATTTAGTGAGGATCAGCTAGAAAGAGTATATCAATCTAAAGCTAAAGACTTGAATAATGATGGATATGCTGACTTAATCTTTTCAGATCAATATAGAAATAAAAAAGTTTTTGTATTAATGTCTGATTTTTCTGGCACTTCTGTTAATTATGATAAAATAGAGCTTCCCCCTGGTTATTTTGGAGAACTTGACACTAGAGCAAACTTTATTGAAGCCATGGATATAGATAATGATGGATTTCAAGATATAATTATTGGAGCAACTAGAAGAGACCCTTACTATTTAGGCTCTGCTATCCAAGTTATAAAAAATGAAGCAGGAAAAACTTTTAGTGATCAAACAAATAATTTCATAAGCGATCAGACCAAATATGATAGTTTTGCTGGTCAAGGATTTATTGATTTAGTTGATTTTGATGGTGATGATGATATAGATATTATACACCAAACTTTTTCAAATAACACTGACCAACATGGCACAAATATTTATGTTAACAACAATGGATTCTTTGAGATTTTTGATTTTACAAAAATACCATACGTTAGCTGGAAAGATTTTGATGGATACCAGAACTTATGGAATAATCCTCAATCTGCTGAAATGGAAAGGCTCCAAAGTATTTTCCCTATAATGATAGGTAATAAAAACAGCTTTATTACAACCGTAAAAACACTTGGCCCTAGTGATGAAATAGTACATAATAAATTTTATACTATAAAGCCTAAATAATATCATCTTACACCAATGGATATAACCCAAATCCCTTCTAATCCATTGATATCATTGCCTTAACGTAAGATTCCTGTGAAGTGGTTTTAGGGGGGAGTTGTTTGGGGAAAGTTTGTAATGTGGATATAAAAAAGCTCTTATGGGTGTGCCGCTGTCCCATGCCCTTAAGGCTAAGGGACAGCGGCAAATGTAACTTTCCTATTTTCAATTCTCCACCAAAACATATACATTGCAGTAACTATTGAGATTTTGTAATTGATTACAATCTTTATTATTCTTTGATAAGACTTGTGTGCAAATAGTGTGCAAGTGAGGAAACAAAAAAAGGACTACATTGCTGCAATCCCTTGTTATAATTGTGACCTCGGCAGGATTCAAACCTGCAACCTCTTGAGCCGTAATCAAGTGCACTATTCAGTTATGCTACGAGGCCATTTTTGAGATGGCAAATATAACCATTTTCTTTTTTTACCAAAACGGATTGAGGCTTCATTTTTTTAATGAATAAAATTCCTTTTTAGAACTATGACGTATCTTGTGCTTCTTTTATTATGGACTATATAGCAATTGGATTAGGATTATTTCTTCTCATTAAAGGAGGGGATTGGTTAATGGAAGCAGCTGTTGCTATGTCATTAAAGCTTAATATTCCCAAAATCATCATCGGAATGACAGTAGTTTCTTTTGCTACATCCGCACCCGAGTTGATAGTAAGTATAAAAGCAGCTTTACTGGGACATCCAGATCTGGCTTTGGGTAATGTTTTGGGTTCAAATGTTGCCAACCTTGCTTTTGTTCTAGGTATTGTAATCTTAATAGCCCCCATAGGGGTAGCTAAAAATTTTTATAAATTGGATTGGCCAATGATGTTTTTGTCTTCTCTTATTTTTTATTTTTTTGTTGTCCAAGATGGAATTCTTAGCAGTATAGAAGGGCTGATTTTAGTAATTTTACTTTTTGTTTTTTTAGTGTTTCTACTTTTCTTTCAAGGAAAAACTATTAATGAGGATGCCGTTGAAGCTTCAATTTCATCCAAAAAAATGATAGGTGCATTACTTGTAGTAGGAGGTTTTTTCCTTTGGTTAGGATCTGAAGTTCTAATAAAAGGAGCCGTTTCCTTGGCTCAAGACTTGGGAGTAAGTGAACGTATTATTAGTATTTCTATCGTATCAGTTGGTACAAGTATTCCTGAGTTAACGGCCTCTGTAATTGCGATCATAAATAAAGAGAAAGCATTATCTCTAGGAAACCTTATTGGTTCAAATGTGTTTAATGTACTTGCTGTAATGGGAATAACTTCTTTGATACAGCCTATTGTTGTAGAAGATCAAAATTTACTTGAATTTGATTTTCTATGGATGTTGGGGATCTCTCTTTCAATTCTTCCCTTAGTATTTCTTTTTAAACGTTATAAATTAGGACGAATAGAAGGGGTCATTCTTTTGGTTAGTTACGTTTTCTTTATTTTACAAATGATTTTATAAAAAAACACCCTAATAAAATTAGAGTGTTTTTTAATTAGTGAGAGATTCACTTTTATAATTTAGCCGACTTTACAGTTTTGATAATTCGCGCTGCAATTTTGTATGGATCACCATTAGAAGAAGGTCTTCTATCTTCTAACCATCCATTCCAACCTTTTTCAACGGTCATAATTGGAATTCGGATAGATGCTCCTCTATCAGAAACTCCAAAACTAAACTCGTGTATGGATTGTGTTTCATGTTTTCCAGTTAAACGTTGTTCGTTGTGAGCTCCATATACATCAATGTGTTCTTTAACTACAGGTCTAAAGGCTTCGCAAATTTTGCTATATACCTCTTCAGATCCACAGGTTCTAAGCACTTCATTTGAAAAGTTAGCATGCATTCCAGATCCATTCCAGTCTGTATCGCCAAGGGGTTTTGGGTGCCAGTCGATAGCAAGACCATATTTTTCACCTAAACGTTCAAGTAAATAACGTGACACCCACATTTCGTCTCCTGCTTTTTGAGCACCTTGAGCAAAACATTGGTATTCCCATTGACCTGATGCAACCTCTGCATTGATTCCTTCTACATTAATACCAGCTTCAATACATTGATCTAAATGTTCTTCAATCATTTCTCTACCGAAAGCATTTTTAGCGCCTACTGAACAATAAAATTGCCCTTGAGGTGTTTGGTCTTTTGGAAATCCGAAAGGAAGATTAGTTTCTGGATCCCATAGAAAATATTCTTGTTCAAAGCCAAACCAAAAATCATCATCATCATCATCGATTGTTGCTCTACCATTAGAGGCGTGAGGAGTGCCATCAGCATTCAAAACTTCAGTCATTACTAACCATCCGTTTTTACGATCAGGATCTTCGTACAAAGCGACTGGCTTAAGGAGGCAATCAGAGGCATTTCCTTCTGCTTGTCTGGTTGAAGAACCGTCGAAAGACCACATGGGACAGTCGTCTAATGTTCCTTTGAAATCACTTACAATTTTAGTTTTGCTTCGAAGATTAGCAGTTGGCTCATAACCGTCCAACCAAATATATTCTAATTTAGCTTTATTCATGATTAATTAATTTTTAGCTAAAATAAAATTTTTCATACGCCCTCATTAAAAGAATGTTACAAAGAAATTAACAATATTATATTTTTATTAACCCCCCACTTTTTTGGGGATAAAATTTAATATTCTTCATTTTTTTTGATTTTCGCCATCAAATATTCAAAATGACTATCTTTGTAGTGTTAATTATATCCACTCTTTTTCATGCAAACCCTACGTAAAAAAAGTCTTTATACGCTTTCTTCCACTTCTGAAGTGGTTCCGTTATCTTCTTCAAAAGCATTAGATTTTGCTGCACATGTTTTTAATAAGGAAAAGTTAAAGCAATTTTTGAGTGAAAAGTCATTTAAACAAATGCTCCAATCCATTGAAAAAGGAATTCCTATTAATCTAGTGTTAGCAGATCAAATAGCCGCAGCCATGAAGGCTTGGGCAATTTCAAACGGTGCGACGCACTATACACATTGGTTTCAACCTATAACAGGCGCAACAGCAGAAAAGCATGACTCTTTTTTTAACCTTGATGATAGGGGGATGCAAATTGAGAAATTTGAAGGAGAACAGCTCGTTCAACAACTGCCAGATGCGTCAAGTTTTCCAAGTGGAAGCGTCAGAAATACTTTTGAAGCAAGAGGTTTTACAACTTGGGACCCAACCTCTCCAGTTTTTATCTATGAAGGTACGCTTTGTATTCCTTCTCTATTTATCTCCTATACAGGAGAGGCGCTTGATTTTAAGACTCCATTAATTAAATCCCTACAAAAGTTAGATAAGGCTGCTTCAGATGTATGTTATTATTTTGATAAAACGGTTAGTAAAGTAAACGCTACTTTGGGTTGGGAGCAAGAATTTTTTTTAATTGACAGAAGTTTAGCTGCAAGTCGCCCAGATGTAATGCTTACAGGAAGAACTCTATTGGGGCATTCTCCGTCTAAAAATCAAGACTTGAATAACCACTATTTTGGCTCCATTCCTGATCGTGTAAGTCGATATTTAAAAGAATTAGAAAATGAGAGTAATGCTCTAGGAATTCCAGTCAAAACCTTTCATAATGAAGTTGCGCCAAGCCAATATGAAATTGCGCCTGTTTTTGAGGAAGCTAACTTAGCTGTTGATCACAATGCACTTTTGATGGATTTGATGAACAAAATTGCACATAGGCATAACTTTGTAGTCATTTTTCACGAAAAACCATTTGAGAAAATCAATGGATCAGGAAAACATTCAAATTGGTCTCTAGTAACAAATTCTGGAATTAACTTGTTGAGTCCTGGAAAAACTCCAATGAGTAATTTACAGTTTTTATCATTCTTTGTGAATACTATAGCTGCTGTTTTAAAACATGAAGCACTTCTTAGGGCCTCGTCTGTTTCTGCAAGTAATGATTTACGAATCGGTTTACAAGAAGCACCATCTGCCATCCTTTCAATTTTTATTGGAAAACATTTGATGCAAGTTTTAGAAGAATTAGAAAACGTTTCAAAAGGGAAATTATCACCTGAAGAGAAAACAGATATTAAGTTAAATGTGATCGGTAAAATCCCTGAAATTTTGTTGGACAATACCGATAAAAACAGAACTTCTCCTTTTGCTTTTACGGGGAATAAATTTGAATTTAGAACAGTAGGTTCAAAGGCAAATTGTGCAAAATCGGTAACTGTTCTTAATGCCATAGTAGCAGAACAGTTGTTGGAGTTTAAACTCGCTGTAGATGAGTTAATAGACGAAAAAAACATGAAAAAGGACGATGCTATTTTCAATACGCTCAGAGAAACGATTATTTCTATAAAAGATATTTTTTATGCTTCTGAAAATGAAAAAGAAAGCACAGAAACCTTAGCGAAAAAGAAGGGACTAAGTGACAATAAAACAACTCCAGAAGCATTGCCAGCCTACGTTAAGGAGAGTTCGGTGACCCTATTTGAGCAATTGGGTATTTTCACTAAAAATGAATTAGAAACGCGCTACCAGATTGATTTAGATGAATATACCTCAGCTTTACAAATTGAATCTAGAACTCTGGGTGATTTAGCTCAAAATCACATCATACCCATTGCGATTAAATATCAGAATGTTTTAATCAAGAATGTAAAAGGATTGAAAGAAATTTATGGTGCAGCTCACAAGGAACATGCCCGTGAGCAAACTCTTATTTTAGAACGAATTTCAAATCATATAGCCGAGATAAATAGTGGGGTGAACGAGATGATAAAATCAAGAAAAAAAGCCAATGTGCTAGTAGATTCACATAAAAAAGCATTGGAGTATTGCAACACCATTTTACCCTATTTGGAGCACATTCGTTATCATTGTGATAAGTTAGAGTTGACCGTAGATGATGAAATTTGGCCATTGGCGAAATATCGTGAATTGTTGTTTATTCGTTAATAACTATATCAAGAATTGAAGCCCGAGTTTTGTTAAAAAAATTAATTTTGTACAAAACAAATTTATGTCCGATCGATACAGCCGAAGAGGTGTTTCTGCTCAAAAAGAAGATGTCCATAACGCCATAAAAAAAATCGATAAAGGATTATATCCCAAAGCATTTTGTAAAATTATCCCAGATGTTTTAACTGGTAGTTATGCTCATGCCTTAGTAATGCATGCTGACGGTGCTGGAACAAAATCTGCACTTGCTTATATGTATTGGAAAGAGACGGGTGATCTCTCCGTTTGGAAAGGAATTGCACAGGACGCGCTTATAATGAATATTGATGATATGTTGTGTGTAGGTGCAACTCAAAATATTTTGCTTTCTTCCACTATAGGGCGAAATAAAAACCATATCCCAGGTGAAGTTATTGCTGCGATCATCGAGGGGACAGAGGAGCTTCTGGAGACCCTTAGAGAATGGGGAGTTTCTATTCACAGTACCGGAGGAGAAACGGCTGACGTTGGAGATTTAGTTCGGACCATAATAGTAGATTCCACTGTCACCGCTCGAATTACTAAAGATCAAATTGTTGACAATGCGAATATCCAAGCAGGTGATGTAATTGTTGGATTAGCTTCCTTTGGTCAATCTACTTATGAGAATTCCTACAATGGAGGGATGGGGAGTAATGGACTCACTTCGGCACGACATGATGTGTTTGCTAAAAATTTGGCTAAAAAATATCCTGAAAGTTTTGATCCTGGGGTACCAGAAGACCTAGTTTATTCTGGCTCTAGACAACTTACAGAAATTTTGGAAGGTGTTCCGCTGGACATAGGAAAATTGGTGTTATCTCCCACGCGAACTTATGCTCCTATTATTCAAAAAATATTTTCTAAGATGGGTACTAACAACATTCATGGTATGATTCATTGTAGTGGTGGAGCACAAACCAAAATTTTGCATTTTATTGACAATCTCCATGTAATTAAAGATTCACTATTTTCAGTGCCACCATTATTTGATATGATTCAAAAAGAATCTGGAACCTCAGGGAGAGAGATGTATCAAGTCTTTAATATGGGACACAGAATGGAGTTGTATGTTTCTCCAGAGAAGGCAGAAGAGATAATATCAATCTCTAAGTCTTTTAATGTTGATGCACAAATTGTAGGACGAGTTGAAGCTGCTTCCAATAAAAAAGTAACCTTAGACACACCTTATGGTGTTTTTGAATACAACTAAAGCGTACGATTGTCTTAACCAAATAATCTAACGGTAATTAGCAAGACAATTTGTAAATTTGTACTATCATGATAGAAAAACTTCAAATCATTCAACAGCGTTTCGATGAGGTCTCTGACCTAATCATCCAACCAGACGTAATCACAGATCAAAAGCGATATATTCAGCTTAATAAAGAATATAAAGATCTTTCGGTCATGGTTGAAAAGATGAATCAATACAAAGTTCTTATGTCAAACCTTGAAGAGGCTGAGCTTATTCTTAAGGAGGAACAGGATGAAGAAATGATAGCGATGGCTAAAATGGAAGTTGAAACTGCAAAAGAAAAACTGCCCAAGCTAGAAGAAGAAATTAAATTTTTATTGATCCCTAAAGATCCTGAAGACGCCAAAAATGTTGTCGTGGAGATACGAGCTGGAACGGGAGGGGATGAGGCAAGTATTTTTGCAGGAGATTTATATCGCATGTACACCAAATATTGTCAAGGTCAAAATTGGCAAGTTAGTTTTGTTGATTCAAGTGAAGGAACAGCAGGAGGATTCAAGGAGGTGATTTTTGAAGTCTCTGGAGAAGATGTTTATGGCACCTTAAAATATGAATCTGGAGTTCACCGTGTTCAGCGTGTTCCTCAAACTGAAACTCAGGGACGTGTTCATACATCTGCAGCTACTGTGATGGTTTTGCCAGAAGCAGAAGAGTTTGACGTTGAAATTGATATGAATGAAGTTCGTGTAGACTATTTCTGTTCTTCAGGTCCTGGGGGACAATCTGTAAATACAACCTATTCTGCAGTACGTTTGACCCATGAACCCACAGGAATTGTTGCCCAATGTCAGGATCAGAAGTCTCAACATAAAAATAAAGACAAAGCATTGAAGGTATTACGTTCACGTTTATATGAATTAGAATTATCCAAAAAACTAGCTTTAGATTCTGAAAAGAGAAATTCTCTGGTTTCTTCCGGAGATAGATCTGCAAAAATAAGAACCTACAATTACCCTCAAGGGAGGGTAACAGATCACCGTATTGGATTAACGCTTTACGACCTACCCAATGTAATCAATGGTGATGTGCAAAAGCTAATTGATGAACTTCAGCTCCATCAAAACACGGAAAAACTTAAAGAAGCTGGAGAAGTGTTATGACAAAGGAACAATTAGCTGAACAGATCAAGAAAAAACAGTCATTTCTATGCGTAGGCCTAGATATTGACTTAGATAAAATTCCAACTCACCTTAAGAAGAAAGATGATCCTATCTTTTCTTTTGCTAAAGCAATAATTGATTCGACACATGAATATGCAGTTGCCTACAAGCCAAACTTAGCTTTTTTTGAATCATATGGAGTAAAGGGTTGGCAAGCATTTCAAAAAATCATGGAGTATTTGAATTCAAATTTTCCTGATCATTTTACGATTGCAGACGCAAAACGTGGAGATATTGGCAATACTGCAAAGCGTTATGCCAAAGCCTTTTTTGAGACTTATGATTCAGACGCTGTAACTGTAGCTCCTTATATGGGTAAAGATGCTGTTGAACCGTTTTTAACTTTTGAAGGAAAACACGCTATTCTTTTAGCACTAACTTCTAACTCAGGTGCTGCTGATTTTCAGTTTACTAATGAGAACAATGAAAAACTATTTCAGAAAGTTTTAAGAACTAGTTTAACCTGGGATAATGCTGACCGATTAATGTATGTAGTTGGTGCTACTAAAGCTGAAGCACTTACATCAATTCGGAAACTTGTTCCAGATTCTTTTCTTCTTGTACCAGGAGTGGGAGCTCAAGGAGGTAGCTTAGAGGAAGTGGCAAGAGCAGGAATGAATTCCCAATGCGGACTTTTGGTCAATTCTTCAAGAGGTATCCTTTACCGTTCTCAGACAAATGATTTTGATAAGGCAGCTGCACAAGAAGCAGGTCGACTTCAAAAGGAAATGGCATTATATTTAAAAGATAAAGGAATCATATAATGCTTCATCACTCAATATATAAAGCTGAAAATAGCTCCAAAAAATGGATTTGTTTTATCCATGGGGCAGGGGGGAACTCCTCGATTTGGTTTAATCAAGTCCGCTTTTTTAAAGCTTATTTTAATATATTATTAATTGATCTCCGTGGACATGGAAAATCTGCAGTTTCACCTGAGGGTACAGAGTATACTTTTAATATTATTATTGAGGATATTTTAAAGGTTTTGGATGAGAATAAAATAAGAAAATCACACTTCGTGGGAATTTCCTTGGGGAGCATTCTAATCCAAAAAATGCTACAATTTCATAGTGATCGGGTGGAAAAAATAGGTTTGGGAGGAGCAATTTTAAATTTAAATCTGCAATCTAGGATTCTAATGATTTTGGGAAAACTAACACAAAGTATTTTGCCTTTTATTTGGATTTATACCTTCTTTGCTTATGTTATTATGCCGTACAAAGCACATAGAAAGTCACGCGCACTTTTTATTAAAGAGGCGAAAAAAATTTCACATAATGAATTTAAGCGTTGGTACAGGCTAACCGCAAACATTCTCCCTGTGCTTAAAAGAATTAGAAATAAAGAGGTTAGAACTCCCATCTTGTATATTATGGGATCTCAAGATTATATGTTTTTGCCTTTTGTTAAAAAATTCGTTGCGATGCATCAAACTTCTAGCTTAATTACGGTAGCAAATTCGGGACATGTCGTTAACATTGATCAACCCGACGAGTTTAACACTCTTTTACTTTCTTTTCTTTTAAGTGATTAATTGAAAACAACTGTTTTGTTGTTGTAAACCATGATTTTTCGATCACAATGTAGTTTCAAGCCTCTTAATAGTACCATACGTTCTAAATCTTGACCTTTATCAATAAGGTCCTTCACATCGTGTTCATGTGAGACTCGTACAATATCTTGTTCAATAATAGGACCAGCATCTAACTCTTCTGTCACATAATGGCTGGTAGCTCCAATAATTTTCACCCCCCGATTGAGGGCTGAATGATAGGGTTTAGCCCCTGGAAATGCTGGTAAAAAGGAATGATGAATATTGATGATTTTTGAAGAATACAAATCAATTAATTTTGAAGAAACAATTTGCATATAGCGAGCCAAAACAATAAAGTCTACCTGGTATTGTTTTAAAATTTCCAATTGTTTTTCTTCAGCTTCCTTTTTATTTTCTTTGGATACGGCAATGTGATAAAAGGGGATCTCAAATTGCTTGGCAATTCCTTCCAAATCTTTGTGATTACTTATAATAAAGGGTATTTCACAATTTAATTTTCCAGAGCGTTGTTGAGATAAAATATCATAAAGGCAATGATCATATTTGGAGACAAAAACAGCCATTTTAGGTAGCCTTTCTTCTTGATAAAAATCACATTTTAGTTGAAAAGTGACGCCTAATTCTAGGGCAAAATTATTTTTGAAGGCTATAAAGTCAATTGTTTTATTGCTGGCTTCAACCACCATTCGCATAAAAAAAGCATCTTGTGATCGATCAACGTACTGGTCAATATATATTATATTTCCGTTCCGTTGATGAATGAATTCAGTAACTGATGCTATAATTCCTTTCTGATCAGGACAATGCATCAATAAAACTAAACGATTTGGATTAAAATTCATTCGGTATTAATTTCCTGGTTGTGTTATAGTAAAGTTCTCTTTGACTTTGGCTTCATCTACCATTTCTTTAACTTCTTTGAGAAGTTGTTTCGCATCATAAATCACCCCTTGACGTATGGTGTATTTTACTCCGCCAACACGAACAACCTCATTATCTTCGGTTAGTTTAATGGCTCCTGTACCATAAAGTACTTTTAAGTTTTGAAGTGGATTTTCTTCAACAATGACAAAGTCTGCACTTTTTCCAATTTCTATAGATCCTGTTTCATCAGATATTCCAAGAGCTTCTGCACCATTTAGAGTTGCAGATCGAATGATTTCAAGCGGATGAAACCCTGCTTCTCTGAGCAATTCCATTTCACGGATGTAAGCAAATCCATATAATTGAAAGATAAATCCTGAATCTGAACCGGTTGCAATTCGTCCGCCTCTATTTTTATATTCGTTGATAAAGGTCATCCAAAGATTGAAGTTTTCTTTCCAAGCAACTTCTTCTTCAGTTCCCCAATAATGCCAATACGAGCCGTGAGAAATTTTACTTGGCTGATAAAAACGCCAAAGTGAGGGGAGGGTGTAATCTTCATGCCATTCTGCCCTTCTTGCTCGGTGTAAATCTCTGCTTGCTTCATATATATTGAAGGTAGGAACCATCGTGAAATCAAGAGATATCAGTTCGTTCATCACATCATTCCAGTGATCGGAATAGGGTTTTGCTGCTTGCTTCCAAAGTTTTCCTGCTTCTCCAAATCGGTGTTGTTCATTTTGATAATTATAATCAAGAGGATAGTCTTGAACGGTTCGATCATCAAAAAGAGCCTCGGGAAGCCCATACCAGTGTTCCATTGAAGTTAGACCAGCTCTTGCAGAATGTAAGACATTCCATCGAGCTACACTCAACTGCGCATGATGGGCAGCAGAACGTAATCCCAATTTTTTATTTTCATCCAAAGCAGCAGACATGATTTCTGGTTCAGCACCAAAAAATTTAATGCCATCAGCACCATTTTTTGTATTTTGTTTTACCCATTCTCGAGCTTGCTCAGGAGAACTTATTGGGGATTTGCTTCCTTGACCAAAACCTGTATAAGCTAGGATTCTGGGAGCAATAATTTCATTTTTAGCACTTCGCTTTTTTAAATCCACAGCATACTGTATCCCTCTTCCACTGGGTTCTCTTACTGTAGTTACTCCGTGAGCCAACCAAAGTCTAAATACATATTCCCAATCTGCTCCTTGTGAAATTCCACCAATATGACCATGCATATCAATAAAACCCGGAAGAATAAACATACTAGCCGCATCTAACTCTTTTCCTCCATTTTTTAGTTTGGGACGTTTCTTGTCATGTATTGCTACCCCGGGATAACCCACCACGTCAATAGCCGTTATTTTGTCATTTTCTACTGTAATGTCTACAGGTCCTATTGGAGGCGCACCATTTCCATTGATAAGTGTTACCCCTCTTATTATTAGTTGAGAGAAAGGGCCTTCAGATGGGCTTTGATTTTGAGCTACTGAAAAATTGAAAGAAACGATAAGGAATAAGAAAAAAGTGTGAAATGCTTTCATGAATATATTTTGTTCTAATATAAAAAAAAACCTCCTGAATGAACAGGAGGTTTTAGGTAATATAAATTCAATTTTTACTCTTAGTGCTGGTTTAATCTGAAATCTGCGTATGCATCCATTCCATGTTCTGCTAAATCAAGCCCTTTGGTTTCTTCTTCAGCATCAACTCTAAGTCCTATAGTGTATTTAATTGCCACTAGGATAATAAAAGATGTAGTTACAGAAAATGCTCCTACAATTCCTACTCCTGCTAATTGAATCAAAAACTGATCAACACTAGCCATGGCTCCAAATACACCTACTGCAAGTGTTCCCCAAATGCCACAGATTAGGTGAACAGCAACAGCTCCCACTGGATCATCAAGTTTTAATTTATCAATTAAAGCAACTCCTAATACTATAATTACTCCCGCTACAATTCCAATAAGAATGGCATCGGTCGGACTCATTTGATCTGCGCCAGCTGTAATACCTACAAGTCCTCCCAATATACCATTCATAAACATTGTTAAGTCAAAGTTTTTGTACATTATGTTTGAGAAAATTGCAGCTGAAACACCACCCGCAGCTGCCGCTAAACAAGTAGTTACTAAAGTTAAGGAGGTCAATTCTGGGTCTGCAGAGAGAACAGACCCTCCGTTAAATCCAAACCATCCTAACCATAGGATTAATACACCTGCAGCAGCCAAAGGAATATTGTGTCCCGGTATAGCATTTGGCTTACCATCTTTTCTAAACTTTCCAATTCTAGCTCCTAATAAATAAATTGCAACCAGTGCAGCCCATCCCCCTACAGAGTGAACTAATGTGGAGCCTGCAAAGTCATAAAAACCCCAAGAATCTAGGAATCCACCACCCCATTTCCATGAGCCGATAATAGGATATACTAGTCCTACATATACAATCGAAAATATCATAAATGCGTTTAGTTTGATACGTTCAGCTACTGCTCCAGATACGATGGTTGCCGCAGTAGCTGCGAACATTCCTTGAAATAAGAAGTCAGTCCACCAAGTGTATCCACCACTTGCATATTCAGCTGTCATGCCTCCTTCTGGGGCAGCAATACCAAACCCAGCAAATTTTAAAATTCCAAGCGAACCTTCTTCAAAACCTGGATACATTAAGTTGAATCCTCCTAGGCAGTAGAGAAGTAATCCAACAGAGATCACAAAAAAGTTTTTAAATAAAATATTGATTGTGTTTTTTTGGCGTGTCAATCCTATTTCAAGAAATGAGAAGCCGAGGTGCATAAAAAAGACTAGGGCTGTACAGATCATCATCCATACGTTATTGGCAGTAAAAAGTGCAATACTTTCCATAAAATTATTTTTAAAGTTTATTTTTTAGTTTAAAGATTTACCTCCTTTTTCCCCAGTACGAATTCTATAAGCTTCGTCTACAGAAAGGATGAATATTTTTCCGTCTCCCACGTTATCAGTTGCTGCAGATTTAAGGATTGCATCAATGGTTGGTTGTACAAAATCATCGTTAACTACAATAGATATATAGCGTCTTTGGATTTCAGAAGTACTGTAACTAATTCCACGATATACGTGTCCTTCTTTTTCGTTTCCAACACCAGTTACATCCCAATAGCTAAAGAAGTTAACTTCAACATTGTGAAGGGATTCTTTGACTTGATCAAATTTTGATTTACGGATAATTGCTTCAATTTTTTTCATGAGTTATTATTTTTAATGTGATAAAATTTTAATGAATATACATTTAAAAAGAATATATAGCAGCAACTACAAACGAAGACAAGCTATCTGCAGTTTCTGTTGGTGAGATTGCAAAGATCTCTGAAGAAGCAGAATCAATTCTAAATTCAGGCTTGAATGTAAAATTTCCAGAAGTATAGCTTCCAGTTAACGTGAGTGAGAAATTGTCTGCATCCCCCTCGCTAACTAAAGCTCCAAAACCATCAGTTTCTGAGAAAAATTCTCCTCTTAATCCAATAGCAAAAGAATCAGAGGTAGTAAGTTGTGGGTATAAAGCAACTCCAGCAAAACCTGTATCGCCCGCAATTGAAGCAGTTGTAGCGTTTATTCCTAAGAAAAAGCTATCGGCAAGATCAAATCCACCTGTGTAGTCCAATTGAAAATAATCTTCTCCTGCCAATAAGTTGATATATTGACCATAAAGACCCAATTGAGCACCGAATGCGGTGTAACGATCATAATTTGCTTCTGTTTGATCTGTTTGGTTGAAAACACCCAACATTAATGAGATGTTATCGGCTAAAGCGAAATCAGCTTTAACTCCTGTGTGAGAAAAGGGACCATATGAAAACATGTATGATGTAGAATAGTTGAAGTTAGCTGCTGGTGAGATTACTTCATAGCCTAAAAAAGTATTGAAATTTCCTAAAGTTATTCTAACACCCTCTGCTATATTGTAATAAGCATAGAGTTGGTTGACAAGTTCAGATGAATTTCCTACAGAACCAAATACTGCATCAGAACCTCTTGGCCCAAAAACAACATCTGCAACAAATCCTGATTTTTCTCCTTCATAAGAGACAATAAAATTTGCCATGCCTAATGCAAAACCGTTTAGGTTAGCAAAAGAAGTTCCAGGAGCAACAGGATTTTCTGAAAAACTAGTTCTAAAATAAGTGTCTACAGTTCCACTAAAATTAAAGCTTGGCGCAGCTTCAGATTCTTCTGTTTCTTGAGCCACTACCCCTGAGATATTAAACAAGGTTACAATAAAGCTTAGAATTAGTAAGTGTTTTAAATTTTTCATAAATATTATATTAAAGATTTTTGACAAAAATAAATTTTAAAGTACGTTGCCCCCTAAATTGATAGGGGTATAATTATATTTTTATTTATTTAAAAAATATATCCCACATAAAATAGGGGTATTGTAAAAATATAATAGAGAAATTGTTAAAATGACAGAAAAAGTGAGTTTACTTAAGAATTTATAATCCGAACTAATGAAAAACCAGAAGCAACCATAATAAATCCACCAATCAGACTGATTGATACATAAGAGAGAAAAAGACTGTAGTTTCCTGACTTAAGAAACTCTAGTCCTTCATAACTAAAGGTAGAGAAAGTAGTTAACCCTCCACAAAACCCAATAACAGTAAAAAGATATAGTTCTGAACGTAATAAGTTTGACTTAAAAGCCCATCCTACTAATATTCCAATGATAAGACAACCAATAAGATTTGCAATTAATGTGGGCCAAGGAAAAGCACCCTTGGTAACAGGTATTAATTTTGAAATCAGAAAACGAAACACACTTCCTACACCTCCTCCTAAAAAAATAAATAATAGTGTTTTCACTTTTGCGTTAAATATTTGATCAACAATAAAAGACTGAATGCGATCATGAATCCTACTAGAACTTTATAACTCCCTTTAAAGTAATTGGGTTGATTTTTTTTATCCGTTTTGTAAGACAAATAAATGATTAATACAAAAGCGATGAAAAAACAAAGCCCAAAAATCAATTGACCAAAAGAAAACATGTTTTTAAATTTTGTCTAAATTTAGAAATAAATAATCCATTAACATCCAATATCATTATGATTAAAAAACCAATTGAGGCAGTAACTAAATTTCATGAAGCCTACGGACTAGGAATTGAAAATAAGCCGCAAGCAAATTTATCTGATAAAATAGTTGAATTACGCTATAATTTAATGAAAGAGGAAAATGAAGAATATTTACAGGCAGCTCAGGATAATGATCTTATAGAAATTGGTGACGCATTGGGTGATATGTTTTACATATTATGTGGCACCATAATCGCTCATGGGTTTCAAGAAAAGATGGAGGCTATCTTTGAAGAAATACAACGGAGTAATATGAGTAAATTAGATACCGACGGGAAACCGATCTATAGAGAAGACGGAAAAGTGATGAAAGGACCGAATTATTTCAAGCCTGATTTAGAAAAGATCATAACAGCCGACTAGTTTACAGCTTGTCTCCAGCCAAAGGGATCTTCAGAGGCATTATACTGAATACTCACTAATTTTTCCTTCAATTTAAGAGCCAAAGGAGTTTGTTTAGGAAGGGTGTATGAAGTTTCTTGATGTGAAAAACTATGAATTGGAAGTACAACTACTGCGGTTCCTGTTCCAAAAACTTCTTCTAAACTTTCATTTTTATGAGCTTCTTTGAGTTCACTTATTTTGATAGGGCGTTCTTCTACAGGAATGCCTTCATGTTTGGCTATAGTAATAATACTTTTTCGAGTGATTCCATCCAATATTCTGTCATTGGTTGGTGACGTAATAAGAGTTCCGTCAATCTTGAAAAAGATATTCATGGTTCCTGCTTCTTCAAGATACTCATGTGTGCTTGCGTCGGTCCAAATGATTTGCTGAAATCCTTTTTTAAGCGCTTCTGAAGTTGGATAAAATTGGGCTGCATAATTTCCTGCAGCTTTAGCATATCCCACGCCACCATTGGCAGCACGACTATATTCTTCAGCAATTAAAACGTTTATTTCTCCCCCTGAATAGTATGACTTCACTGGTGCGCAAATGATCATGAAAGTATATTCCATTGAAGCAGATGCTTGTACACTTGGTTGACTAGCAAAAACAAAAGGCCGAACGTATAATGAGTTTCCACTACCAGGGCGAACCCATTCTTGGTCAAGTTGTAAAATCGTATTTAATCCTTCAAAAAAGTAAGACTCTGAAAATTCTGGAATCTGAAGACGCTTTGCAGAGAGATTAATTCGTTTAAAGTTTTCTTGTGGACGAAACAACCACACTTTTTCGTTATCGTCTTTATATGCTTTCATTCCCTCAAATACTGCTTGACCATAGTGAAATACACTTGCTGAAGGATCTAGAGTTAGGGCTTGGTAAGGCTTTATCTCAGGAGTTTGCCATTTTCCATCACGAAAGTGACACAGAAACATGTGATCTGTAAATGTCTTTCCGAAAACTAGATTTTCGAAATCTACCGAATTTATTTTAGTCTCTTGAACTCGTTTTACTTTCATTACCTTCCATAAAGATTTAGGGTAAAATTAGTTTTTTTCTACATTTAAAAAAGGATAGAGATTAATAAATGTAATTTTTTTTAAAAGCTTTACAAAATTCTCAATAAACTAGGGATTCAATCTTTATTTTTGATTAATTAAGTTAAATTTAGATTAGTTTTCAATGGGACATAAAAGGCATCAAATTATTACTGAAGACGGATCTTCTACTTTGCGAATAGATGATTTGAAAGAGACCTATCATTCCAGGCATGGGGCTGTTTTGGAATCTGATTTTGTTTATTTAAAAGAAGGTTTAGAATTTTGGTTAGATCAACATCCAAATCAATCTTGTCGAATTTTAGAATTAGGATATGGTACAGGTCTAATGACCTACCTGACCTATTTAAAATCACAAAAAGAAAAACTTGAAATTGAGTATGTAAGTTTGGAGGCATTTCCTTTGTCAAGTGCTGAAATTCAAACGTTAAACTACGAACAGTTTTTTCAAAATGATGTGGTTTCTCATCTTTTTAGTACGTTTAATCAACTTCCATGGGAGCAAAAAGAAGCGCTTACTTCACATTTCAATTTGACAAAAAAGGAAATTAAATTTGAGGACTTTACTTTTGAATTTTCCTTTGATCTTATTTTTTACGATGCTTTTGGTTTTCATGCACAACCCGAATTATGGTCAGAACAATGTATGTCAAGGTGCTATGAGTTATTAAATCCAAAGGGAGTTTGGGTGAGTTATTGCGCAAAAGGGAGTGTACGTAGAGGTTTGGAAAAAGCAGGATTTGAAACTTTTAGACTTCCGGGGCCCCCTGGAAAGCGTGAAATGTTAAGAGCTGTAAAGCATTAAATGTGTACTTTTGCAAAAAAAAGATGAAGCTACTCATCACTGGGGCTACGGGTCTTGTAGGGAAAGAATTGGTGAAAAAAGCTCAAGCTAGTGGCTTGGAAATACACTTTTTGACAACTCAACAATCTAAAATAAATAGTATCGATGATGCCAAAGGATTTTATTGGAATCCTGAATGCCAACAAATAGACACTTCATGTTTTGAAGGGGTAAGTACGATTGTCCATTTGGCTGGAGCAACCATCTCAAAAAGATGGACTACTGCTTATAAAAAGACGATCTTATCCAGTAGGATTCAAACCACTCAGTTGCTATTCAACAGATTGAATAATTTGGAAGGAGATCATAACGTTACACAGTTAGTTACAGCTTCTGCAATTGGAGTATATCCCTCTGACTTCGATCAAACTGTGGATGAGAAAACTCAAGTGGCTCCGAATAGTTTTATGGAAAAGGTCGTAATTGATTGGGAGCAAGAATCTGACAGTTTTAAGACCTTAGGAGTTAAAGTAAATAAGCTTCGTATCGGTTTGGTATTGGCAGCTCACGGCGGAGTAGTGGCTAGCCTAAAAGTGCCTACTTTATTTGGCTTGGGTGCTGCTTTTGGAAATGGAAAGCAAGGGCAGTCATGGATTCATCTCTCTGATTTAGTCTCTCTGTTTTTGTATGCAATTGATAAACAATGGGAGGGGACTTTTAATGCGGTGGCTCCCAATCCTGTATCTCAATCTCGCTTTATATCTGCATTGGCAAAGTCACTTAAAAGACCTCATATTTTTCCTCCGCTACCAAAATTTTTAATTCAACTTTTAGTTGGAGAAATGAGTAGTTTAGTATTGGACAGTCACTGGGTAAGTGCACAAAAAGTGTTGGATAATGGCTTTGTTTTTGAACATGAAAAAATCAATTCTGCATTGGAATCTATTTTTAATGAAAAGTAGTAGTGACAATTTGACAATTTTTTATTGTGGCAGTACTTTTGTACTACTACAAAACTTCTAAATTAGAATGAAAATGGCAAAAAAAGAAGATCAAGCTACTGAAAAGAAAATAACCTCAAAAAAGCAATCCTCCAAGAAAGTAAAGTCCGAGGATAAGTTGAATACACAACTTCAGGAGGCAAATGATGCCTTAGCGCAAGAAAAAGATAAATATTTACGTCTTTTTGCTGAATTTGAAAACTTTAAAAAGCGGACTGCAAAAGAACGTATTGAACTTTTTAAAACAGCAAATCAAGAAGTGATCTCAGCAATGATACCAGTTTTGGATGACTTTAACAGAGCTCAGCAACTAATTGAAAAAGGTGAAAATGCGATAGATGTTGAAGGCTTTAAATTAATTTTCAATAAGTTTCATGATATTTTAAAAAATAATGGACTCACACAAACTGAAGCCAAAGCAGGTGATTCTTTTGATGCTGAAATTCATGAAGCAATAACTCAAATTCCTGCACCCTCTGAAAAGGAGAAAGGAAAGATTATTGACATTGTAGAAACAGGTTACCAGTTGGGTGACCGAATTATTCGTTATCCAAAAGTGGTCGTAGGCCAATAGATATGAAAGAAGATTATTACGAAATATTAGGAATTTCAAAATCTGCATCAGCAGCTGAAATAAAAAAAGCATATCGTAAAAAGGCTATAGAGTTCCACCCTGATAAAAACCCAGGTGACACTTCTGCAGAAGCAAAATTTAAGAAAGCCGCAGAGGCCTATGAAATTTTGGGAAATGATGAAAAACGTTCTCGTTATGACCAGCATGGTCATGCAGCTTTTGAAGGAGGTCAAGGTTTTGGCGGAGGAATGAATATGGATGACATCTTCAGCCAGTTTGGTGATATTTTTGGAAGCGCTTTTGGTGGAGGTGGATTTGGAGGTGGTTTTTCCGGTGGTCAAAGACGTGCCAAGGGATCAGATATGAGAATACGTGTTAAACTTACATTGGAAGAAATTGCTTTTGGAGTTGAAAAGAAAATTAAAGTTCCCAGAAAAGTTCAAGCCCCTGGAGTAAAGTATGGTACTTGTTCCAGTTGTAATGGTAGAGGTCAAGTAATGAAAATTACCAATACGATTTTAGGAAGAATGCAAACTTCAGCCACCTGTAGTGTGTGTGGAGGTAGTGGTCAATCATTGCTAAATAGACCTTCCGGAACTGATGCGCATGGAATGATTAAAAAAGAGGAAACAGTTTCCATAAAAATACCAGCAGGTGTTGAAGAAGGAATGCAATTGAAAGTTTCAGGAAAAGGAAATGAAGCTCCTGCAAATGGGATTTCAGGAGATCTTTTAGTCCTAATTGAGGAAATAGCACACAAAACATTTGTTCGAGAAGGTAATCATTTGCATTTTGATTTATATGTAAGTATTTCAGAAGCTACTTTGGGTGTCACCAAAGATTTGACACTTTTAGAAGGGAAAGCTAGAATCAAATTAGAATCTGGAATTCAATCCGGTAAGACACTTAGACTGAAAGGCAAAGGACTTCCTAGCGTTAACGGATATGGTACAGGAGATCTGTTGGTTCACATTAATGTTTGGACCCCAAAAACTTTAAACAAAGAACAACGAGTGTTTTTTGAAAGTATGCTTGAAGACCCAAATTTTATTCCTAGTCCTGAAAAATCAGATAAATCATTTTTTGAGAAAGTAAAGGATATGTTTGCCTAAAGTATTCAATATTAAAAAAAAGTAATATATTTGAGATAATATCGATATTTGTGTTGATATTATTTTCTTTTTCATAGCAATTTTTCCCATCCTTTCACAAGGGTGGGTTTTGTTTTTATTATCTTACCCTAGATATCATGAATGCACTTAGGAATTTTTTAGAACTGCTTAATTACAAGTTTACTATAGGTGATAGTATTTCTTTTACACCAAAGTCAATCTTCATCGTGATTTTGGTTTTTATATTGACCTTCTTTTTTTTAAAACTATGTAGAAAGATTATTTACAGAACGCTTTCTAGTGACGCAAAAGTTAAGTTCAAAAGTATCTTCTCTTTCTTTAACTATTTTGTTTACACCATAGTTATACTCCTAACCTTTCAGAATATTGGAATAAATTTAACTGCGGTATTTGCAGCCTCTGCAGCGCTATTGGTAGGTGTTGGTCTTGCGTTGCAAACCTTTATCCAAGATATCATTTCTGGTGTATTTATAATCGTTGATCAATCCGTACATGTCAATGATATTATAGAGGTAGATGGTCAAATAGGAAAAGTTGAAAACATTAAACTTCGAACAACTCGAGCAGTGACAAGAGAGAATAAAGTTTTGATCATTCCTAACCATAAATTTTTGACTTCAATTTTGTTCAATTGGACTGAAAATGGAGTAATTACAAAAGAGTATGTCGAAGTAGGAGTGGGCTATCAAAGTGATGCTAGACAAGTAACCGAGATTTTACTTAAGATTGCAAGTGAGCATGATGCTATTTTAGAAAACCCAAAACCTAGCGTAATTTTTAATGATTTTGGTGATAGCGCACTCGTTTTTCAATTATATTTTGCCTTAAACAGTAGTTTTATCTCCAATATTGTAAAAAGTGATTTACGATATGAAATTATGGAAGAGTTTAAAAAACAAAACATTGAAATTCCTTTTCCTCAACGCACCCTTTCTTTTGTTAACCCACCAAAATCCTTACAATGATTCAGGTTTTATTGATTGAAGATGAAGAACCGATTAGACGGGTCTTATTTCGTATTTTATCGGAAGAGAATGAAAATTATCAGGTGACCGAGGCTGTAGATGGAAAAGAAGGGCTTAAGATTTTGGGAAGTAAACAATTTGATTTGGTCTTATGCGATATTAAAATGCCAAAGATGGACGGAATCGAAGTGCTTAAAAAGTCCAATGAAAAAAATATGCATGTTCCCTTTATCATGTTGACGGGTCATGGAAATGTTAAAACAGCAGTAGAGGCAATGAAACTTGGGGCTTATGATTTTATATCAAAACCACCGGACCTTAATCGTTTGCTTACATCAATGCGAAATGCGTTAGAAAATAAATCCCTTCGAACTGAAAACATCAAGCTGAAAAATAAAGTTGCTCAAAAGTATGTCATTATTGGAGAAAGTCCTCAAATTCAATCGGTTAGAGAGATGATTTCTAAAGTAGCTCCTACCGATGCTCGAGTCTTGATCACTGGAGAAAATGGAACAGGAAAAGAGCTGGTTGCCCATCAGTTACATGAACAGAGCGACCGTAGCAAAGAAAATTTCATAGAGGTGAATTGTGCTGCAATTCCTTCTGAACTTATTGAAAGTGAGCTTTTTGGTCATGTTAAAGGTGCTTTTACTTCTGCCGTCAAAGATCGGTCTGGTAAATTTGAAGCCGCTCACAATGGAACTTTATTTTTGGACGAAATCGCTGATATGAGTTTGGCTGCTCAAGCTAAAGTTTTGAGAGCCCTTCAAGAAAGAAAAATTCAGCGTGTTGGAAATGAAAAAGATATTTTAGTAAATGTTCGTGTCATTGCCGCGACTAATAAAAATCTGAAAGTTGAAATTGAGGAAGGAAGATTTCGTGAGGATTTATACCACCGTTTAGCTGTGATACTTATACATGTTCCAGCACTTCAAGAGCGTCTTACTGATATTGCTTTGTTGATCAATCACTTTACAACACTTCTTACCAATGAGCAAGGTTTGGAGCCTAAAGAATTTTCTGAGGAAGCGTTAGCCAAGTTATACGATTACCCTTGGACTGGTAATGTAAGAGAACTTCGTAATGTTATTGAGCGCCTTATGATTTTGGGAGAAAATCCTATCAGTTATCAAAATATCAATCAATTTGCACCAAAATAATTGTATTATGAAAAACCAAATCCTGGGAATAGTATTTCTATTCTCCCTTGTTTATACCAATGCTCAAGAAGCGATTCATTCAGAAACAATAGAAACGATCTATTCAGAAGCTCTCACCAAAGGAAAAGCTTATGATTGGCTTGATCATCTCTCCAACAATATTGGGGGAAGGCTATCTGGATCATTAAATGCAGAACGTGCAGTCCAATGGGGTAAAGATGAATTAAATGAAATTTCTTTGGATCGTGTATTTCTACAAGATGTAATGGTTCCCAAATGGGTTCGCGGTACATTTGAATATGCAAGCATTATAACAGGTCCAGGAAGAAGTATGAATGTACCCGTGTGTTCTCTAGGTGGATCTATAGCAACACCCTCTGCTGGTTTATTGGCAAAGGTGGTTGAAGTAAAAGACTTTGATGAATTGGATGCACTAGGAGAGGAGAAGGTAAAAGGAAAGTTTGTTTTTTACAATAGAGCGATGCCAGTAGGCTTAATTAATACGTTTGAAGCTTACTCAAAGACAGTTAATCAACGCTCAAGAGGGGCTGCTATGGCAGCACGATTAGGCGCAGTGGGAGTAATTGTTAGGTCCATGAATTTAAGGCTGGATGATTTTCCACATACCGGAGCCATGAATTATGGTGATCTCCCGAATAAACTCAGAATTCCAGCTGCTGCAATCAGTACCAATGGAGCTCAGTTATTAAGTTCAATGCTTTCATTAAATGATAATTTAGATTTTTATTTGAAACAAGATTGTAAGAATTTTCCTGATGTTCCTTCACATAACGTAGTGGGTGAAATTAAAGGAAGTGATTTTCCAGAGGAGATCATTGTGGTTGGAGGACATTTAGACTCTTGGGATTTAGGAGACGGTGCGCATGATGATGGTGCAGGTATTGTCCAATCCATGGAAGTATTACGACTATTTAAATCGATGAATTACCAACCTAACCGTACTATTCGAGTGGTATTATATATGAACGAAGAGAACGGTTTGCGTGGTGGAAAAGCCTATGCTAATTATGCCAAAAGCAACAAAGAAAACCACATTTTTGCATTAGAGTCTGATTCAGGAGGGTTTAGCCCAAGGGGATTTGTTTTTGAAGCAAACACTTCTCAATTTGAACAAATTTCCTCATGGAAATCTTATTTTGAACCTTATTTGGCAAACCATTTCCAACTAGGTGGAAGCGGAGCCGATATTGGCCCATTACGTAATGGAAAAACAGTGCTTTCTGGATTGCGACCAGATTCACAGCGTTATTTTGACTATCATCATGCTGCAAATGATACCTTTGACGCCATTAATAAACGCGAGCTTGAATTAGGTGCTGCTGCTATGGCAAGCTTGGTTTATCTTGTTGACCAATATGGTTTTTAATTTTTTCACCTAAATGATTGCGGCTTTAGATCAATACACCAGAGAGTTTAAATACAATTTAAAGCTGGCTTTTCCCGTCATTGTGGGCCTCTTGGGGCATACTTTTGTACAATTGGTAGACAATATTATGGTAGGGCAATTGGGTACTGCAGAACTTGCTGCTGTCTCATTAGGAAATAGTTTCTTTTTTGTAGCCATGTCACTTGGTATTGGGTTTTCCACAGCGATTACTCCTCTTGTTGCAGAAACGGACGGAGCAAAAAATATTCAAGCGGGTAGAAATGTTTTTATACACGGCTTGTTGCTATGTATTTTTATAGGTGTCTTTTTAAGTTTAGCAGTACTAATATGTAAGCCTTTATTATATCGCATGGGACAACCTGAAGAAGTGGTTGTTTTGGCTTTTCCATATTTGAAGTGGGTCGCAATCTCACTCATTCCTTTAATTACTTTTCAAGGATTTAAACAGTTTTCTGAAGGACTCTCCCATACTCGTCCAGCCATGTATGCTACCCTAATGGGAAACCTTATTAATGTAATTCTGAATTATGTATTGATTTTTGGTTTTTGGATTTTTCCTAAAATGGGAGTAGAAGGAGCAGCCTTGGGAACATTAATTTCTCGATGTTCTATGCTGTTATTCATGGCTCTTTATGTTCGATACAACAAACGTTTTACTGAATTTGCTCAAGGGATTGTGTTAAAAAAATCAGATTGGAATTTATTTAAAAAAATTATTCGTTTGGGTCTTCCTTCAGCCTTACAAATGTTTTTTGAAGTAATTTTCTTTACTGCAGCCATTTGGCTCTCTGGGTTTTTGGGAAAAAATCCTCAAGCAGCAAATCAAATCGCTCTCAACTTGTCATCAATGACTTTTATGTTTGCTATGGGATTAGGGGTCACCGCAATGATCCGCGTAGGGAATCAAAAAGGGAAGGGTGATTTTATTGCTTTGAAACGAATAGCGTATTCAATCTTTTTGCTAATCTTTTTATTTGATGTTCTTTTCTGTTTGTTCTTTTTGCTAATGAATACCTATCTCCCTTGGATATATTTGGATGGAACAAACCCACTTCAAATTTCTGATGTTAATGAGGTAGTTCGTATCGCTTCGAGTTTATTGATTGTTTCAGCATTTTTTCAAATTTCGGATGGATTGCAAGCGGTGGTACTTGGAGCACTTAGAGGGCTTCAAGATGTAAATATTCCTGCTTGGATCACTTTTTTTTCCTATGGAATTTTTGGACTTCCAATATCCTATTATCTTGGACTTCATACCACCATGGGTGCTACCGGAATTTGGATAGGATTACTGTCTGGGTTAACTGCTTCTGCCATACTTTTGTACTTACGATTTAATTATATGACTAAAAAATTAATAGAAAATTGAAACTATGGAATTACCAAAATTTCTAATTGCCGACAACTCTACTCTTGAAAATGATCTTTTTATCCTTCATACAGAGTATCCTCGTTTTATTCTTAATGTTTCCAATGATGAGGTTCATTGGTTTGAAGAATTTGAAAAAGAGGATGAGGCTACTTTAAAGGCAGAATCTCATTTTTTGATCGAAGCTGCATTTGATTTTTATGATAAAGAAATGGAATCTCTGGAATAAAAATGGATACACTTATAGCTTGGGACAGGGCCTTATTTCTTTTGCTTAATGGTTCAGGAACTCCGACCTTTGACGGTTTTTGGATGCTGATGACTCATCGTGCTTCCAATGTGGTGGTATATTTATTTTTGTGGCTTTTTATTTCTTTTAAAACAAATTGGAAAAATGGCTTGTATCTATTATTATTTACGGGCCTGTTGATTTTAGTGACCGATCAGGTTACAAACTTATTCAAGGTCAATGTGGGAAGATTACGACCCTGCTATGATGAAGAAATCAACTCTTTAGTGCGTTTGGTGAAACCAACTTGTGGAGGACGTTTTAGCTTCTTTTCTGGCCATGCTTCAAATTCATTTGCTTTGGCTGTTTTTTTTGGAACTATTTTGAAAAGCTATTCACGTTTGCTTCCATATATCTTACTAATCATTGCTGCTTTAATTGCCTATAGTCGAGTGTACATTGGTGTACATTTTCCACTTGATATCTTCTGCGGTACTCTGTTTGGTAGCTTTGTTGGATATGTGTTTCACAGATTGTGGAAACGTTTTACTATTAAGTTCTTAGACGAAACTTAAACACAGTATTGTGTCTATAGGTTTCTTCTTTTTTCACTAAGGTAGTGGGAAAACTTTTGATGTTGGGAGTGTTCGAAAATTTTTGTGTTTCAAAACAAATTGCTTCAAAATGTGGGGGAGTAAAAACAACAACTCCTGGTTGGTCTGTATGCGTAATCATTTCTATTCCTGTCTCTGATGAAAACAATACTGCAGCTTCATTTGATTTATTAGACAGCACAAAATATTCGTCCATGCGGGTTTCTCCAATTTGTTTTTGTGTCCTAAAATCAAAACAAGTTTGACATACAGCTTTCTTCAGACCAGTTGGAACCAAAGAAGGTTTCAGTTCCAGAACTTCATCGGCATGAATGCGAAGGTATTGAGTGTTAATCTTCCCTTCTGGGTTGAGGTTAAAATAGGCATGGTTGGTTAGGTTGATATGTGTATCTGTGTTTGTTTGGGCATGATATTCAAGCAATAGGCTGTCTTTTTCAAGACGATAATGAATATTCGCTACAACTTGACCGGGAAAACCGCTAGCACCCTCTGTACAAATATATCGGAATGAAACCTGATTCGGCTTTTGAGTTACGATGTCCCATATTTTTTTACCCCATCCACTGCTGCCACTGTGTAACAAAACCCCTTCTGAATGTTCAATAGTAATTGGTTTTGAATCTATTTGAATAGGATTCTCTAGGCGTCCTGCAAACCGACCAATTACGGCACCTCTTGACCAACTATCATTTTGATAGTCCTCAGGGGATTCTAATCCCATGACTACATTGACAGGAATACTGTTTTTGTCTTTAACCCAAAGTTGGTGTAAGACAGCACCATAATCTAAAAAAACAGCTTTTAAATTTTCATTCTCTAATGTTATGGTTTGCACCGGTTTAATGATTCTCTTTTAAAAGTTCGGGGTAGGCATTTTGAAATTTGCGAAGACGGGGGATTGATACTTGTCTTACGTACAGATTATTAGGGTTGTTTTTTTCGTAATTCTGGTGATATTCTTCCGCATAATAAAATTTTTCTAACGGTTTAATTTCGGTCACGATTTCATTGCTAAAGATTTCTTTTTCTTTAAGGAGTTCAATGTATTTGATAATGATTTCTTGTTCCTTAGGCGAAGTATAGAAAGCGATGGATCTATATTGTGATCCTCGGTCTGGCCCTTGACGATTGGGTGTTGTAGGATCATGTGAACCAAAAAACACTTGTACAAGGGTACTAAAGCTCACTACATTGGGATCATAAATCACTTCTACGGCTTCTGCATGACCCGTCTTTCCAGTTCCAATTTGATTGTAATTTGGATTTTTAGTAAAACCTCCAGCGTAGCCAGAGTAAGCCTCTGAGACTCCTTTTACACTTTCGTATACAGCTTCAACACACCAAAAACAACCTGAGGCGAAATACGCTTTTTTCAATCCTTGAGGAACTGCCACTTGGGGCTCCCAAACAGCTTCTGGATAATTGATAGGAGGTGTACTGGAAATGCATGTTTGTAAAGTAATAACAGCAAGAATAGATAGAACAGTTTTCATAATTTATTTATTTTCTTTTTTTACTTGAATTAGCTTTTGAGTTATAGGCCAGACAAAGATTGATCCAAAATAGTAAATCTTCCTCTAAATCAAAGCCATTTGCGTAAACAAAGACAAATCCTTTCATTGGCTTTCCTGTGAAGTCCATGGGAAGACAACCCGGCCTGTTTTTATGTATCTCTTCTTACACAGTACTAATACGGACCATGAGTAAGTCAAGTTGCTTTTTCTTGTCAAAATGAATACCACAACACATTTTTTCATTGACCATAAAACACAAACCTACCATCATCTTTTTTTGATAAAAGACCACTTTTTTTTGGATTAAAACATGTTCAATACGTTCTGCTAAATGGGAGTCGAATGCCATCTTTATTGGTCATGATTATAATTCATCATCCAGCGAACACCAAACCGATCTTTAAGTTGTCCATAGGTCGCATTCCAAAACTGTTTCTCTAGTGGAAGAATGATATTGCCCTTTTCTGCTAGTTTCAAAAAATCATTTCCCATTTTTTTAAGTCTATATAATTCAGATTCATTTTAATTTGAGTCCCGGGACTACTATCGGTTGCATCTGCAACCATGGCTACCGTTTTTCCTTAGTGGATTAATTAACAATGAACTGCCCAATTTTTTTGGTGCTCTTCATGAGGCATGGGACTGTCTTTGTATCGCTTTATTTCGCTATGTTCCCAACCGAAAGCTGAACAATATAATAAGATTGCTTTATCCGCAGCTCCATTAAAAATAAAATAAGGGTCAAGTTTCATAGGGATGGGGTTTAAGTTTTGTGAATCAATTTTAACACACTGGGTGAGGGTTCCTTTATCATTGGATTCAATAAGCTATCAGGTAAAGGGGTCTCATATTCTTCTTTTATGGGAACTACTCCAGCCCATACGGGAAGGTGGTAATCGTTTTTATCATCTTTGGGATCACCTGTTCTAATTTTTGCGGTTACTTCATCTAGGTATATCGCAATCACTTTGGTCGCCTTTAATTCTTTGGCAGAGGGTTTTCGTACTTCTTCCCATCGATCTGGGATCAAATGATCTGATACTACTTTTAGGGCTTCTTCTTTATCTTCCTCTGCTACCAATGTGCCTTTTCCAAAGAGAACAACCGATTCATAATTTAAAGAATGATGAAAAGCAGAGCGTGCCAATACCAGCCCCGTTGTTTTTGCAACAGAAATACTCAAATCAATTTCTTGTTCTAAGGAAGTTATTAGGCGACTGACCGAAGCCCCGTGTGCGTATAATGTATTGTCTTTTCTACCATATAAGGTAGGAATGACCAATGGAGCTCCTTCATAGACAAGTGCTACATGACATAGATGGTTGTTATCCAATATTTTGTGAATGGTTTCCGCATCATAATGACCTCTACTTGGGGCGCGTTTTACGGTGGAGCGTTTTGTTTTTTTCAAGGAATAGTATTATTTAGAAAGTGAAAATACTAAATGCGATCAATTTTTGGCAAATTTTCTGATCCATTTAATAATCAATGGAGTCAGAATGACGGTAGGGAGCATCCAATAAACTACCGAAGGAATAACGGAAGGAAAGGTTTCTTGGTTTACAACTAAAAAAGCAGTGACTGAGGCAATATAGGCTCCTGTAATTCTTGCAATATGAGCGGCAAGCCAATACATTTTCTTGCGCGCCTTTCCGCGATAATTCTGAAAGTCTTTTCGGACACTGAATAATCCAATCAAACCAAAAGTGACCAAAGCCATACCCATGCTGTCACCATTTATCATCATATTAATTCCCCAAAACATGAAACCGATTCCTATAACCATCATGCTTATGGTCAAGAGCCAATCGATCCACTTAGGAACTTGCCCTTTATCAATTTTCTTCAAATGAATATAACGTTGTCCTGTACCGACTAGATAGACAGTAAATATCCCAATGATAAAAAGGAATACATTGGGCTTAAGGATTGCTAAAACAAAAGCAGTGAATCCTGTAATGAGCATTCCCCAGACAAAAATAAGCCCTACTTTTTTATGGCTTATATTCCCTTTTTTTTGCAGGAGGTTCCAAGTACCCAGTAGTAAGCTTAATCCACCGGAGAAGATGTGAATAGTTAAGAATAAAATATACATAGATTAATTATTTCTGGAAGGTCTTTTTTCAAAGCTTCCATCACATTTGGGGCAAATGTTTTTAAGTACATTTTCAACGCAATCAATGCAATAAGTACATTCGTAGGAGCAGATCATAGCTTCAATACTTCGCAGAGGGAGCGGTCTTGAGCAATTTTCACATTTAGATTTCATTTGTAACACGAGAAAATGGGTAAAGTTTGGGTTTCATGTTTCTAAATTAAGGCTACCAGTCTTTTTTACTTGTCTTAAATTTAGGCTTTATTTGCGTCTTTTTTTTGGATGAGGGATGTTTTAAAACATGGCTTTACTAAAGTATTGTTTTTATCAGTCTATTTTGTGCATTTCAAATATTTCAACCTTTTCAATCATTCCTTCAGTAGCTTGTTGGAAGGCCTTTATGTGAAACGAGACATTATGATCTTCCCAGTGCGAACGACTCTCCCAGTTTTCATAAAAAAGGAAGCTGTTTTCGTTGTTATGATCTTGATGTAAATCATAATTGATACAGCCATTTTCGGCTAAAGTTGGTATTATTAATCTAATTAATCCTTTTCTTAGTGCTTCCAGATGATTAGTCTTAGCTTCAATTTTAGCCACCACGGTGAGGGTTTGATTGCTCATACTTGTTTTTTGAATTATAAATCTAGTGATTGTTGGCTTATTTACAATATATGATGAATGCTGTTTTAATTCTAAACTGATTTATCATATTCAAAGAGCTATTCATTTTTAATTTCTATATCCAACATTTTCAGCTCTTTGTTGTATTTTTCAATTCTTGCATGTGCAGTTCCATCAACTAATAGAATGATGATTAACATAGCAATTGCAGTAATACTACTTGCTCTCCAAGTTGGAGTATCAATGAAAAGTATTAGTAAAGCTGCAATAATGATGAGTATTGGAATGACCTTAAAGACAACAGTATATTCCTTTAGTGTGCTTTCAGTACGTTCAATTTCGGACTGATAAAAAGAAGTTGAATCTGTAATAAACTCTTTTTTAAATTGAATTATTCTGGATTTGTTGGTATAAAATAAACCCAGTCCTATTGCCAAAAGTAATAAACCTGATACCAAGCTGGGATAAATGTATGCCTTTGCTAAGTCTGTTTTTCCAAATCGCCAAAATAAAAAACCTGCAATGTCAAACCCAATTGCAAAAAAGATAAAAAAACGTGTTGAAAATACTTCCGATTTCGCCCAAATTGTAGCTAATTTTAAAAGTTCCATATTTCAATTTGTTTTGTGTTTTACTCTGAAATCAGTTGGACTGTTATGCTAAAATTTGTTTTACCAAATAATCGCCTACCTCTGTCGTAGAATTTCCCTTGGCACCTCCTTCTTTCAAATCTTCGGTGACCATACCATCTGCAAGGGATTGATCTACAACACGGCGTATTTCAGCACCTTCTTCTGTGAGGCCAAAACTCATTTCAAAAAGCATAGCTGCAGAGAGTATGGTTGCTAATGGGTTCGCGATTCCTAATCCAGTGGCTTGAGGGAAAGATCCGTGTATGGGTTCGTAAAGTGAATTATCAGTCCCTACAGAAGCCGAGGGCATCAAGCCCATAGATCCAGAAATAACGGAAGCTTCATCGGTAAGGATATCTCCAAAGAGGTTTTCTGTGATCAATACATCATAGCTGTTAGGCCATTGTACCAATCGCATGGCTACAGCATCTACAAATTCGTAAGCCACTTCTACTTCTGGATAGTCTTTTTCCATGGCTTGTACCGTTTCTCTCCATAAACGAGAACTTTCCAAGACATTGGCTTTGTCCACACAGCACAATTTTTTTGAACGCGTCATGGCTAATTCAAACCCTTTTTTTGCCAAACGTTGTATTTCTTCACGATGGTAGGTACAGGTATCAAAGGCAGTATCGCCATTGTTTTTTCGTCCGCGTTCCCCAAAATAAATCCCTCCAGTTAATTCACGTAGGAAAACCAAGTCGGTTCCTTCAATGCGTTCTCTTTTTAAGGGGGATTTATCCAATAACGAAGGAAAAGTAAAGGTGGGACGTACATTGGCAAATAAGCCTAGTTTTTGACGCATTTTTAATAAACCTTGTTCAGGACGAACTTTTGCAGAAGGATCATTGTCAAATCGAGGGTGTCCAATCGCACCAAATAAAATAGCATCGGCATCCAAACACACTTGGTGGGTTTCTTCTGGATAGGGATCGCCAACGGCATCAATGGCTGCGGCCCCTGTTAGGGCTGGAGTCCACTCAATGCTGTGGTTGTATTTTTGTGCAATGGCGTCAGAAACCTTTACAGCTTGATCAATTACTTCGGGTCCAATACCGTCTCCGGCTAAAAGGGCAATTTTTAAATGCATATAGCTTTAGTTTTGAATAATATTCAACATTTTTTCTGTGGCTTTAATGGCAGCAACCGTTTGGTCGGAGTCCAAACCACGAGTAGTAAATTCTTTTGCATCACTTTTCCAAGTAATGGTGGTTTCACACAAGGCATCCGAGTTGCTACCTGGAGGAATTCGGACGGCATAATCAATCAATTTAGGTAAATTAATATGCTGTGGGTGATATATTTTTTGAAGTGCATTCCAAAAGGCATCGTATTGTCCATCTCCTGGAGCATTTTGCTCATAGCTTTTTCCATCAATTTCTACAGAGACACTGGTGGTAGGATTTAATCCCTTAGAGTGTGTTAGCACGTAGGATTTTATTTTCACTCGACTTGCCACATTATTACCTAACACATCTGAAATGATGAAGGGTAGGTCCTCTGCGGTCATTCGTTCTTTCTTATCTCCTAGTTCAATGATTCGTTGAGTCACTTTTTTAAGTTCATCATCATTGAGAGTTAAACCGAGTTCTTGCAAATTCTTTTGGATATTGGCTTTTCCTGAAGTTTTCCCTAAGGCATATTTTCTTTTTCGTCCAAAACGCTCGGGTAGAAGATCATTAAAGTATAAATTCTTTTTTGAGTCTCCATCGGCGTGTATCCCAGCTGTTTGTGTAAATACATTTTCCCCTACTATAGGCTTATTGGCTGGAATTCTAAATCCAGTAAGAGTGGCTACCAACTGACTCACTTTAAACAGCGAGTCTTCATTGATATTAATTTTTATTTCAGGCAAGAAATCATTGATAACCGCAACCACACTTGCTAAAGGTGCATTTCCTGCGCGTTCTCCCATTCCATTGACGGTAAGGTGTAAACCGCTTACACCTGCCATTACCGCTTCCATGGTATTGGCTACACTCAAATCATAATCATTGTGACCATGGAAATCAAAGTGCAGTGAGGGATAGCGTTCTACAATGGCAGTGAGATAATTTTTGGTGTGTTGAGGCGTTAATACTCCTAAGGTATCGGGAAGTAAAACACGCTCTATAGGTTGTGCGGATAGAAATTCTAAATAATCAAACACATAGGCTTCCGAATTTCGCATCCCATTACTCCAATCTTCTAGGTAGACATTGGTCTTGAATCCATGATCTACCGCTTGGTTGATTGCGTGTTCAATATTATTAAAGTGTTCCTCAGGTTTCTGTTTGAGTTGGTATTTCAAATGGTTTAATGACCCTTTGGTCAACAGATTTTGAACCACCGCACCAGCGTCCTCCATCCACTTGATAGAGGTTCCTCCATCTACAAAGGTGAGGACTTCTACTTTTTCAATCAGACCATTGTTTTGTGCCCAAGAAGTAATCTCTTTCACTGCTTTGAATTCCCCATCGGAAACTCGAGCAGAAGCGATTTCAATGCGATCTACTTTAAGCTCTTGCAACAAGAGTTTGGCAAGCGTTAGTTTTTCAGAAGCTGAAAAGGAGACACCAGAGGTTTGTTCACCATCTCTTAGTGTAGTATCCATTATTTCAAGCGTTCTTCTTTTCATCTATAATAGCGGGTCTAAAGCGGAGTGTTTTCAGCAAATCCCTCAATTTCTGATTTGATATTACTTAAATAGTCAATATCATCATAGCCATTAAGCATATTGTCTTTTTTGTATTCATTGATTTCAAAAGACTCTGACTTTCCTGAGAAGGAAAGCGTAATGCTTTGTTGATTTAAATCCACAGTCAACTCTGCGGAGGGATTTTTTTGTATGGCTTCAAAAATTTCGGCTAAAAATTCAGCAGAAACTTGAACAGGAAGGACTCCAATGTTTAAGCAATTATTTCTAAAAATATCAGCAAAAAAGCTAGAAACAACACAACGAAAACCATAATCATAAACTGCCCAAGCCGCATGTTCACGCGATGATCCTGAACCAAAATTATGTCCACCTACGAGGATTTTTCCGCTAAAGGTTGTATCGTTTAATACAAAATCTGCCTTGGGACTATCATCCTGGTTGTAACGCCAATCGCGAAATAAATTGTCTCCAAAACCTACGCGTTCCGTTGCTTTCAAAAAACGGGCAGGAATGATTTGATCGGTATCTACATTTTCTATAGGTAGAGGTACCGCTGTACTGGTTAAAATACTAAATGAATCGTATGCCATGTTTATTGTATTAATGTTCTTGGATCAGTTATCTTCCCTGTAATTGCTGCTGCTGCGGCAACAAGGGGACTTGCAAGTAAGGTTCTAGAACCCGGTCCTTGACGGCCTTCAAAGTTTCTATTGGAAGTACTCACTGCATATTTTCCTGCTGGAATTTTGTCATCGTTCATAGCCAAACATGCGGAACATCCGGGCTCTCGAAGCTCAAATTTTGCCGCTTCAAAAATATCTAATAATCCTTCCTCTTTTATAGAGGCCAAAACTTTATGCGACCCAGGCACTAACCATGCTGTAACATTTTCTGCACGTTCTTTTCCTTTAACAATACTGGCAAAAGCTCTAAAGTCTTCAATTCTCCCATTAGTACAACTTCCGATAAAAACAAAATCAATTGGTTTCCCAATCATGCTTTCCCCTTCTGAATACCCCATATAGTCCAAAGACTTTTTGTAAGTGGCTGCACCTCCTTCTACGCTAGCTGCTGTAGGGATGACTTTGGTTATACTCATTCCCATACCAGGGTTTGTACCAAAGGTGATCATTGGATCGATTTCTGAACCATCAAAAACAAGTTCTTTATCGAAAATAGCTCCTTCGTCAGTGTATAAAGTTTCCCAGTATTTCATCGCTTTATCCCAATCAGCACCTTGAGGAGTAAATTCTCTTCCTTTGATGTAGTTAAATGTTTTTTGGTCTGGAGCGATCATTCCACCACGGGCTCCCATCTCAATACTCAAATTACAAACCGTCATCCGACCTTCCATACTAAGTTGCTCAAAAACTTCTCCAGCATATTCAACAAAGTATCCTGTGGCTCCTGAGGTAGTAAGTTTAGCGATGATAAACAAAGCAACATCTTTTGGAGTTACGCCAAAATTAAGGGTTCCATTTATCGTGATACGCATTTTCTTTGGCTTGGGTTGCATGATACATTGCGTTGCCAAAACCATTTCAACCTCTGAAGTTCCTATTCCGAAAGCAATGGCTCCAAAGGCTCCATGAGTTGAAGTGTGGGAGTCACCACATACTATAGTAGCTCCTGGTTGGGTGATTCCATACTCCGGCCCCACTACATGGACAATCCCATTTTTTTTATGTCCTAATCCCCAGTAAGAAATTCCGTGCTCATTGGCATTTTTTTCCAATGCCTTTAATTGATTTCGTGATAATGGATCAACTACAGGTAGATGCTGATTTAAAGTTGGTGTATTGTGGTCTGCAGTAGCAAAAGTACGCTCTGGATACAATACAGGTAATTTTCTGTTTTTTAATCCAAGAAAAGCAACAGGACTTGTCACTTCATGAATCATATGACGGTCAATGAAAAGTACATCTGGACCATTGTTGATACTTCGAACAACATGGGAATCCCAAACTTTATCAAATAGGGTTTGTTTCATTTAATTAGAAATTCAAATTATATATTACTGGCTTCAATGATTTTTGGTAAATCATCATCATTAATCTCTTTCTTTTTATCGGCTTCAATCAAAAATTGACTGTACACTTTATCAAGTGACAGTTTATCTAATTCATACCCAATGTTTTTTGCACGGTAGGCCAACGCAGCTCTTCCGCTACGTGCGGTAAGGATGATAGACGATTCCGTTACCCCAACATCTTTAGGGTCTATGATTTCGTAAGTTTCACGTTTTTTGATCACACCGTCTTGGTGAATTCCAGAAGAGTGAGCAAATGCATTTGCACCCACAATTGCTTTATTGGGTTGGACTGGCATAGCCATGCTTTCTGAAACCAACTGGCTTAATCCATTGAGCATTTGTGATTTAATGCGGGTATCTAAATTGAGCCCGGGATGTTGTCTAAGGATCATTACTACTTCTTCCAAAGAGGTGTTTCCGGCACGTTCGCCTATACCATTGATGGTACATTCAATTTGACGTGCTCCATATTGAACCCCTGCAATGGAATTCGCTGTTGCCAAACCTAAGTCATTGTGACAATGACATGAAAGACGCGCTTTGTGAATACCACTTACGTTTTCCATTAAATATTTCATCTTGGCACCATACTCCTCTGGCAAACAATATCCAGTGGTATCAGGAATATTTAGAACCGTTGCACCTGCCTTGATCACAGCCTCGCAAACTCTTGCTAAAAATTCATTATCAGTTCGTCCTGCATCCTCTGCATAAAACTCAATATCTTCAATATAAGTTTTGGCATGGGCTACTGCAGCTACAGCTCGCTCAATAATTTGATCAGGGGTAGCATTAAATTTGTAGCGCATGTGGCTTTCTGAAGTACCTATTCCAGTATGAATACGTGAACGCTTAGCATACTTTAAAGCTTCGGCGGCTACATCAATATCTTTTTGCACAGCGCGGGTCAAACCACACACACGTGCGTTTTTAACTAGTTTGGAAATATCTTCAACTGCTTTGAAGTCACCAGGACTTGAAATAGGGAATCCCGCCTCTAAAACATCCACTCCAAGCAAGTCTAGTTGCTCAGCAATGATTAACTTTGTTTTGGAGTCTAATTTACAACCAGGAACTTGTTCCCCGTCTCGTAAAGTAGTATCAAAAATTTCTACAAATTCCATATGGAAAACAGATAAAGATTTAATTACTCTACTAAAGTACATTTTAGGTGATAAGTAAGATAAAATCCCTATTTTTGTATTACAACATCCTACGAGTGAAACAACATCTTAAAATGCTAACAATTAACACTTTGCATCAAAAAACTTTACAATGACAAATGAGCAGAAAGATAATTTATTTGTACTTGTAAAATCACTTACTAAGTCAGAAAAAAGACAATTTAGATTGTATGTGGGACGAATGGGTTCCAATCAAGACTCTAAATTTCTTAATCTTTTTCAGCAATTGGATCGCATGAGTCGTTATGATGAAAAGGTGATTTTAAGTAAAGGAATTGTCACCAAACAACAATTGTCGAATTTAAAAGCACATTTATACAAACAGATTTTAATCAGTTTGCGCATGAATCCCGTGCATAAAAACATTCGAATCTCAATTAGAGAACAGCTAGACTTTGCCACTATTTTATACCAAAAAGGTTTGTATAAGCAAAGTCTAAAAGTGCTGGAAAAGGTAAAATTATTGGCATTGAAAAATGAAGAAAAGTATAGTGCTTATGATATAGTAGAATTAGAAAAAGTGATTGAATCTCAGTATATTACTAGGAGTTTAAGTAATCGAACAGAAACGCTTATCGCCGAGTCTAATTTGTTGCGAACTCAAAATGATTTAGCAACCAAGTTGTCCAATTTATCTCTCCAGCTTTACGAGCGTTTAATAAAAGCAGGATATGCCAAAAGCGATCAAGAATTTCGTGAAATCACTCAGTTTTTTTACGAGAACCTACCTAAGCTAGATTATGACACTTTGGGCTTTAGAGAAAAACTTTGGTATTATAAAGCGCACGTTTGGTATAGTTTTTTGACCCATGATTTTTTATCAACCTATCGATATGCAGCAAAATGGGTAGAGATGTTTGAAGAGAACCCTGCTATGATTTCAATCCATCCAGTATTCTATTTAAAAGGGAACAACTATTTGATGGAAAGTTTAGCATTAATCAAATATCCTTCTAAGTTCAAAGGCACACTTCAACAAATGATCAAAGGAACATCACATGAAGATTTTCCTGTTAATGATAACCTTAAAGCACTTAATTTTCTTTTTTACTACAGTAATAGATTAAATTTACATTTTTTAGAAGGAAGTTTTGAAGATGGGGTAACCGTGATCCCAGAAATTAAAAAGGGAATCCAAGAGTTTAGTAACCAAATTGATCCCCATCACATCATGATGTTCTATTACAAGATCGCCTGTGTGTATTTTGGAGCCGCAGATTATGAAAATTGTATTGTCTTTTTGGATAATATTATCAGTAACAAAAGATTGAAAATGCGAGAAGACTTACTTTGTTTTTCTCGTGTGCTTAATATTTTCGCGCATTACGAAGCAGGCTTTGATTACCATTTGGAAACCCATTTGCGTGAGACCTATAAATTTTTAATTAAGATGAATGATTTGCATGCTGTCCAAAAAGCCATGATTCGTTTTGTTAGAAATTTAGGAGATATCTATCCTCATGAGATCAAATCTGCGTTTAAGAAATTATATAGCGAATTGAAGCAGTATGAAAACGATCCTTATGAACGACGCTCGTTTTTGTATTTGGATATTCTTTCTTGGTTAGAAAGTAAAATAGACAACGTACCGATTGCACAAATAATTCAACAAAAAGCAACACAACTCAATCGGAAAGAACGGCCTTCCATATCCCCGTTTTCTGCGGGTTAGCTACAAAACTAATTTTTTCTGTTGTTACAGGATGTTCAATTTCTAGCTTGCGAGCATGAAGACTAATACTTTTATCTTTGTTACTCCTGTTTGCACCGTATTTTAAATCTCCTTGGATAGGAAATCCTAAGGTACTCAACTGCGCTCTAATTTGATGATGTCTTCCCGTTTCTAAGCTTATTTCTAGCAAACAGTAATGTTCAAATTCTTGAATGCGTTTGTAATTTAATTTTGCAATTTTACTGTTGGGAACCTCGTTTATATGCGCTTTAGATTTATTTTGTTTTTGATTACGAGTCATCCAATGTGTAAGTTTTCCTTCTGTATTTGGAAAAGTTTTATCTACTACAGCCCAATAGGTTTTTTTAGGAATTCGTTTTTCAAATTGAGCATTGAGGCGTGTTAAGGCTTTAGATGTTTTTGTAAAAACAACAACCCCACTAGTGGGGCGATCAATGCGATGCACGATTCCTAAATAGACCTCTCCTGGCTTGTTATATTTAACTTTAATGTATTCCTTCAAATGGTCGGCTAGCGAAGGGTCTCCTGTCTTGTCACCTTGAACAAGCTCTTTAGCTTCCTTGTTTACAATAAGTAAGTGATTGTCCTCAAAAAGGATGCGATTTTTTACATCCATTGAACTTAGTATTGTTCTTTTTCATTAGGAAAATCACCTTTTTTCACATCTTTAGTATAGGATTGAACCGCTTGACTGATACTGGTATTTAAGTCCAAATAGCGTCGAAGAAAACGAGGACTGAACTCTTTACTCATTCCCAGCATGTCGTGAAGCACTAATACCTGTCCATCTACATGATTTCCTGCTCCAATTCCGATTACAGGAATGGAAATTTCTTGAGCTACTTTTCCAGCCAAAGCAGCGGGAATTTTTTCTAAAACAATTCCAAAACAACCTATTTGTTGCAGCATTTTTGCATCGGTGATTAACTGTTTTGCCTCTTCTTCTTCTTTAGCACGAACGGTGTACGTTCCAAATTTATAGATTGACTGAGGCGTCAAACCTAAATGTCCCATGACAGGAATTCCTGCTTTAAGAATCCGCTCTATGGATTCTTTTACTTCTTTTCCACCTTCAAGTTTCACAGCATGTGCGCCAGATTCTTTCATAATTCGAATGGCTGAACGAAGGGCTTCTTTGGAATCAGCTTGATAGGTCCCAAAGGGTAAGTCCACCACTACAAGGGCACGATCTACGGCCCGAACAACACTGCTTGCGTGATAAATCATCTGATCTAATGTAATAGGAAGTGTTGTTTCATGACCCGCCATGACATTTGAGGCAGAGTCTCCCACCAAAATGATATCAATTCCTGCATGATCTACAATACCAGCAAGCGTGAAGTCATAAGCAGTAAGCATTGCTATTTTCTCACCATTTGCCTTCATTTCTGAAAGACTCTTTGTGGTGATTCGTGTATAACTTTTCTTAGCTACTGACATGTTTACTTTTTTTCAAAAATAGTATTTCTTTTTATACCCGCTCTGAAGATTGTGAAATAGTCTACCTCTGAACTTTCCTGATCTATATAAAAGAAATTTAAAAGCTCAAGGGAAAATGATTTACATCAAGCGGATTAGATCTAATTTCAGTGAACTGTCAAGCTGTCAGTTATTGCGTTATGGCATAATGCTTGAAATGGTTGAATTGAAATATTAATAAACTATCATGAGTAAAATAATTGGAATTGATTTAGGAACCACCAACTCTTGTGTTTCTGTAATGGAAGGAAATGAGCCTGTTGTAATCCCCAACGCTGAGGGTAAAAGAACTACTCCGTCTGTAATCGCTTTTGTAGAAGGAGGCGAAATTAAAGTGGGAGACCCAGCCAAAAGACAAGCAGTTACCAATCCTACCAAGACAATTGCTTCGATCAAGCGCTTTATGGGAAATAAATTTTCCGAATCAAGTAAAGAATTAAAAAATGTAGCCTACAAAGTTGTTAAAGGAGATAACGATACTCCTCGTGTTGATATTGATGGCAGATTGTATACCCCACAAGAATTATCAGCAATGACACTTCAGAAAATGAAGAAAACAGCTGAAGATTATTTGGGTCATGATGTTACTGAAGCTGTAATTACAGTTCCTGCTTATTTTAATGATGCCCAGCGTCAAGCAACTAAGGAAGCAGGCGAAATTTCAGGACTTAAAGTTCAACGAATTATTAACGAGCCAACAGCTGCTGCTCTGGCTTATGGTATGGACAAAGGTGGATCTGATAAAAAGATTGCTGTTTATGACCTTGGTGGTGGAACATTTGATATCTCAATACTAGAATTAGGAGATGGTGTTTTTGAGGTACTTTCCACCAATGGAGATACCCATTTAGGAGGAGATGACTTTGACCAAGTAATCATTGATTTTTTAGCAGAGAAATTTTTAAAAGATGAGTCAATTGATTTACGTAAAGATCCAATGGCATTACAACGTCTTAAAGAAGCAGCAGAAAAAGCGAAGATTGAATTATCTTCTTCTGCTCAAACGGAAATTAATCTACCTTATGTTACCGCAACCGAGAGTGGACCTAAGCACTTGGTTACATCGCTAACACGTGCAAATTTCGAACAATTGGCTGATGACCTAGTAAAGCGCTCAATGACTCCTGTAAAAAAGGCGTTGGATGATGCTGGACTTTCAACCTCAGACATAAATGAAATTATTTTAGTAGGAGGATCAACACGTATTCCTATTATACAAGAAGTTGTAGAAAAGTTTTTTGGTAAAAAGCCATCCAAAGGGGTGAATCCTGATGAGGTTGTAGCCGTTGGAGCTGCCATTCAAGGAGGAGTATTGACAGGAGATGTTAAAGATGTTCTCTTGCTTGATGTTACACCGCTTTCACTTGGGATTGAAACAATGGGAGGGGTAATGACTAAGTTAATCGAGTCGAACACTACCATTCCTACAAAAAAATCACAAGTTTTCTCCACGGCAGCCGATAATCAGCCCTCTGTTGAAATTCATGTACTACAAGGAGAGCGCTCTATGGCGTCAGACAATAATACGATTGGACGTTTTCATTTAGATGGACTTCCACCTGCTCAAAGAGGAACACCTCAGATTGAGGTAACCTTTGATATTGATGCCAATGGTATCATCAAAGTAAGCGCACAAGATAAAGCTACTGGAAAGTCACAAGACATTCGTATTGAAGCTTCTTCAGGACTTACAGAGGAAGAAATCGAGAAAATGCGTAAAGAGGCTGAAGCCAATGCTGATGCCGATAAAAAAGCAAAAGAAGAAGTTGATAAGCTAAACAGTGCGGATCAAATGATTTTCCAAACGGAAAAACAATTGAAGGAATTTGGAGATAAGCTTTCTGATGATAAAAAAGCGCCTATTGAAGCCGCTTTTGAAGAATTGAAAACAGCCTATGCTGCAAAAGATTTGGAAGCGATTGACAAGGCGTTAGAAACCATCAATGAAGCTTGGAAGAATGCCTCTGAAGAAATGTACAAAGCTCAAGCGGAAGCAGGAGGGGATGCAGCACAACCTCAAGGAGAATCTCCCGGACCCGATGCTGCCTCTGATGGTGACGATGTCCAAGATGTAGATTTTGAAGAAGTTAAATAAAATTAGATTTTAAATGTAAATGAAAACCTTCTGTGGAATTACACAGGAGGTTTTCTTATTTTAGCAAAAAGGGAAAATGGATAAAAAACAAATTTTGGTGATGAGCAATGCGATATGCAAGAACACGCTCATGGAAACCCTTGAAATTAAATATGTGGATGTTGGAGAAGATTTTTTGACAGCAAGAATGCCAGTAACCAAAAAAGTACACCAACCCGATGGCGTCCTCCACGGAGGAGCTACTGCTGCTCTTGCTGAGAGCGTAGGAAGTGCTGCAGTTTTTGTTCTTAATCAAGACCCAAGTATACATGTGCGAGGAATTGAAATTACTGCGAACCATGTTAAAAGCATTTCCTCTGGATATGTGTTCGCTAAAGCAAAAGTAATCCACAAGGGAAGAACCATCCAGTTGTGGGAAATAAAAGTTACCGATGAAGAGGATCAATTGATTTCTTTGTGCAAGTTAACGACCTATTCACGCAAGAGATAATATATGATCGAACTTGAAAAGCGATTAGAGGTCTTATGGAAAAACCAATATCCCTTTGTTGTCTATCGGCTCCCTAAATCTAAAGAAATTCATATTTTTTTTCAAGAAGAGAATCAACTTCATAAGACGGATGACTTTTCTGAATCGGGTTTTGTGATGACTTCTTTTGAAAGTTTATCATCCTATCCTTTCATTCCAAATTCAAAGTCAGAACAGTTCCCAAAACCAGAAGTACAAGATTTTAAATCAGATCCTGTTGTTTTTCCAGAAGACGAGACTCGTAAATCAAGATTTATTGAGCTTGTAAAAAAAGCACAAAGTGAAATTGCTCAAGGCCATTTAAAAAAGGTAGTACTCTCTAGATCAATTGATTTGAAAACGGAAGAGAATCCAAGCACTCTTTTTTTAGCCTTAGAAAATAAATATCAGGATGCATTGACTTATTTATGGCATCATCCTCTTGTTGGGACTTGGTTTGGTGCAACCCCAGAACAATTTATTGAGGCTTCTTCAAAAAGCACATTTACCATGGCACTGGCAGGGACACAAATTTACACACCCAATAAAAATCCCCATTGGTCAAGTAAAGAAAAAGAAGAACAGGCTTTGGTGACCCAACAAGTACTTTCCGATTTAAAAACTCTTTTTAAAGAAGAGGAAATTAAATATGGGGAACCCCAAAACAAGCGAGCGGGAAATCTAGTGCATCTTTGTACGCATTTTACCTTACCTCAATTGACCATAAGTCTAAAAAAGTTAATCACAGCTTTGCATCCAACGCCCGCTGTTGGAGGTGTTCCAAAGAAGGAAGCGGTGGATTTTATAATTAATAATGAGGGCTATAATCGTACATTTTATACTGGTTTTTTAGGACCGATAGGAAATGAGAAAACAGGCCTTTTTGTAAATTTAAGATGCGCAGAATGGACAGTAGAAAGGGTGCGATTATTTGTGGGTGCTGGAATCACTTCGTTTAGTGATCCAGAGAGTGAATGGCTGGAGACCCAACGTAAGTCAGAAACTTTAGCACGTATCTTATAAACTCTTTTTTACGCTTTCTGAAGTGCCTTCGGTTTTGTACTTTTGTTACAAATGAAGTAGACTCTGACGAATGAATAAGTACCCATCGATTCCCCTTGCCCAAACAGTAGTCCGCCTTTGTGCGAGCACTAAAATTGAGCGAATTGTCATTTGTGCAGGTTCTAGAAATGCCCCTTTAACTAACGGCTTTGCTTCCGATTCTTATTTCAAAACCTACAGTGTAGTAGACGAACGAGCTGCTGCCTTTTTTGCTTTAGGAATGGCACAACAATTGAATGAACCTGTGGCACTACTATGCACTTCAGGGTCTGCATTATTAAATTTTTATCCAGCAGTTGCAGAAGCGTACTATAGCGATATTCCTCTTGTCATTTTATCCGCTGATAGAATGCCACATCGAATTGATATAGGAGATGGTCAGACTATCCGACAGGTGGGCGTTTTTGAACCCCATCTTGAGGGGGCTGCCGTTTTAAAACCTGACGTAAGTCACGCTACAAAAACACTCTTGCAAAACCCCATGCAAAAGCTGGTTCCCTTTGATGCAACTGAATCTGAGATTACAGAATTACAAACTTCAATTCAATCCTATAACACTAAAGAGATTGCACGAGTATTGGATCTTTCAATTCAGCGTAAAGGTCCTGTTCATTTAAACATTCCATTAGAAGAACCTTTGTATGGGATGACTTCAATTGCACTTCCGCTTGAAGGAATTGACTCAAAAAAGACCAAGCAATCACAAGAAAAGAAGAATCTTAATGATATTAAAAAGACTTGGAATCAGTCTAAGAAGAAATGGGTTGTTATAGGGGTTTTAGCTCCTGATTCAATTCATAAGGAATGTGTTGATGCACTTTGTGAAGACCCTTCGGTAGTCGTTTTCACTGAAACAACTTCTAATATTAATCATTCAAAGGCGATCCATTCTATTGACACGCTTATGGCTTCATTAGAATTAACAGAAAATCAAGAGAAAGAGTCCCTACGTCCTGAGATATTACTAACTTATGGGGGGATGGTAGTATCAAAAAAAATCAAATCGTTTTTAAGAAACCATCCACCGTCTCATCATTGGCATGTTGACGAAAAGAAGGCATACAATACCTACTATCATTTGGACCAACATTTTGTTCAAAGTCCAAATTCTTTTCTCAAAGATTTGTACGACAACTCAAGTGAAAATCAAAAAAGTGACTTTCATATTTCGGTTTTTTCATTGTTTCAAAAATTTAAGAATAAAGGTAAATCCTATTTAGATCAGCTTCCTTTTTCGGATTTAAATGTCTTTATACAGCTTGCGAAACAATTGCCTGAAGGGATACAATTACAAATAGCAAATAGCTCTTCGATTCGTTACGCACAATTAATGGATTGGCCACAAAACACTACTTTTTTCTGTAATCGAGGTACAAGTGGAATAGATGGGAGCACGGCAACAGCAGTGGGTGCTTCTCAAATCAAAATGGGGCCAACCGTCTTGCTTACGGGTGATCTTAGTTTTTTCTATGATATCAATGGTTTGTGGAATAACTATATTCCAAAAAACTTTAAAATCATTTTAATTAATAATCAAGGTGGAGGTATTTTTAGAATTTTGCCCGGTGCAAAAGATAGTCCCACTTATGATCGCTATTTTGAGACTATACACAATCGCAACGCTAAGTATGTAGCCAAGACTTTCGGGTTTGGTTATCAAAAAGCAACATCTAAGTGGCAACTAAAACGAAAATTAGCATCTTTGTTTAAATCAAATGATTGTCCAAGAATATTAGAAATACAAACCCCTAGAAAAGTGAATGATGAGGTTTTATTGAATTACTTTAAAGCCATGTCATCAAATAGTGTAAATACCAAATAAAAATAGAAATGAGAACATGGAAATCTTTAGCAACGTATAGCGACATTCTTTTTGAATTTTGCGATGGAGTTGCGAAAATTACAATTAGTAGACCCGAAGTATATAATGCTTTTCGTCCAGAAACAAACATCCAAATGCTTGAGGCTATTGAGGTGTGTCGTGAAAACAATGAAATAGATGTTGTGGTTTTTACAGGTATAGGCGACAAAGCTTTTTGTAGTGGAGGAGATCAAAATGTTAAAGGTGTGGGCGGCTACTTGGGAGAAGACGGCGTCCCTAGGCTAAATGTTTTGGATCTTCACAAACGGATAAGAGAATTGCCTAAACCTGTAATCGCTATGGTTAATGGCTACGCTATAGGTGGAGGTCATGTTTTGCATGTCGTTTGTGACCTTACCATTGCAAGTGAAAATGCAATATTTGGCCAAACAGGTCCTAAAGTAGGAAGTTTTGACGGAGGATTTGGGTCCTCCTATTTAGCGCGTCATGTTGGACAGAAGAAAGCCCGTGAGATTTGGTTTTTATGTCAACAGTATTCTGCAAAAGAAGCCCATGACATGGGAATGGTAAATAAAGTAGTTCCTTTGGATCAATTGGAAGATACGGTTATGGAATGGTGTAGCATAATGCAGCAAAGAAGTCCTTTAGCACTTCGTATGATCAAACGTTCTTTAAATGCTGAATTAGATGGACAACATGGATTGATGCAATTAGCAGGAGATGCAACTTTAATGTATTATTTAATGGAAGAAGCTCAAGAAGGTAAGAAAGCCTTTTTAGAGAAACGCGCGCCCAACTTTAAAAAATATCCTAAATTTCCATAATCCACAATATGCAGCAAATTAAAGTTTGGCTAAGTGCAGCCCGTTTAAGAACTCTTCCTTTGTCCATTTCTGGGATATTGGTAGGGAATGCACTTTCATTAAACCAGCCTGACTTTTCTTGGTCTTTATTTGTGTTAATGTTGTTGACCGCTATTTCTTTCCAAATCATTTCCAATTTTGCAAATGATTATGGCGATGGAGTTAAAGGAACAGATAATGAAAACCGGATTGGACCCAAGCGGGTATTACAGCAGGGACTTCTAAGTAAACAAGTTTTGAAAAATGGGATTATTGTTATGTCCCTTGTGGCCTTACTTTTGGCATGTATTTTAATTTTCATAGCATTTGGGGCGCAATCTTTGGTTTATGGAGCTATATTTTTTGTACTTGCTCTTTTAAGCGTTTGGGCTGCAATATCCTATACAGTTGGAGTCAAAGCCTATGGTTACAGGGGTCTGGGTGATTTTTTTGTGTTATTGTTTTTTGGAGGGGTAGGTGTTCTTGGTTCTTATTTCATTCAATTGAAAGCATTTTCTTGGCCCGTTTTGCTTTTGGGATTGGCCATAGGACTTTTTTCAGCTGCTGTTTTGAATTTAAATAATATGCGGGATCGAATAAATGATGGGGTAGTGGGTAAGAAAACACTGGTTGTACTTTTAGGAGCTAAAGCAGCAAAACGCTATCATTTTATATTGATTGGTAGCGCAATGCTTTTAATAACTATCGTTTTTCTAATAACATCTTGCACTTTTTTTTGGATCCCATTCATTGCTTTAATTCCGTTAATTATGCATTTAATTAGGATCATTAAAATTTCTGATCCAAAACAATTTGATCCTGAATTAAAGAAGGTTGCTTTATCTACTTTCTTTCTTTCTGTTTTGATATTTATTACACTTTTGATAGGATAATGCAAGCTAAATTTGTCAAGCATACCTTAAATTTTAAACGTCCAAGTGGTACTTCAAGAGGAATCTTAACCACCAAAGACAGTTGGTTTTTAATTTTGACAGATCAAGAAAAGAAGGGTATTGGGGAATGCAGTATTTTAGAAGGATTGAGTTATGACGATCATCCTGAATTTGAAGTTAGCTTGAAAACTCTTTGTGACCAGATCAATAGAGGTGAACCCTTACTTGATTTAAATCCATGGCCTGCGATTAAAATGGGATATGAAACTGCACTTTTGTCATTGAAAAGTTCTGATCCATATTCTTTGTTTCCATCACATTTTACAGACACAAAAGAGAGTATTCCGATCAATGGCTTGGTATGGATGGGTACTTTTGACTTCATGAAAGCGCAAATCGACAGCCTCTTGGAAAGAGAATTTAACTGTATTAAAATAAAAATTGGAGCAATAGATTTTGAAGAGGAATTACGATTGCTAGCACAGCTTAGAAACCGATATGATGCCAACACTATCACGATACGAGTTGATGCCAATGGAGCTTTCAAACCTCAGGAGGCACTCAAGAAATTGGATCAATTAAGCAAGTATCAAATTCATTCTATCGAGCAACCAATTGCAGTATATCAGTGGGAGCTCATGTCTAATTTATGTCAAAAAAGTTCAATTCCTATTGCATTAGATGAGGAGTTGATTGGTATTTTTGATGCAGAAACAAAATCAAGGATGCTTACCCAAATACAACCACAATACCTCATATTTAAGCCTAGTTTATTAGGAGGTTTTTCAAATACTCAAAACTGGATTGATTTGGCTGAGAAGTATTCGATTAAGTGGTGGGTCACAAGTGCATTGGAAAGCAATGTTGGCTTGAATGCGATAGCACAATGGACTTATTCAAAAAAGGTAAGCTTACCTCAGGGACTTGGAACAGGTTCTTTATTTTTAAATAATATTGATTCTTCTCTAGTGATTAAAAAAGGTTGCTTGTGGAATGATAAATCAATACCTTGGAAAGAAATTTTTTGATTTATGTTTTTGGAACAAGTTGATCTAAGCAAAAATCCCTTCTGGAAGTACATACTGGGTTCATTTGTAATTATCATTTTTAGTGTAATTGGTCAGTTACCCCTTACTTATGTCCTTATCGAGTCTGGACCTTTAAGTCCTGGCGCTGATCCCATGGATATGCTTCGCAATTTAGATAAGAATTTGCAGTTATTTTTACTTTTGATTCCCTTTGGTGTTGGACTTCTGGGGTTTTGGCTAGTAATTAAAAAATTAAATGAGCGTTCATTATTAAGTGTTACCACTAGCCGTTCAAAAATTGATTGGTCTCGCGTTTTTTATGCATTTGCAATATGGGGAATGTTCAGTATTGTATTAATAGTAGGGGATTATTTTATTGCTCCAGATTCTTATGAGTGGAATTTTAATGCTAAATCTTTTGTAATTCTTTTTGTCATCGCTGTTGCATTGATTCCAATTCAGACCAGCCTTGAGGAATATATATTTAGGGGATATTTAATGCAGGGTTTTGCAGGCATATTCAAAAATAGATGGGTTCCTTTAGTAATGACTTCCATTATCTTTGGTTGCCTACACTTATTTAATCCTGAGGTTGAAAAACTAGGTTATGGAATTATGGTTTACTACATAGGTACTGGCCTCTTTTTAGGAATTCTTACCCTGATGGATGAGGGGATTGAATTAGCGCTAGGGTTTCATGCTGCCAATAATTTATTTACAGCTTTATTGGTTACTTCCTCTTGGACCGCTTTTCAAACAGAATCCATCCTAATTGATATTTCTGAACCCTCTTTAGGTATAGAACTAGTACTTTCATTAGTGGTACTTTATCCTATTCTCTTATTTATCATGAGTAAAAAATACGGTTGGACACAATGGAAAACTAAATTAACTTCTAAAATATAAACATGCATACACCGCATTATACAAAAATTCATAATCGATTTTTACTTAACGGATTTTTTTACGATTACCAGGGATTAAAAGAGGTTGCCTATAGTTTCATCAAAGAAGGGGACTTGTTTGAGCGGTATATGGGAGATTTTTTAATGGATTGGTTAGATCAATCTGAAACAATCTATTTAGAGACTTCAGGCACCACAACTTCCCCAAAGCGAATGCTTTACAAGAAACAAGCCTTAGTTAATAGTGCGATTGCAACAGGTGATTTTTTTAATGTAAGTGTGGGTGATAAGGCCTTACATTGTCTTCCGGCCAATTTTATTGCTGGAAAAATGATGCTGATTCGCGCTATGATTTTAGGGTTTTCTTTAGACTTGGTTTCTCCTTCAAAAAACCCTTTTCACAAGAATGAAAAAGTATATGATTTTGTGGCTATGACACCTATGCAAGCGTTCCATTCTCTACCTAATTTAAATCAAGTTAAAACATTAATAATAGGAGGTGCCTATGTTTCCGTGGCTCTACAAAATGAGTTGATTAAACGAAATGTTAATGCATTTGAAACTTACGGAATGACCGAGACACTTTCCCATATTGCAGTTCGTTCCATGCAAGATCCACCTTCTGAATTCACCTGTCTTTCACATGTTTCAATTTCACAAGATGCGAGAAAGTGTTTGATAATTGATTCTCCACAATTGGATGTTGAAAATCTAATCACTAATGACGAGGTTGAATTTCTTGATAAAAACCGCTTTCGATTAATTGGGAGAGTTGATTATGTGATCAACTCTGGTGGAGTGAAACTCCATCCTGAACAGATTGAACGAAAATTATCTGAACTACTTTCATTGCATTATTTTATAACGAGTTTACCCGATGCAATTTTGGGTCAGAAAGTAGTTTTGGTTTTGGTAGAAAATGAAGATTTGCATACCAATGGTTTAATTAATCAGCTCAAGGAAGCCGATAATTTGTCTCCTTATGAAATCCCAAAAACAATTATCTTTCACCAAGATTTTGTACAAACCCATAGTGGTAAAATTAAACGAGAAAAAACATTGGATCAAAAGCCAACACGGATTTTAGACCTGTAAAACTCCCATGTTAAATTTGTCTTGACTGGGAGTGTTATTGGCAATTTCTATTCCCATACTTATCCAAGAGCGAGTTTCTTCGGGTTGAATTATTGCATCAACCCAAAGTTGTGAAGCCGCATGAAGAATGTCTGTTTTTTCATCATAACGCTTTTGAATTTTTTCTCTAAGTATGGCTTCTTTCTTATCATCAATTGGAGTTTCAGATTTTTTAACAGAAGCTTTTTCGATTTGAAATAAAACATTAGCCGCTTGTGATCCTCCCATCACTGCCAGTTTTGCTGTCGGCCAAGCCAACATAAATCGTGGGTCATAGGCTTTTCCGCACATGGCGTAGTTTCCAGCACCGAAGGAATTTCCAATGATAATTGTAAATTTTGGTACAACAGAGTTTGCAACGGCATTGACCATTTTGGCTCCGTCTTTTATAATTCCACCATGTTCTGCTTTACTTCCTACCATGAATCCAGTGACATCTTGAAGAAAAACTAAAGGGATGTTTTTTTGGTTGCAATTGGCTATGAATCGGGTGGCTTTGTCTGCTGCATCCCCATAAATGACACCCCCAAATTGCATTTCCCCTGTTTTGCTTTTTACAACTTTACGTTGGTTTGCAATAATTCCTACAGACCAACCCTCAATTTTTGCATAGGTTGTAATTAAGGTTTGACCGTACTCTTTTTTGTATTCATCCATAGAGTTCTCATCAGTAATTCGATCAAGAACCTCGTAGGTGTTATAAGGTTGTGCTCTGGACTTTGGAAGCACATTATAAAGAGAGAGTGAATCAAATTTAGGTGCTTTGGTAGGTGTGCGTTGAAAACCTGCTTTAGGCCGATCACCGATTTTTTCTATTAAACTTCTAATCTTTTTTAAGGCTGCTGGATCATCTTTAACTTTATAGTCTGTGACACCACTGATTCCACTATGTGTATCGGCTCCTCCAAGAAGTTCATTTTCCACATCTTCTCCAATGGCAGCTTTCACTAAATAACTTCCAGCAAGAAATATACTTCCTGTTTTTTCTACGATAATGGCTTCATCAGACATAATGGGTAAATAGGCTCCTCCAGCTACACAACTTCCCATGATGGCAGCAATTTGAACAATACCCATACTACTCATTTTGGCGTTATTTCTGAAAATACGGCCAAAGTCATCTTTATCTGCAAAAATCTGATCTTGAAGAGGAAGATAAATCCCGGCGCTGTCTACCAAATAAATTATTGGAATCTTGTTCTCCATTGCAATTTCTTGTGCACGTAAGTTCTTTTTTGCAGTCATAGGAAACCATGCCCCAGCTTTTACTGTTGGATCATTAGCAACAATAACACATCGTTTTTTGGAGACATGAGCAATCACAACAATTACTCCGGCGGCAGGACAACCTCCGTGTTCTTCATACATTTTTTCTCCAGCCAAAATACCTACCTCAAAAACTTCGTCTGGATTATCTACTAATTGATTTACGCGTTCACGTGCAGAGAGTTTTCCTTTTTCATTCAACTTTTTTAGGCGTGCTTTTCCTCCACCCAACTTTATTTTACGTATTCGCTGTTGAATTTCGGCCCAGGCCATCTTCAAAGCATCTTTATTAATTTCTTCTTCCAGATTCATATTTTCTCAATGAGTTACGAAAGTACTAAAATTCTATAGGTAACTTTTTAAAATTTTATTCGATATTTGTTGCTTACAAATAATCAAATGGGATTAAACAAGAATAAGATAATGGGATATGTTGCATTGATAATGGCCGTTCTAGGTAGTGCACTTATCTTGGTGGGAGTATTGAAGTACCCTGAGTATGCCATAGGGTTTTCAATTGCAGGAGTTGGATTTTATGCACTGGCATGGGCTTTTAACGCATTAAGAGGACGCATTTAGTTATGTCAGACGATAAGAAAGTAATTTTCTCAATGTCGGGGGTAAGTAAAACTTACACAAACGCCAATCAACCTGTTTTAAAAAATATTTATCTCAGTTTTTTTTACGGAGCAAAAATTGGGATACTTGGACTTAATGGTTCTGGGAAATCAACCTTGCTAAAGATTATTGCAGGGATTGATAAGAGTTTCCAAGGAGATGTGGTTTTCTCTCAAGATTATAGTGTTGGATATTTGGAGCAAGAACCCCAAATGGATGAAGAGAAAACTGTTTTAGAAATTGTAAAAGAAGGCGCTGCTACAACTGTAACAATTCTAGATGAATACAACAGTATCAATGATCAATTTAGTTTGCCAGAAGTCTATGAAGATGCAGATAAGATGCAAAAACTTATGGATCGTCAGGCTGTTTTACAAGATCAAATTGATGCTTCTAATGCCTGGGAGTTGGATACTCAGTTGGAAATTGCAATGGATGCATTACGAACACCTCCTGGAGATCAAAAGATTAGTGTTCTTTCTGGGGGAGAGCGAAGACGTGTAGCTTTGTGTAGATTGTTATTAAAAAAACCTGATGTCTTATTGTTGGATGAGCCTACCAACCACTTGGATGCAGAATCGGTTCATTGGTTAGAGCACCATTTAGCACAGTATCAAGGAACTGTTATTGCGGTGACGCATGATCGTTATTTTTTAGATAATGTAGCAGGTTGGATTTTAGAATTAGACAGGGGAGAAGGAATCCCATGGAAAGGAAATTATTCATCCTGGTTGGATCAAAAGTCAAAACGTTTAGCACAAGAACAAAAGCAAGCTTCTAAGAGACAGAAAACATTGGAGCGCGAGTTAGATTGGGTTCGAATGGCTCCAAAGGGACGCCAATCAAAACAAAAAGCACGTTTGTCTAATTACGATAAGCTAATGAGTCAAGATCAAAAGCAAGTCGATGAAAAATTAGAAATATTTATTCCTAATGGACCTCGTTTAGGGACTAATGTTATTGAAGCTTCACATGTTGCAAAGTCTTTTGGAGACAAATTACTTTATGATGATCTCAATTTCATGTTGCCTCAAGCAGGTATAGTTGGTGTTATAGGTCCCAACGGAGCTGGAAAATCTACGGTTTTTAGGATGATCATGGGAGAACAATCTCCTGATGGCGGAAGTTTTAAAGTAGGGGAAACCGTAAAACTAGCTTATGTAGATCAATCACATTCTAACATTGATCCTGAGAAAAGTATTTGGCAAAACTTTAGTGATGAACAAGAACTTATTATGTTGGGAGGAAGACAGGTGAATTCTAGAGCTTTTTTGAGTCGATTTAACTTTAGCGGTAGGGAGCAAAACAAAAAAGTAGCTTCACTTTCTGGGGGAGAACGAAATCGTTTGCATTTAGCAATGACCCTAAAAGAAGAGGGAAATGTTCTTCTTTTAGATGAGCCTACCAACGATTTGGATGTAAATACTCTCCGCGCCTTAGAAGAAGGACTTGAGAATTTTGCAGGTTGTGCCGTTGTTATCTCTCACGATCGTTGGTTTTTAGACCGAATATGCACTCATATATTAGCTTTTGAAGGGGATTCACAGGTTTACTTTTTTGAAGGTTCTTATTCTGATTACGAAGAAAATAAAAAGAAACGATTAGGTCAAGATTTGATGCCAAAGCGAATTCAATATCGAAAATTGACTCGAGACTAAGTCTACTAATTTTTATTATCAGTTCCAATCAAGTGTTTTTTTTCTAAACAATAGGGTTGCAATTAGCCCGATAATTGGAAAAAGAGTAAATAAAGAAAATAATTGCTTGTATTGGCTTACACCTGGATTTTCACCTAAAATATGTCCTGTAAAAAGCGACATGAAAATATCGGGAGTAAAACCAATGACAGAAATAATTCCCACCAAGGTTCCAGTAAGTTGTAGCGGTGTTTTAATTTCTTCCAACAAAGCAAAATAAAGACCTCTCATCGAATAGGTTGCTAATGCCATTAGGATAAAAATGCAAAAAGAAAGTACAAAATAGCTGTCTTCAAAATTCCCCATTCCAATTGAAAAAGAAGCAATAGCCATACAAAAAAAGCAAGGTAAAATAACTTTCGAGGGTAGAAATTGATCTGCAATCCAGCCAATAAGCACAACAGTGATTGGGCGTGTGAATTGGATTAAAACAGCAAAATAAGTCGCGTTTTCAATACTGAATCCCCCTACATCCTTTGCATAAATCCCAAATACCCCGGTAAGTTTATAACCGCTATATGCAGAAAGAATTAGTAACGAGTGAAAGATTATCTTTGGTTTTCTTAACAATACGAAAGCTTGCTTAAAGCTAAAATTAGTTTTAACACTATTTGTCTCTTTGTCTTTGTTGGATAATGCAAGCCAAACAAAGATTCCAATACATAATACAATGGAGGTAATGGTTATGAGGATATATTGAAGTGTATTTTTTTTATTTTCATAGGTTATACTTGCAGCTTCTTCAGGGAAAAAATAACTCAAAATTGCAGCTCCAGTAAGGGCAATGCATGCTGCAAATAATCCTCTACCACCGTCAAGTAGACCAAACGAAAGCCCCTGATTATTTTGTGTACCCCATTGTCTCGTTGCTTTAATTAATGCGGCCCAAAACAGAAAAATTGTTGATACTCCCCAAAGGGCATATACTATTTTAAAGATTGTAACGGAAGGAATTGACGCCATCGCAACACCTCCTAAACTTGTTAAAATTAGCGATATGGACAATAACTTTCTAGCTTCCCATTTATCAGCGATGAATCCTCCAAAAAAATAGGAAAGTAAGGCAGTAATCCCATAAAGTGCTTGAGCCTCACCGATTTCAAAATCTGAAATTCGAAAAACATCACGTATAATGGGTTTAAAAACACGCATCACGATAAAAGGCAATAAAAAAATAGCTTCCCCTGCAATAATCAATGCAGCCATGGAAGTGAATTTAGATTTCACTTTATCAAGATAGTGTTTTTAAAAGTAAAGGCTTGAAAAGCTTTTAACTAAATTAGAAACGAATTTCCATTTTAATATTCCCTCTGGCATATTTAATATAAGGATCTATAGGGACCTCAATAAAACCATATTTGCGGTACAAGTGAATAGAATTTTCGAGTTTGGTGCTAGAATATAGAATGAGTTTTTTCCAATGGTGTTGTTCTGCAAAACGAATTACAAAACGAACGATTTGATTCCCAAAACCCACTCCGCGTTGTTTAGGCGTAACGGCCATTTTACTAAACTCATAAACACCTTCTTCTTTTTTGATAAACGCAAATGTTCCAATGATTTCACTATTGAGTGAGGCCATAAATATGAAACCTCCTGGGGTAATAATTTGATCTATTGGATTGCTTAGGACTAATTCGTCATAAGGCTCTACAACAAAAAATGATTCTAACCATTCTATATTGAGTGCTTTAAACTCTTTAGAATGTTCAGTTTCAAAAGGAATAAAATGAAGTAAATTATCCATTACCTGTCATTTTTTCAGGACGGACCCACTCCTCAAATTCTTCTGCGGTCAAATAACCCAACGCTAGACTAGCTTCTTTTAGGGTTGTCCCTTCTTCATGGGCTTTATTTGCAATTTCTGCAGCTTTGTAATAACCTATTTTAGTATTTAAAGCCGTAACTAACATTAGGGAGTTTTGAACCAATTCATCAATGCGTTTGTGGTTGGGCTCAATTCCTTTCGCACAATTTTCTGTAAAGCTTACACAAGCATCTCCAAGCAATTCTGCAGATTGAAGGCAATTGGTAGCCATAACGGGCTTGAATACATTCAATTCATAATGTCCTTGAGTTCCAGCTACTGTAATAGCTACATCATTACCCATTACTTGTGCACAGACCATGGTTAGGGCTTCACACTGAGTAGGATTTACTTTTCCTGGCATAATAGAACTTCCAGGTTCATTTGCTGGAATGATAATTTCTCCAATTCCAGAGCGAGGTCCAGAGGCCATCATTCGGATGTCATTCCCAATTTTATTTAATGAAACAGCCAATTGTTTTAATGCGCCATGAGTCTCAACTATAGCGTCATGTGCAGCCAAGGCTTCAAATTTATTTGGGGCAGTAATGAAGGGCAGTCCAGTGAATTCAGCTATATATTGAGCAACCTTTTCGGAATAGCCTTTTGGAGTATTTATCCCTGTTCCTACTGCTGTTCCTCCCAAAGCCATTTCAGATAGATGCGCTAGGGTGTTCTTTAAAGCTTTAATTCCGTGATCTAGCTGAGACACATAACCCGAAAATTCTTGCCCTAAAGTGAGGGGAGTAGCATCCATTAAGTGGGTACGTCCAATTTTAACCACCGATTGAAAGGCTTTAGCTTTTTGATCTAAAGTATCACGTAATTGACTGATACCAGGAAGGGTAGTTTCTATGATTTTTTTATATACAGCAATATGCATTCCAGTTGGGAAGGTGTCATTTGAAGATTGTGATTTGTTGACATCATCATTTGGTGTTAATGTTTTACCTCCATCTCCTAATTGATTTCCTGCCAATACATGAGCTCTATTCGCAATGACTTCATTGACATTCATATTACTTTGAGTTCCAGACCCCGTTTGCCAGATAACCAGTGGGAACTGATCAGCGAGAGCATCTGTAAGAATTTCATCACACACTTGTGCAATTTGATCTCTCTTTTCAATACTCAATACTCCTAAGTCGTGATTCGTGTATGCAGCTGCTTTTTTTAAATAGGCAAAACCATGAATTATTTCCATGGGCATAGAAGCCGGAGTTCCAATTTTAAAGTTACTTCGAGAGCGCTCCGTTTGAGGGCCCCAGTATACATTCTTGGGTACTTTTACTTCTCCTATAGTATCTTTTTCAATGCGGTATTCCATGACTTTTATTTTGAACCGTAAAAATACTCGATTTAGAAGAAAACGTTTTTATAAGTTTCAATTATTTTGAAAATAAGCTTTATGAAATATCTTAAACCGAGGTGATGGCATTCAAAAAAATATGTATTTTTGTACTTCAAAACAGAAATTATGTTTGAATTTGACCAATACTTAGGTTTTCTAGCTTTTCTTTCCATACTAACCATTGGATTTTGGTTATTGATATTTTTATTGACGTTTGTTATTCCTTACTGGTTAGTAGGAGCTATAATGGAACATCTTAAATACGGAAAGAATAAAAAGAAGATTGAGAAAAGAAAATAAAAAAAGGGGCTAATAAGCCCCTTTTTTTATGTTTAGAATCCAAATTCCTCACCACCGCCATCACCATAACTTTGATTTCTTCTTCTGCGGTCGTTTTTACGTTCGTTTATTTTATATGTGAATGTCATTACATATGAAGGACGTCTCCATTGGAACTCACTATAATTTATAAAGCGTTCTGTGGTGGTTGTATTTTTGAATCGTCTTGAATTTAACAAGTCACTTGCATTGAATGAAAGTGTACCTTTTTTCTTTAATACGTCTTTGTTTATAGCTCCTGAGAGTACAAAAAAGCCTTTAGATCGATTTTGTGCAGTAGCATTTGGTCCTCTATAAAATCCTCTAAGTTGGGCTGTCCATCCTTTGGGTAAGGTAATATTTCCATTGATTCGAGCAAACCAGCTTACAATTTCAGCATCAAAAACTTGATTGTTGTAGTTTCCAATAGTTTCGGAATTAAAAATATTAAAGTTACCACTCAAACGAAATTTTCTACTAGGAACATAGGTTAAAGTGAATTCTGTACCAATTCGGTTATTTTCTGCTAGGTTGATAGATGTTGCTCTCAATGAGGGTATTTCTATCAATGGATTCTCACTAACTCGAACCACTTCACCGGTAGCTTCAGTGATTCGGGTAATCACTTGAGTTGCTTTTTGAAAATAAGCAGATCCATTAAAGGTGAATTTTTCCCAACGTTTTAAATATCCAAAATCAAATGTGCTTGAGTATGAGGGGTCTAAATCCGGATTTCCTTGTCTAAAAAAGGTAATACTAGACCTTGAAGGGAATGGGTTTAACGACCAGCTTCTGGGGCGTCTTATTCTTCTGCTAAACCCTAAAGTGATATTTTCTTCTTCACTAAACTCGTAGGACAAGTTTAAGGTTGGAAAAAAGTTGGTGTACTTTTTTTCTTTATAATCGTTAGTGGTTTTTTGATCAATAACAATGTTTGTGTTCTCCATTCTGAGACCCACTAGGTAGGAAAATTTATTTACTTTCTTACCAAATTGGGTATAGAGCGCATTTATATTTTGTTCAAAAAGCAATACGTTTGATAAGTTTGTATCACGAACAAATTCATCATTTTCAAAAATAGCGATTTCATAATCATTTTCTTGTGAGCTAAAGTCTCCACGGTAACCAAATTCAAACTGAGTGTTTTTATCAATAGGCCAAACATAATCCAATTGAAATAAGTTTCGTGTTTGTGACTCTAAAGTTCCTGCAGTTTCACTTGGAGAATCTGAGTTTGTTATATCTGCAAATTCATCTTCTGCGCTTTTTTGTAATTGAATTTCAGCGACTAGTTCATGTCCCTTATCATTGAATTTTTTTGTAAAATTGGCAGTTAACTGACTTGAATTGTCTTCTTCTGCTTCTTCCTGTAAACGAGATACTGTAGAAAGAATATCTCCATTTGCATTTAAGTCGTCTATTTCAGTACTGGCATCACTGGTGTTGTTACTATCTCGTACAAACCCACTAATGGTAAGAGATGTTTTATCATTGAAATAGTATTCTGCACCCAGGTTGATAAAGTAATTTTTTCTTACTCTGTCGTAATCACGAGTTTCGTTAGCAAAAGTACTTGGTAGATCCCCATTAAAATATTCGCTGTTGAAGATCCCTCCTCCAAGAGATTTTTGATCTCTGTAGGTTGTAGTAGAGAAAATGTTTAGTTTTTTTGTTCTCCAATTTAGTGTTGCTGTACCTCCTAAATTTTCTGGAACTCCAGCATTTACAATAAAAGTTGCATTGAATCCAATTAACTCGTCTTTCTTTAAAATAATATTTAAAATACCTGCTGTTCCTGAGGCTTCGTATCGAGCAGAGGGAGAAGTAACCACTTCCACTTTTTCTATCGATTCAGCTGGGAGTTGTCGTAAAGCAGCGGGTCCAGAAAGACCGACTAAGCCTGAAGGTTTTCCGTTTATTAGAATTCTAACATTGTCATTTCCTCTTAGCGAGATATTCCCTTCTACATCCACAGATACGGCTGGGATATTATCCATTACATCAGTGACACTTCCTCCACGCACTGTAATGTCTCTTCCCACATTGTATACTCTTTTGTCCAGTCTTATTTCAACTTCAGTTCGTTCGCCGATTAGTTCTACTTCTTCAAGTGATTCCGAATTAATAGTTAGCGCAAAATTTCCTAAACTGGTTGTTTCTATAATTTCTTTATTTTCCAGAGTTATTTTTTTAAACCCGATATACTCTATGGTAATATTATATTTCCCAGGAAAGATTTCGATATCGAAATTTCCTTTTGCATCTGTGATGCCTCCCTGAATTCTGTATGGGAATCGCTCATTCACCAAGGATATAGTTGCATATTCTAGTGGTTGTGACGTTTCTGAATCATTAACATTTCCAGTTATTTTTATCTTGGCAACTCTAGTAGCGTTATTTGGTAGTTGTGCAAAGAGGGTATTGGATATACCAATAAGTAATAGTGTAAGAATTATTCTTTTCATGTGTTTTTTTGAAGTAATGCTACTTTGACCTAAATAGTTTGTTGGGGTTTAATTTGCTTTAAGAAATAAAGCTAAATTTTCTAAGGGTCTTACCAAAACTCCTTTCTGATTTAAGGTAACTATCGGCCTTTCAATAAGTTTGGGATAGATTGAGAGTTGTTCTAAAATTTCATTTTCAGACAATGAATTTCGGTTAGGAATGCTTTTCCATTCCGCTTCATTCTTCCTGAGTATTTCACTGGGTTTAAGCTTGATTTTATTAAGCACATCTTGAAGCTCATTTTTTGAAAGTGGAGCATCGAGATAACGGATTATTTCGATTTCATGCCCTGATTCTTCAAGAAATTGTAACGCCTCTCTCGACTTTCTACATCTGGGGTTATGATAAATGGTATATTTATTCATAGCAAAAAAAAACTACCCGAAGGTAGTTTTGAATTTATTTGATTTTATCAGCGATCGCTTTGAAAGCGTCGGGATGGTTCATCGCGAGATCGGCGAGAACTTTTCGATTCAATTCAATGTTGTTGGCTTTTATTTTACCCATGAACTGGCTGTATGACATTCCGTTAATACGAGCTCCAGCATTGATACGGGTAATCCAAAGGGCTCTGAAGTTACGCTTGTTCACCTTACGGTCACGATACGCGTACAACATTGCTTTGTCTACTGCATTTTTTGCAACTGTCCAAACGTTTTTACGACGACCAAAAAATCCTTTGGCTTGTTTTAAAATTTTTTTTCTACGTGCTCTTGAAGCAACTGAGTTTACTGATCTTGGCATTGTTTTATTTTTTGAAGGAGGCGGTATTTCTACACTTTTAGAGCCTTACTTCGGGTTTATAATTAACGTTTAACCTTGTTTGACTTAGTTAAGTCTTAGTTGTTGTTTGATGTTTTTTTCATCGCTTTCGTGCACTAGACCAGAGTGTGTCAATGCAAGCTTACGCTTTTTTGACTTTTTGGTCAAGATGTGACTTTTAAAAGCATGCTTGCGCTTAATTTTACCACTTCCGGTCAATTTAAAACGCTTTTTAGCACTAGATTTTGTTTTCATTTTTGGCATGACGATTCCTTTTTTTATTTTTTCTTAGGAGAAATCAAGATACTCATCTTTTTTCCTTCCAATATTGGCATTTGTTCTACTTTTCCTAACTCTTCCAAATCCTGTGCTAAACGTAACAAAAGAATTTGTCCTTGTTCCTTAAACACAATTGAACGTCCTTTAAAAAACACAAACGCTTTCAATTTTGCTCCCTCTTTAAGGAATTTTTCAGCGTGTTTCTTTTTGAATTCATAATCGTGTTCATCTGTTTGTGGTCCAAAACGAATTTCTTTAAGAATAATCTTGCTTGTTTTCGCTTTGAGTGCCTTTTCCCGCTTTTTTTGTTCGTACAGAAACTTTTTGTATTCTAAAATTTTACATACTGGAGGAGACGCATTAGGCGAAATTTCAACCAAGTCCAATTCTAAAGATTCTGCTAAGGCAAGTGCTTTGTTAAGAGAGTAAACTCCTATTTCTACATTATCACCAACCAAACGAATCTCCTGGGCCGTAATTTTTAAGTTAATACGGTGTGGATCTTCTTTGAATACCCTTCCAGGGCGGTTCGTTCTGCGTCTACGTATTGCTATGTCTTCTCTCTTTTAAATTAAACTTCAAAGCTAGCTAAGCTGCTTTTTATTTCTGTATTAATCAAATTTACCACATTTTCAGTCGTAAAGCTTCCTAAATCACCTTCAGAATGCTTTCGTAATGAAACGGTTTCATTTTCTGCTTCTTTCTCTCCTATGATAATCATATAAGGGACTTTGGAGATTTCGGACTCGCGAATCTTTTTCCCAATGGTCTCATTTCGATCATCTAAGAGGGCGCGAATTTCGTGATTTTCCAAGAATTTTGAAACTTTTAGAGCGTAATTTTTATATTTTTCGCTCACACACAAAATATTCACTTGATTTGGCATCAGCCAAAGAGGGAAATTTCCGCCAGTATGTTCCAATAAGATTGCAACAAAACGTTCCAAACTTCCAAAAGGAGCTCTGTGAATCATTACAGGTCTATGTAATTCATTATCACTTCCTTTATAATTCAAATCAAAGCGCTCAGGGAGATTGTAATCTACCTGGATGGTTCCTAATTGCCATTTGCGACCCAAGGCATCTTTGACCATAAAATCAAGCTTAGGACCATAAAAGGCAGCTTCACCAGTTTCAATTACATACTCTAAGTTTTTCTCTTTAGCTGCATTAATAATCGCTTGTTCTGCTAATTCCCAATTATGGGTTGAACCAATATATTTTTCGGGCTTTTCTGGATCTCTAAGCGATACTTGAGCTGTAAAGTTTTCAAAACCTAAGGAACCAAAAACATATAATACTAAGTCAATCACTTTCTTGAATTCCTCATCAAGTTGATCGGGCATACAAAAGATATGTGCATCATCTTGAGTAAATCCTCTCACACGAGTTAATCCATGCAATTCACCACTTTGCTCATAACGATAAACGGTTCCAAATTCTGCATAACGCTTGGGTAAATCTCTGTAACTCCATGGTTTTGCATTGTATATTTCACAGTGATGTGGACAATTCATGGGTTTGAGTAAAAACTCTTCTCCGTCTGCAGGAGTTGTGATGGGCTGGAAACTATCAGCGCCATATTTTTCATAATGCCCCGAAGTCATATAGAGTTCTTTGCTACCAATATGGGGAGATATCACTTGTTCGTAACCTGCTTTATTTTGCGCTTCTTTGAGAAAATTTTCTAGACGCTCACGAAGTGCAGCACCTTTAGGCAACCATAAAGGTAGGCCTTGTCCCACTTTTTGTGAAAAAGTAAATAATTCTAGTTCTTTTCCTAGTTTTCTGTGGTCGCGTTTTTTTGCTTCTTCAACGAGTGCCAAATATTCCGTCAATTCTTTTTGTTTAGGAAACGAAATTCCATAGACTCGAGTAAGTTGTGGTTTGGTTTCGTTTCCTCTCCAGTATGCTCCAGCAATGTTGGTTAGCTTGATTGCTTTTATAAATCCTGTATTTGGAATGTGCCCACCACGACAAAGATCTGTGAAGTCAGCGTGATCACAGAAGGTAATGGTACCATCTTCAAGGTTTTCGATTAACTCCGTCTTGAAGGGGTTGTTTTCTTTTTTGTAAAAACTTAGGGCTTCTTCTTTGGAAGCACTACGCATTTTAAATTCAAATTTTTGTCTTGCAAATTCCAAAAATTTCTTTTCTATATCTACTAGGTCTTTTTCGGTAAGACTATGGTCTCCAAAATCAGCATCATAATAAAATCCATTTTCTATGGCTGGACCAATTGTTAATTTACAATCTGGATAGAGTGCTAAAAGAGCTTGTGCTAGGACATGCGCAGAAGAATGCCAAAAGGCTGTTTTTCCTTCTTGATCATTCCAAGTGAAAAGTTGAATTTTTCCATTTTCATGAAGTGGGGTAACACTCTCTACAATTTGCTCATTAAACTTTACAGACAACACATTACGTGCCAATCCCTCACTGATACTTGAAGCGATCTCAAAAGGCGTTGTTCCTTTTGGATAGGTTCGTACACTCTGGTCTGGAAATTGAATTTCAATCATAGTAATATAAAATGCCCCGCAAAGATAAGGGGTCTATGTGTATCAAGCAATGGATAATGAAAAGTTTCTATGACTGCTTTTTTCTTTTTTCTCCCAAAAGCGCATCTACAAGGGTTCTAATTCCTTTAAATCCAAAATAAAAAGCAAAGCCCAGTAGGAGCAAACCAATTATTAGGACCGGATAATACAAAGAATGTGTTTTGTTTTGAAACGCTTGATGAACAACAAAGGGGCCGAAAAAACAAAGAAGGATAAAGTAGCTCATCAATTTAAACCCTTTTTGCAGTAAAATTTTATTCATGATTTTGCGGCATTAATCGTGTTTCTGACATTTCCGTGAATTTCAAGTAATTGTTTAGCTTCATCAAGAGAAACATTTAATTCCTCCATAATCATTGATTCTGCTCTTCCCACAAGCTTTTTGTTGGATAATTTCATATCCACCATTTTGTTGCCTTTGACATGACCTAACTGGATCATGGTTGCAGTTGTGATCATGTTCAGGATTAATTTTTGTGCTGTACCCGCTTTCATTCTTGAACTACCTGTCACGAATTCTGGGCCTACGATTACTTCTATAGGAAAATCACTAACCTCTGAGAGAGGGCTGTTTTGATTACAACTGACGCTTCCTGTTTTAATTCCATTTGCTTGGCAGTCATGTAACCCTGCCACAACATAAGGTGTGGTTCCAGAGGCGGCAATTCCAACAACAATATCTTTTGGAGTAATCGTATAAACACTTAAGTCTTCCCAAGCTTGATGCGGATCATCCTCTGCATTTTCTACAGCGTTTCTTAATGCATGATCTCCTCCAGCAATTAGGCCAATTACTCGATCTTGATCAGTGCCAAAAGTAGGAGGACATTCAGATGCATCCAAAACACCTAGACGACCACTGGTTCCTGCTCCGATATAAAAAAGACGTCCACCCAGTTTCTGTTGTGTTACAACGACATCAATTAGGGCTTCGATTTTGTCCAATACTTTGCCAACGGCTTTAACTGCATTTTGATCTTCTTGATGAATACCACTGAGTAGTTGAGCAATATTTTTTTGCTCTAAGTCAATGTGATTGGAATCCTTTTCAGTGGTTTTTACAAAACCCATAGAATCTTGGTTTTTAACGAATTTAAAAAAATAAACCTCACAATAAAGTATTGTGAGGTTAAAGTTTACGGATTAAAAGAGAATATTATGCGTTCCTTTTTAATTCTAAATTTTCTTTTAACGCAGCTAGAAATTGTTGCGTTGTAAGATAATGTGAACTGTTAAGTTCTTTTCCATGAATCAAAATCGCAAGATCTTTTGTCATTTTTCCACTTTCAACGGTCTCCACACAAACATTTTCGAGAGTAGTACAAAAATCAATTAGCTCTTGATTGTTGTCTAATTTCCCTCTGTGTGCTAAACCTCGAGTCCATGCAAAAATAGATGCAATAGGATTAGTTGAAGTTTCTTTTCCTTGTTGGTGTTGACGGTAATGGCGTGTTACTGTTCCGTGTGCAGCTTCTGCTTCCATTGTTTTTCCATCGGGAGTAACAAGGGTTGATGTCATTAATCCTAAAGAACCAAATCCTTGTGCAACGGTATCAGATTGAACATCACCATCGTAATTCTTACAAGCCCACACAAAACCACCGTTCCATTTCATTGCTGCAGCAACCATATCATCGATGAGTCTGTGCTCGTAAGTGATGCCTGCTTTTTTAAATTGTTCTTTAAATTCACTTTCAAAAACCTCTTGAAAGATGTCTTTAAAGCGTCCATCATAGGCTTTTAAAATGGTATTTTTTGTAGATAAGTATAATGGCCATTTTTTGGTCAAGGCTTGGTTCATGCAAGAACGAGCAAATCCGTATATAGACGAATCGATGTTGTACATAGACATTGCTACTCCATTTTCTTGGAAATGATACACTTCCCAGGTTTTTGGTGTACCTCCATCATCCGGGGTAAAGGTCATCGTTAGTTTCCCTTTTCCAGTAGTTACAGTATCTGCTGCTTTATATTGATCTCCAAATGCATGACGTCCAATACAGATTGGTTTTGTCCACCCTTGAACATAGCGAGGTACATTCTTCATGATAATAGGCTCTCTAAATACAGTTCCGCCCACTATGTTTCGAATAGTTCCGTTTGGGGAACGCCACATATTAGAAAGATTGAATTCAGTCACACGATCTTCATCGGGTGTGATAGTTGCACATTTAATACCTACATGGTGCTCTTTAATTGCATTAGCAGCTTGAATAGTAATTTTGTCTTCGGTTGCATCTCTAGAAGTTACAGATAAATCGTAGTATAAAATTTTTAAATCTAAATAAGGAAGTATCAGTTGGTCTTTAATGAATTTCCAGATGATTCTAGTCATCTCGTCCCCATCCATTTCAACAACTGGATTTACAACTTTAATTTTTGACATGAGTGTTTAAATTAGTTTCGGGTGCAAATATAAGGGTAGCGTTTATTTTTTTAATAGTATTACGGAATAAAAAAACCGCCAAATACTAGATTCTAGTGATTGGCGGAATAAATTTAGGTCAAAACCCGTATTAAGAATCCATTCTTGCTTCTTTGATACGTGCTTTTTTACCTCTTAATTCTTTGAAGTAGTATATACGTGAACGACGTACTTTACCTTTTTTATTCACTTCAATTTTTTCTAATGCAGGAAGATTCATTGGAAAGATTCTCTCAACTCCAACAGTTCCAGACATTTTTCTAATGGTAAATGATTTTGATAAGCCCTGTCCTTTGATTTGAATAACAACACCCTTGAAGAACTGGGTACGTACTTTTTCTCCTTCACGGATTTGGTAGTAAACAGTTAGTGTGTCTCCAGCATCAAATTTTGGAAATTCTTTTTTCTCGATGAATTCGTTTTGTACAAAGTTGATTAACGCTTCCATATTTTCTTTTATTGGGTTTGAAAAGATAACATTCACGATTTTCGTCAGAGGTTGTGCATTTCGTGGTGCAAAATTAAACTTTATTTTCAAGTAAACAACTTGATCCTCAAAAATTAATTGATAAGATCTGGACCACTCACTTTGATGACATGGCATCCGTCTGATTTAATCTCAAAAACTTCACGTATAGTATCGGTTGATCGCTCCCCAACAAAAACAAACTCTTCTAAAAGATCACGTTCTAGGTTAGATAATATTCCGTCATCAACAATGGGATAGTAGTTTTCAAAATAAGAAGGAATTCTTAAAGTGTCTGAAGTAGCAATACGCAAAGTGTAAAAAGAGGTTGGTGCTCTTCCGTTTATTTGAAGTGTTAAGGTTACAAACTGTTCTGTACAAACGAGAGTGGCGTCATCTATTATTTGTGTATTGTTTTTTACACACGAGTAAAGTAGGGTAATAAGGCAAAGGAATAGGGTTGGTTTCATTTCACTTTAATAAATCGGGGCGTAATTTATGGGTCCGTTCCATTGCTTTTTCTTCTCTCCACTGTTCTACTTTCGGGGTGTTTCCTGAGGTTAAAATTTGAGGGACTTCCCAGTCATTGTATTTTGCTGGTCTGGTATAAATGGGTGGTGCTAATAGATTGTCCTGATAACTGTCAGTTAAAGCAGAAGATTCATCACCCAATACACCAGGAATCAAACGGATGATGCTATCGCAAAAAACAGCAGCGGCCAATTCTCCCCCAGAAAGAACAAAATCTCCAATTGAAATCTCGTGTGAAATTAAATGATCTCTGACACGTTGATCAACTCCTTTGTAGTGTCCGCACAAGAGAATAATGTTTTCAAAAGTAGAATAATGATTGGCAGCTTTTTGATTGAGGGTTTCTCCGTCGGGAGTGAGGTATATTACTGCATCATAGTCTCTCTCTTTTTTTAAAGCTTTTATGCATAGATCAATAGGCTCAATCATCATCACCATCCCAGCGCCTCCTCCAAAAGGATAGTCATCTACCTGTTTCTGTTTATGAGTACTAAAGGCTCTTAGATCATGAAAATTGACTTCTGCTATTCCAGAAGCAAGGGCTCTTTTAAGTATAGAAACCTCAAAAGGACTTTTTAAAAGTTCTGGAAAGAGTGTAATAATATCAATTCTCATGGAATGTAAAATAAGTTAAAGCAAAAATAGAAAAAGTCACAGCAGGACTGCGACTTTTTCTGTAAAGCTTAGGGGTTAATTAATAACGTAACGAAATTCTTTCTTTCTCACCAGAAGGTTTCAAGAACAGTATGCTTTCAATATCATTGACTTTTAAGTTTCGTACTTCTTTTAATTTGTTAACCTCTCGGTTGTTTATTTCAAGTATGATATAACCATTATCCACTCCTCGTTGATACAACCATCGGTTATTCATGCTAGAAATATACAAACCTTGTTGGATTTGGTATTTCTTTTTTTGATCAGGGGTAAGTTCTCTAACTTCCATTAAAAAGAAATTTGCTCGGTTGATTTTTTCTAAACGAACTTTGACCTCATTTTCTTCACCATTTCGGTTATACACGATATTTACATTCTCTCCAGGTCTTTTACTAGCTAAATATCCTGAAAGGTCAGCAAACTTATTTATGGTGATATTATCAACACTTTTTATAATATCATTTGGTCTTAGTCCTGCAAGATCTGCTCCCAGACCTTCTTCGAGATCTGTAATGTAAAAACCTTCGGTTTCTTTGACTTTATAGCGTTCGGCCATTTCTGAATTAAGGGCTTGACCCATTACTCCCAAAAGACCTTGTTGTACATCACCAAATTCAATTATATCTTCAAATACTTTTCGAGCAACATTACTAGGAACAGCAAACGAATAGCCAACAAATCCTCCTGAAATAGAGGTAATCGCAGTATTTATTCCAATGAGTTCTCCTCGTGTATTGACCAAAGCTCCTCCGCTATTTCCTTGATTTACAGCAGCATCGGTTTGAATGTACCATTCATTCTTTCCATCACGCTGATTGAGATCTCTTGCTTTAGCACTTATGATACCTGCGGTCACAGTGGAGTTTAGATTAAATGGATTTCCTACTGCAAGTACCCATTCCCCAATTTTAGTTGTATCCGAGTTACCGAAAAAGATATAAGGTAATTTTTGATCCGTATTGATCTTTAGGACAGCAATATCACTACTTGGATCAGATCCAACTACTGTAGCTTTGTAGATTTTGTTGTCGTTAGTCGTAATTTCTATTTCAGAATTATTTTCAATTACATGATGATTTGTAATGATATAACCGTTTGGAGAAACAATTACACCCGATCCTGTTCCAATTCGTTCAGGGAATTCATCATCCCCATAAAAGTAACGATAGAAATCAGACGATTCAGTGCCAGAGGAGCTTGTGTTTTTCACATGAACTACTGCATGAACTGTCTTTTCTGCTGCAATTGTAAAGTCAGTAAGTTCTGCACCTGCGTTTCTATAGGTATAGGTGTAGTTGGTGGGAATTAATTTGGGTTTTGGTGAATTATCAGAATTTTCAGTAGATGCTGAATTAAAATAAATATCATAAATAAAAATACTGAGAAAAGTACTTGATAGTGCAATACTTAGGGTTTTAATAAATGACTTCATAGTATATTTTTTTTTCAAAATTATCGATTTTGAACAAGATTAGAATGCATTTAACGACCCTTTAACACCTTTTATTGATCTGTCACTACTAAACTAAATCCTTGGGTTTTCTCGAGATTACTTCTGTGGCTTATTGATAAACAAATAAAAAAATCATGTACTTTTGAACCCTATGGAGATACAATTTGATAAATATCAAGGCGCGGGAAATGACTTCATTATCATGGACAATCGTTCCGGGAAATATAGTTCCATTCCTGCTTCTCAGTTTGAAAAACTATGCAATCGATTTAAAGGAATTGGTGCAGATGGTGTTATTTTAATAGAATCTCATGACAGTTTAGATTTTGAAATGCGCTACTTTAATTCAGACGGAAACCTTAGCTCTATGTGTGGCAATGGTGGTCGTTGTGCTGTAGCTTTTGCATTTAGGAATAACATAATTAATGAAGAAACGACTTTTATGGCAGTAGATGGTCTACATGAAGCGAATCTGATTTCTGAAAATGAAGTTCGTCTTAAAATGCAAGATGTAGAAGGCCTCACTCAAAATGGCAATGCCGTAATTGTTGATACTGGATCCCCTCATTTTGTTCTTTTGTTGGATGACATACAATCGATCGATGTAAAAAAAGAAGGAGCTGCTATTCGTTATTCTGAAGCCTTTAGAGAAAAAGGAATCAATGTAAATTTTATTGAAATGCAATCTCCAAAAACCTATGTAATCAGAACCTATGAAAGGGGAGTAGAAAATGAAACACTTGCCTGTGGAACAGGTGCTGTGGCAGCTGCGTTAACCATGCATTATTTAGAGAATTCAAAGAAAGATACTCAGTTGGTGATGCAAGCACGTGGTGGAGATTTGATTATTGATTTTGAACCTGCAAATCAGGGTTATAAAAGTATTTATTTGCAAGGGCCATCCACCTTTGTTTTTTCTGGAATAATTTCAATATGAACCTTGAATCTGTTTTCTTAAGAGCTCTTGAGCCATCTGATTTAAGTCTTTTGATTGAAATAGAAAATGAACATGAATTTTGGAAGTACTCCAATCGCACAGAACCATTTTCGGAGAAGCTACTAAAAGACTACCTTGAGCAACAACATCAAGATATTTTTCAAGCGAAACAAAAACGTTATGTACTTTCTGATATACAAATGAGTTTGTTGGGTTTTGTTGATCTTTTTGATTTTGAGCCGCTCCATAGAAGAGCAGGAGTAGGGATTGTTATTCATAAGGATAATAGAGGAATGGGGTTGGGAAAGAAGGGACTCCAGTTGGTGGATTCGCATTGTCGAGAGTACTTTAATATTCACTGTCTTTTTGCCAATATTGCTCTAGAAAACAAAAGGAGTTTACATATTTTTGAAAGTTGTGGCTATCAAAAAATCGGAATCAAAAAAGCATGGAATTTTTACGAAGATTCATTTCACGATGAATTTCTTTATCAAAAACTATTTGACTGATGTATAAAAAAAAGATTTTAGTTTGGATAAGTATTATAGGTGTGGTGATAGGCTCTTATTTTGTCTATAATTTTTATGTTACTTTTTTTTGGGACAATACTGTTTTTGAAAATGAGTTTTCTTATGTGTTTATAGACAGGGATGATTCCATAGATTCTCTTATGATTCAGATGGATCCTTTATTGAAATCTACTGCTAATTTTAAAATCGCAGCCAATAAAAAAGGCTATTCACAAAACGTAAAGCCCGGAAAATACAAGTTGAATAAAGGGCTTGGAAATAATGAAATAATTAATGTGCTTCGATCAAAACGCTTGACGGTTAAAGTTGTTTTTAATAATCAAGAGCGTTTAGAGGATCTGGCAGGGAGAATTTCTCAACAAATTGAAGCAGATAGTCTAAGTTTGATAGCAGCTTTTAAGGACACCGAATTTTTAAGTGCTAATGGATTTACTCTTGATAATGCAATGTCACTTTATCTTCCAAATTCTTATGACTTATTTTGGGATACTACTGCAGAAACTTTTAGAGGAAAAATGTTATCGTATTATAAACGATTTTGGAATGCTTCAAGAAGAGCAAAAGCAAAAGCATTGAATTTAACACCTCAAGAAGTATATATTTTGGCTTCCATTGTCCAGAAAGAGTCACCTAAAAGAGCGGAACAGCCACGTTTAGCTGGAGCTTATTTAAATCGTCTTAAAAGACGTATGAAGTTACAAGCTGACCCCACGGTGATTTTTGCAATGAAGAAAACTTCTGGAAATTTTGATCTTGTCATCAAGCGGGTGTTAATCAAAGATTTAAAAATTCGTTCTCATTACAATACCTATAGAGTAAAAGGACTTCCTCCTGGCCCAATTACCATGCCAGATTTATCAGCCATTGAAGCAGTTTTGAATCCTGAAAAACATTCTTATTTATTTTTTGTTGCAGATCCTTCCAAGCCTGGCTTCCATATGTTTGCTAAAAACCTTTCAGAGCACAATCGGAATAAAAAGATTTATGTTAATTGGATTAACAAGCAAAAGATTTACCGCTAAAAAGAACCTTCAATTATAAAAACACAAGGTCTTTTATTGAGCTTTGGTTTTACTTTCTTCCAATCTTTTACGGAAAGTGTTAGTATATACTCTGTGTTTAAACTCAGGTCACATGCGACACAAAGGCGTGTGTTTGAATCTAATGTCTTTAGAAAATCTTTAAATAAAGACTCACTTCGATATGGGGTTTCAATAAAGAGTTGTGCTTGTTCTTCACGAAATGCTTTCTTTTCAAATTTAGTAATGCTTTGATTTCGTTGTTTGTGTTCTATGGGTAGGTAGCCGTTAAATGCAAAATTTTGTCCATTCATTCCAGAAGCCATAAGGGCCAAGACAAGTGAGGAAGGACCTGTCAAAGGTTTTACAGTAATCCCTAATCGATGTGCTTTGGAAACGATTACAGCGCCAGGATCGGCAATCCCTGGGCATCCAGCATCTGAAAAAAGTCCCATAGAAATTCCTGATTTACAGGGATCCAAGTAGGTTTCCATTTCTTCTTGAGTTGTATATTTGTTTAAAGGATAAAGAATTATTTTATCTTGATTTTTATTTGGTGTTATTTTTTTGAAAAACTGACGTGCTGCTTTTTTATTTTCAATAATAAAATGAGTGTGATCTTCAATGGTCTTTTTTACAGAAAGCGGAAGCACTTCAAGAGGGGAGTTGTCTCCAAGTGGGGTTGGGATTAAATAGAGTACACCCAGGGAAGAATTATCTTGATTCATTATGTAATGAGTTTAGGATTTGGTGACATGCATCATCTAGCAATGTAAAACAATTTTCGAAACCTTCAGCTTCGCCGTAATAGGGATCTGGAACATCATTTTGATTACTTAAGATCAAACGTACTTTTTTTACATCTTCTTCTGAAGTCGTTTTGGCGATTATATTTTCATTGTTACTGCGATCCATTGCAAAAATATGGGTGAATGCTTTGAAGTCAGAGGGAGAAAATTGTCTTGCTTTTTGACGGCTTATATCAATGTTGCACTTCTTTCCTACTGCAATACTCCTTGGGTCAGGAGAATTCCCGATGTGATAGGCTGCTGTTCCTGCAGAATCTACCTCAATCTGTAAGTCTTTTACTTTTGACTCTAAGATGCCTTGGGCCAATGGAGAACGACAAATATTACCCAAACAAACCATGAGTATCTTTGCATTTTACATAAAAAAAAGTGTTTATAGGGTAAGCTTCTGGCTAAGATCATCCACATATTTGCGGAATTGTTTGTCTGTAAAGCTTAGGTTATCAACTGTTTTACAGGCATGTAAAACCGTAGCATGATCTCGTTTACCAATTTGATTTCCAATACTAGCCAATGAGGCTTTAGTGAATTTCTTAGCAAAATACATTGCCAATTGACGAGCCTGAACAATATGTCTTCTTCTCGTTTTGGATTGAAGCGTTTCCACATCCATTTGGAAATAATCAGAGACCACTTTTTGAATGTAATCAATCGAAACTTCACGTTTGGTGTTTTTGACAAACTTCATGACCACTTCTTGAGCAAGCTCAAGAGTTATTTCTGCTTTGTTGAATGATGATTGCGCGATTAATGAAATAATTGCACCCTCTAACTCTCTTACGTTAGTTTTGATATTTTTAGCAACGTATTCAATGATATCATTATTAATATTGACACCATCTCTGTATAGTTTATTCTTTAAAATGGAAATTCTTGTTTCATAGTTTGGCAGTTGCAACTCTGCAGATAGCCCCCATTTGAAGCGAGAAAGTAAGCGTTGTTCTATGTCCTGCATGTCAACAGGAGCCTTGTCTGAGGTAAGTATTACCTGTTTTCCATTTTGATGTAAATGATTGAAGATGTGAAAGAATACATCTTGGGTACCTGTTTTCCCCGATAGGAATTGTACATCGTCAATAATTAATACATCTAGTAATTGGTAGAAATGAATGAAATCATTTCGTGTATTTTTTTTAACAGCCTCAATATATTGTTGGGTAAATTTTTCTGCAGCAATGTAGAGTACTGTTTTGTCTTGATATTTTTCCTTAATTTCAACTCCTATGGCATGAGCAAGGTGGGTTTTACCTAATCCAACACCACCAAAAATGAGTAGGGGATTGAAAGAAGTTCCTCCTGGTTTTGCAGAAACTGCCAATGCAGCAGACCTTCCCAAACGATTGGAATCACCCTCGAGGAAGTTCTCAAAATTGTAATTTGGATTTAACTGTGACTCAATCTGTAAGTTTTTTATTCCAGGTATTACAAAAGGATTCTTTAATTCTCCTGAATAAGAATTGATAGGTGCATCTACGTCTTGAGTGAGAACTCCTGCGCGATTGCTACTTGGAATTTTCTCAGTAAAGGGTGCTTTATTTCCAAAAGTATTTTCCATTCTAATGGCGTACAACAAACGAGCTTCTTTGCCTAATTCTCTTTGTAGGGCTGTTTTTAATAATTTCACGTAATGTTCCTCTAGCCATTCATAAAAGAATTTACTGGGAACTTGAATTGTTAATATATTATCGCTCAATTTTACTGGAACAATGGGTTTAAACCATGTTTTAAATGCTTGAGGAGGAATATTATCTTCTATAAAAGTTAGGCAGTTTGTCCAAGCTGAAGAAGCAGTAATATTCATTTTTAAAATTGGTTTGTATTAAAAATTATGGTTTTTATGTTTTTTGTTATTAATTACAAATATTGATTAAAAAAATCCAAAAAAAAAACGAATTACCTATTGAATTATAACTTTTTTTTTTGGATATTCTGACTCTTCTTATTCGATAGGAAATTATTTATTTCTCACTAAATGACTAAAGTAAGGTTTTATGGAATATAAGACAGGAAAGATTACAGTTCGCTATTCAGAGACAGACCAAATGCAATTTGTTCATCATAGCAACTATTTGAAATACTTTGAGTTGGCAAGGCTTGAGTGGCTCACTTCTATGGGTGTATCTTATGCTGAAATGGAGCAACAAGGTATTTTAATGCCAGTCGTAAGTGGCTCTTTGGCATATAAAGCGCCATTGTATTATGGAGATGAATTTGAAGTTATTGTTAAGTTAAAAAATCTTCCAAAAGCAACACTTGAATTTGAGTATGTAATTGTTAATCAAAAGGATGAAATAATTTGTATGGGATCCACTGTTCTCGCTTTTTTATCACCTAATACAAAACGTCCTATGAGATGTCCTAAGTTTTTACTTGAAAAATTCAGTTAAAATAATAGGTTAACAGATCAGAATCAATTTTTTCTGAGTGAGACAGTGCTTTTTTTATTTGTGGAGCATCAATCCCTTGCTTTAATTTTTTATCATTTGAGAACACTCGTGCTTCATCCCATAAGTTTTCATCAATAAAGTTTTGGATCGTGTGGAGCCCTCCTTCAACAAGTAACGATTGTATTTGGTTTTCAAAACAATAATCCATTATGCCTTTTAAATTGAAAGGAGTAATAATGACTTGTTCTTTTTTTTGATTTGGAAAACCTACTTGCTCTTTTGAAAAAATGACAGCGGGTTCTTTATCTGACAGAATTAGTGACTCAGGAGGAGTTCTAGCGTTGGGATCAATTATAAGTCGGAGAGGATTTTTTCCTTCCCAATCTCTTGTAGTGAGTTGTGGATTATCTTGAATAATTGTTTGAACTCCCACTAATATTGCTGTTTCTTCTCCACGCCATTGGTGCACCCGTTGTTTAGAAATCTTATTCGAAATCCAAAAGATTTTACCTTTATTTTTTTTTTCAAATAGGGGAGCAATAAAGGAATCTAAAGTTTGAGCCCATTTTAATACGATATAGGGACGTCTTTTCTTGTGAAATGTAAAAAAACGACGGTTTAAAAAATCACTTTCATCTTGTAGAACTTTTGTTACAACCTCACATCCTGCATCTTTTAGTTTTTTAATCCCCTTGTCCGAAACAAGAGGATTTGGATCTGATGAAGCAATTACAACTCTTGGAATTTGATGTTGAATTATTAAATCAGAACAAGGCGGTGTCTTTCCAAAATGACTGCATGGCTCTAGGTTAACATATAGGGTAGCATCTTTTAGTAAGGCTTTATTTTTTACGTCATGAATTGCATTCACTTCTGCATGTGGGGTTCCAGCTTTTTTGTGCCAACCCTCTCCAATGATTTTATCTTCACGAACTATTATGCAACCGACCATTGGATTAGGTGAAGTGGCTCCGATGCCTTTTTTTGCTAGCTCAAGACAGCGACGCATATACAGTATATCTTGTTCTTTGTTCAAATCTTGGTGAAAATAAATTTGTTTTTTTTGTGGTTGTAAATCAAAATTGCCTGTAAATTTAGAACAAAATTTAAGGAATGCACATTCGACCCATTAAAGCTTCTGACAATTCACTCCTTGCCATTGCAATTCGATCTGTATTGATTGAATTAGGTGTACCAAAAACGGGTACCGCCTATGAAGATAAAGAACTTGATGCTATGTTTGAAGCCTACGCAGATCCAAGAGCAATTTATTACGTTCTGACTGACGGAAATAACATTTTAGGAGGTGCTGGAATTGCTCCTTTAAAAGGAGGAGAGGATAAGGTTTGTGAACTACAAAAAATGTATTTTACAGCAGCAGCTAGAGGAAAAGGACTTGGTTGTTCTATGATTCAAAAATGTCTAGATTTTGCTAGATCTTATTCTTTTGAACTGTGTTATATTGAAACCATGCCTAATATGGAAGCTGCTCAAAAATTATATAAGAAAGTAGGTTTTGATTATATCAATCATCCCATGGGAAACACTGGCCATTGTTCTTGTCCCATATGGATGACAAAAGCATTGGCATGACATATTTAGAAGGGAGATCTCTTTTTAGAAAGGAATTGAAACCGCTTTTTGAAGTAAAAGAAATTGATTTTTATTTTAAAACAATCTTAAAATCATTTTTTAAGATTGATCCTACTGCTTTTGCTTTAGATCCTCATCGTGATTTTAATAAAAGTCAAGAAGACCAATTAGGAAAAGTATTAGAACATTTCCTCTCGGAAAAACCACTACAATATATCATAGGTAAAAGTTATTTCAGAGATCTGATGCTAGAGGTAAATAAATCAGTTCTGATACCAAGACCAGAAACCGAAGAGTTGGTCAGTTGGGTTTTGGAAGATCATAATGAATTATCACAAAACCAAACAGTATTGGATTGTGGAACTGGAAGTGGATGTATCGCTATTGCTCTAGCAAAGGAGCAAACCAAATTTGAGGTGTTTGCTGTAGATGTTGATCCTACAGTTTTGGAGGTTGGGATTCAAAATGCTTTTGAAAATAATGCTCAAGTGAAATTTATAAAACAGGATATTCTAAATCTTGAGTCGCTGGACTTGAAGGTAAATATTATTGTTTCGAATCCTCCATATATAACGCCTAGTGAACAAATTGAAATGAAACCAAATGTATTAAAGCATGAACCTCATTTAGCTTTGTTTGTTCCAGAAGAGGATCCATTAATATATTACAGATCAATATTAGAGTATGGAATGAGCCATCTTGTGAAAAAGGGGTTGATTTATTTTGAAATTAATCCTCGTTTTTTAACTGAGATGAAAAATCTTATATTATCCTATGAGATGTATACGGTAGAGGAACGAAAAGATATTTTTGATAAAATGAGAATGCTCAAGGTTCAAAAAAAGGAATATGGAAGAAATTAAAAATCAAATTGAGACTTTGCGTCAGGAATTGCATGATCATAATCATCGCTATTACATTCTGGATGAACCCATGATTAGTGACTATGAATTTGATCAATTATTACAAACTTTACAGGATCTAGAAAAAAAATATCCAGATCTTTCAGATCCTAATTCTCCAACAAAGCGAGTTGGGGGTGGAATCACAAAATCCTTTGAAACAGTACCTCATAAACATCCTATGTATTCTTTGTCCAACACCTATTCAAAAGTGGAGTTGCTGCAATGGGAAGAACGTTTAAAAAAAGCCCTTGGAGAGGAAGCTCAAATAGAATTCACTTGTGAGTTGAAATTTGATGGGGCATCAATCAGTTTGACTTATGAGAATGGAGTTTTAGTTAAAGCCATTACAAGGGGAGATGGAGTGCAAGGAGACAATATCACAACCAATGTAAAAACAATCAAGACAATTCCTTTAAAATTAAAAGCTGATTTCCCAAAATTTTTTGAAATACGTGGAGAAATTCTTTTACCCTGGGAGGGTTTTCACAAAATGAATGAACAACGTGCAGCGTTGGGAGAGCCCTTGTATAGGAATCCAAGGAATACAGCTTCAGGAAGTTTAAAGCTTCAGGATAGTCGTATTGTTGCTGACAGACCCTTGACTTGTTTTTTGTATTCTTTGGCAGGAGATTCGCTCCCAGTGAGCTCTCAATTTGAGGCATTAACAAAAGCAAGAGAGTGGGGTTTTATGGTTCCTGAATCAGCAGAAAAAGTCAATTCCATTGATGCAGTATTTGATTTTATAACCTCATGGGAGCAAAAGAGAAAATCTCTTCCATTTGAGATTGATGGAATAGTTATTAAAGTAAACAGTCTTTTTCAGCAAGACGAACTAGGCTTTACTTCGAAAGCGCCACGTTGGGCGATAGCCTATAAGTACAAGGCAGAACAGGCGTCTACACGACTTAACGATGTACAATATCAAGTAGGAAGAACAGGCGTTGTGACTCCAGTAGCTCAACTTGAGCCTGTTTTAATTTCTGGAACAACAGTAAAGAGAGCTTCGCTTCATAATGCAGATCAAATTCAAAAGTTAGATCTGAGAATTGGTGATCTTATTTTTGTTGAAAAAGGGGGTGAGATTATTCCAAAAATAACTGGTATCGATCCATTAAACAGAGGAAGCTTAGAAGATAGAGTCGTATTTATTGAACATTGTCCTGAGTGTTATAGCCCATTGCAAAGAGAAGAAGGAGAAGCTCAGCATTATTGTGTGAATGACCTCAATTGTCCTCCACAACAGATTGGAAAAATACAACATTTTATTGGTCGCAAAGCCATGGATATAGAAGGCTTAGGAGGAGAAACTGTAAGCCTTCTTTACAAAGAAGGCCTGCTAAACTCAATCGATGATTTATACCGATTAAGAAAAGAGCAGATTCTTCCCATAGAACGAATGGCAGAAAAGTCAGTAACTAATTTATTGGAGGGTATTGAAAAATCAAAAGAGAAACCTTTTGCTAAAGTGTTATTCGGTCTTGGAATTCGATTTATAGGAGAAACTGTTGCAAAAAAATTAACTGAAGAATTCGGCTCTATCGATCAATTGGCAGAGGCGAGTATTGTAGCATTGACCAATACAGATGAGATAGGGGATAGAATAGCGCAGAGTGTTGTAGCGTATTTTGTTCAACCTGAAAATAGAAAGCTTGTACAGGCCTTGAAAGATTTTGGGCTTCAATTGGAGTCTATCGCTCCTGTACGTGATATTAACGAGGCATTTTTGGGGAAAAAATTTGTTGTTTCAGGTGTCTTCGAAGCATTTTCTAGAGAAGATCTAAAAGCAGAAATTGAATTTTTAGGGGGTAAAATAGTAAGTTCAGTTTCCTCCAAAATAGATTATCTTGTAGCAGGGGAAGGAATGGGTCCCTCCAAAAAAGAGAAAGCGATTAAGTTTGGTATCACCATTTTGGATGAGAATTCCTATCAAGCTTTTAAGCAAATCCTCTAGTGATTGTTACATTTATAACATTTTTATAAAAAATAACACATTATGTTTATTTTTTATGCAACAACTAATTGTTTACCTAATATTGTACTTGTATCATGGTTCGAATTTTATCTAATTATATTTTACGTTACCGACTCGAAAAGCAGTTGTACTCTTTGGCATCGTTTTCGAAAAAGAACTTAAAACAGTTTAAAACTATGATTGTTTTACTGCCTCAAGAGTACGAGGTTTACGAACAATTGTTTTTGACGTTTTCTGAAGAATTTAAAATTCCAATCCAAAATATAACATTAGTAGTATTTAGTCACAATGACTCAAAAGCAGAAAATATAATGATAACTAACAGAGTTTATTGTTCTAGTGATGCTGTAGGTTTTTGGGGAAACATAAATCAAGATCTCACTTCGCTTTTTCAGGATGAGTTTGATTTATTGATAAACTATTTTGATGAGCAGAATTTATTACTCTCTTATATGAGTACGTTTTGTAAAGCGAAATTTCGATTAGGTTTTTCAAATGCAAATCATAAGTTGAATGATTTAGTCTTGGCCATCAACCCTAAAGAGACCCAGTTGTTTCTTTCTAATGCTTCTAAATATCTGAAAACAATTTTAAAGAAAGTGTAATGGACTTAAAAGGAATTGGAGTTGCTATGGTTACTCCTTTTAAAGAGAATGGGGAAATTGACTTTGGGGCAATCCCAGGAATCGTTGAAAACATTATTACAGGTAGAGCAGATTATCTTGTTGTATTAGGAACTACTGCAGAAGTAACTTCACTAACTGATTCGGAGAAGAAAGCACTTATTAAAGAAGTAGTTTTCGCCAATCAAAATAAAATTCCTTTAGTCATTGGCATTGGTGGGAATAATACTGCAAAAGTGATTGCTGAAATTCAATCTACAGATCTAAGTCCTTTTCAAGCGATATTATCTGTCTCTCCTTATTATAATAAGCCTACTCAGGAAGGAATTTTCCAGCATTTCAAACATGTTGCAGAGGCCAGTCCGTTACCAATTATTGTATATAATGTCCCTTCTAGAACTGGAAGTAACGTAGAGCCCACTACTTTTATTTGTTTGTCTGAAGAAGTTGAGAATATAATTGCGATCAAAGATGCGAGTGGCAGTATGGATCAAGCCCAACAAATGTTAAAAGATTGTGCTCCTCATATTCAAGTAATTTCAGGAGACGACGCACTTACCTTGCCAATGTTATTGGCTGGAGCAGTTGGAACAATATCTGTATTAGGTAACGCGCTTCCCGTGCCCCTAAAAGAAATGATGCATTATGTGGAGTCAGGAGATTTGAAAAAAGCTTACGGATTACATTATCAATTACTTGACGTAATTAACCTTATTTTTGAAGAAGGTAATCCAGTGGGAATCAAAGCGCTCTTACAGTCAATGGGATTGTGCTCTAAAGTAGTTAGACTTCCTCTAGTTGAAGCTACTTCAGAACTTCACGAACGTCTTCAAAAGTTTTTAGAGGCCTCCTTACATAGCCTTTAATCGTCAATCTAATACTTTAACATTGTCTTTGGAATAATTATTTCCAATGTCATCGAGATTTAGTACTTTCGCAGGATGAATTTAAAACCGCTTTCAATCTTGATAATAATGATGTTGATCTCAACATTCATTTCTTGTAATGAGTATCAGAAGCTATTGAATAGTGACGATACTTCTGAAAAATATAAGCAAGCAGAAGTATATTACAATAGCGGTGAATACCGCAAGGCTAACCGTTTATTGGATCAGATTATTTCAAAGTACAGGGGAAAACCTCAGGCTCAGCGTATTATCTTCTTTTTTGCGGATTCTTATTTTCAAACAAAGAGTTACTATCTAGCAGCTTACCAATACGAGAGTTTTATAAAGTCCTACCCCAAGAGTGACAGAATTCAAGAAGCTACTTTCAAGGCTGCTAAAAGTTATTATTTTTCTTCACCAAAGTATAGTTTAGATCAAGAGGATACGTATACTGCCATCGAAAAACTTCAGGTGTTTATCAACTTATACCCCAATTCAGAGTACATTTCTGAAGCAAATCAAATGATATCAGAATTGCAGGAAAAGTTGGAGCAAAAAGATTTTGAAATTGCCAAACAATATTTCACCATCAGAGATTATCGTTCTGCAATCAAAGCCAGTGAAAACTTTATTGCTGGTTATCCAGGGACAAAGTTTAGAGAAGCGGCTTTATACAATAAGTTCAAAGCTTCCTACGAAATTGCGGTCAATAGTGTTTTTTCAAAAAAAATGGATCGTTTGGTGGAATTACAACAACAATACGATGTTATTTTACGTTATTACCCAGAGACTTTGTTTTTCGAAGAATTGGAGAATAAAATGACCACGGTAAAAAAAGAATTAGAAAAGTTAAAAAAGACCATTAAAACCCTCTCAAAATAAAATTATGACAAAGTATAGAGAATCAAATGCTGCCTTAAATTCAAAGACCTACGATCGAAATAAACTTGAAGCACCGACAGAAAATATATACGAAGCTTTAGCAATTATTGCCAAACGTTCTATTCAAATCAATTTGGATATTAAAAAGGAATTGCACGAAAAGTTGGAAGAATTCGCAACTCACAATGATAGTTTAGAAGAAATCTTTGAAAACAAAGAGCAGATAGAGGTCTCTCGTTTTTATGAGCGTTTACCTAAACCGCATGCATTAGCAGTGGAGGAGTGGTTGAATGAAAAGATTTACCACCGTAACACAGAAGAACCCAATAGCTAACCATGAGTTTGTTGAGCGGTAAAAAGATTTTACTCGGAATTTCGGGAGGAATTGCCGCTTATAAAACTCCTTTGTTAGTTCGCGAATTGGTTAAAAACGGTGCTGAAGTAAAAGTTGTTATGACGCCTTCGGCTAAAGACTTTGTTACGCCATTAACCATAGCGACTTTATCAAAAAACCCTGTCCTTTCTACTTTTACCGCTACAGATCAAGATAATCCACTGTGGAACGATCATGTTGAATTAGGCCTTTGGGCTGATGCCTTTCTTGTTGCTCCAGCCACTTCCAATACCCTCTCTGCAATGGCGCAGGGACGTTGTAACAACCTACTCCTTGCGGTTTACCTTTCAGCTAAATGTCCTGTTTTTATTGCTCCAGCAATGGATTTAGATATGTTTGCTCATCCTTCCAATCAAAAGAACATGGAGACTTTAACTTCCTATGGAAACAAAGTGTTGCCTGTGGGTGAAGGTTTTTTAGCAAGTGGACTAGAAGGAAAAGGACGCATGTTGGAACCCGAAACGATTGTCACCCACTTAATTGACTTTTTCAACCCTAATTTGCCATTAAAGAATAAAAAAATATTAATCACTGCGGGCCCTACTTATGAGGCAATTGATCCTGTACGTTTTATAGGAAATCATGCTTCTGGAAAAATGGGATTTGCATTGGCTGAAGTTGCAGCCCAATTAGGAGCAGAAGTCACACTAATATCCGGCCCTACCTCAGAAAAAATAGAATATCCAACAATTAAAGTTGAAAAAGTCGTTAGCGCCAAAGCGATGTTTGAAGCAGTAAAAAACAGCTATTCCAAGCAGATATCGCTATAGCTGCAGCAGCTGTAGCCGACTACAAGCCTGAGGTTGAAGCTGAACAAAAGATTAAAAAGAAAACTGATCAAGTCACTCTTAATTTGGTTCCCACCCAAGATATACTTGCGTATATGGGTGCTAACAAGAAAAAACAATATCTACTGGGTTTTGCTCTTGAAACAGAAAATGAATTGGATAACGCCAAAGGGAAACTTGAAAGAAAGAATCTAGATGGTATCGTATTAAATTCTCTCCAAGATTCAGGAGCTGGATTTTCTGTTTCGACCAATAAAATTACTTTTATACACGCAGACAAAAGCATTCAAACTTTTCCACTCCAATCAAAATATGCATGCGCCCAAGCTATTTTCGATCAAATCTTACCTCATGATACGTAACTTATTAATTCTGTCTTTATTTTTTTCCATTGGAACATCCCATGCACAAGAGCTCAATGCTCAGGTTATTGTGAATTCTGATTTGGTTAATCAAACAAATCAACAAGTATTCAAAACTCTTGAACGTTCTATAAACGAGCTTATAAATACTCAGGTTTGGACCGGAGAGTCATACTTGAATCAGGAAAAAATTACTTGTTCATTTGTATTCAACCTAACACGCTACAATAATGGTCAATTTGAAGCAACACTTCAAGTTCAGTCCCAACGCCCTGTTTTTGACACCAATTATGATAGTCCCATTTTAAATTTTTTGGACAAAGACATTGTCTTTTCATATCAAGAATTTGAGCCCCTTTTTTTCAATCAATCTAGTTTTGAGTCCAATTTGATTTCATTGATTAGTTATTACGCATATATAATCATTGGAATGGATGCAGATAGTTTTTCTCAAAAAGGCGGAACACCATTTTACGAAAGTGCTTTGCAAGTTGTTAATTTAGCTCAAACTTCTTCTGGGAAAGGATGGAAACCTTCAGATGGAACTCGAAATCGATTTTGGTTAATTGATGCTTTGCGATCCAATACGTTCCGAGAATTTAGACAAACCTTGTATGATTATCATCGTAAAGGATTGGATACCATGACAGAAAATCCTTTAGAAGGAAAAAAAAGCCTTATGAGTGCACTCAATCAACTGGAACCCTTAAATAAAAGAAGACCCAATAACTTTCTAATTCAAATGTTTTTTGATGCTAAGGTTGAAGAGATTGTTAATCTTTTTCAAGAAGGCCCAAAAGTTGATTTTAAAGAAACAGAAGAAATTTTAAAAAAAATAGCTCCTTTTTTCGGTGCAAGATGGAAACAAATCAAGGCTTAATTTTTTAGAATATCCGTATCTTTCCATCAAATTATTAACCAACAAAATTGCCTTGTTAACGCATCTACAAATACAAAACTTTGCTCTTATTGAACATTTAGAGGTCACTTTTTTAGAGGGAATGACATGTATTACAGGGGAAACAGGGGCAGGAAAATCAATTCTATTGGGTGGACTTTCTCTTGTTTTGGGTAAACGTGCGGAGATGTCCAGTTTATTAGATCCAACTAAAAAATGTATTGTAGAGGCTACCTTTGATTTGAGGACATATGAATTAGAGTCACTGTTCGAATCCCTCGACCTTGATTATGAAGAAGAAACATTTTTACGTCGTGAAATTCTTCCACAGGGAAAGTCTAGAGCATTTATCAACGACAGTCCAGTCTCTCTCACTATTCTTCAGCAAATCGGCAATAGACTTATTGATATCCACTCTCAGAATGATACCCAGTCATTACTTGAAAATGAACGTCAATTTGAGGTTTTAGATGCTTTGGGTAAAAATAATTTGCATTTAGAAAAGTATTCAGAGCTACTAAATTTTTTTAAGGAAACCTCTGAAGAATATAGGTATTGGTTAAATCAAAAAAATCAATCCCAAGACGCACTTGAATTAAAGCAGTTTTTGTTTGATGAATTGGATTCGGTAGTATTAAATCCGAATATTTTTTCGGAAATGGAATCGAAAATCGATTCGCTTTCTCATGTAGAATATTTGCAATCTAATTTGGCAGAATGTATTCAGTTATTTGAAAATGAAACTACAGGGGTATTTGATCAAATATTGCGATTGAATGTGCTTAGTCAAGGGTTGACTCAAAAATCAAGTCAGTTTTCTTCTTTAAGTGAACGCATGAAGGGACTTGCAGTTGAATCAGAAGATTTGTTGGATGAATGCAAACGTCTTCTCGAAACGTTAGAGGTTAATCCAAAAGAGTTGGAGCAATTACAGAGCGAGTTAGATCTTATTAATACCTTATTTCAAAAACATAAAGTAATGACTATAGAGGAGTTAGTAGAAGTAAAAAATACTTTAGAGAAAGAACTTCAGGCTACCATGGATATAGACAGTACCTTAGAGACGCTTTCGAATAAAATAAGTAAGATTGAAGATGAACTAAAAAAAATTGCTCAATTACTCTCTAAAAACAGAAAGCAAGCGGCTACTGTTATTGAAATAGAATTAAAAAGTTTAGTAGGGAAAATGGGGATGCTTGATGCTATTTTTAAAATTGAGTTTCTTTCCTCTGATCGCTTTTTAGCAAATGGAACCGATATAATTTCATTTCAATTTAGTCCAAACAAAGGAAGCCAATTTAATTTATTGAAAAAAGTAGCCTCAGGAGGGGAATTATCTCGGATTATGTTGGGGATCAAATCTATTTTATCACGGTACAAAAAATTGCCTACCCTTATTTTTGATGAGATTGATACGGGAGTATCTGGTAAAATATCAGATAGTGTAGCCGACCTTATGATTGCGCTATCAAACCAGCTTCAGGTACTTACCATAACTCATTTACCACAAGTTGCAGCAAAAGGGAATCATCACTTTAAAGTGCAAAAAGTAAATGAAAACGGACAAACACGTTCTCAACTTATCTCCTTAGGATCAGAAGCGCGCATTGAGGAAATTGCAATGATGTTGTCTGGAAATCAAATAACGCCAACTGCTATTGCACACGCAAAACAATTAATGAATTAAATGTATCTTTGAACACAAAATTTAACAGATGACACACAAAATTTTAGAAGGGAAAAAAGGAATTATTTTTGGTGCTTTAGATGATCAATCTATCGCTTGGAAAACAGCTGAGTCAGTTGCCGATGCTGGAGGTACTTTTGTCCTTACCAACGCTCCCGTTGCACTCCGTATGGGAACAATCAATACATTGGCAGAAAAAACAGGATCTAAGGTAATTGCTGCTGATGCAACAAACATAGAAGATCTAAATGCTTTAATTGATGAGGCACAAGAAACTCTTGGCGGGAAACTCGATTTTGTACTCCACTCAATAGGAATGTCAGTAAATGTTCGAAAAGGGAAACACTATACCGATTTAAACCACGATTGGATGGCAAAGGGATGGGATGTTTCTGCAGTCTCTTTTCACAAATTAATGCAATGTCTTTACAAAAAAGATGCAATGAATCCATGGGGGAGTATCGTGGCTCTTTCATACATCGCGGCACAGCGTACTTTTCCAAATTACAACGATATGGCTGATAACAAAGCGTATTTGGAATCCATAGCACGTAGTTTCGGTTATTTCTTTGGAAAAGATAAGAAAGTTCGTGTGAATACCATTTCTCAGTCTCCTACATTAACAACAGCAGGAAAAGGAGTTGAAGGATTGGACGGTTTTCTTAAGTATGCTGAGAAAATGTCCCCATTAGGTAATGCAACTGCAAAAGAGTGCGCAGATTATACGGTTTCTTTATTCTCAGACTATACACGTAAAATTACTCTACAGAATTTATTTCATGATGGAGGTTTCTCAAATGTTGGGGTAAGTCAAGATATTATTGACGCACTATAACTGTTTGATGCCTTTAGTTTGAATCAAGCATTATGCAATCAAAAACAAAACGTTTTGAAACGATTTTAGAACGATTTCCATCTCAAGGACGTTTTCGTTTTTTTTTGCTGTTTGTTCTTCTTTCTTTAAGTTTCTGGGTGAGTACTAAATTATCTAACACTTACCAGGTTGAGCAAGATTTTTCAGTAGTTTGGAGTACTATCCCAAAGGGTATCATCTTGAATGAAGATAAAGCAAAGATAAATTTGTCCATTACTGCAAGTGGTATTGAAATCTTATGGTATCGTTTGTTTAAAAATGCCCTTCAGTTGGAATTAAGAGAATCAGATTTTACAACAGGAATGGCTTTGATTTCTATTGAAAGACAACGTTTTACTATTCGTCAACATTTATTTGATAATACTCAGTTAAATGTAATCAATACAGAAAAAATACAACTTGAATTTAATAGATTGTCCGCTAGGAAAGTTAAAGTTTTTCCAAGAACATTTATTAAAATGAGACCAGGATATCTTTATGACAACGAGGCTATTAGTATTCCTGACAGTATTTGGGTTAGAGGTTCAAAGGCTGTTTTAGACACCCTTAATCAAATTTTTACTACTTCTTTAGAACTAGTAGATGCTCACCAAGACTTTAGCAAGAAAGTGAAGCTAAAGCCGATTCAATTCCTTGAATTTGATATGGATTCTGTTCAAATTGAACAGAAGATTTCACGGTATTCTGAAAAAGAATTTTCTCTGCCTGTGACACTAATAAACTTACCAAAAGACATAAGAGTAAAGTTATTTCCTCCAAATGTGACCCTCAAAGCCATACTTCCATTAGCTATTTTTAATGGTATTAAGGCTTCCGATTTTAGCTTAGTCGTCGATTATACGAATATTAATAATAATCAAAGTAGGGAACTCCCTTTGCAATTAATCAAGCAACCTAATCAAGTGAAAAATGTAATTTGGGAACCAAAGAGTGTTAACTATTTGATACGAAAATGAAAGTTATAGGTTTAACCGGTGGAATTGGGAGTGGTAAAAGTACTATCAGAGAATGGTTCTCTTCTCAGGGAGTTCCCTGTTTTGACTCAGACACTGTTGGAAAAGAGTTGCTGAATTCATCATTAAAAAAGAAAATTATCCAAGATTTTGGTTCTCATTTTTATTTTAAGGAAGGAAAATTAGATCGAGCTAGACTTGCTGCCCATGTTTTTAGTGATTCAGAAGTATTAAAAAAACTGAATTCTATAGTTCATCCCGCTGTGGCTGAATCTTTTGAGGCCTTTAAAATAAAACATTCAACAGCCCCATTTGTTATAAAAGAAGCTGCTATTTTATTTGAATCGGGAGGCTACAAAGAGTGTGACGAGATAATTTTAGTTTGCGCCCCTTTGGCACTAAGGATACAGCGATTAATTGATCGTGATCAAAGTACTGAATCGCAATTAAGAGCTAGAATGGAACACCAATGGCTAGATGATGAAAAAGAAAAGCTTTCTGACTATGTCATCCAAAATGAATACCTTGATGTAGCAAAAGAAGAAGCAAAGAAAATTTTGAAGCTGCTAAAAAATAAAGGCTAAGGATTAACATACTTTTGGGATTTTTTTTGGCTTAAAAAAATGAAATTTGTATCACAGAAAAAGAACCCTAAGCATGGGTTAGTTTAAAATATGAAGAAAACCTTATTTATTTCTTTAGTTAGCTTTATGATAATTTCTATTTTGGGAATTGTTGTATTGCAAGGGTATTGGATATATTCTGCATGGAATGATAAAGAAAAAGAGTTTTCGCTGGCGGTTCAACAGTCATTACAGATTGTTGCAAAAGAGATTCAAGAACGTGAATTGAAGGATTATATCACCAAGTATGAGAGCTTAATCGATTCTTTAGATACTCCAGATGATGCCAGTTTAGCCAATCTTTTCTTGTTTTTAGACGAGGATAAAACGAATAATTTATTTTCCTATTATGCCTTTGGAATACTTGAAGAAGATTACAATGTTACTCCCTATTTAGATCCAAAACTAGGGGATAGCATTAGTAGATTAACTGATGTTAAACAGCTAAAAAGCACTACGATCATCAATAAAAATGATGTTTTTGATAGAGAAAACAATATTGCAAGTTCTATAGAAAAAATTAAAACCGTGGATCGCATGAATATAGCCAATCAGCGTATACGGTCAGCATTTATGAGCTACACTGCCAACATTCCAATTCATAAGCGTTTAAATGTGGATGAATTGGATTTTGTTTTGAAACGAGAATTTGATGCGAAAAAGATTGTAACCTCATATGAGTTTGGAATTTATAATGATGGTCTGTCAACGAAAATAAAATCTAATAATTATGCTGAAGAGCAGGAAGGATTTCGATACACAACCCCCATATTTATGGATCAAAATGGCTTAGGAAAATATGAATTGGTTATTTCTTTTCCAGAAAAGGACCAATACGTGTTTTCATCAATTTTAGGTGTTGGAGGGTTGACTCTTTTTCTTACCCTTTTTATTGTTTTGGTTTCTAGTAGTGCGTTATATCAAATTATTCATCAAAAGAAAATCTCAGAGATTAAAACAGATTTTATTAATAATATGTCGCATGAGTTTAAAACACCAATAGCAACAATTAATCTTGCTTTGGATGCAATATCTAATCCTAAATCAATTGAAGCACCAGAAAAAGTTGCTCGTTATGTAAAAATGATACGAGAAGAAAACAGCAGAATGTTAACACAAGTAGAAAGTGTTTTGAGGATTTCTCAACTTGAACGAAGTAATGAGCCTATTCAAAAAACATCATTAGATTTACATGATATCATTAATGATTCCATTCATCATATTGATTTGATTTTAAAAAGTAAATCAGGACAGTTGAAAACCCATTTAAAGGCAACTAATAGTGTGGTGTTTGGAAATAAAAGTCATTTGACCAATATTGTGATCAATCTTTTAGATAATGCTTTAAAATATTGTGAAAACACCCCTGAAGTTATCATAGAAACCCTTAATGAAGACTCGTATTTTGTATTGAGGGTAAAAGACAATGGAATTGGAATGAGTCCAAGCATTCAAAAGAAAATTTTCGAAAAATTTTATAGAGCAAGTTCAGGAAATATTCATAATACCAAAGGGCATGGATTGGGATTGGCTTATGTAAAACGTATTGTTGACCTTCATAAGGGGACAATTAACTTGGAAAGTAAAAAAGATGTAGGCACTACATTTAGTATTAGTTTCCCTAATGATAAATTAATTAAAAATGCCTCAACTTAAACTTATGAAAGATTCAAATAAAAAAATATTAATAGTAGAGGATGATCCAAATTTTGGAAGCATCTTAAAAGAATATTTAATCATTAACGATTACGATATTACCCTAGCAAAAAATGGAATTGAAGGTTTTGAAAAATTCAAAAAGGATGATTTTGATTTGTGTATTCTCGATGTGATGATGCCTTACAAGGATGGATTTACTCTAGCAAAAGAAATTAGAGAAAAGAATGATTCAGTCCCCATATTTTTCTTGACCGCCAAGAATCTAAAAGAGGACGTATTAAAAGGATTTAAAATTGGGGCAGATGATTATCTCACCAAACCGTTTGACTCTGACGTTTTATTAGCAAAAATAAAAGCGGTATTGAGTAGACAAAATGCTCCAGCACTCACTAATAGCGATGAGTTTGAGTTTGAGTTTAGTGGATTTAAATTTAATTCTAAACTTCGTCTTTTGTCCTATAAAACAGATAACCCTATCAAACTTTCTCCTAAGGAGAATCAATTATTACGTCTCTTAGTCCTTCATATAAATGACCTATTACCACGTGATATTGCTCTGAATAAAATATGGCGGGATGACAATTATTTTACATCAAGAAGTATGGATGTCTATATCGCTAAACTCAGAAAGTATTTAAGTGCGGATGAGAAAGTTCAGATTTTAAATATCCATGGAGAAGGTTTCCGATTGGTAATTGACTAAAATTTTGCTCTAGGATGAAAACGTTCCACAACAGACCGAAGGTGTTGAGTGTCTAAATGAGTATAAACCTCTGTAGTGGTTATACTTTCGTGTCCCATTAATATTTGTATCGTTCTTAAATCTGCACCATTTTCCAATAAATGAGTGGCAAAAGAATGTCTAAAGGTGTGGGGGCCTACTTTTTTTTGAATGTTAGCTTTTACTGCTAATTGTTTAATGAGGGTGAAAATCATTTGACGTGTTAACCGATTTCCTCTTCGATTCAAAAAAACTACATCTTGATCTTTGGGATTGATTTTGAGGTGAAAACGGGATGCCTTAATGTATATTTCTAAATATTTTTTTGTGATACTCCCCATGGGAACAAGCCTTTGTTTATTTCCTTTTCCACTCACCCGTATCATGTCTTCTTCAAAAAAGAGGTTGGAGAGACTTAAGTTTGTTAATTCTGAAACCCGAATTCCACTTCCGTAGAGTGTTTCTACTATCGCTCGATTTCTGTGCCCCTGTGGATGTCCCAGGTCAATTTGATTAAGCATCAGTTTAATTTCATCTAAACTTAATACATCAGGAAGCTTTCTTCCTAATTTAGGTGTTTCAATGAGATCGGTGGGGTTGTTCGTTCTGTAAGATTCAAAGATTAAATAGTCAAAAAAACTACGCAAACCTGATAGGCGTCTCGCTTGGGTATGCGGGCTCAAAATTTTTGCAGTTTCATAAATGAATTTCTGAACAGTGTCTAAGCTACAGTTTTCAGGAGACTCCTCAATTTTTTCATTTTTTAAAAAATGCTGAAGGGCAAGTACATCTAAGGTGTAATTCTGTATGGAATTTTCTGAAAGCCCTCTTTCAATCTTCAGGTACATTCTATAATCCGCTAGGGCTTGTTTCCAATTCACAGCATTTGTTTTTAGGGAAATAAATCTAATTTCTATACTTTTACTAAAATAATAAAAATGAAGATCAGTATCATCAACGGTCCCAACTTAAATCTTTTAGGTACTCGCGAGCCAACAGTGTATGGATACCAAACCTTTGAGGCCTATCATGAGACCCTTAAAAAACAATTTCCTTCAGTGAGTTTTGATTATTTTCAATCCAATGTAGAGGGAGAGCTGATCAATCGTCTACATGAGGTTGGATTTTCTTCAGACGCTATCTTATTAAATGCAGGGGCATACACGCACACCTCTGTAGCAATAGGGGATGCAATTAAGAGTATTGAAAGTAACGTGATTGAAATTCATATTTCAAACACCTTTGCACGTGAAGATTTTAGACACACTTCTTATATTACTCCTGTAGCTAAAGGCCTAATTATTGGTTTTGGTTTGGATTCCTATCGATTAGGAGTGGAAAGTGCACTTCACAACTAAATTACTTAAGTGGTTGTAATTATTACAATGCTTAATTGCTTATTTTCTGAACCTATGGACATAATCTGAGAAGCAGAAAACAAAAGTGGGACTATAGATTGATTCCTTTCAATCCATTCATTGTGACTACAAGAAATTCAAAGTATCTTTGTTAGATACAGAAATTAAATAGTGCGGTATTTTTTAGAATTTTCTTATGCAGGGACGAACTACCATGGATGGCAACGCCAGCCTAATGCGGTTTCTGTGCAAGAAATATTAGAACATGCACTTGGCACTCTGTTGAAAGTAACGACACCTTTGTTGGCAGCAGGAAGAACTGATTCTGGTGTGCATGCACGTCAAATGTTTGCTCACTTTGACGGAGAACTCAGTCAAGAAACTTTACAGCATTTAGTCTACCAACTCAATCAATTTTTGCCCCAAGACATAGTGATTCATTCCCTTCGTCAAGTTAAGGAAGAGGTTCATGCCCGTTTTGATGCACTTTCACGCTCATATGAATACCATATCGCTTTAGGCAAAACACCTTTTGGAAATAGTATGCATTATCGAATAAATCAACCATTAGACGTGGATCTTATGAATCAAGCGGCTGATATTCTTTTAGCATATGAGGATTTTGAATGTTTTTCTAAATCCAAAACCGATGTTAAAACCTTTCTTTGTGATATCAGTTATGCGCTCTGGAGTAAAACAAAAAAGGGTTATATCTTTACCATTACTGGCAATCGGTTTTTACGTAATATGGTAAGAGCCATTGTAGGAACATTAATAGAAATTGGTTTAAAGAAAAAAGCAATAGAGGACTTGCACGAGATCATAAAAAGTAAGAACCGTTCTAAAGCAGGGTATTCTGTTCCTGCTCAAGGATTGTTTTTGACTCGAATTGAGTATCCAGCTTCAATATTTAAATAAACTATGGCCAAAGTAAGTGGGAAAATTTTTGACGTGCAGCTTTTTGGTAAGCTTTTGATTTTTGTAAAACCCTACAAGACTACCTACTATTTTGTAATGCTTGCAGCTATTTTGTTGTCTTTGTTTTCTACGCTTACGCCCTATCTGTTAAAAGTTACTGTAGATGATTATATCCGTGTTCAGGATTATAATGGTATGGTGTTGATGGTGAGTCTGATGTTGGGTGCCCTAATTATGGAAGTGCTTTTTCAGTTTCTATTTGTCTTTTATGCAAATTGGCTCGGACAAAAAGTGATTAGAGATCTGAGGATTAAACTCTTCAAAAAAATTCTCTTTTTTAAAATGGCTTATTTTGATAAGTCAGCGGTAGGACGTTTAGTCACTAGAGCGGTGAGTGATATTGAAACCATCGCTAGTATATTTTCTCAAGGCCTTTTTATGATCATTGCTGATTTATTAAAAATGTTTTTAGTGATTGGTGTGATGTTATATGTGGATTGGCGTTTATCATTGATTGTTTTTTCGATACTTCCCATTATTATTTATGCGACTCGATTGTTTCAGAAGTCAATGAAGAAAGCCTTTGAGGAAGTACGACTGCAAGTCACTAATTTAAATTCATTTGTACAAGAGCGCATTAGCGGTATGAAGATTGTACAACTTTTCCATCGTGAAAAAATTGAATATGAAAATTTTATTCAGATCAACGAAAAGCATAAGCAAGCTTGGTTAAAAACAGTTTGGTTCAATTCCATTTTCTTTCCTATTGCTGAAATATCTTCTTCAGTTACTATTGGATTATTGGTTTGGTATGGTGGCTTTAATTTGATTTCAGGAGGTGACATTTCCTTGGGAGCGATATTTTTATTCATTCAAATGTCACAAATGTTATTTCGACCATTACGACAGATTGCAGATAAATTCAATACACTGCAAATGGGTATGGTCGCTGCTGACCGAATTTTTCAAATAATCGAAACCGAAAGCAGTATTAAGGATGAGGGAACCTTTTCACCAGAAAAGTTTCACGGTACTATTTTGATTGATCAACTTCGTTTTTCCTATATACCTGGAGAAGAAGTCTTAAAAGGTATTTCTCTGGAAATCAAGTCAGGAGAGACTATTGCTATTGTTGGGGCTACTGGAGCAGGAAAATCTACAATAATTAATTTATTGTCTCGATTCTATGAATTTGATTCAGGAACTATTGCAATAGATGGAACCTCTATTCGGGAGTATTCTCTTCAGGTACTCAGAAAACACGTGGCTGTAGTATTGCAAGATGTTTTTCTGTTTGCTGACAGTTTATACAATAACATTACCTTATTTAATCCTGAAATTAGTATAGAGCAAGTAATACTAGCGGCAAAAAAAATTGGAGTTCATGATTTTATTGAATCCTTGCCAGAGGGTTATGACTACAATGTAAAAGAGCGTGGTGTTATGCTTTCCTCTGGCCAACGACAATTGATTGCATTTTTAAGAGCCTATATTTCAGAGCCTAATATTTTAGTTCTTGATGAGGCTACTTCATCTGTGGATAGTTACTCTGAGGAGATCATTCAAAATGCTATAGATACCTTAACTAAAGGAAAGACATCAATTGTGATAGCACATCGTTTAGCTACAGTTAAAAATGCAGATCGAATTGTGGTAATGGATCATGGAGAAATAGTAGAACAAGGAACGCACAATGAATTGTTGAAATTACCCAACGGATATTATGCAAAGTTATACGACGTTCAGTTTGCAGAAGCGTCAACTGTTTAGATTATTCACTAATGTCTTGAGAGAGCACTTCTTTTAGTGACGTGATGGTTTTGAAAGAGAAAAATTCTCCGTTTTTAACGTACACAATTTTACCCGTTTGTTCAGAAATAACAATGACAAGAGCATCTGTTTTTTCCGTTATTCCCATTGCAGCTCTATGGCGTAAACCGTATTTTGAAGGGATATTCTTTTCGTCAGATACTGGAAGAATAACACGTGTAGCAATAATGGTGTTTTTATCAATTACAATTGCACCGTCGTGGAGAGGATTATTTTTAAAAAAAATTGTTTCTAAAATTTGAGGGACTAATTTAATTTTAGCACCATTAGTCTCACTAATAGTAAAATCCAATGAATTGCTACGTTGCAAAACAATGATAGCACCCGTCTTCGTCTTGGCCATTTCCTCACAGGAATCGAGTAGAATATTTATATTCAAGCTAAACACTTGTTCGTTTTGATTCAAAAAGCGAAAATAACCCACAACATTTCTACGGTTAGTGAAGTTTGTTGATCCAAGGAGGAGTAAGAATTTTCTAATTTCTTGTTGAAAAACAACGATTAATGCAAAAAATCCTACACTAATAAATTTCCCTAACAGAGTACTCAGAACATCCATATTAAGAAGATCGGTGAGCCTCCAGATGAGATAAATAATTACAATTCCAATAAAAATATTGATGGCTACGGTTCCCTTTACAAGTTTGTAGAGGTAAAATAGTAGGAAGGCAACCAATAAAATGTCGATCACATCAATAAAAGAAAAATCGATAAAATCAGTTAAATCCAAGTGTTCCTTTTTTGTAAAATTATAAAAACTATTGGAGAGCCAGCCATAAGTCCACACATTCTTTGGCTTCCTTAATGTCATGAACACGTAGTATTTGAGCTCCCCGGTCTAAAGCGAGTGCATTTAAGGCTGTAGTTCCGTTTAAAGCTTCTTCAGGGCTAGTATTTAAATATTTGTAAATCATTGACTTTCTTGAGATTCCAACAAGTAGGGGACAACCCAAAGTTTTGAATTGATTGAGATGCTTAAAAAGTGTGTAATTATGGTTGGTGTTTTTCCCAAATCCAAAGCCAGGATCAATAATAATATCCTGAATTCCTGCCTTTAGAGCTAATTTAGATTGTTGTACAAAAAAGGTTAAAATTTCAGTAATAATATTGTCGTATTCTGGCTTTTTTTGCATGCTTTTTGGAGTCCCTTGCACATGCATCAATATATAGGGAATGGAATATTGAGCCACTGTTTGATGCATTTTGGGATCAAGAATACCTCCAGAAATATCATTGATTATAGAAGCTCCAGCTTCAATACAGGTTTGAGCAACCTCATGATTGTAAGTGTCAATTGAGAAATGTGTTTCTGGAAACCGAAGTTTTAACGCTTCTAGTATTGGAATAATTTTTTCTTTTTCTGTCTCTTGAGAAATTAGTTCACTCCCAGGTTTACTGCTTGCTACTCCTATATCTATGAAAAAAGCTCCTTCTTTAATCATGGTTTCGGTGCGTTGTAGCGCCTTCTCTACAGAGTTATATTTTCCACCGTCGTAAAATGAATCAGAGGTAACATTTAAGATCCCCATAATCTTGGGTTGACTCAAGTCAATGAATTGACCGTTGCAGTTTAGGGTTTGTGCTGTGATATTCTTTTTGATAACTTTTTGCTTTGTACTGGGTGATCTAACTAAATAAATTCGAAATTTATTGCAAATTTAGAATTAAATGGAGCTTACCCGTAAAGAGTATCAAGCAATTGTAAAAAAATGCAGAGAATTATTTGAAAATAAAATGAAAGATTATGGGGCGGCATGGCGAATTTTAAGGCTTCCCTCACTCACCGATCAGATTTTTATAAAAGCTCAACGCATAAGAAGTTTACAAACTAACGTCATTCAGAAAGTAGATGAGGGACAGGAGTCTGAATTTATAGGAATTGTGAATTACAGTTTGATGGCCTTAATACAAATTGATAAAGGAATTGCAGAGCAACCTGATTTGAATGTGGAAGCTGCATTACAATTATATGACAAACATCAAGAAATCATTTTTGACTTGATGTTGAACAAGAATCATGATTATGGGGAAGCTTGGCGTGAGATGCGTGTCAGCTCTTTGACTGATTTAATATTACAAAAGCTACTTCGTGTAAAGCAAATTGAAGAGAATCAAGGAAAGACTATAGTAAGTGAGGGAATTGATGCCAATTACCATGACATGGTTAATTATGCAGTTTTTGCATTGATTCACTTGAGTTCAGGTAAAAAAAAATGATAGCGTACGTAGCTAATAAGGTAGGATTTGTTTTTTTGACCCTCTTTGGGGTGGCAAGTTTGGTGTTTTTTTTATTTACGGTTTTGCCTGGAGATCCTGCACAAATGATGCTTGATCAAAACGAAGACAGTGCCCAATTGGAGGTGGTTAAGGCAAAATTTGGATTTAATCTTCCTCTTTCACAACAGTATTTTTATTATTTGAATGATTTGTCTCCTCTTTCTGTTCATTCAACACAAACTGAAGATTTTGCACATTATGATGCTTTGGTGTATGGTGGATGGAAAATTCTGAAGACTTCAACTAAAGTTTGGGTTTTTAAAGCGCCTTATTTTCGAACCTCCTATCAAAAAAGGGGAAAGCCAATTTCAGAAATATTAATAGAAACGCTCCCTAACACAGCAATATTGGCTGTTTCATCCATGTGTATTGCTATAGTTTTAGGAATTTTTTTAGGCGTAGTGGCCACGCTTAATAAGGACCGTTGGTTGGATCGTTTTTTACAGTTTTTCAGTACTTTGGGAATGAGTGTTCCCTCTTTTTTTAGTGCAATTTTATTCTCATGGTTTTTTGGATATGTATTGAATCGCTATACCCACCTTAATATGACAGGTAGTTTATACGAATTGGATGATCTGGGTGAATCATACCATATCGTTTGGAAAAACCTTATTCTCCCTTCTTTTGTTTTGGGTATCCGTCCATTGGCAGTAATTATTCAATTGATGAGAAGTAACTTATTGGAGGTACTGTCACAAGATTATATTCGAACGGCTTATTCTAAGGGGCTATCTAAATATCAAGTTATTTTTCATCACGGCTTGAAGAACGCCTTAAATCCAGTGATAACGGCTATATCGGGATGGTTTGCTTCCCTTTTGGCGGGTGCTATTTTTGTTGAATATATTTTTGGATGGAAAGGATTGGGAAAAGAAATTGTAGAAGCGCTCAATCAATTAGATATTCCTGTGGTAATGGGAGCTGTTTTAGTCATTGCCTTTCTTTTTATTATCATTAATTTTGTAGTCGATTTTATATACGCTTATTTAGACCCACGCATAAAAACAATATAAACATGAGAGACCAAATAGTTGCTGGTAATTGGAAAATGAACAACGACCAGAATCAAACACAAACCTTATTAAACGTTTTAAAGAATCATAAGAAACCTGAAAACGTTCGTGTCATGGTTGCTCCAGCCTTCACTCAGCTTTCGCAAAGTGTAACTCTTTTAGAAGAGGATATGATTTCTGTAGCTTCACAAAACGTAAATGCCGAAGCTTCTGGCGCCTATACAGGTGAAGTTTCGGTTGACATGTTAAAAGGAGTAGGGGTGAGTACCGTGATTTTAGGACATTCAGAACGACGATCTCTTTATCACGAAAACAATACCTCTTTGGCAGATAAGGTAAATACTACTATTGAAGCTGGAATGGAAATTATTTTCTGTTTTGGAGAGCAATTAGAAGAGCGTAAATCCAACCGTCATTTTGAGGTGGTAAAAGAGCAATTATCAGAAGCTTTATTTCATCTTTCTGCTGAGGTTTGGTCACAGATTGTTTTGGCTTATGAGCCCGTTTGGGCTATTGGAACTGGGGAGACTGCTAGTCCTGCTCAAGCTCAAGAAATGCATGCTTTTATTAGAAATTTAATTCAAGATCACTATACTGCAGATTTAGCTCAAAAAGTTGCAATCCTATATGGAGGGAGTGTAAAACCAGGAAATGCACAAGAAATATTTTCAATGGAAGATGTTGATGGCGGATTGATAGGGGGAGCTTCACTAAACGCAGAGGACTTTATGTCAATTGTCAATGCCTTTTAAATGGCTCAAAATTATATAGAATATCAATTCACGGTTGTTCCCAAAAAACCTTGGGAAGAAATTCTTTTGGCGGCTTTACAGGAGCTTCCTTTTGAAAGTTTTGATTATTCGGAGACTTCTCTTTTGGCTTATGTCCCAGAAATGCTTCATTTTGAGGGTTTTTTGAGTTCTATTTCACTTTTTGAAGACCCATCAATTTCCATAAGTGTTGAGAAGAAAACTATAAAGCCAGTAAATTGGAATGCTAAATGGGAATCAGAATTTCAACCTATTCAAATAGGCGATAATTGTGTGGTAAGAGCCGATTTTCATCCAGATCAAGGAAAAAAATTTGAATTGATCATCAATCCCAAAATGAGTTTTGGAACCGGTCATCATCAAACTACTCATATGATGTTGGACTTTGCATTGAGTGAAAGTTTTGAAGGGAAAAGTATTTTGGATATTGGCTGCGGTACAGGAGTGCTAGCTATTCTTGCCTCCATGAAAGGTGCAGTTTCTGTTGATGCTATTGATTTAGATCCATGGTGCATTGAAAACGCAACTGAGAATGCTAAAAAAAATAATTGTTTAAATGTGAACTGTATATTAGGCTCTTCTTTAACCATAGATATACCAACTTATGGATTGATTTTTGCTAATATCAATCGAAATATTCTACTTGAACAAATTTCGTCTTACAGCCTCGCTTTAATTGAGGGGGGAGTATTACTCTTATCTGGTTTCTATCAATCAGATATTGAAAGTTTAAGACAATGTTGTGAGGCCAAAGGTTTATCCTATGTAGAAGAGAAACAAAAAGGAGACTGGTGTGCTTTAAAGTTTGTCAAATGAGTGAAAAAAGTCCTTTACATAAGCCCGAAGAAGTAGTTGAAGTCAGTACTTTGGAAGACTGCGAACATGAAATCATTTTATATAATGATGATGTAAACACTTTTGAACATGTAATTGAATGTTTGATGGCAATTTGTGATCATACGGCTTTGCAAGCAGAGCAAAGTGCCTACTTGGTGCATTATTCTGGTAAATGTGGTGTAAAAACAGGCTCATTAGATGAGCTAGTTCCCAAATGTTCCGCCCTTTTGGAAGAGGGTCTATCCGCAGAAGTGGTTTAAAGCATTAAGTTGATTTTTTTCTTAACAATAAATCATCGACATTTGAATAAAATTGCTAAAATGAAATTAAGAATTTTAACCCTATTATTTATTATGATAGCAACCCTCTCGGCTAGGAGCCAAAAAGAAAAAGGTGACACTACAATTTATCAATTCATAGTTCAAAATCTTGAAGGAGATGAATTTGATTTTAGTTCACTAAAAGGAAAAAAAATAATGATTGTGAATACGGCTTCTAAATGTGGTTTAACCCCACAATATAAAAAACTACAGGCTATTTATGAAAAATACGCTGATAAGGATTTTGTCATCATTGGTTTTCCAGCAAATAACTTTTTATTTCAAGAACCTGGATCCGACGAAGAAATTGCAGTTTTCTGTGAGCGTAATTACGGAGTGACATTCCCGATGATGAGTAAAATCTCAGTGAAAGGAAAGAATATGCACCCCGTTTATAAGTTTTTAACCTCTAAGACTAAGAATGGAGTTATTGATTCAAGCGTATCCTGGAATTTTCAAAAATATCTAATTAGCCCTGATGGTCGTTTGGCAAAGGTGATCTCTCCAAGAACACTTCCCGATGATCCTAGTGTAATCTCATGGATTGAAGAATAAATGAAAACAAAAGCTGATTTCAGAACTTTATGTGTTCATGCTGGAGAATTGAAAGACATCCAGCATGGGGGAGCAATTTCTCCCTTGTATCCTTCTACTTCATATTCTTTTACTGATGTGAAAGTAGGACAATATCCTAGGTATTTTAATACCCCAAACCAACGTGGACTATCAGAAAAGATTGCTGCATTGGAAGGAGCTGAAGCAGGAATGATTTTTGGTTCTGGAATGGCAGCAATCAGCACAGCGCTTTTATCGCATTTAAAGGTTGGAGACCATGTAGTTTTTCAAGACGATTTGTACGGTGGAACTCGAAATTTTGTAAAACATGAATTTCCTAAATACGGTATCGAATTTAGTTTTACAAAAGGATTACTTGCTGAAGATTTTAAGAAAGAAATAAAAGAAAACACCCAAGTGATTTACATTGAAACACCAAGCAATCCTACCTTAAAGATAGTGGACTTAAAAGCGGTTTCAGCAGTTGCAAAACAGCAAGGGATATGGACCATGATAGACAATACTTTTGCGAGTCCTGTCAATCAAAACCCAATTTCCCTAGGGATTGATATCGTCATACACAGTGCAACTAAATACCTAGGTGGACATAGTGATATTTGTGCTGGAGCGGTTTTAGGAACAAAAGAATGTATTGAACGTGTGTTTAGTTCAGCAAAGAATTTTGGAGGAAGTTTAAGTGATTATACCGTTTGGCTTCTTGAACGAAGCGTTAAAACACTCTTCATTCGTGTACAAGCACAAAATAAAAATGCACAATTGATTGCTGAATTTTTAGATCAAGCCGATTGGGTTGATCATGTTTTTTATCCTGGGCTAGCTTCTCATCCCGATCATGCTTTAGCAAAAGAACAAATGCATGGTTTTGGCGGAATGCTCTCTTTTAATTTGGCAGGTGCAATCGACAGCAAAAAGTTTCTATTGAGTTTGGAGCTCATTAAAGCTTCGATGAGTTTGGCTGGAATCGAAACCACAGCATTAAGCCCGCATTTAACCTCTCATGCATTGTTGACAGAAGAGGAGCGTTTGGCACAAGGAATAACTCCTCAAATGATTCGTTTTTCGACGGGAATTGAAGCTATAGAAGATTTAAAAGCTGATTTGAATCAAGCCTATAAAAAAGCTATAAAATGAAATTAGATATACTCGCTTTTGGGGCACATCCTGACGATGTAGAATTGGGATGTGGTGGAACTATTGCCCTTTCCGTGTCTCAAGGTAAAAGTGTTGGGATTATAGACCTTACGCAAGGCGAATTAGGCACTCGGGGTTCCGCAGCTTTAAGGAAAGAAGAAGCCGAGACAGCAAAAGCTATTTTAAAGGTTAGTGTTAGAGAGAATCTTTTTTTTCGCGATGGTTTTTTTATTAACGATGAAGTACATCAGCGTAAGGTAATTCAAAAAATACGTGCCTTTCAACCCGATATTGTAATTTGTAATGCTGTACATGACCGGCATATAGATCATGCAAAAGGAAATAAATTGGTTAATGACACTTGTTTTTTAAGTGGACTTACTAAGATAAAAACTCAAAGTGAGTCAGGAGAGAATCAAGAGGCGTGGAGGCCTAAATTGGTTTTAGAATACATTCAATGGAATGAAATTACTCCTGATATAGTATTGGATATTTCAGGTTTTTTGAAAACAAAACTCAATGCAGTCAAAGCCTATTCAAGTCAATTTCACAGCCCAAATACCAAGGAGAAAAATACCCCAATAAGTAGCCTTAACTTTTTGGAAAGTGTATCCTACAGAGCAAAAAACTTGGGTCGCCTTATTGGAACAGAAGCAGGAGAAGGTTTTACTTCAAGACAGCCCCTTTCCATAAATAATTTGAATAGCCTAATACTATAATATGCGAACTGTAGGTTGGGGAATATTGGGTTTGGGAAATATAGCGCATAAATTTGCTACTGACTTACTTCTCGTTAAAAATACTGAATTGATAGCCGTAGCCTCTTCCGATCTTGAAAGAGCAAAGGCTTTTTCAAAAAAATTTCAAGCACAGAACTACTATGACACCTATGAATCTCTTTTCGATGATCCTCAAGTTGAGATTATTTACATAGCTTCTCTGCACCCCAGACATGCTGAATTATCCATTGCAGCAATGGAAAAGGGTAAAGCAGTGTTGTGTGAAAAACCTCTTGCAATGAATCAACGTCAAGTTGAAAAGATGATTGCAATGGCAAAGTCCAATGAAGTCTTCTTAATGGAAGGATTATGGACTCGATTTAATCCCTCTTTTTCACAAGCTCAAGAATGGATTACTCAAGGAGAATTGGGAAAGATTAAATACATCAATGCTACCTTTAGTTTTAATGGAATGAATATAGGAGATGATTCTCGCTTATTTAATCCTGAAAAAGGCGGAGGAACTTTATTGGATATTGGGATCTATCCTCTTTTTTTAGCATATCAACTTTTAGGAATGCCGAAGGATATAAAGGCATCAGCACATTTGACCAAAGGGGGAGTAGATCAACAACTTGCCATACTCTTGACATATGAAACTTCTCATGCGATCTTATATTCTAGTTTTGCCCATGATGAAGATATGCGTGCAACCATAGCGGGTGATGCTGGTGAAATATATATAGACAATCGTTGGCATGAATCTCCAAAGTTAACCTTAGTAAAATCAGAACACAGAAAATCAAAAGTATTTGATTTTCTTGGAAAAGGATATTCGTATGAGATAGAAGAAGCGAGTCAGTGTATTCGTGAGGGCAAGAAACAATCTGCCAAATGGTCTTTGAAAAATAGTCTGGAGCTGACTCAGTTAATGGATACGATTCGGCAATTTTGTGGAATTCACTACCCAAGTGATTTAGACTAAAAAAAAACAAAATTTCTTGGTTTGCTATTGTTGTTGCTATCTAAAAAAAATTAAATTTGCAATTCAAAATGGTGGTTGTAGCTCAGTTGGTTAGAGCGCCTGATTGTGGTTCAGGAGGTCGGCGGTTCGAGACCGCTCTTCCACCCTTTTAAAACAAAAGGATTGCAGAGATGTAGTCCTTTTTTTATTGCCAGTGATTAGACAGTTAAAGATAACAAAAAGAGTGTAAATAGATGTTTTCTGCCAGTAAATAGACAGTTAAATCCCAAAAAAATCCAGAATAAAAATTCTAAAATCACACCCCCGCTCCTGTAAATAAAAATGATTTTCTATACAGGGAAGTTGGTGTGATATGATAGTGTAATCTAAAGATTCTTTATATTTAGAATATGAAAAAGCTATTCTCACTATCAACAATAATTCTAATAGCATTTGTATTCATCTACAGCTGTTCCCCAGAAGAAGAAACACAAGCACCAACTAGTACTGTTCAAAGTACAACTCCAGAGCCTGAACCGCAAGCTCCATCACAATACAACCTTACGGTTACAGCAGGAGAAGGAGGAGCCGTTTCTACAGAGGGAGGGACATATGATGAAGGAACTGAAGTTACCATTATAGCAACGCCCAATGAAGGATATATATTCATTGGCTGGGATGGATTGGACAATGAAGAATCAGAATTAACAATTAATTTAAATTCAAACCAATCTTTAGTGGCAAGTTTTGAGAAATTGAATTATACCATTCAAGAATATCAATTTTTATTGAATACGGAAATCTCAGAAGGTTCTTATATTGAAAACATTGCACGAATGTTTAGCTTTAATAATATTCCTTCAACTTTCACTTATGAATTCAATGGCAAACATTATCTATTAATTGCTGGTGATGTATGTGGGGCAGGGGAATGTCAAGATGCAGAGACAGCATTTGAAAATGTACCACCAATGTCATCTATATTATTTGGGTATGAACCTTCTACAGGATGGAAATTTATTAAGCATTTTCCCGAAGCTAAAACTTGGAATATTAGAAATTTTGACAAGAAAGGTAATTTTATAGTAATGGGAGATGGTAACGAAATAGGTCCACACCCAGATAATTGGTATGGTAATGCTTTTATTGGTGAAATTATTGATGATGACATTTTATGGAGCAAAATAAATAATGATGGAACAATGAGTTATCAGCATGATATTTCAATAGGAGATGTTGATGGAGATAATGATTTGGATGTTATTGTTGCACCCTTAAATGGTGTTTTTGTTAATAATTCAGGCTCCTTCTCACTAGAGGATAAATTAAATTATTTTGATGCAGAAGGATTAGACATAGGAATAGATTATGGGGTAGATTTGAATGAAGAAGAGTTACTTTCTAGTTTAGGTTTGTCAGTTCAAATAGATGATTTGGACAATGATGGTGTTAATGAAATCATTTTTAGTGAATTTTATACTTATGTATTTAAAAAAATAAATAGTAAGTATGAAGTGTTTTGGAAGGGAGACTCTAAGCTTTTATATCCAGAATGGGAGGTTAGCAACCTTGGGGTTCCAATTCCTATAGCATCAACTATGATAGAAATAGATGACTTTAATAATGACGGAATAAAGGATATGATAATTTCCAGAGAGTATGTCCCACAGGAAACATTTGCTGACAATAGTGATGATTGGCATAGTTTTGATGTTTGGATTGGGAATGGAGATTCAACATTTAATCCACAATCTGTTACCAAATTATCATTTGACATTATAGTAAGAGAATTCAGATTAATGGATGTAAATAATGATGGATATAAAGATGTAATTCTAAAATCTAATTTTGGTTATTTCACATACGATAGAGAAACCACAGATTCTGGTTATAATTTTGATATTTTCATCGAAAATCCAAAAGGGGTTATATTGAACGAATTGGTTTATCTAAATCAAGGAGATGGAAACTTTGTGCAATACAATGAAAAAAAATTATATGTCGAGGGAATAAAACCTTATCAAATGATACCATATTTCAGAAATAACAAGTTACACTTTATTGGATTTAGTTATGACAAGATACCTACTGGATTTGACACTTCTATAGAGCTTATAGATGGTAAGGTTCCTATCTATTTTTATGATATTGAGATGGACCTTTAAGTTTGATTAAAAAGTATGCTTCAACTTTACTTCATGGGAGTTCTTTACTCAGTCCTTGGAATCCTCCATTTTACTAATACAGGCTTTTACAGACCCTTTATGCCGAAGTTCCTACCAGCACATGATTTACTCATTTACCTCAGCGGTGTAGCTGAAATTCTATTAGGTATTGGGGTTCTATTTCCTCAAACCAGAAGTCTTGCTCTCTGGGGAATAATTGCGATGCTATTAGTCTTTTTGATTGTACATGTTAATATGCTTTTCCCTTCCAATAGTCTTGGAATATCTGCTTGGGTTCTTTGGCTAAGGTTGCCCATTCAATTTTTATTAATCTATTGGGCATATATAAATATCCTCAAGCCAGTTTTATAGATAAAGCCAGTTCATAAGGTATTACATGCCTGTAAAAAATACAGTTCATTTTCATTTTTATTGCTTCATAGTTTTTAAATGATTGAAGTAAAAAAAAACGCCCCTAAAATTAATTAGTGAAGGTAATCACACAAACAAACGCAAGTCTCCACTTACTTCATTAGTAGCTTGTTTTATTCTTGGTAAAGTGTATTGTAGAACTTACTGAAGAGGATATGCCTATGGTTTAAGGACAAGTCCCCCAGACAGGTTTGATAAAGTTTGTTAGGGAAGAAGTTGCAAACCCAGTA
>Ga0206130_10000189_pt1 | contig 106387 bp, 106 predicted proteins | sample Helgoland_Spring_9_FD_148637 | JGI IMG/M metagenome (GOLD analysis project Ga0206130, IMG submission 148637) | Pelagic subsurface seawater microbial communities from Kabeltonne, Helgoland, North Sea - Helgoland_Spring_Bloom_20160512_1 | ecosystem: Environmental > Aquatic > Marine > Epipelagic...
GCTCGGGAAGAAGTTCGATGCCTACCCACAGCGCCAATTCGTAACTGAATCTAGCTATAACAATAGCTTAGCATATCATCACATATGGTCAACTATCAAAACCTTACCTGCAACCTTGCCTGAACCCTGTTCCATGGACCGTGGACCACGGACCGGGGTTACTGAGGGCGTTTCTCTGTCAGATTTGGAGTTTGTTGGAGGGGGTGGGGCTTAGAATGGCCGGGCTTGCGTCTCTGATCGACGGTTTACTTGATTGGTTGGCGGCGGCGGCGGCGGGTGATAACGTTTCAACTGAAGTGAAAATCATTCTCGGGGAGCTGTGGTTGTGTTTATCATAAAATACATGTTTCCGGTTTTGCTATTATTAAGTGCCGGCAATTCATATGCAGACTTTAAAAAAGAAAACATTGAACGCTTTTACAAATCAATTGTGAGTGTTCGCTCAACCGTCCCCGCTGAAGCAAGGACCGCTTCTAGCCTTGGTGTCAGGCGCGAGGGTAATGGTGTAGCAATAAATGAAAACCATATTCTAACTATTGGCTACATAGTAATCGAATCAGAGAGCATAGAAATAGGTTTGTCTGATGGACGATGGCTGCCTGCTAAACTGATTGGCTATGACCACACTAGTGGCTTTGGAATCATCAAGTCTGTTGTTCCCCTTAAAATGCCTCATCTTCAACTTGGCAACTCTGATAACATTAACTCCGAACAAGATTTATTGATATTGCCCTCACCAAACCGCGGCGCAGGTTCAATTGTGAGGTCTGTTTCACGAAGACCGTTCACTGGCTGGTGGGAATATTTTGTTGAAAACCCAATTTATACAACACCAGCAAATGGGTTATGGGCCGGTGCGCCAATACTAACCGAGAACGGTGAAATTGTTGGTATCGGCTCATTGTTTGTATCCGAGTCAGTGCCGGGTGTTTCCTCTCCCGGTAATATGTCTGTGCCTATAAATATACTTAAACCAATTCTTGAAGACCTTATTTCCAGCGGCAGAAGAAAAAGTAAAATCCAACCTTACCTTGGCATTTCATCGGACGACAGCAACGATCGAATTATCGTAACTCGGGTAAGCGGCGGGGGTCCAGCTTTTGAAGCGGGTATCAGACCTAAGGACGTAATCATGACAATCAATGGCTCACAAGTTTCCAATTTGAAATCATTCTATGAGAAGATCTGGAAATCTGGTGAGGCTGGAGTGACCATTAAATTAAGCGTTCTCCGAAAAGGAAAAATCATGAATTTTAACGTAAAAACGGTTGATCGAATGGATTATTTCGTCAAGCCCCAGTCTTTTTAGGGGTCTACAGAAACGTGTTGGATTGAGCCCAACTTCTTTACTTGTCCAATGCAAATTTTGATTAAGGAGATTTGGAACCCCGCAGCTTGGAGCGCTGACCGGAGTTACTGGGGGGCGCTTCTATGTCAGCTTTGGACTTTATTGAAGGGTGGGGCAAAATATTTGATAAAAATATGTTTCTTCTTGACCGCCCCTTTCCCGCAACCCCAGACTTTAGGGTGTTTGGTGAGAATGTGGCACTGGGACGAGGGCACGTGTAATGATTATTGAACAAATTGACCTTTATCATGTGAGGATGCCGCTTCTTGAGCCTTGGGTTACCGCTTATGGTTCACAGAACGACATTGAAAGTCTTTTTGTAAAAATAATATCTGATGGCATTAGCGGCTGGGGTGAGTGTGCACCATCACCTTTACCCCTTTACAATTCAGAGTTCTCAGCAGGCGCCTTTGTTGTTGCAAGGGATATTATTGCACCGCGCCTTATTGGAAGAAGGGTCATCAGCGGAGAATTTTTGCATGAAATACTTTCTGATTTAAAGGGTCATCAATTTGCTAAATCAGCATTTGATGGGGCTTGGTGGGATGCCCACTCTCAGCATCACAAAACGCCATTATGGTCTTTGATTGGCGGCACCAAGGAACGCGTACAGGTTGGGGCAGACATACCTGTTTTACCCAGCACTGATGAGTTGCTTAACCGTGTCGAGATATCTATGAAAGGGGGATTTCCACGGATAAAATTAAAGTTCAACCGGCAATGCACCGTTGATATGATAAAACAAGTACGAGACGCATTCCCTCAATTAATAATGCACATTGATTGCAACAGTGGTTTCACGCTGGACGATATAGCAATGTTTCAAGAACTTGATAAATTAGATCTCAAGATGATTGAGCAGCCACTAAGTTACGATGATTTAGTAGATCATGCTGAACTGCGCAGAACAATCAAAACCCCAATTTGTCTTGATGAAAGCATCACGTCGCTGCACCGAGCACAGAAAGCCATAAAGATAGGTGCTTGCGATTGGATAAACATCAAAACCAGCAGGGTTGGCGGCCTTACAAATGGCATTGCAATACATGATTTTTGTGAAGCTAGTAGCGTACCTGTTTGGATAGGTGGTATGCTGGAGTCAGCTGTTGGTCAGGGGGCCTCTCTGGCGCTGACGACTAAAAGTAACGTAAATTACCCATCTGATATATTTCCAAGTGACCGTTTCTTTGCCGAAGACTTTTCTTACCCAGACATATGTATTTCCACCCCTGGCGAAATCGCTGTGCCTTCAAGAAACGGAATAGGTTTTGCGCCCAAAATGAACTTCTTGAACAAGCACAGCATAGCCAAGGCCTCAATTGCGCTTCAATGACGTGAGCAGCCCCGCCCCAGGCCTTAAAACCATGCCGTTATTAAAGAGATAAAATGCTTTGGACAGAAAAAATATGTGAGCCGACGGTTAAACCACACAAGGTCATTGCACATAGGGGGATGTCAGGAAAATTTCCTGAAAATACCCTTCTTGCATTTGATGCTGCAAGGCATGCAGGATTACGGTGGCTCGAAACTGACATTAGTTTGCTCGCAGACGAAACCTTAATCGTTTTCCATGACGAAGCCCAAGGTCGGACCGTTGCCGGCGACAAACTAGTCGCAGATGCAAATTGGGAAGATTTTCAAGATGCTGATGCTGGAGTTTGGAAGGGTGAACAGTTTTTGGGCCAGAAAGTGCTGCGTTTGGCAACATTGATCTCTTGGGCAGAGGTGCATGATATGACCCTGATCCTTGAAATGAAATGCCATGGTAATCGTGAATATCGTTCGGCTGAGTTGCTCGCATCTTCACTAAGGAAAACACCAAAAGCAAATATAATCGTTTCAAGTTTTGACATAGATTTTTTGCGCTATTTTCGAACGTTTGCCCCGCACATCCCCCTTGCCAGTGTTCATAATTTTTTCCCAGAAGACATATATTTTCTAAAAACTGAGTTAGCGATAGAGGCGGTTCACCTCGATAGCGACTTGATTTCAACGTCAACGAACGTAACAGTTTTTCACCAACAAGGCATCAAAATACGGGCTTGGACTGTCAATGATCCAAGCCGTGCTTACGATCTTTTTGATTTGGGCGTTGATATGGTAATGAGTGACTATCCGGAACAGATTTAGAATTTGCCGAATATAGAATCAGTGCCTTGAAACTGCGCTCAAAAATTGTGGTTAGGGCAATCATGCTAAAAAGTTAATAAACGACCTATCACTACTTCTTCTGACTAAAATTCAAAATTCTGCTCCGGTCAGAAATTCCATAACTGCGGTATCAGTGATTTTAAAATCTAATACATCTTATATCTAAACCTAACGCTGCGGTGATCAAAGTTATCCGCTAATATTTTCTTTGGGTTTTTGAGAGGGAAAAGGCTAGATTACATGTGACGATTAGCGCTCAAATAAATGGATCATTAATGACCTCTGCAGCGACGCCATATCAATTTGACTATGTAATCATTGGGTCTGGATCTGCCGGTTCGGCAATCGCCTATCGGTTGGCAACTGCAGGACAAGGCTCAATTGCGGTTGTTGAGTTTGGTGGCAGTGATGCTGGTCCCTTTATTCAAATGCCAGCTGCATTGTCATATCCAATGAACATGCCCAATTATGATTGGGGCTATAAATCAGAACCAGAAGTGGGCCTTGCCGGCCGCTCACTTGTTTGCCCTAGAGGTAAAGTGATCGGAGGATCATCTTCCATCAACGGTATGATATATGTCCGCGGCAACCCTCTAGATTATGATCACTGGCGTGACGCGGGGGCAGACGGCTGGGGTTATGCTGACGTCCTACCATATTTTCGACGCATGGAAACATCACATGGTGGTGAGCTTCCTTGGCGGGGCAATGATGGGCCGCTGCATATTACTCGTGGGCCCCGTGATAATCCGCTCCATCATGCCTTTGTTGAGGCCAGCCTGCAGGCGGGTTACACAATGACCTCTGATTATAATGGGTATCGTCAGGAAGGATTTGGACCAGCTGATATGACGGTTTGGAAGGGTCGCCGATGGTCAACGGCCAATGCTTATCTAAAGCCCGCGATTAAAACGGGGAAGGTAAGGCTTTTTACCCGCACTTTGGCAGACCGAATTCTTTTTGAAGGGCGGCGTGCCGTTGGTGTTCGCGTTTGGCGCAAGGGTAAATACCACGATATTATTGCGCAAAATGCGGTAATTCTCTGCGCAGGTGCGATTGCAAGCCCGGCAATTTTGCAGCGGTCAGGTATTGGCTGTTGCGACACTCTTCAAGATTTTGGCATTGAGGCCATCGCTAATAGAAAAGGTGTTGGAAAAAATCTACAGGATCATCTAGAGATCTATTTTCAGGTTGCCTGCCGCAAACCTATAACGCTCTACAAACACCTCAATCCTGTCTCAAAAGCCTTAATCGCTGCTCAATGGCTATTCTTTAAATCTGGCCTGGGCGCTTCCAATCATTTTGAAACACTCGGTTTTATACGATCCAATAAAAATATTCTCTATCCTGATATCCAGTTTCATTTTCTTCCTGTAGCCATTCGTTATGATGGCAAGGCACCGGCAGCTGGCCATGGCTTCCAGCTTCACGTTGGGCCAATGAGATCTAAATCACGGGGCCATGTAAAGATTAAATCGTCAGACCCAAACGCAGCTCCCGAAATAAAATTTAACTATCTTTCCCATCCGGATGATCTCCCAGAATTTCGCAAGGCATTGCAACTTAGCCGCGAAATTTTGGCTCAAAAGGCGATGCGTCCATTTTATGGTCACGAAATTCAACCAGGTGTGAACACTGTAATGGATAAAGATCTGGACGCATTTATCCAGACCCAAGCTGAGTCAGCATATCATCCGTGTGGAACATGTAGAATGGGGGCTGAAAATGATCCCTTTGCTGTGGTCAGCTCAGATTGCCGTGTCATCGGCACAACAAATCTATTTTGTGCTGACTCATCAATATTTCCGCGTATTACCAACGGTAATCTGAACGCACCTTCAATCATGGTTGGTGAAAAAGCGGCTGATCACATTTTGGGAAATCCGCCGCTGGCCCCAACAAATGATAGGCCTTTTAAGTTTCCAAACTGGCAATCGAAGCAACGATAGGCGGGTAATCGAACTAGAGTAATTATCAATTTGCCCTGTATTGTTTAAGCCTATCGGATAATGTTGCGGCAAACTTGGCTGCCTTTGATTCCGATTTTGTTCGGAGGGATACTTCAATCTTCTGCTTTTTGAAGCGATGCTGAAGGTCAGATGGAATTGACCGCGAGAAATAAAAAGTATCGTTTCTCTTGTAAAAGTATACCGGCAACCTTACCCACACCATCGGACAACAAACTCCTGTTCTAGAACGTTAATCGTTTAGACACAGTCACTTGTATCGCGGCCCTAGGACCTTTGATGTTGAGAATTGGAGCGGGTGAAGGGATTCGAACCCTCGACCCCAACCTTGGCAAGGTTGTGCTCTACCACTGAGCTACACCCGCGTCGCATCCACCAAATCAGGTGGGATGCGGTTATCGCGAACCGCTGAAAATTGGTATAATCCAAGCCTTGCGCCCTTGCAAGAGGCAAATTACCCAATCGAGTGGTGATGGCAGCGGTTTTTTCATATGTTTGCCGCGAAGCAGATTATTTTGGCAAGCAGATTAATTGCGGGATAGGCCCTTAGGCTTTGGCCAGCGCGTCTTTCAGGCTGGCGGCAATATGCGCTTGCTGGGCTGTTTCAAGATAGGGATGCATTGGCAAGGCCAACACATGATCGCATAAATCCATTGTCACCGGCAGATCGCAATAACTGACAGGATAATGCGCATAAGGCGGCTGGCGATGCATTGGCACAGGATAATAAATCGCCGTTGGGACGCCAGCAGTGCCAAGCGCTTTGCAGATTGCGTCGCGGTTGCTGCCTTGTGGCAATTGAATGACATATTGCGCCCAGCTTGATGTGACGCCTGCCTCAAGCGATGGCGTGCCAACCACGCCCTCAAGCAAAGCGGCATAGCGGTCAGCAGCATTTTGACGATGCACGAGTTCATCGGCGAAAATATCAAGCTTGGCGTCAAGCACCACCGCCTGCATGGTATCAAGACGACCCGTCATGCCAATGCGGATATTTTCATATTTATCGCGACCCATACCATGAACACGGCATGAGCGGATGATGTTGGCAATTTTATCATCATTGGTAAAGATTGCGCCGCCATCGCCATAGGCGCCAAGCGGTTTGGCCGGAAAAAAGCTTGTGCAGGTGATATCGGCAAGCTGACCAACTGGTTTGCCATGCCATGTCGCGCCAAAGCTTTGCGCGGCGTCATCAATAAGCCAAAGACCATTTTCACGGGCAAAATTGCCAATCGCGGCATAATTGGCGGGCTGGCCAAACAGCCCGACTCCGATAATGCCAACAATATCGATACCAGCGGCCTTGCCAGCGGCAAGCGCTTGCGGCAATTTTTCGGGATCAAGGTTAAAGCTGGTTTTTTCCACTTCGGCAAAAATCGGTATTGCGCCCATAACTGGCATCACTTCGGCGCTTGCGGCAAAGGTAAAAGATGGCACGATTACGCCCTGTCCGGGTTGCAGCTCTAACCCCATAAGCGCCAGCAACAATGCATCGGTTCCTGACGAACAGGAAATATTATGCACAACGCCTGTCCATTCACCAAGCCGCGTTTCCAATGCAGAAATTTCTGGCCCCATGATATAGGCGCCGTGATCAAGTACCATTTGGAATCCGGCCTCGACCTTGTCACGAATACGGGCTTGTTGGGCTTTTAAATCAATAAAGGCGATGCTCATTTGGGCCTCACTGGCTGATGACTCTAGGATGCGGCGGATGTGTCGATTAACTGGGTTTGCATGGTTTCAAGAACCTGTTGAACCATGATCGCTTCGGCAATATCAGTTGGTGCTGGCTTGCCCGTTTCACAAGATTGGATAAAGGCGCGCATTTCATCTTTTAATGGTTCGGCTTCGGGTACTGGAAGCGCAATTGGGCTTGCCCGATCAATGATGAAATGTTCGCCATTCAGCCGCATTTGATCCTGAAAGAGGGTCAATTTTTCCGGCCAAGGTTTGGTATCATCAAAAACCAGCGATCCGGCACTTCCCGTGACCGTAAGGCGATGTTCTTTGAATGGGCTTAGCCAGCTTGTTTGCATGCCAGCCGAGACGCCATTTTCAAAGCCCATAAAGCTGGTCAGAAAATCAACAATATCAGGAGTCATATGGCTTGCACCGGCACAGTGAATTTTTGTCGGAAGGTTGCCAATAAGCGCAAGGATAAGCGACAGATCATGCGGACATAAATCAAATAGCACTGATTCGGTATTGCGGATACGCCCCATTGCCAACCGATTTGCCTGAACATGGCGAAGGCTGCCAATGGCGCCGGCGGCAAGTTGTTTTCGCAATTCTATAAAGGCTGCATGATAGCGGATCAGATGCCCGACCATCACTTGTTTTTTTGCAGCATGCGCTGCTGCTTGAATGGCTTTTGCGCCAGCCAATGTCAGTGATAATGGCTTTTCCACATAAACATGTTTGCCAGCGGCCAAGGCGGCAATGGCAAGCGCATCATGGCTTGGTGCGGCAGTGGCAATGACAATGCCGTCAATTGATTGATCATGAATTAGCGTATCAACATCAACGGGTTTGGCGGAAAAGGCCGATCCGAATTCGGCGGCATTTTCGGCTTGGCGATCGGCAACCGAGGCCAACACCTCAAGCTGGGCAAGGTTGCGCGCTAAATTCCGGCCCCACATGCCACATCCGATTAGACCAATATTTGTCATCGCCTGAATTTCATTTTGTGATGCAACATTTCCTGTCACTATAATCTCGTGTCTTAATATGAGCGACGATTCGCGTCAATCGTTGCATTTCGTTACATTTTTCACAGAGTTGAGGCAGATTTGATACTGGCCTGTGACGCGGCAAACCGATGGTCTTGCAGAGGCGTCATCATCCGGCTAGAAAGAGATCAGGCCAGCCGATGGTCATCGCCATCTATGGCGACGAATTAATCTACCTTATCAGGGCCGCATTATGGACGCATCATCACAATTCAAAGATAGCCTGCCAACGACGCCGGAATCACTTTTGGCGGTTCTTGACGCGCTGGCAATTGATTATGTCACGCATCATCATTCGCCCCTGCGAACGGTTGAAGATTCCAAGGCGCATCGCGGCGATATGCCCGGAATCCATATCAAGAACCTATATCTCCGCGACCGGAAAAAGCGCAATTTCCTGATTGTTGCCCAAGAAGACCGGGTAATTGACTTAAAAAACCTTGAACAGAAAATTGGCTGTGACCGGTTGTCATTTGGCAGTGCTGACCGGTTATTTGAAATGCTGGGTGTGCGTCCGGGCGCGGTCAGCCCGCTGACGGTGATCAATGATTCTGATCATAAGGTTTCGTTGCTTCTTGATTCGGCGCTTCAAACCGGTGATCGCATTTACGCGCATCCGCTTGTCAATGACATGACGATTGGCATCACCGGGCCAGGCTTGCAGCAATTTTTAGCGCATACAGGCCATCAGCCGCGCTGGCTTGATTTTTAAATGGCCCTGAGGCCAGCCTTGGCGCGCCCCTTGTTTTGCAACGCCCGATGATTACATCTAGATGAAGAGTTCACGAAAGGGCGTGATCGCCGGTTCAGACGCACTGTCTTGCCGGTGGAACATAATCGGATAATCGCTCTTTAAAGAGGTTTAGGACAAAAATGGAACAGCTTATTGCGGCAGCCGCCGACACCACACCAATCGATGTGAATATGGATAATTTCATGGCCGAGGTCATTGATGGTTCGGCAACAATGCCAATTGTTGTGCAATTCTGGGCGCCATGGTGTGGGCCGTGTAAACAGCTTGGCCCGCTTTTGGAAAAGGTCGTTGCCGCCGCAAAGGGCAAGGTAAAGATGGTGCGAATCAATATTGACGAGAACCAACAGATCGCGCAACAGATGCGGGTGCAATCAGTGCCAACGGTTTATGGTTTTTTCAATGGGCAGCCGGTTGATGGTTTTGCCGGTGCTCAGCCTGAATCAACGTTAAAGCAATTTATTGACAAGCTGGTGGCAGCTGGTGGAAGCGGGCCAGATATCGCGGCAATGGTCGCGGCGGCAAACAACCTTCTTGAAACACAAGATTATGAAAATGCGATGGCGCAATATCATGAAATCATGGCGGCCGATCCTGAGTCGCCTGATGGTCTTGCGGGCATGGTCCGTTGTATGGTCGGGATGAAAGATATCGAGGGCGCCCGCGAAATTGTTGATCAGCTTGATGATGAATTTCGTGATAAACCAGCCATGGTGATTGCCGTTGAATCGCTGGAATTGGCGGAAAAGGCAGCTGGCGCGGCTGGCGGTTTGACGCAAGCGCGGGCTGCGGTTGATGCTGATCCGAATAATCTTGCCGCGCGGCAGGAACTGGCACTGGCGTTATTTGCCACTGGCGAGCAAGCCGAATCAATGGAACAGCTTCTTGAATCCATCCGCATTGATCGCTCTTGGAATGAAGAGGCGGCCCGAGTCCAGCTGTTGGAATTTTTCAAGACGCTTGGGCCGGCAAATCATGATGTGATGGCGGCGCGGCGCAAGCTATCGACGCTACTATTTGCCTAGCCGGATTATGTCTGTAATGGGCCTCGATTATGTCTATAATGGGCAAAGCAAATTTGGCCAGACTAAACAGCCTTTATGCGGCGCAAGGGTAAATACAGCCATAATGCGAAAGCAGAGCGGCTTGTACCTAATTTTTTAAGGAGTGATTATGGCAGGTGGTATTTTTGATCCGGAATTTGACCAGCTTCCGATGCGAATTCCGATTTTTCCGCTGCCAAGCGCCCTTTTGCTTCCTGGCGGGCAATTGCCGTTGAATATTTTTGAACCGCGCTATCTGGCGATGGTGACACATGCGCTGGCAACGCCAACAAGGCTGATCGGCATGGTGCAGCCACTTGATCATCACGCTGGTGATGATATGGCCGAAGATCCGGGTTTGTTTGAAACGGGCTGTGCCGGACGTTTGTCATTTTTTCAAGAAAGTGATGATGGCCGCTTTGTCGTTGCGTTAAACGGCGTGTGCCGGTTTCATCGTCTTCGCCAAGAGCTTGACCCGAATGGGTTTCTGGTGGCTGATGTTGATTGGCAGCCTTTTGCCAATGATCTTCGCGTCGATCTTAGCGCGCTTGACCGTGATCCGCTGATCAGCGTGCTGAAACGCTATTTTGATATGAAGGGATTCGAGACCGACTGGACGCAGATTGAAAATTCGGATAATCATCAGCTATTGGCCACATTATCCATGATTTGTCCTTTTGAAGTGGCCGAAAAACAGGCGCTTTTAGAAGCAGATTCAATGGCAAAACGTGCCGATTTGTTGATTGCCATGATGGAAATGGCATTGCATGACGAAACCGGAGGAAATGATGCACGACACTGACCCTGCGGCAGATTATGAAATCGACCCACGGCTTCTCGAAGTGTTGGTTTGCCCCTTGACGCGCGGCCCCTTGACCTATGATCGCGCAAATCATGAATTGATTAGCCATCAGGCGCGCAAGGCCTATCCGGTTCGCGCTGGTGTGCCAATCATGCTTGGCGATGAAGCGCGTGATCTTGGCGCCGATGAATAGGTTTTTGGCCGCCCATGAAAGCCAAGATTACATGCCAAGATAAAATCAAGTCTAGATGCGAGGATATTGAACCCCATGACCACCTCACAGCCGCAAACATCATTACAAGATGTCTGGCCTGAAGAAATCCGCCTTTCAAAAGCCAAGGATCGGCTGGAAATCCGCTTTGATGATGGCGCAGAATTTTCTCTGTCGGCCGAATTATTGCGGGTTGAATCACCATCTGCCGAGGTGCAGGGTCATGGCGCTGGCCAGAAAACCACACCAGCGGGAAAACAAGATATTCTGATTAGCAGCATTGAACCGGTTGGCAATTATGCGATCCGTCTTGGGTTTAGCGACGGGCATAATACCGGTCTGTTTAGCTGGAGCCTGCTTTATGATTATGCGCTTCGGCAAGACCAGTTGATGGAAGATTACCTGGCGCGTCTTGCCAGTGATGGGGCGCGCCGCAGCTAGGTACCATTATGCGGGCAGATGCCCTTCAAGAAGATTGGCCCGCGCCAGATGCCCGCCCATTGCGCTTTTCTGAAAAAATGATTTTACCGGACTGGCATTGACCAGCCCCATCCCAGCGCCGGTGACTTTGGCAATGGCTGGTTGGAATGACATAAGCTGGTTCAGCCCACTTGTCATGGCTGTCATGGCGGTGACTTCGAGTTTGCGTCCGGCAAGATAATCAGTTTCAACCGACCGGTGACCGGCACCAAGCCCGCGCGCATTGGCGCGTGCAAGGCAATCGGCAAGCACAGCCGCATCACCAAGCGCCAGATTATATCCCTGACCGGCAAGCGGATGGATCGCATGGCTGGCATCGCCTGCTAGAATCAGATGCGGGCCTGTCATTTTGCGGGAAAATGTTGGTTTTAATGGCCAGCCAAGGCGCGGCCCATCAAGCTGCAATCCGCCAAGCGTTTCACCGAAAGCGGCCAATATCACACTGGCAAAATCGGTTTCATCGAGCGCCAGAAAACGATCGGCCTCAGCTTTTGGCAAAGTCCAAACAAGCGAAGCCCGAAACGGGCCATGCGGCATCAGCGCCAATGGCCCGCTTGGCAAAAACCGCTGATAGGCAATATTGGCGTGATCGCGTTCAAGGGTCAGATTGGCAACAATGGCGGTTTGCCGATGCGGTTCGGCAAAGCTGCGGATACCGGCATGGTCGCGCAATTTGCTTTTCGCGCCATCACAAGCAACAACCAGCTGGCACGTTAAATCCGGCCGGTTGGCAAATTGCAATCGGGCAAGATCACCTGCCCCATCAAAGCTGGTCACCTCGGCATCTGTGATATGGACGATTGGCCGCGTTGCCATCACCGCATAAAGGGCATCAAGAAGCCGGTCATTGGCCACAACATAGGCCATTGGCTGGTCGTCATCATGCCAATCAAGGCTGAATTCAGGTCGTTGACGACGCGCAAGTCCACCTTGGCGCGGGGCGCCATTGGCAATTTTGATGCGGGTGATTGGCGTTGCCATATCGCCAATAAGCGGCCAGACGCCAAGCGTCTCAAGCATTGTTTTGCCAGCGGCGTGAATGGTGGTGGTGCGATGATCGCCATTTGGGGTTATGGTGGCCGCTGTTTTGAGGTTTGCTGATTCGGAATTTGGCGATTTGGGGTGTGCTGGGGCGCGGTCAACAAGCGCAATAGCTGGTGCCGTGGCCGATCCATAGCCGCTATAAGACAGCGCCAATGCCATCATCACACCGGTCAGCCCACCGCCAACGACAATCACCTCATAATGCTTTTGATCGGTCATATGCTGCCACCCACCTTTGCCGCAAAATGGCGATCCATCACCTGTTTGGCAAGCTGATCCAGATTATCCGAGTCGAAAAGATAGGCGGCCATGCCAGCCCGCTTTCCCGCGTCAACATCGCTATCACGATCCCCAATCATCACCGAAGCACCAAGGTCAATCTGCCATTTTTGCGCAAGATCAAACAGCAACCCCGGTTCGGGTTTGCGGCAACGACACGCCGCCGCCATTGCCGGATCAGGCGATCGCGGGTGATGGGGACAAAAGGCAATATCGGTAATGGCCCCGCCTGCTTTTTCGGCAGCATCAATCAGATGATCATTGAATCTATGCATTTCGCTTTCCGTAAAGATGCCGCGTCCAATGCCGCCTTGATTGGTTACAATAAATACCGGCAATCCGGCCTGATGAAACCGCTTTAATGCCGCCGCTGCACCGTTAATCCAGGCAAATTTTTCAATCTCGAAAATATAGCCATCATCGCGGATCAGCGTATTGTCGCGATCAAGAAAAATGGCTGGCTTTTGCGGCATGAGGGCGTGATCCTTTTCAAGGCAAGATGGTGCGCTGGCACCAGATCACCCATCACAATCAATCTGGTTGAAATCAGTTTACTGAAATTGGTCTATTTTGCTAGTGAGTAACATCATCGCAGCCATTGCCCCGGCGCAAGGCATGCGCTACCAATGAGGGCGAAATAACCAATTGGCGGGCCAAGCCGTTCTTTTGATATGGTGAAAAAAATCCATGAAACTTAATCCAGCGCATGCCATTTTTGACGGCAATATGTTTGTCCAGCTTCGTGGGCTTCTTGAATCGATAACGCCGCCAACACATCTGCGCGTCCTTGATATGTCGATTGGCGAGCCGCAACAGCCGCCAGCAGCTTTATTGATCGACAGTGTGTCGCGTCATAATGACCAATGGCAATTCTATCCAAAGGCAACGGGAAGCCCGCGTTTTACCGCAGCGATTGAAGGCTATATTGCGCGGCGTTGGCCCGAAGCGGCAGGCCTTGCCGATGCAAGCCAAATCATTCCGGTTCCCGGAACGCGCGAACCACTTCATTTGCTTGGTCATCTGGTAACGGCAAGCAAGCCTAATGCCGCCGCGCTGGTGACCAACCCTTTTTATCATGCATGGCGCGCCGGTGCGCTTGCCAGCGGCGGAGAAACGATCTGGCTGAATAGCGGTGCCAATCAGAATTTTCTTCCCGATCTTCATGCGGTTGCGCCTGCCGATCTTGACCGCGCCAGTATTTTATATCTGTGCAGCCCGACAAATCCGCAAGGCAGCGTTATGGATATGGATTATCTAGTCGATGTAATCCGGCTTGCCCGCAAACATGATTTTCTGCTGGTGATGGATGAATGCTATGCCGATATCTGGCGGGGTAGCCCGCCAACAGGTCTGATGCAGGCCGCCGCCTTGGTTGCAAGCCAAGATGGCATTATCGGTGATGCGGATCCACTGGCCAATCTGGTGGTCTTGAATTCGCTGTCAAAACGGTCGGGTGCAGCTGGTCTTCGGGCAGGTTTCATGGTTGGTGACAGGCAGGTTGTGGCGCAATATTTGAAACTTGTAGGCAATGGCGGGTCATTGGTGCCAACGCCGCTTTTGGCGGTCGCTGCCGATCTTTATGATGACGAGGCGCATGTTGCGGCAATCCGTGCCTATTATGATACCAATTTCGCCCTTGTTGAAAAACATCTTGGTATTGCTGCACCGCAAGGTGGCTTTTTCCTATGGCTTAAAGTTGATGATGATATTGAATTTGTCAAAAGGCTGATGGCCGAACAGGCGGTAAAGGCTGTTCCCGGATCTTTCATGGGTCTGCAAACCGAAGATGGCAATCCGGGTGCCGGCTATGTCAGATTGGCGCTTGTTCATGATGCCGAAAGCACTGATGAGGCGCTTTCGCGGGTGGCAAAAATTTATAAAAGCTAGACATGATAGCATCTTTGACCAAGAACCATGCTGACCCAAGAAGCATGCCCATGGCAATGCCTAGATTGCCACGCAGATTTACCCTATAAGGAAAGTCATGGCTGATAGTGACGACAAGAAACCTATTTTTTCCATTGCGATGATGCAGTTTTTGCAGAATCGGTTAATGGAGATTTTTGGTCTTGTGCTTTTTGTGATGTCGGGTCTGTTGCTGATTGCGCTGATCACCGCTGGTAAAAATGACCCGTCCTTTAATCAGGTTTCAACGGCGCCTGTGGCCAATTGGCTTGGGCCGGTGGGCGCCAATATTTCGGCCGGGCTTTATGCGGCAATCGGACTGGCGTCATTTTTTCTGGCTTTGGTGCCGTTATTTTGGGGCTTGTCCTATTTCCGGAAACAGCCAGTGCCATGGATGCGGTTTCGTACCATTGTTTTGCCACTAAGCCTGTTCTTTCTGGCTGGTGGTCTATTTGCGCTTGATGGTGGTGGGGCTAGCGATAATGGTGGGGCGGCAGGCGCTGTTATCATTGGTATGATCATGCGGGTCATGCAGCCAATACCATCCTTCATGGGGCTAGAGACGATTCATTATGTTGGCGGTGCCGCGCTGTTTTTCGGCTTGCTGTCATGGCTTTGGGTGGTGGCAGTGTCGCCCCAGCAATGGCTGAAACTATCTGGCAAGACCAGTAAAATCGGGCTTTTCTTCACAGGCGTTGCTGGCCTTGGCCAAAAGGTTGCTGGTACGGTCAATCATGTGCAACAGCAGGTTGCGGCAAAACCGCCACGCAAACCAAAATCGTCAAGACAACGCCAAGAACCGGTGCTTGTTGCCGATGCGGCTGATCATGTGGCTGACCAAAATGCCAATCAGGCTGCGGGTGGCAAAGCGCGGTCATCGCGGGCCACCAAAAAGAATGCCAAGCAGGAAATGTTTGATTTTGGCAGCGGTTCGGGATTCCAATTGCCGCCTGCCCGCTTGTTGAATCCGCCAGCAAAAACACAATCAGGCCCGTCAAAATCGATTCTTGAAGATCACGCGCGCCAGCTGGAAAATGTCTTATCGGATTTCAGCGTCAATGGCACGATTGCCGATGTGCGCTATGGGCCGGTTGTCACTCGCTATGATTTGAATCCCGCACCGGGCACCAAATCGCAACGCGTGATTTCGCTTGCTGATGATATCGCCCGGTCAATGAGCGCCATTTCGGTTCGTGTTGCCGTGGTGCCCGGCCAAAATGTGATTGGCATCGAGTTACCGAACGAAGACCGGCAGGTTGTTATGCTTCGTGATATTCTTGACCATGACAGCTGGGCCAGTGATCGCTCAAGCCTGCCGATGGCGCTTGGCAAAGATATTGCCGGTGCGCCGGTGGTCGTCGATCTGGCCAAATTCCCGCATCTTCTGGTTGCTGGTACCACCGGTTCAGGTAAATCAGTTGGCATCAATGCGATGATCCTGTCGCTTCTTTACCGGCATACGCCCGAAACCTGCCGGATGATCATGATTGATCCGAAAATGCTGGAATTATCGGTTTATGATGGCATTCCGCATCTGTTAAGTCCGGTTGTGACCGATCCGTCAAAGGCGGTTACCGCTTTGAAATGGGCGGTTCGCGAAATGGAAAACCGCTATCGCAATATGGCCAAGATGGGGGTTCGTAATATTGGCGGCTATAATGACCGTCTTGCCGAAGCGCGGGCCAAGGGCGAAGTTTTGACAAGACGCGTTCAAACCGGCTTTGATCCGGAAACCGGCAAACCGATCCATGAAGAAGAAATTCTCGATCTGGCACCGCTTCCATTCATTGTTGTGTTGATTGATGAAGTGGCCGATCTGATGCTTGTTGCGGGCAAGGAAATCGAAGGTGCTGTTCAGCGCTTGGCGCAAATGGCGCGGGCGGCGGGCATTCATGTCATCATGGCAACCCAGCGCCCATCAGTCGATGTGATCACTGGAACAATCAAGGCGAATTTCCCAACACGAATAAGCTTTCAGGTCACGTCGCGGATCGACAGCCGGACGATCCTTGGTGAACAGGGCGCCGAACAGCTTCTTGGTCGGGGTGATATGCTGTTTATGGAAGGTGGCGGCAGGGTTGTTCGCGTGCATGGCCCCTTTGTCGATGATGGCGAGGTTGAAGCTGTTGCCAATTTCCTGCGCCAGCAAGGTGAGCCTGAATATGATGACCGTGTTGTTGAAGAGGTTGAAATTGGCGGCGATGGCGCTGGTGACGGGGCGCTGCCAAGCAATGGTGGTAGCCTGTATGAACAGGCGGTGGCGTTGGTCGTTCGTGAACAAAAAGCATCAACAAGTTTTGTTCAGCGGCATTTGAAAATCGGCTATAACCGCGCTGCAACGATCATTGAAGAAATGGAAAGCAACGGCATTATTTCAGCGGCCAATCATGTTGGTAAACGCGATGTGCTGCTCACAGATAATGAAAATGGTGGCCTGTAATGCCAATCATCACAATGCGGCAAAATCTGACATCACTGATAATGCCCAAAGGCCGAATCACGGTTTTCTGGTCAAAGATGATGTTCCTTGTCACCTTGCCTATCATGCTGGCCTCGATGCCGTCGATGGCCAATGATGATGTGACGCGGGCCGAAACATGGTTTAACAAGATCAGAACGATTTCAGCCGATTTTGTGCAGGTGGCTTCAGATGGCACAAGCGCCGAGGGCCGATTGGCATTTCGCCGCCCGTCACGCATGAAAATCACCTATGGCAAAGGCGATGAATTGCAGCTGATCACCAGCAGTGTCTGGCTTCATGTCGATCGTCCGGATGAACGTTTGCTGACGAGCTATCCCATTTCTGAAACCCCGCTTTCGCTTATTCTGGCGGATAAGGTCTCGCTTCGGCTTGATGGATATGAAACGCGTGTTTTGCCGTCGATTGCTGGTATTGTCCGGATTGAAATTGGCAAAGATGATGGTGAAGGCGCTGGCCGTTTGACCCTTGAATTTTCCGAAAAACCATTTCAGTTTCGGCGCTGGATCATTCTTGATGCGGCTGGCATTGAAACCAGTGTGACCTTGCAAAATATCGTTTTTGACCAGCCCATTGCGAATGAGGCATTTAAAATCCCTGACTATTCAGCAGAGAATTAGGTGCTGCATGATCCGGTCTGTGCAAACCCCATTGCCACAGCCTGGACGATTGTGGCAATCAGACTTTATATCTGCTGGATATGTGCTGGAAAAGGCTTAGATAGATGACCGAACCACATAGCAGTCCCAAGCCGTTTGATCATTTGTTTGTCTCGCAGCTAAATGAATTATTTCGGTGGCGCCGCGATGTAAGGCGTTTTCAAACTAGACCGATTGATGAGTCATTATTGACCGAACTTATTTATTCCTGCCTAAACGCGCCAAGTGTTGGCAATTCACAACCATGGCGATTTGTTGTTGTGAAGGATCAGCGGGCCCGTCATGCCGTTTGTAAAAATTTTGAAAAATCAAACGATCTGGCGGCGCTTGCCAATGCAGATGACTCCAAAGAACATTATAAAAAACTCAAACTCGCTGGATTAAAAGAAGCGCCGGTTCATCTTGCCGTTTATTGTGATAAGAACCCAGTCGAAGGGAAAGGGTTAGGCCGCCAGTCGATGCCGGAAACATTGGAATATTCGGTGGTTCTGGCGATTGGCCAATTATGGTACAGCGCGCTTGCACATGGTATTGGCCTTGGTTGGGTTTCAATTCTTGATCCGGACGAAATCAACGCAACGCTTGATACGCCGGATAATTGGCGTTTGATTGCCTATTTATGTATGGGATATTCCGAAGAACAGCATAGTGACCCGGAATTAGTGAGAGAAAACTGGCAAGGCCCAACGGACTATGACACGAAATTATTTTATCGCTAGGCAGGAGTGATGTTTTGTAGGCGGGAATAGCGGCTAGCGATCATAATGACTTGGCAGATGCGCTGTACAATCGGTATGAGACTCTGTCACTATTCAGCGCTGATCAAACGAGATTGACTGTGATATGATTAAATCGTTTTTAAATCTCAAGATAAAACATATGAGTCTCGAAAAAACACATGCGTAAAGATCAATGCCATCCATCACAAAAATCAGTACAGGCAGAAATGGTTCATTGGTGGTTGCGTTGCGTTGCAAAAAGAGTAACTGGCTCAGCTTGAATGTGCGAAATTGGCTGTAAATAGTGGGAATTTAATTTTAAATGCGAATTGCAACTTGGAATATTAATAGCGTTCGTCTTCGCCTTGAGACGGTGCTGGCATTTTTGCAGCAGGCCGATATTGATGTGTTATGTCTTCAAGAGACAAAAACCCAAGATATGCATTTTCCGGCCGAAGCTTTTGCTGCGGCAGGCTGGCCGCATCAGGCCATTCGTGGCGAGAAAAGCTATAATGGCGTTGCGATTATTTCGCGCCAGCCCTTGGCCAAAACCGACCATATGGATTGGACAGGCAAATCAGATTGCCGCCATATCTGGGCGATGACGAATGATGGTATTGGCATTCATAATTTTTATGTTCCGGCTGGTGGTGATGTTCCGGATAGTGAAGAAAATCCGAAATTTGCCCATAAGCTGCAATTCATTGACGAGATGACAAGCCATTTTAGCGCAAATAAACCAAAGGCCGAAATTCTGGTTGGCGATTTGAATATTGCGCCATTGGCGAATGATGTTTGGTCATCAAAACAATTATTGAGAATCATCAGCCATACGCCGGTGGAAACGGATGGGTTAAAAAGGCTGATTGCTGATGGTGGGTGGCATGATGCGGTTCGTGCCTATTTTGGTGATGATCAAAAATTATATTCTTGGTGGTCATATCGAGCGCGTGATTGGGCGGCAAGTGATCGTGGCCGCCGCTTGGATCATATCTGGGTTAGCCATGATCTTGCCGATAGGGTGGCGCATGCAGAAATTCACCGAGATTGGCGCGGCGTTGACAAGCCGTCAGATCATGTGCCGATCAGCCTGACCCTCTAACCTGCGATTATCACCATGCTGACCCCCTTTCGCGTTGGGGAAAAACCGGCTATATGCTTTGCTATGACAGCTTTTTTAAAGATGCATGGTCTTGGCAATGATTTCATTGTTCTTGATGCGCGCGATTCGGCAAATGGCATTCCCGATGTGATCGGGCCTGCTGTGGCAACGCGTCTTGCCGACCGCCATTTTGGCATTGGCTGCGATCAGATATTGGTTATCCGCGCTTCGGCCAAGGCCGATATTTTCATGCAGATTCTCAATAGTGATGGCAGTGATGCTGCCGCTTGCGGCAATGGCACAAGATGTGTTGCCGATCTGGTGATGCGCGATCTTGGATTAACGCAGCTGTCGATCGAGACTGATGCGGGCATTTTGCAAAGCTGGCGTGCGGCCGAAGATGCCGATCATATCGCTGTTGATATGGGGCCTGCGCGGCTTGCATGGGATGAGGTGCCTTTGGCCGGCCCTGCTGATACGACGGCGGTTGATCTTGGCGCATTGGCGCCGGCGACGGCGGTTTGTCATTCAATGGGCAATCCGCATGCGGTGCTATTTGTCGATGACGCCGAGGCGATTGACCTTGCGCATATCGGGCCGCAACTTGAGCATCATCCGCTATTTCCCGATCGGGCGAATATTTCATTCGTAACCAAGGTTGGGCCAGACCGGTTTCGCATGCGCGTATGGGAACGTGGCGGCGGCATTACCTTTGCTTGTGGGTCTGGGGCATGTGCCGTTGGGGTTGCGGTTAGCCGATCAGGACGTGGCGCGCGGCGCAATGAAATCATCATGGATGGTGGCAGTGTGTTTATTGACTGGCAGGATGATGGTACGCTGGGCGGGCGGGTGATTATGCGCGGCCCGGTTGCCTATGTTTTTGATGGGGTGCTTCATGGCGATTTATTGGCATTGATGAGGGCAGGCGCATGAGCAAACGCAATGCGCCCGATGTGCAAACCTTTGGCTGCCGCTTGAATATCTGGGAATCTGAAGTGATCCGCGATCAGGCGGGCGCTGCTGGTCTGTCTGATGCGATTATTTTTAACACTTGCGCGGTAACCGCCGAAGCCGAAAAACAGGCTCGCCAAGCCATTCGTAAAGCCCGCCGCGATCACCCTGATGCGAAAATTATTGTCACGGGATGCGCTGCCCAGATTGCGCCTGAAACATGGGCGGCAATGCCCGAAGTCACGCAGGTTGTAGGCAATCATGACAAATTGCAGGCGGCAAGCTGGACAAAATTAGCGGCAAATAATGCGCCATCGCTTTTGGTGAGTGATGTGATGGAAGTGCGCGAAACCGCATCGCATATGGTTGATAGTTTTCATGAACATACCCGCGCCTTTCTGCAGGTTCAGCAGGGCTGTGATCATCGTTGCACCTTTTGCATTATCCCCTATGGACGCGGCAATAACCGGTCTGCACCAGCTGGTGATCTGATTGATGCGGCGCGGCGACTCGTTGCCAATGGCTGCAAGGAATTAGTGTTAACCGGTGTTGATATCACCTCATGGGGCAGTGATTTGCCCGGTCGGCCACGGCTTGGAAATCTGGTTCGCCAGATCTTGGATGCGGTACAAGATTTGCCAAGGTTGCGTCTATCGTCAATCGATCCGGCCGAACCTGATGCTGAATTGATGGATGTTCTTGCCGAAGACCAGCGTCTCTTGCCGCATTTGCATTTGTCATTACAGCATGGTGACGATTTGATTTTGAAACGGATGAAGCGCCGCCATCTGGCGCGTGATATTCTTCGCTTTTGTGATGAGGCGCGGCGGCGGCGGCCGGATGTGGTTTTCGGGGCTGATGTCATTGCCGGATTTCCAACCGAAAATGATCAGGCGCATCAGGCCAGCCTTGCGATCATCGCCAGCGCGGATATCACCCATCTTCATGTATTTCCCTATTCACCACGCCCGGGAACACCAGCTGCCGATATGCCGCAACTACCGGTCCTAGTGATCAAGCAGCGAGCAGCCGAATTGCGCGCTCTTGGCGCGGCGCGGCTTGCCGGTTTCCTTGATAGCGCCATTGGCAAATGTGATCAGCTTCTTGTCGAGGCGGGTAATCGCGGGCATGGGCGCAATTTTGCCAAGATCCGGCTTGACGGGGATTTTATCCCTTCAGGCCAGCTTGTTGATGTTGAATTGATCGGGCGTGATGGTGACAGCCTTGTTGGTCGTGCGGTTGCAAAGGGGGCGCAGGGCGCATGAACTGGTTTAAAAAATTAAAAGACGGCCTCAGCAAATCGAGTAAAAAAGTCAGCGAATCACTCGCCAGCCTTCCCTCATTATCGGCGCTGATTGGCAAATCCAAACTGGATGCAGCATCATTGGAAGAAGTCGAAGATGCGCTGATTGCTGCCGATCTTGGGACGGCATCGGCAATCCGGCTTGCCACCGCTTTGAAGGCGCATAAATTTGACGGCCCGGTCGATGCTGATTCGATTGCGCTTGCCTTGGCCGATGGGCTGGAGGCAATTTTAAAACCGGTTGCCAAACCGCTTGAGATTGATTCCCAAAACCGGCCGCATGTTGTGCTTCTTGTTGGCGTCAATGGTTCGGGGAAAACGACAACCGCAGGCAAGCTTGCGCAAAATTGGCAAGCCGAAGGCAAGACCGTATTGCTTGCCGCTGGCGATACATTTCGGGCGGCGGCTGTTGAACAATTGCAAATCTGGGGCGCGCGAACCGGCACAAAGGTGATCGCCGATGCAACTGGTGGCGATGCGGCGGCGCTGGCCTATCGGGCGATGGTTCAGGCCAAGGAAGATAATGCCGATGTCTTGATCATTGATACGGCTGGCCGGTTGCAAAACCGAAGCGAGCTTATGGATGAGCTGGCCAAAATCGTTCGTGTGATTCGGAAATTAGATGACAGCGCCCCACATGATTCGGTGATTGTTCTTGATGGAACCGTTGGCCAGAATGCGATGTCGCAGGTTAAAGCCTTTTCTGCGGTCGCCGATGTGTCAGGCTTGATTGTGACCAAACTTGATGGATCGGCAAAGGGCGGTGTTGTTGTTGCGCTTGCCGAAGAATTTGGCCTTCCGGTTCATGCTGTTGGTGTTGGTGAAGGCGCTGATGATTTGCAGCCCTTTGCCGCTGATGAATTTGCCAAGGCGCTTGCCGGTGTCGATTCTGAAATGGATCAGCGCAGCGCCAAGGATTAGGGTTTAATCAGGCAAAAGAGCGGCGCTTCGCCCTGATAAATAATAGACCAACAGGCCGGCATATTCATGCAAACCCCGGCGCATAAGCGAGGTGCCTTTGCTGATATCCCAAAGATTGGTATAGCCTGTTTTCGGGGTTTGAAAATCAACTGGATAGGGAATGATTCCCGACCAGCCAGCGGCGGCAAAGCTGCCAATGGCACGCGGCATATGATTTGCCGAGGTGATCAAAATCCAATTTGTACCGGGCTCTGCCGCGAGAATTTGACGGCTGTTCATTGCATTTTCATAAGTGTTACGACTGTTTTCTTCATAGAGCACGGTTCGGTTTAGCCCGCCAAGCTGTTTGATCAGATCGCGGATATTGTCACTTTCGCGCCAGCCGCGCTGTATCAACTCACCCGAAAAGCCACTAAACAGAATCGGCGTGTCGGGATGCGCACGCGCCAGCGTCAGGGCGGCGGTAAATCGTTCAGCCGCGCCACCTAATGTATAATGGTCGCGGCTTTGCGCAACAATGCCATTGCCGGTAAAACCACCAAGCACAATGATCCCATCAATATGGCGCTGGCCAATATCGCCGCGCGCAATTCGGTTTTCCAGAAATTGCAAAGGCAGGCTTGAAACCGGCAGAAAGCCATAGCCAAGCGGCAGCGCAATCGCGGTCAAAAAAGACAGGCGCATGATCCAGCGCCAGCGCCGCCAGCGGGCAAAAAGCCCAACCGCCAAAAATAGATAAGGGATGATGAGGGGTTCAAGAAGAAGGCCAAATGTTTTCGATAATATAAAGAACATCGCTTATTCTTGACAATTCATGGCAAAAAGCGCAATAGCTTCTAATAAATCAGGCCATCGCCAAACGAAATGACCTTAGCGGGTTCCACACGTCCTTGAAGTTTTCGAGCACGGGTGCCACAGGGTATTTTGCAATTTGGATGATGGCGATAATGCAAAATAACAAAGGGCAAGCAGGTTTAAAACCATGTTTGATACGCTGAAAAGTAAATTAGCTGATGTCTTTGACGGGCTGGCACGCCGTGGCGCGCTAAGCGAGTCAGACGTTGATGCTGCGCTTCGTGAAGTGCGGCTGGCTTTGCTTGATGCCGATGTCGCCTTGCCTGCGGTAAAGGCCTTTACCGAAAAAGTGCGTGAAAAGGCCGTTGGCGTTGCCAGCATGCGGGCCGTGCGCCCCGATCAGCAAGTGATCAAAATTGTGCATGATGCCTTGATTGAAATGCTTGGTGGTGATGCCGCGCCATTGAATATTGCCACCAACCCGCCAGCCGTCATTTTGATGGCCGGTTTGCAAGGTTCGGGTAAAACCACAACAGCTGGTAAATTGGCATTGCGGCTGCGCAGCCGCGATCGCAAAAAGGTCATGCTGGCCTCGCTTGACGTGACGCGTCCGGCCGCGCGCGAACAATTGCGCATGCTTGGTGATCAGGCCGAAGTCGGCGTGCTAAACGAAGTTGATGGCGAAAGCCCAACGCAAATTGCCAAACGCGCTTTGCAGGCAGCAAAATTACAAGCCTATGATGTTTTGATTTTGGATACGGCTGGCCGTCTTAGCATTGACGAAAGCCTGATGGCCGAATTACGCAATATCAAAGCGGCAACCAACCCGCATGAGATCTTGCTTGTTGCCGATGCGATGACCGGACAGGATGCGGTCAATACAGCCGAAGCTTTCCATAAGGCTGTTGGCGTTACCGGCATTGCGCTTACCCGTCTTGATGGTGATGCGCGCGGTGGTGCTGCCTTGTCGATGCGCCATGTTACAGGCTGCCCGATCAAATTTGCCGGTGTTGGCGAAAAGCAGGACGCGCTTGAAGAATTTGATCCGGCGCGCCTTGCTGGTCGGATATTGGATATGGGCGATGTTGTCGCGCTTGTCGAAAAAGCATCTGAAGCCATCGAGGTTGAAGAAGCCGAACGGCTGGCAAAACGCATGGCCAAGGGCCAGTTCGACATGAATGATTTTCTGGCGCAGATTCGCCAGTTGCAGAAAATGGGCGGGCTTGGCGGTTTGATGGGCATGTTGCCGGGTATCGGCAAAATGCAGAAACAAATCGCGGCTGCCGGTATTGATGACAGCATGATCAAACGGCAAGAAGCGATCATTCTGTCAATGACCAAAAAAGAACGTATTGCCGTTGGCTTGTTAAATGCCTCACGGCGCAAACGCATTGCGGCTGGGTCTGGAACAACGGTTCAAGATGTGAACCGGCTGGTCAAGCAATATCAAGATATGGCCCGCATGATGAAAAAGATGGGTGGCAAAACCGGCGCTGCGGCGATGAAGGCAATGCTTGGTGGCAGTGGCATGCCGGGCGGCGGCGGCGGTGCAATGCCTGATCTTGGCGCGCTGTCTCGCGGGCTTGGCTCATCTGGGTTTGGAAAAGGATTGGGCGGCGGTCTTGCCAAAGGATTGGGAAGCAGCCTTGCCAATGGGTTACCGGGATTGGGTGGCAAACCTGACGGTAAGAAAAAATAGAATTATTGACGACTAACGCCAATGAAAGGGATAAATTCATGGCTTTGAAAATCAGACTGGCACGCGGCGGTGCAAAAAAACGCCCATTTTACCGGATTGTTGTTGCTGAAGCCTCAGCACCACGTGATGGCCGCTATGTCGAGCGTGTTGGCACATATAATCCAATGGTGCCAAAAGAGCATGAGCAGCGCATGACGCTGAACAGCGAGCGCATCACTTTCTGGCTTGGACAGGGCGCCAAACCAACCGATCGTGTGCATAAGATGTTGGCTGCTGCTGGCCTTGCCGAGGCACCGGTTATTCGTGACCAGCCAAAGAAATCAGCACCTGGTAAAAAGCGCGCTGAACGTGAAGCTGAAGCCGCATCTGCGGCAGCAGCGGCAGCCGAATCTGCAGCGGCTGAAGCTGCTGCGGCCGAAGAAGCTGCTGCGGCAGCGGCTGCTGCCCCTGCTGAAGAAGCTGCTGCTGAAGAAGCTGCTGCTGCTGAAGCCGCCCCTGAAGAAGCTGCCGCTGAAGAAGCTGCCGCTGAAGAAGCTGCCGCTGAAGAAGCTGCCGCTGAGGAAAAGGCAGACAGCTAGTGATTGGCGGCCATTTGCCGATTGGCGCGATTGTTGGCCCGCAAGGGATCAAGGGGCAGTTCAAGGTAAAACCCTTTACCGCGACTCCTCAGGCGCTGTCGGCTTATGGCCCGGTTACATTGGATGATGGCCGGCAAATGCAGTTGCAGGTAACATCGGTCAATGCCAAGGGATTGGCGATTGTTCGAGCAAAGGGCGTTGACACGCGTGAAGCTGCCGAGGCGCTTCGTGGTGTCACGCTTCATGTGTCGCGTGACCGGCTTCCCGATCTGGATGATGGTGAAATCTATCATGCTGATTTATTGGGAATGGCGGTGACTGATCAAAATGGTCAATGGCTTGGTAAATTGATTGCCATTCATGATTTTGGGGCTGGTGAAATTGCCGAGCTTGCTGGCGAATCAGGGCCAACAATCATGGTTCCGTTTGGCGGTGATCGGCTGCTTGCGGTTGATATGGCGGCAAAAACGATCAATTTGTCGGTGCCGCCTGGCTTGCTAGATGATATCGTAGATGGTGATGCGCCAGCCTAATCCGGCCGAAACCAACGGCATTTGTAATCAAGGAAAGGGTGGGGAAAATGACAAAAACCGAACCTCATCTGAACCGGCAAACCGATGCCAACCCAGCTTTGCCCCTTTGGCAGGCAACTGTATTAACATTGTTTCCGGATATGTTTCCGGGACATTTGGCCCATTCATTGGCAGGAAAATCGCTAAATGAAGGCATTTGGGCGCTGAAAACGCTGGACATTCGTGACTTTGCGCGCGATAAGCACCGGACTGTGGATGATACCCCCCTTGGCGGTGGTGTTGGTATGGTGTTAAAACCGGATGTGGTTGCCGCGGCCTTGGCCGCTGTGGCTGACTGTCCGGGCCCGCGACTTTACCTGTCACCGCGTGGCAGGGTGCTGGATCAGGCGCTGGTGCGCGATCTGGCCGCTGCCAAAGGGGTGGTGTTTTTGTGCGGGCGGTATGAAGGGGTTGATCAGCGCGTGATCGATTCGGCCGATATGATGGAAGTCAGTATCGGTGACTATATTTTGTCAGGCGGCGAAACCGCCGCGCTGACAGTGATGGATTCGGTTATTCGTTTGCTGCCCGGTGTTATGGGTAAAGAAGCCAGCCATCGCGAAGAAAGTTTTGAGGCCGGGTTGTTGGAACATTCGCATTATACCCAACCCCGCGTCTGGAATGGCATCGAAGCGCCGGAAATTCTGGCATCGGGCCACCACCGTAAGATCGCCGAATGGCGGCAGGCGGAGGCAGAAAAAGAGACGCAGCGTCGGCGTCCAGATTTGTGGCAACAATATCTGGATCGGCAGGCACTGCAAAAGGGCAAAAGTAAGTGACCCACCAGCACGGGGCTGGCGGTCGGTTCAATAACCGGCCCGGGTGACACGGAATTTATGAAGGGAATCGGGCGATGAACATCATTGACCGCATAGGCAATAAACAGATCGAGAAAGTGCTTGGCCAACGTCAGTTGCCAGAATTTGCACCCGGTGACACCATTCGTGTTGATGTTAAGGTTATCGAAGGCACGCGTGAGCGGATTCAGGCCTTTGAAGGGGTCTGCATTGCGCGGAAAAGCGATGGCGTTAACTCGTCATTCACCGTTCGGAAAATTTCCTATGGTGAAGGCGTCGAGCGCGTATTCCCAACACATGCGCCACAAGTTGCCGGTGTGACGGTCATGCGTCGTGGCCGTGTTCGTCGTGCCAAGCTATATTATTTGCGTGGCCGTACCGGTAAAGCGGCTCGTATCGCTGAAAAAGTAACCTATCGCGAGGCGTCATCTTCTTAAATTGCCAGACCGGCTTTGAGATGACCTCCTCGCCGGCAGCAATCAGGAGAATGATATGTCGGCTCCCAAAACTCTGTTTGATAAGATCTGGAATGCACATCTTGTGCATCAACAGGAAGATGGCACATGCCTGATCTATATTGATCGGCATCTGGTTCATGAAGTGACCAGCCCGCAGGCGTTTGAAGGGCTTCGCACGACTGGCCGCACCGTGCGCGCCCCGAACCGCACGCTTGCCGTTGCCGATCATAATATCCCAACGACTGACCGTTCGGTTGGTATTGAAGATGAAGAAAGCCGCATTCAGGTTGAAGCCTTGGAAACCAATGCGGCTGATTTCGGCGTTCCTTATTTTGCGATGGATGATATCCGCCAGGGAATCGTGCATGTCATTGGCCCGGAACAGGGCTTTACCCTTCCCGGCATGACCATCGTCTGTGGTGATTCGCACACTGCAACACATGGTGCTTTTGGCGCGTTGGCCTTTGGCATCGGAACCTCTGAAGTCGAACATGTTCTGGCAACCCAGACCCTGATCCAAAAGCCAGCCAAAAATATGCGCATCACCGTTGATGGCACCCTTGCCGATAGCGTGACTGCCAAAGATGTGATTTTGGCAATCATTGGCAAGATTGGCACCGCTGGTGGTACCGGTCATGTGATCGAATTTGCCGGTTCAGTGATTCGCGGCTTTAGCATGGAAGGCCGGATGACGGTCTGTAACATGGCGATTGAAGCTGGCGCCCGCGCTGGCATGATTGCACCCGATCAAACAACCTATGATTATCTGGCAGACCGGCCAATGACACCGAAAGGCGATCATTGGGATCGTGCCGTGGCCTATTGGCAAACCCTGCCATCTGATGCAGATGCCGTCTATGATGTGGAAGTTACGCTTGCTGCCGAAGATATTGCGCCAACCGTAACATGGGGCACCAGCCCTGAAGATGCGCTTGCCATCACGGGCTCAGTGCCAAACCCGGAAACGGAAAAAGACGCCAATAAACGCGCCAAAATGGAGCGGGCGATTGCCTATATGGGTCTGACTCCGGGTCAGAAACTGACCGATATTAAGGTTGATACAGTGTTTATCGGTTCCTGCACCAACAGCCGGATCGAAGATCTTCGCGCTGCTGCGGCGCTTGCCGAAGGCCGCAAAGTGGCTGATGGCATGCGGGCGCTTGTTGTTCCCGGATCAGGCCTTGTCAAAGAACAGGCCGAGGCTGAAGGGCTTGATAAGGTCTTTATTGATGCTGGATTTGAATGGCGCGAGCCGGGCTGTTCAATGTGTCTTGCGATGAATGCTGACAAGCTTGCCGAGGGCGAGCGCTGTGCGTCGACATCAAACCGTAATTTCGAAGGTCGTCAGGGCCGTGGTGGACGTACGCATCTGGTTAGCCCGCAAATGGCTGTCGCAGCGGCGTTGTCAGGCCATCTTGCCGATGTGCGGAACATCTAAGGAAAACGGAGTCATCCCATGCAGAAATTTGACAAGCTGACCGGTGTTGCCGCGCCGCTGAATATTCTGAATATCGACACGGATATGATTATTCCGAAGCAGTTTTTGAAAACGATTAAACGTTCGGGCCTTGGCAAGAATTTATTTGATGAAATGCGCTTTCGTCAGGATGGCAGCGAAATTGATGATTTCGTGCTGAATCGTTCGCCTTATCGCAATGCCGAAATTTTGGTGGCTGGCGATAATTTTGGTTGCGGATCAAGCCGTGAACATGCGCCATGGGCGCTTCTTGATTTTGGCGTCCGCTGTGTGATTTCAACAAGCTTTGCCGATATCTTTTACAATAATTGTTTCAAGAATGGCATTCTGCCAATCGTTGTTAGTGCTGATGATCGCGATGCGTTGATGGCCGATGCGTCTGACACGGAAAATCCGGAATTGTCGGTTGATCTGGTCAACCAGACAATCCGCCGGCCAAATGGCCCAACCGTGTCATTTGAGATTGATCCGTTCCGCAAGAAATGTTTGCTTGAAGGGCTTGATGATATCGGTCTTACGCTTGCCAAAGCTGATGATATCGACAGTTATGAAGCCAAGCGCGAGAAGGATCAGCCCTGGCTGTAAAGACCGGCGGTAACAGCTGGCTTTGATCATAGCATAAAATTGAAGGAAAAGATGATGGCGTCTAATCGCAAAGTAATGGTGTTGCCCGGTGACGGGATTGGCAATGAGGTCATGCAGGCCAATATGAAGATCATTGACTGGCTGGCAAAACACCGCAGCCTTGGTTTTGACCTGTCTGAAGGCCTTGTTGGTGGTGCCGCCTATGATGTTCATGGCACGCCGCTTACCGATGAAACCCTTGCCGATTCGATTGCCAGTGATGCCGTTCTTTTTGGCGCGGTTGGCACACCGAAATATGATGGCGTTCCTTTTGAGGTTCGCCCCGAAGCTGGCCTTTTGCGGCTTCGCAAGGAAATGGATCTTTTCGCTAATCTGCGCCCCGCGATGGTCTTTCCAACTTTGGTCGATGCATCAACGCTAAAGCCTGAAGTCGTGTCTGGGCTTGATATCATGATCCTCCGCGAATTATGTGGCGGGTCTTATTTTGCCGAGCCACGCGGCATTGATGATTTAGGTAATGGCATCAAAAAAGGCTATGATACCAATGCTTATACAACGCCGGAAATCGAACGGATTGGGCGCGTTGGTATGGAATTGGCGCGCAAACGTGATGGCCGGCTGACCTCGGTTGAAAAGGCCAATGTCATGCATTCAGGCGTGTTGTGGCGCCAGGTGATGACCGCGCTTCATGCCGCCGAAGGCGAAGGTGTTGCGTTGAGCCATATGTATGCTGATAACTGCGCCATGCAGCTTGTTCGCAACCCAAAGCAGTTTGACGTGATTGTCACTGATAATCTGTTTGGTGATCTATTGTCGGATTGTGCAGCTATGTTGACAGGCTCGCTTGGCATGTTGCCATCGGCGTCGCTTGGCACGCCTGATCCAGAAACCGGCCTGCCAAAGGCGATGTATGAGCCGGTTCACGGATCGGCGCCTGATATCGCTGGTAAGGGCCTTGCCAATCCACTGGCTCAGTTCCTCAGCTTTGCCATGATGCTTCGCTATAGCTTTGACCAGGCAGATGAAGCTGATCTGGTTGAAAAGGCCGTTAATATGGCGCTGGAAAGCAAACGAACCGGCGATATTATGGCACCTGGCTGCGAGCAGACCGGTACCGAAGGCATGACCAAAGCCGTGCTTGACGCAATGGATCGTCTGGCACGTTAGACCAAACCGCCATATCTGTTCATGGCGGAACTTTAGCCGCCCAGTCAAACAGATATGGATCTTGGGCCTTTACTGGAGGATTAAATCATGGGGTATAGAGTCGCTGTTGTCGGCGCAACCGGTGCGGTTGGCCGTGAGATGCTGCAAACATTGGCCGAGCGGAATTTTCCGGCGGACAAAGTCTATGCGCTTGCCTCGACAAAATCAGTTGGCAAGGAAGTCTCTTATGGTGACGACCAGATTTTAACAATCGAGTCGCTTGATAAGTTCGATTTTTCGACCGCCGATATTGCGCTATTTTCCGCCGGCGGTGACACGGCCAAAGCCTTTGCCCCAAAAGCCGCTGCGGCTGGATGTGTCGTCATTGATAATTCATCAGCATTCCGCATGGATGACGATGTTCCGTTGATTGTGCCTGAGGTCAATCCAGATAGCATTGATGGCTGTCTGATCAAAAATAACGGCCGTAACATCATTGCCAATCCAAATTGTTCGACAGCACAGCTTGTTGTGGCGCTAAAGCCGCTTCATGACGCTTTTTCGGTCAAGCGGGTTGTGGTTTCAACCTATCAGGCGGTATCGGGTGCGGGTCGGCCGGCGATGGATGAGCTGTTTAATCAGACAAAAGGTATTTTCGTAAATGATTCGGTGCAGCCGGAGATCTTTACCAAGCAGATTGCCTTTAACGCGATCCCGCATATTGATGTGTTTCTTGATGACGGCTTTACCAAGGAAGAATGGAAGATGAGTGTCGAGACCAAGAAAATTCTTGATCCGGCAATCGAGCTTGTGGCGCATTGCGTGCGGATTCCCGTTTTCGTTGGCCATAGCGAAGCGGTTTTCATCGAGACCGACAAGCCAATGACCGAAAAGGCCGTAAGGTCTTTGCTGGAAAATGCTCCAGGTGTGATTGTTGTCGATCACCGTGCCAATGAAGGCTATGTAACGCCGCATGAAGCTGCCGGTGAAGATGCGGTTTATATCAGCCGTATTCGTCAAGATCCGACGGTTCCAAATGGCATGGTCTTTTGGTGCGTGTCAGACAATCTGCGCAAAGGTGCCGCGTTAAATTCGGTTCAAATTGCCGAATTATTTGCCGCGCGCAAGCTCAGCGGCCGCTAGGCCAAACCATCGAATTGCACGGTTGACGCGGTTTTGGTGATTGACGTCAACCGATGTAGATTTTCCAAAAGTGCAATTTCCAGATGGCCGGTGCTTTGATCAATGATTTCATGCGCCTGCCCGCTGGCAGCAATAAAGCTGTTTTTGAACGACATGCCAGCAGTAAGCCAACTTGTCAAAATGACGGTTAGCAAATCGCCGCCACCGGCAATGCCTGCCGCGCGTTTGGCATAGGCAAGATCAACAAGATCATAACGGCTGATCAGGCGGTCATGAACGCGGCCTTGTGGTGTGTTGATGCCGGTTGCAACAACACCATTCAAATGCGGGTTTTGATCGAGAAGATGCTGCGCGGCGACATCGGCACTGGCGATATCATACACATCGTGCCCCGATAGCAATTGCAGCTCAAACTGGTTTGGCGTTACAAAGCTGGCAAGCGGCAATAGATTGTCACGCATGGCGCTAACAAGCCCTTTATCAACATAGATACGACCATTATCACCAAGCACCGGATCAAGCACATAATGCCCATTTGGCCGTGCAGCTTGCCATGTGGTGATCAATTTGGTGATGGGATCAATTTGCGATGGCGCGCCAAGATAGCCAGTGATCACCGCACCAATATGTGGCAGCGCGTCCAAATGCGGCAAGGCGCCTAAAATGGTATTGAAAATGTCATCTGGCGTTTTGCCGCCAGCCACCAACCCATAGCCCGGATGGGCGGCAAGCGTTATGCTGTCAATCAAAAGCGGGTGATGCCCCAAATGCGTGATAACTGGCCCGGCAACGCTATTCCCGACAAAGCCGAGCGTTACCGCCGATTGAATTGACAAAATCTGTTCCATGAATTCTGTTTTGCCGTGCTTTTCGGCAAAAGGCAATGGCAATCAAATCAGAATGATGCGCCAGAAAATGCCAATTTGTGTGGGCCAGCAGAATGGGCAGTGAAGCGGATCAATTTGACCATCTGTTTTTTTGCTTACACATTGACTATTGCCAATCAATACCACATATAAACCATAGTCTGAGCGCGTTTGTGCGCCTGCCTTTTCGTTTTGATGACCCTTGTCGAGGATTCCAATGGCAAAGCCGCGCCCATTATCACCGCATCTTCAGGTTTATCGCCCGCAATTGACATCAGTCATGTCGATCATGCATCGGGCAAGTGGTGCAGTATTGGCAACGGGAAGCTTGCTTGTGGCGCTATGGCTTGTGGCCTTGGCAGCGGGGGCGGCGGTCTTTGATCCGGTTGCCAGCGCAATGCAGCATCCATTTGGACAATTTGTCGTGTTTGGCTATTCGCTGGCGCTGGTCTATCACGGGCTGAATGGCATCCGCCATTTAATGTGGGATCTTCGCATTGGGCTTGAAATCAAACAGGTCTATCAAAGCGGCTATCTTGTGCTTGGCCTGACTTTTCTGGTCACAGCTGCGCTGTGGCTAGCAGTGTAGTTAGGGGGCGTATCATGACACAAATATCGCCAAAACATCCCCGCGAACCCGGCTTTGGTCATTGGCGCTGGCAGCGTATCAGCGCGGTCGCGACTTTGGGCCTTATGCTGTATTTCACTTATCTTGTGGCGGCGATTGGCCCGCTTGATTATAGCGCGGCGATAGCCTTTGTGGCCGCACCGCAGCATGCGGCGGCGTTGGCAATTCTGGTCATTGCCGGATTGTTTCATGCGGCGCTTGGCGTGCAGATGATTATTGAAGATTATATTCCGCTTGCCAGTGGTCGCTTGGCGCTGGTGGCAATTGCGCGTGGTGTGTTTGCCATTGCAGCAATGGCCAGCCTTGTCTCGGTTGGTATGATTGCGGGATTGATATAGGGGGCAGTGAAGTGTTCGGAATCGGACAAGCTTGCGAAACCGTCGCAAAGAAAAGGGTGTAGGTAATGAGTGCGTATGAAATCACTGACCATCAATATGACGTTGTCGTTGTTGGCGCCGGCGGCGCTGGTTTGCGCGCCACGCTTGGCATGGCAGCTGGCGGGTTGAAGACGGCCTGTATTACCAAGGTTTTCCCAACGCGTTCACATACAGTTGCGGCCCAAGGCGGCATTGGCGCTGCGCTCAATAACATGGGCGAAGGCGATAATTGGCAATTCCATATGTATGATACGGTCAAAGGGTCAGATTGGCTTGGCGATCAAGATGCTATTGAATATATGTGCCGGAATGCCATTCCGGCAGTGATTGAGCTGGAGAATTATGGCGTGCCGTTTTCGCGCACCGAAGAAGGCAAAATCTATCAGCGTCCCTTTGGTGGGCATACGCTTGATCATGGCAAATCAATGGCGCGGCGTGCTTGTGCTGCGGCCGACCGGACCGGTCATGCGATCCTTCATACATTGTATCAGCAATGTCTGAAATATAAGGCGCATTTCCATATTGAATATTTCGTGCTTGATCTTTTGATGACGGATGATGGCGAATGTGCTGGTGTGATTGCGCTTTGCATGGAAGATGGCAGTTTGCACCGGTTCTGGGGACAACAAACAGTGCTGGCAACCGGCGGCTATGGGCGGGTCTATTTCTCTTGTACATCGGCGCATACCTGTACTGGTGATGGCAATGCGATGGCGCTTCGCGCTGGTTTGCCGCTGCAAGACATGGAATTTGTCCAGTTTCACCCAACCGGCGTCTATGGCGCTGGCGTGTTGATCACTGAAGGCGCACGCGGCGAAGGCGGCTATCTGACCAATTCCGAAGGCGAGCGTTTCATGGAACGGTTTGCGCCAACGGCAAAAGATCTGGCAAGCCGGGATGTGGTAAGCCGCGCCATGACCATCGAAATTAACGAAGGACGCGGCGTTGGCCCGAACAAAGATCATATCATGCTTCATCTCGAGCATATTGATCCTGACACGCTTCATACGCGTCTTCCGGGCATTACCGAAACAGCCAAGATTTTCTGCGGCGTTGACGTCACGCGTGAGCCGATTCCGGTTTTGCCAACCGTGCATTATAATATGGGTGGCATTCCAACCAATTATCATGGCGAAGTTCTGGCCCCGACCAAAGATGATGAGAACGCCGTTGTGCCAGGTCTGATGGCCATTGGCGAGGCGGCATGTGTTTCGGTTCATGGTGCCAATCGTCTTGGTACAAATTCGCTTCTTGATATTGTTGTTTTTGGCCGAGCTGCGGCGCATCGGGCAACTGAAATCGTCAAGCCAGGTGCCAAATCAAAACGCGCACCACAAGCAGCAACCGATAAGGCGCTTGACCGGTTTGACCGGATGCGGCATGCCGATGGTGACTTGAGCGCGGCATCAATCCGGTTGGAAATGCAGCATGCCATGCAACGTCATGCGGCTGTTTTCCGGTCTAGCGAATCACTCGAATCAGGGGTCGCGACAATGGATCAAATTGCTGCCAAGATGGGAAAAATTGGTGTCGCTGATAAATCGCTGATCTGGAATACCGATCTAATCGAGGCGCTTGAGCTGGAAAATCTGATGGGTCAGGCTTTGGTCAGCATCCGTTCAGCCGCGCAAAGACAGGAATCACGCGGTGCGCATGCGCATGAAGATTGGCCCGAGCGCGATGATGAAAAATGGATGAAACATACGGTCATGTGGCTTGACGAACAGAACAGGTCAAAGCTGGATTACCGCAATGTAGTCATGACCACCTTGAGCAATGACGTTGCCCCAATCCCGCCAGCCCCACGCGTTTACTAGGTAAGGACGAGGAAAGAACAATGGCCGAGTTTCGATTGCCTAAAAATTCACAGATCACCGATGGCATTACCCATAAGGCGTCGGTTGATGCCACACAGGTGAAAACCTTTAAAATTTATCGTTGGTCACCGGATGATGATGCCCAGCCGCGTATTGATTCCTTTGAAATTGATCTCGATGATTGCGGGCCAATGGTGCTGGATGCGCTGATCAAAATCAAAAATGAAAAAGATAGCAGCCTCACTTTCCGCCGGTCGTGCCGCGAGGGTATTTGCGGCTCTTGTTCGATGAATATTGATGGCACCAATACGCTTGCCTGTTTGAAAAGCATCAGCGATGTCAAAGGCGATGTCAGCATCTATCCATTGCCGCATATGCCAGTCGTCAAGGATTTGGTTCCCGATCTTAGTAATGCCTATCGGCAATTGACCTCGATTGAACCTTGGCTGAAGACCGATACCGCAGTGGCTGATGGCGGCGAGCGCCGGCAATCGCCTGCCGAGCGTGAAAAGCTGGACGGCTTGTGGGAATGTGTTTTGTGCTTTAGCTGTTCGACCGCCTGTCCAAGCTATTGGTGGAATAGTGATGAATATCTCGGCCCGGCTGTTTTGTTGCAGGCCTATCGCTGGATTTCGGATAGCCGTGATGAGCAAAAACGCGAACGGCTTGATGCGCTTGACGACAGTTTTTCGCTTTATCGTTGCCATACGATCATGAATTGCGCGAAAACCTGTCCAAAGGGATTGAATCCGGGCAAGGCGATTGCGGGCATTAAAAGCGAGATGGCGCAGCGGTAATTTCCGGCGTAGGATTTCGGTCAAAGTCACAAGCTGGTAAATCTTCATGACGAATGGCCGAACCGACCAAAGCCTTTATCCAAGCCAGAGACTGGCCGCAAAGATTGCCGCCAAAACCCTGCATGCCGATCCGGCACAGGCGGCCGTTGCTGCGCGCCTTGACCAGCTTATTGACAGATTGCAGGCAGCCGCGCTGTCACGCCGCAAATTACCGATGGTGATCCGCCAGATAATGGGCCAGATAATAGGCCAGTTATTTGGCCGGATGTTGCCGCCTGATCAATCACCGGCCAAAGGGCTGTATATTTATGGCGGGGTTGGCCGCGGCAAAACCATGCTGATGGATATGTTCCATGATTCGGTTGTTGCACAGGGGCTGAATCGGCCAGATTTACCGGCCGTTTGGCGGCTTCATTTCCATGATTTTATGGTTCTGGCGCAAGATGTGATTCATCAAGCGCGAAGTACAGGCGCTGATGATCCGATTGAAATGGCCGCTGCCGATCTGGCGCGGCGCGGCGCAGTGATTTGTTTCGATGAAATGGAAGTGCGCGATATTGCCGATGCGATGATTTTGGCGCGACTGTTTTCAGGCATGTTGAAACGCGGCGTCATTGTTGTCGCCACGTCAAACCGGCATGCGGATGATCTTTATAAAAACGGGCTTCACCGCGACCGGTTTTTGCCGTTCATTGATCTTTTGAAACAGCGATGCGAGATGTGCCAGCTTGATGATGGCACTGATTGGCGCGGTGCGGTTCTGGCCGATTTGCCAGCATGGCATGTGCCATCACAAACGGCCCGTCCACAATTGGAATCGGCCTTTGACAAGCTTGCTGGCGGCGTGGAAATCACTGCCGAGACGATTCGTGTTGCAGGGCGGGATATTACCATTGAACGTGCGGCTGGTGATGTTGGGTTTGCCAGTTTTGCCAGCTTGTGCGATGTGCCACTTGGCGCGCGCGATTATCTTGCCATTGCTGGTCGCTTTGCCGGTCTTGTGTTAAGTGATGTGCCGCAATTTACCGATGCAAATGAAAATGTTGCCCGCCGCTTTATGTGGTTGATTGATGCGCTTTATGATCGTGGCCGGTTTTTAATTGCGTCGGCCGAAGCCGATATTGGCCATCTCTATCAAGGCCATCAATGGCAATTTGAATTTGCCCGCACCGCATCACGGCTTGGTGAAATGGCGAAGCGTGGCAAGATGCAGGACAGCGCCTAAAGACCCGTCGTCAAGACCCGTCATTAATCTGGCCAAAGTCCTGTTTTTTCGGGTTTGTTCTTGTATGTTATTTCATAGTTATGTACACCAAAAATACGTGCTTCGCGGGGCGGTATAGCTTCAAAAGATTGCGTGGTGCGATTTCTCCCTGCAATTTATGGAATTCATTGATATGGCACGAAATAAAATCTCCCTTATTGGCGCTGGTAATATCGGCGGTACTTTGGCGCTTCTGGCTGGGCTAAAAGAGCTTGGCGATGTGGTGCTTTTCGACATTGCCGAAGGCATCCCGCAAGGCAAGGCGCTTGACATTGCGCAGGCAAGCCCGATCGAGGGTTTTAATGCAAATGTGTCTGGCGCCAATGATTATGCCGCGCTGACTGGAAGTGATGTGGTGATTGTGACCGCTGGTGTGGCACGCAAGCCAGGCATGAGTCGCGACGATTTGATTGGCATCAATACCAAGGTAATGCATCAGGTTGGCGCTGGCATCAAGGATCATTGTCCGGATGCATTTGTGATTTGTATCACCAACCCGCTTGATGTGATGGTTGGCATTTTGCAAAAGGCATCTGGCCTGCCAACCAACAAGGTTGTTGGCATGGCTGGTGTTCTTGATTCGGCACGGTTCCGTCTGTTCTTGGCTGAAGAATTTGATGTGTCTGTTGAAGATGTGACAGCCTTTGTTCTTGGCGGACATGGCGATACGATGGTGCCGCTTGTGCGGTATTCAGCTGTTGCTGGCATTCCGGTTCCTGATCTGATCAAGATGGGCTGGTCAACCGATGCGAAAATTGCCGAAATCGTTCAGCGTACCCGTGATGGCGGCGCTGAAATCGTTGGGCTATTGAAAACCGGATCGGCTTTTTATGCGCCAGCATCATCTGCCATCGATATGGCTGATGCTTATTTAAAAGACAAAAAGCGGCTTTTGCCATGTGCGGCTTATGTTGATGGCGCCTATGGTCTGAACGGGCTTTATGTTGGTGTGCCGGTTATTCTTGGCGCCAATGGTGTCGAGCGGATTGTCGAAATTGCCCTTGATGCTGATGAGCAGGCAATGTTTGATAATTCGGTCGCGGCGGTTAAAGCCCTGAATGAGGTTGTTGATAACCTCTAGGCATCTGGCCTTTGCGCAAGACGCTTTTAACAAAACCAGGTGGCCGGTTGTATCCGGCCTTCTGTGTAATGACCGGAATGCGGTCTTGATAGGTTGAAAATGTCGGATTTTTGACCCAAGCATGTGGAATTGATTGCCATAAGGCAGGAAATCTCTATACGACTTGAATTACCGAAATTAACGAATAGACTAAACCTTGTGTTTGAGCCTTTACACGCTAGGAAATGTGAATTGTTTCATGGATGATATTGCTTCTAATGTTGGTGATGTGGCAGCCGCTACAGAGATCGATTTCAGTCTGCTTTCTGGCGCAAATGCCACGTTCATAGCTGAAATGAACAAGGCGTGGCGTGACAACCCGTCATCGGTTGACCGGCATTGGGCAGCCTATTTCGAGCAGCTTGGCAAGGCGGCTGATTTTGGTGCTGATACCGAAGCTGGGCCAAGCTGGGGTCGGCCGCAAAGCCGCGTTGTTGGCGCGGTCGATGCTGATGCATCAATCAAGGCAGTGGCACAGGCACATAAATCGGGAAGCAATATCAATGCTGGCGATATGCGCGCCGCAACCTTGGATTCGCTTCGTGCGGTGATGTTGATCCGGGCCTATCGTATTCGTGGTCATCTTCTAGCAAATCTTGATCCATTGGCGCTTGAAGAAAAGCCGCTTCATCCCGAGCTTGATCCGGCAAGCTATGGCTTTGGTGATGATGATTGGGATCGGCCAATCTTTATTGATTTTGTCTTGGGGCTGGAAACCGCGACATTAACCGAAATCATTGATCGGCTTCGCCAGACCTATTGCGGCACGATTGGTGTTGAATTTATGCATATTCAGGATCCGGCGCAAAAAGCCTGGATTCAAGAACGCATCGAGGCGATTGGCAATCAAACCAGCTTTACCGTCAAAGGCAAGCAGGCGATTTATGAACGTCTTGTCGATGCTGAAGAATTTGAACGTTATCTTCACAAGAAATATACCGGCACCAAAAGATTTGGCATGGATGGCGGTGAATCGGTCATTCCAGCGCTTGAACAAATATTGAAACGCGGCAGTCAGCTGGGGCTTCGCGAGGCAGTGATTGGCATGGCCCATCGTGGCCGGTTAAATGTGCTTCATAATGTATTGCAAAAGCCATTTCGCGCGATTGTGTCTGAATTTCTGGGTAATCCTGCTAATCCCGAAGATGTTGGTGGTTCGGGTGATGTGAAATATCATATGGGCGCTTCGGCAGATCGCGAATTTGACAAGATTGATGTGCATTTGTCGATGGCACCAAACCCGTCGCATCTGGAAATTGTTGATCCGGTTGTTGTCGGGCGTGTCAGAGCCAAGCAGCAACAGCGTGGTGATGCTGATCGGACTGAAGTTCTTGGCATTCTGCTTCATGGTGATGCGGCTTTCGCCGGACAGGGCGTGGTTGCCGAAACCTTTGCCTTTTCGGCGCTTCGCGGCTATCGCACCGGCGGCACAATTCATATTGTGGTGAATAACCAAATCGGCTTTACCACCAGCCCTCATTATTCGCGGTCGTCACCCTATCCGACCGATGTTGCCAAAATGGTCATGTCGCCGATTTTCCATGTGAATGGTGATGATCCTGAAGCGGTTGTTCACGCGGCGCGAATTGCCACTGAATTCCGGCAAGCCTTTGGCACCGATGTGGTCATTGATATGTTTTGCTATCGCCGGTTTGGTCACAATGAAGGTGACGAACCAGCCTTTACCCAGCCTTTGATGTATAAAGCCATTAGCGAGCATCCATCGGTTCGGCAAATCTATGCGTCGCGGCTTGTTGCCGAAGGTGTTTATGACGAGGCTGCTGCCAATAAGGTCATTGATGACCGGATTGCCCATCTTGATGATGAATTTGCGGCTGGCACGAATTACCTGCCAAATAAGGCCGATTGGCTTGAGGGCAGTTGGTCGGGCATGGTTGCAGCGCATGGTGATGACCGGCGCGGCGATACGGCTGTTGATTTTGACCGGCTATATAAAATTGGTGAGGTGATGACCACGGCGCCAGATCATATGACGTTAAACAGCAAATTGCTTCGTATTATGAAGGCGCGCGCTGACAGCATTACCACAGGTAAAGGCATTGATTGGGCAACGGCCGAACATCTGGCCTTTGGCGCAACTTTGCTTGATGGCAATCCGGTGCGTTTATCTGGCCAAGATTCCTGTCGCGGCACCTTTAGCCAGCGTCATGCTGTTTTTGTCGATCAGCAAACCGAAGAGCGCTATACGCCGCTTGCTAATCTTGATGAAAATCAGGCAATTTTCGAAGTCATTGATTCGCCGCTTTCCGAAGCGTCGGTTATGGGGTTTGAATATGGCTTTTCCCAAGCCGAACCAAATGCCCTTGTGATGTGGGAAGCGCAATTTGGCGATTTTGCCAATGGCGCGCAGGTTGTTGTTGATCAATTCATTTCTTCAGGCGAGGCCAAATGGCTGCGGATGAATGGCTTGGTGCTTTTGCTGCCACATGGATATGAAGGTCAGGGGCCGGAACATTCATCTGCGCGTCTTGAGCGTTATCTGCAATTATGCGCCGAAGATAATATGCAGGTGGTCAATTGCAGTTCTCCGGCCAATTATTTCCATGTTCTACGCCGTCAGGTGCGCCGGAATTTCCGCAAACCACTTGTAGTCATGACGCCAAAATCATTACTTCGGCATAAAGCGGCAGTTTCTGATCTTGCCGAAATGGGGCCGGGCACAAGCTTTCACCGGTTGCTTGATGAAAAAGGCACCAAGGTCAAACATGGCAAGGCAAAACGCATCGTGATCTGTTCGGGCAAGGTCTATTATGATCTGGCCGCTGCGCGTGACGAGGCAGCTGCTTGGGATATTGAGATTCTGCGAGTTGAGCAGCTTTATCCCTTCCCGCAAAAATCGCTTCGCAAACGATTGGCAAAAACCCCTGATGCCGAAATCATCTGGTGTCAGGAAGAGCCAAAAAATATGGGCAGCTGGATGTTTGTCCGCGACTCGATTGAAGAAGTCATGGAAGACATTGGTATGCGTCAAAACCGGCTTGAATATGCTGGTCGTCCTGCCGCGGCATCGCCAGCCACAGGCTCATTGGCCCGCCATAACCGTGAACAAAATGCACTGGTTGTAGCGGCGCTTGGGCCAATGGTGGTGGCGCCGCAAAAAACCGGTTCGACAAAAAAATAAACAAAGCCTGTTTCAGACAAGGTTTTAGACAAGGTACCGTAGGAGGGTGCTAATAATGTCAATTGATATTCATGTTCCAACACTTGGTGAATCAGTCAGCGATGCAACGATTGCGCGCTGGATAAAAAAGGCTGGCGACGCGGTTGCTGCGGATGAGCCGATTGTTGAGCTTGAAACGGATAAGGTGACATTGGAAGTGCCGTCACCGGTTGCGGGCAAGCTTGGCGAAATCATCGCTGCCGAAGGTGAAACCGTTGAAGTTGGCGCGCTTTTGGCGCGGGTTGAAGAAGGCGTGGCTGGTGTCAAATCTGCGCCAAAACAAGAAGCCCCAAAATCAGCCCCAGCAAAACCCGCAGATGAAACCCCTGCTCCTGTTGCGGCGGCGGCACCGGCGCTTGCCGCTGTGGCAATTGACACATCTGACCTGTCGCCTGCCGTGCGAAGATTGGTGGATGAACATAAACTCAATCCAGCAAATATCGCGGCAACGGGCGTTGGCGGGCGTTTGACCAAGGCCGATGTTTTGGCGACGATCAACAAGCCGCAGGCGACACCGGCGCAAACCGTAATTGGCGTCGCGACAAATGCGCCAGCGGTGCCACGTGCAACACCGCGTGCGGTTGATGCGGCGCGTGAAGAACGTGTTCGTATGTCGAAATTGCGGCAGGTAATTGCCTCACGGCTGAAAGCGGCGCAAAATAGCGCTGCGATGCTAACCACTTTTAACGAGGTGGATATGTCGTCGCTGATGAAATTGCGGGCTGATTATAAAGACGCATTCGAAGCCGCGCATGAAGTCCGGCTCGGCTTTATGGGTGTGTTTGTGCAGGCGGCCATTCAGGCACTTCGTGAATTTCCGGCGGTGAATGCCGAAATTGATGGCACCGACATTATCTATAAGAATTACTATAATATCGGGGTTGCTGTTGGCACGCCGCAAGGGCTTGTTGTGCCGGTCATTAAAGATGCTGGCGAAATGAGTTTGGCAGATACTGAACGGGCGATTTCGGATTTTGGTCTTCGTGCGCGTGACGGCAAAATCGCGCCTGATGATATGGCTGGCGGCACTTTTACCATTTCGAATGGCGGTGTTTACGGGTCAATGATGTCAACGCCGATTTTGAATCCGCCGCAAAGCGGTATTCTTGGCATGCATAAGATCGAAAAGCGCGCTGTTGTGATTGATGATGCGATTGTGATTCGCCCGATGATGTATTTGGCTTTATCATATGACCATCGCATCATTGATGGCCGCGAGGCCGTTTCATTTCTGGCACGGATCAAAGAAATGGTCGAAGACCCGCGCCGTTTGTTGATGGGCGTCTAACGGCACGCAGTGCAAAAACCGCTTCGCAAAAACCGCCAGCAAGAAGGAAAAACAGATGCAGGATAACAGCTTTGATCTCATCATTATTGGTGCTGGCCCGGGCGGTTATGTTGGGGCCATTCGCGCTTCCCAGCTTGGGATGAATGTTGCTTGCATCGAAAAACGGCCAACGCTTGGCGGCACCTGTTTGAATGTTGGTTGTATTCCGTCAAAGGCGCTATTGAATGCATCCGAGCATTTTGCCGGCGCCGCTTCGGGCACGCTTGGCAAATTGGGCATATCGCTTGGGTCGGTTGCGCTTGATCTTAAACAGATGATGCAATCGAAAAGCGATATCGTTGACACGCTGACAGGCGGCATTGATTTTCTGTTCAAGAAAAACAAGATCACCCGCCTTGAAGGAAGCGCAATAATCACTGGCGCGGGAAGCGTTACCATTGTCGATGGTAAGGATAAAGGCGATTATAAAGCCGGAAAAATCATGATTGCCACAGGCAGTCATCCATCCAGCCTTCCCGGGATTACCATTGATGAAAAACATATTGTCAGTTCAACCGGCGCATTGAGCCTTGAAACCTTGCCAAAGAAAATGGTGGTGATTGGCGCAGGCTATATCGGGCTTGAGCTTGGTACGGTTTGGGCGCGGCTTGGCGCCGAGGTCGAAATCATCGAGTTTTTGCCACGGATCTTGCCCGGTATGGATGCTGAAATTGCCAAGAAATTTATGACCATTGCCAAAAAGCAGGGGTTGAAATTCCGCCTAAGCACAGCGGTAAAATCGGCCAAAGCCGAGAAAAATGGCGTTAGTCTGTCGGTCACCCCTGCCAATGGCGGTGATGAAGAAACCATAAAGGCTGATATTGCGCTTGTTTCGGTTGGACGGCATCCGGCAACAGATGGGCTTGGGCTTGAAAAAATTGGCGTTACCATGACGCCGCGTGGCCGCATTGCGGTTGATGCCCGCTTTGAGACCAGTATCGAGGATATCTATGCTATTGGTGATGTAATCGACGGGCCGATGCTTGCGCATAAGGCCGAAGAAGATGCTGTTGCTGCTGTTGAAATGATGGCTGGCAAGCCCGGTCATGTTGATTATGACTTGGTGCCGGGTATTGTTTATACCGCGCCGGAAATTGCCACTTTGGGCAAATCCGAAGAGGCATTGGCCGAAGCTGGTATTGATTTTGCCAAGGGCGTATTTCCGTTCTCGGCAAATAGTCGTGCGCGGGCGCAAGGGCATAGCGATGGTTTTGTGAAAATTCTAGCCTGTGCAAAAACCGACAAGATTCTTGGCGTTCATATTATCGGCCATGAGGCCGGAACGGTGATTCATGAATGCGCTACCGCCATGGCCTTTGGCGCGTCAGCCGAAGATATTGCCCGCACCTGTCATGGTCATCCAACTTTGAATGAGGCGGTCAAAGAAGCCGCACTGGCGGTTGATGGCCGTGCCATTCATATCTAGCTAATCATTCGCTATTGCCAAGGATGTATTGCTAGGGCGAATGCGGTTAGCGTTGCGCGCGCGGATGCGTGTCGCGGTGAATTTGGATTAGATGGGTTTCATCAACATGCGTATAGCGCTGGGTTGTTGATAGGCTGGCATGGCCAAGCAATTCTTGAATGGCGCGAAGATCACCACCATTGCCAAGAAGATGCGTTGCAAAGGCATGGCGCAAACTATGCGGCGTGACATGCGAAGGTAGGTCAAGCTCGACCCGCAACCCTTCAAGCAAACGCTGGACAGCGCGTGCGCCAAGTGGCTTGCCGCGGCTGCTGACAAATAATGGCATATTCGCCCCAGCATCAAATGGGCAATCACCAAGATAATCGTCAACCGCTTCGCTTGCGGCTTTTAGCACTGGCACATCGCGCATTTTATCGCCCTTGCCGGTAATGGTGAGCCAGTCACTAAGCGGCGCGTCTTTACGGCAAAGACCAAGCGCCTCGGAAATGCGTAATCCGGCGCCATAAAGCAGCATCAAAACGGCAAAATCGCGCTTTTTGACCCAATCGGCACCGCGCCGGTTAAAAATGGCCTGAAGCAGGGCTTGGGCATCATCGACCGACATTGATTTTGGAACGGCGCGCGGCGGTTGCGGTGCGCGTAACCAGCCAAGGTCGGGAACATCAACAAGCTGGTTACGGCCACAAAACCGGTAAAAGCTGCGTACCGAGGATACGCGTCTTGCAATCGTTGTGCGGGCCAGCTGGCGTGATGCCATATGCGCTAGCCAGCCACGAAATATTTGGCGCGATAGCGGCGCATTGGCCAGATTTGTGCCAGCGCTGAGATAGCTGGAAAAATCATCAAGATCGCGTTCATAAGCATCAAGCGTGTTTGCGCCATAGCGTTTCTCACTGGCAAGCCAGCGAAGCCATGCCGCCCGATGTGCCGCCGCAATCATCGTAAATTCACCTGCAATTCCAGCCTTGCTGCCAAGGTGACGCCAACCATTTCGGCAAGAAGGACGAGAAGGTCACTGCCAAGATCGGGGTGAAAACTATTTGCCGTTTTGCCGCCAAGCAGTAATAGGCATTGCGATACTGGATCGGGAAGCCGATCGGGAAGCCGGATTATGGCAACGCTTTGTGCCGGTTTGATCAGCAGATTCTGGGCGGCCTCATTTGGCAGGCCCAAAAACAGCCCACGGCCTTTGGTGGCGTTGTCAATCTGATCTGCCGGATGCACAGTCAGCCCCATATCAAGCGCATTCGAAAATGCCGCTTCGGCTTCGATAATCAACTGGCATTGATTCAGGTCAAAAATCACCGGGAATTCGGTTGCAATCACTTGACACATGCCAGCAAGATCGGTGCTGGCAAGAAGCCCCAATGTGGCGTGATGAAGCCGTGTCCAGCTAAGCATATTTTCTGCAGCCACATGCAAAAGTGATTGATGCGTCTGGTTCATTTTACGGGCATCCTGACGCGCCTTGGCCGCCAGTGCTGGAATCAGATTCACCACTTTGTCGTCAATTTTAGCATCAGGCTCGATCGACGTGCCAGCCGCAGTGATACAGGCTGCAAGCAGGTCTGGCTGGGTTGCCAACAATTTTGACATTGCGTCAGGATTGGCTGTCAAAAAGCGGGCAACATCTTTGGCGGTGATTATTTTTTTGGATTTATCGTCTGCCATAATGCTGCCTTTGCTTGGCGTTTCCTAGGTGGCTATGCCAGTTGGGATCGCGCCTATAAAATCGATTGGCCAGTTGCCTGCCAGTCTTTTAGAAAAGCGTCCAAACCACTATCGGTTAGCGGGTGATGATAAAGTGCGGTCAAAATCTTTGGCGGCAAAGTCACCACATCAGCCCCCATCAGGGCGGCGTCAACGACATGCTGGGTGCTACGAACCGAGGCAACCAGAACCTCGGTATCATAATCATAATTTGCATAGATGCTGCAAATCTCTTCGATCAGCCCCATACCGTCGCGGCCGATATCGTCAAGCCGTCCGACAAAAGGTGAAATGAATTTCGCGCCTGCCTTGGCCGCCAGCAAGGCCTGCCCGGCGGTAAAACATAAAGTAACATTTACATCGGTGCCAGCATCGCTTAGCGCGCGGCAAGTCATCAACCCATCACGGGTCAAGGGCACTTTTACCGTCACATTTGGTGCGATGGCGGCCAGCTTTTGACCTTCGGTAAGCATCGTTTTGAAATCGGTTGCCGTGACTTCGGCGCTAACAGGCCCGTCAACAAGGCTGCAGATTTCAGCAATCGTATCAAGAATGTTGCGCCCTGATTTGGCAATCAAAGACGGGTTTGTTGTGATCCCGTCAACGAATCCAGTGTCGCAAAGCGCGGTGATCTCGCCAATATCGGCACTATCGAGAAAAATTTTCATATTATTGACCCTGTTTTAACTGGATTGATGCTTGCGCTTTTTCCGTGCGCCACGCAAGTTTACTTGAAGCAACAGCGCAAATCCACAAACTTAAGATAACGGGTGATCAGCTTGTTGTGATGGCGGATAAATTCCATAGGATCCTATGTTTTATAAAGATTTATCATGAGTGAATCGCTTGGCATGGTGCCGCAATCTGCGCTTGCCATCGCGGTGGCAGCGCCGGTTGGCGGGATTTATGATTATCTGGCGGGTCCGGCCGTTGGTGCGGTGCGTGGCAATATTGTAATGGTTCCCTTTGGCGGGCGGCATTTGCCAGGCATTGTGATGGGTACGGCGATTGGTGATGTGCCGGTGGCCAAACTTCGTGCGGTTGAAACCTTGGTGACTTTGCCGCCGCTGTCAGATGCGCTTGTCCAATTTATCGAACGCGTTGCCGCCTGGACAATGGCGCCTTTGGGTGCGGTGGTCAAAATGGTGCTTAGCCAGCCTGCCGCCTTTGATCGCCCGCCCCAGCAAAAACGCTATTCGATTGGCGCGCCAGCTGGCGCGGCGCGGCTTACGACGGCGCGGCAGCATGTTCTTGATTATCTCGCCAAAAATGAGGCACCCGATCATCAGGCTGATGCTTTCGGCGTAACCGCGGCGATGATTACGGCCGCTTGTGGTGCCAGTCAGGCGGTCATAAATGGCATGGAAACGGCTGGCCTGTTGCAGGTCAAATTCGTATCGGCCGATCAACCGCCAGCCTTGCCGCGACATGATCTTGATCATGTCACCTTAACATCGGATCAACAGCAGGCCGCCGTGCATTTATGCGGCGCGGTTGGCCAAGGCTTTCAGACCTGCCTTCTTGACGGGGTTACCGGATCAGGCAAGACCGAGGTTTATTTCGAGGCGGTTGAAGCGGCGATTGCCGCCGGCCAGCAGGTTTTGATTCTGCTTCCCGAAATTGCCCTATCGGCGGCATGGCGGGCGCGGTTTACCGCCCGTTTTGGTGTACCGCCAGTGGAGTGGCATTCAGATATATCAGCAGCGCAAAAACGCAAATCATGGCGGTTTATATTGCAAGGCCGGGCATCGGTTGTGGTTGGTGCGCGATCAGCGCTGTTTTTGCCGTTTTCGCATCTTGGGCTGATCATTGTTGATGAAGAGCATGAACATGCTTTCAAACAAGAAGATCAGGTGATTTATCAAGCGCGCGACATGGCGGTTTTGCGCGGCCGATTGGATAATGTGCCGGTGGTGCTGGCAAGCGCGACCCCATCACTGGAAAGCTGGGTGAATGCTGGCAAAACCGGATCGCCACCACGTTATAATTATCTGGCCTTACCAAAACGCGTTCATGGCGCCCAGCTGCCTGAGATTTCGGCAATTGATCTTCGCGCCACGCCGCCTGAACGGGGGCGATGGCTTGCGCCGCCGCTTGTCGAGGCTATCGAATCGCGGCTAAAGGCTGGTGAACAAAGCCTGTTATTCTTGAATCGACGCGGCTATGCGCCGCTCACCTTGTGCGGTGCTTGCGGCACAAAGGTTACTTGCCCCAATTGCGATTCATGGATGGTGGCGCATCGGCTGGCCGGCCGCCTGCGCTGTCACCATTGCGGTCATGAATCGCGGCCAAGCAATGATTGCACGGCCTGCGGGGCAAAAGACCAGATGCAGGCTTGTGGCCCCGGGGTTGAACGGCTTGCCGAAGAAGTGCTGATAAGATTTCCCGAAGCGCGGTTTGCGCTGCTATCGAGTGATACGGTTGGCACGCCAAAGGCTGCCGAGGCTTTTATCCGGTCGGTAAGTGACGGCGAGGTCGACATTATCATTGGCACGCAAATGGCCGCCAAGGGTCATCATTTCCCGCATTTGACGCTTGTTGGCGTTGTTGATGCTGATCTTGGTCTTGCTGGCGGTGATTTACGTGCGGCTGAACGCACATTTCAAATGCTGAGTCAGGTTGCCGGTCGTGCCGGACGCGAATCGCGGCCAGGTGCTGCAATGCTGCAAACATTAGAGCCTGAGAATCCGGTTCTAGTCAGCCTGATTGCCGGTGATCGGGATGCATTTTTGGCACAAGAGGCCGCCGCGCGGCAAGCCGCTGGCATGCCGCCCTTTGGCCAATTAGCAGCAATTATTATCGGTTCGCCGCATGAAGACCGGCTGTTTGAGGCGATCCGCCAGCTGGCATCGACGCGCCCATATTTTGATTCGGTGCAGATTTATGGCCCTGCGATTGCCCCGATTGGGTTTTTAAAGGGAAAACACCGCGCCAGATTGCTGATTCGTGCCGATAAGAGTGTGAATATTCAGCATATTTTGCAAGACTGGCTTGGCACAGTCAAACTGCCATCATCGGTAAGGATGCAGATCGACATCGACCCCTATAGTTTTCTCTAGGCTTGGTGGCCTTGCCTGCCATGACGAAACATCACAATTTCATCAAATTTTCATAGCCTGACTGCTTGCCTTTCGGCCATGGCTATGATAGCAACCACCCGTCACAACTGGTCGGGCCGCGTCAGCGCGCGACTGAGGGTGCACCCAAAAAATCGAATTTTTTTCAGGATGAGGGTTTAGTCGGTGAGTTCAGGCGCTACAGGTCTTGCAGGGCGGTATGCCGGCGCGCTTTATGCGTTGGCAGTCGACAGCAATAAAGTTGATTCCATCCATGATGAGCTTGGCAGCCTTGGCGCCATGCTTGGTGAAAGCCAAGATTTGAAAAAGCTTGTCGAATCACCAATTCTATCGCGCGGCGAACAACAGTCAGCGATCACCGCAATCATGGTAAAGTCTGGCGCCGATGCGCTGACCGTGAAATTTTTGGGCACTTTGGCGGCAAATGGCCGGTTAAGTGCGCTACCCCGCGTCATTCAGGCATTTCAGCAAGAACATGCCCGTCGTCGTGGTCAAGTCTCCGCCGAAGTCATCTCAGCCGTCGCGCTTGATGACAGCCGCAAGGCCGTTGTGGAAAAAACCGTCGCCCGGCTTGCCGGAAGCGACAAATTGTCACTTTCGATGCGTGTAGATCCGTCACTGATTGGCGGTCTTGTTGTGCGTATCGGCTCTCGTATGATTGATACGTCAATCAAAACCAAACTTAGCCGGCTGGAATCAGCCATGAAGGGTGTTGCGTGATGGATATTCGTGCGGCTGAAATTTCAGCGATCCTCAAGGAACAAATTGCCAATTTCGGTAGTGAGGCAGAAATTGCCGAGGTGGGCCGTGTGCTCTCCGTCGGTGACGGTATTGCCCGTGCCCACGGTCTTGACGAAGTTCAGGCTGGTGAGATGGTCGAATTTGAAAGCGGCGTGAAAGGCATGGCGCTTAACCTTGAATCCGACAATGTGGGTATCGTTATTTTTGGCGATGACCGCTCGATCCGCGAAGGCGACGTTGTGCGCCGTACAGCATCGATTGTGGATGCGCCGATTGGCATGGGCCTTCTTGGCCGCGTTGTCGATGCGCTTGGCAATCCGATTGATGGCAAAGGCCCGCTAAAAGACACCAAACGCAGCCGCGTTGAAGTCAAAGCCCCCGGCATTATGCCACGCCAGTCAGTGCATGAGCCAATGCAGACCGGCCTAAAAGCGATTGATAGCTTGATCCCGATTGGCCGTGGCCAGCGTGAATTGATCATTGGTGACCGTCAGACCGGTAAAACGGCGATTGCCATTGATACTTTCATCAACCAGAAGGCGGTGAATGACGCATCGGGTAAAGATGACAGCAAAAAGCTGTTCTGCATCTATGTGGCTGTTGGTCAAAAACGGTCAACCGTTGCCCAGATCGTCCGCTCGCTTGAAGAGCAGGGCGCGATGGAATATTCGATTGTGGTTGCTGCAACCGCATCTGATCCGGCGCCAATGCAGTTCCTTGCCCCTTATACAGCCGCTGCGATGGGCGAATATTTCCGCGATAATGGCATGCATGCGCTTGTTGTGTTTGACGATTTGTCAAAACAGGCTGTTGCCTATCGCCAGATGAGCCTTTTGCTTCGCCGCCCGCCAGGACGTGAAGCCTATCCGGGTGACGTTTTCTATCTTCACTCACGCCTTCTTGAGCGCGCTGCGAAAATGAATGCAGCAAATGGTTCAGGTTCATTGACCGCTTTGCCGGTGATTGAAACACAGGGCGGTGACGTGTCAGCCTTTATTCCAACCAACGTGATTTCGATCACTGACGGTCAGATCTTCCTTGAAACTGAATTGTTCTACAAAGGCATTCGTCCTGCGGTGAATGTCGGTTTGTCGGTTAGCCGCGTTGGTTCAGCAGCCCAGATCAAGGCGATGAAACAGGTTGCCGGTAGCATCAAGCTGGAATTGGCACAATATCGTGAGATGGCCGCTTTTGCACAGTTTGCATCAGATATGGATGCATCAACACGTGCATTGCTTGAGCGCGGTGCGCGTCTGACTGAATTGCTGAAACAGGCGCAATATAGCCCAATGCTTGTCGAAGAGCAGGTTGCGGTTATTTTCGCCGGTGTGAAGGGCTATCTTGATACGATTGCAGTGTCTGATATCGGCCGTTTCGAAGCGGGTCTTCTTGATCATCTTCGCAGCAATAATCAGGACGTTCTTGACACAATCCGTGATGAAAAAGCGCTGTCAGATGCCACATCTGATAAATTGGCAAAAGCCATCGAGGCATTTGGTAAAAGCTTTTCGTAAATGGTGAAGGCATTTGCGGGGCTGTTGCACCGCAAAATGGAGTTTGGTAAATGGCATCATTGAAGGATTTGAAGACGCGCATTAACAGCGTCAAGTCCACGCAGAAAATCACCGCTGCCATGAAAATGGTGGCAGCGGCGAAATTGCGGCGGGCGCAAGAAGCAGCTGAATCCGGCAGGCCTTATGCCGACCGGATGCGCGGCGTTATTGCTAATCTTGCGGCTAAAGCCGATGCCAGCTCGGCACCTGCCCTGCTTGTCGGAAACGGCAAATCAGAATCGCATTTGCTGGTTGTCATCTCGGCTGATCGCGGTCTTTGTGGTGGTTTTAACGGGTCAATCACCCGCCAAACCCGAACCGAAGTGGCGCGGCTTCGTGGCGAAGGCAAAACCGTCAAGCTGTTGATGGTTGGCCGGAAATCTGCTGACGCGCTTCGCCGGGAATTCGGCGATAGCTACATTGCCAATCTTGAAGGCATTCAAGGTACTGCTGTTTCATTTTCGGATGCGGCTGATCTTGGTGAAACCATTCGCAGCGGTTTTGAAAATGGTGATTTTGACGTTTGCACCATGATTTACAACAAATTCATCAATGCCATCACCCAAGAGGTCAAGCTGACCCAGCTGATCCCAGCTGAAATTGGTGATGCTGGCGAGGATGAAGCAGGCGCAAATTACGATTATGAGCCCGAAGAAGACGAATTGCTGGCAAGCCTTTTGCCACGCATCATCTCGACACAGATTTATAGTGCCTTGCTTGAATCATCGGCGGCCGAACTTGCCGCGCGGATGACAGCGATGGATAACGCCACGCGGAATGCTGGTGACATGATTGACCGTCTGACATTGGTGTATAACCGAACCCGCCAGGCGGCGATTACGAATGAACTCATCGAAATTATTTCAGGTGCTGAAGCTCTATAAAGTCAGCAGCTGAACAAAATAAAACGATCAGGGCAATGATGCCCACAATTAAAACGGTTCTAGCCCGGAGTAAGAAGACCATGGCAAATAAAGCAATTGGTAAAATCAGTCAGGTTATTGGCGCGGTTGTTGACGTTCAGTTTGACGGTGAACTCCCTGCCATTCTAAACGCCCTTGAGGTCAGCAATAATGGCCAGCGGCTTGTGCTTGAAGTTGCACAGCATCTTGGTGAATCAGCTGTTCGTACCATCGCGATGGACTCGACTGAAGGTCTTGTCCGCGGCGCCGAAGCTGTTGACACTGGCGCGCCAATTACGGTTCCTGTTGGGCCTGAAACCCTTGGTCGTATCTTGAATGTTATTGGCGAGCCTGTTGATGAAGGCAAGCCGGTTAAATCCAAGAAATATTACCCGATTCACCGCGCCGCACCTGATTATGTCGATCAGTCAACCGAAGCTGAAATTCTGGTAACAGGTATTAAAGTTGTCGATCTTCTCGCGCCTTATGCCAAAGGTGGTAAGATCGGTCTGTTTGGCGGTGCTGGTGTTGGTAAAACCGTTTTGATCATGGAATTAATCAATAACGTTGCCAAGGCACATGGTGGTTACTCAGTGTTTGCCGGTGTTGGCGAGCGTACGCGTGAAGGTAACGATCTCTATCACGAGATGGTTGAATCAGGCGTTATCAAAACTGACGGGCCAGGTTCAAAAGCCGCCCTTGTTTACGGGCAGATGAATGAGCCTCCAGGTGCGCGTTCACGCGTTGCCTTGACCGGTTTGACCTTGGCTGAATATTTCCGTGATGAAGAAGGTCAGGATGTGTTGTTCTTCGTTGATAACATCTTCCGCTTTACACAGGCTGGTTCAGAAGTGTCGGCGCTTCTTGGCCGTATCCCGTCTGCGGTGGGTTATCAGCCAACATTGGCAACCGACATGGGCGCCCTGCAAGAGCGCATTACAACAACAAATAAAGGCTCAATCACTTCGGTTCAGGCGATTTATGTTCCTGCCGATGACTTGACTGACCCGGCACCGGCAGCGTCATTTGCGCACCTTGATGCCACCACTGTTTTGTCACGTCAGATTGCCGAGCTTGGTATTTATCCTGCGGTTGACCCGCTTGATTCATCATCACGCATGCTTGATCCGCGGATTGTTGGTGAGCATCACTATAATATCGCGCGTGAAGTTCAAGAAGTATTGCAGCAATATAAGTCACTTCAGGACATCATCGCCATTCTTGGTATGGATGAATTGTCAGAAGAAGATAAGCTGACCGTGGCACGCGCCCGGAAAATCCAGCGCTTCTTGTCACAGCCATTCCATGTTGCCGAAGTCTTTACTGGCGCACCTGGCAAGCTTGTCAGCCTTGAAGACACAATTGCCGGCTTTGAAGGCATCTTGAAGGGCGAATATGACCATCTTCCAGAGGCTGCCTTCTATCTTGTTGGCACGATTGAAGAGGCCATCGAAAAAGGCAAGAAACTCACTCAGGACGCAGCCTAACGGCATCGCCCCTGTTCGATCCAGCATAAGGATGCGCTAGCATGGCTGAAACGACACAATTGGAACTGGTAACACCGGCACGCATCATGGCTCAGAAATCTGTGCAGATGGTCGTTGCACCGGGCGTTGAAGGTCTGTTTGGTGTGCTGCCACGGCACGCACCATTGCTTGCTGATCTGACGCGCGGTATTGTCGAAGTGCATGAAGATGGCAAGGTCACCGATCGTTTTATGATTGATGGCGGTCTTGCTGATGTATCTGGCGAATCGGTAACGATTCTGGCAGAACGTGCCATTGATCTTGGTAGTGCTGATGCGGCGTCGCTGAAAGAAAAAGCGGCTAATGCAAATGAGGCTGAAGCGGCATTTTTGAATGCGGTCATCGCATCGCTCTAGCCATTATTCATCTGATTAAAAAGGGCTGCCAATTTTGTTGGCGGCCCTTTTTATGGTTTTGATTCATGGCGCAAGGGCGGCTAGACGAAATTAGAAAACGCCTTTAGCACATCATCATAAACATCGCGTTTGAACGGCACTGCCAGATCGACCAATTCACGCGGCTCTAGCCACCGCCATTCGCAAAATTCGGGTTCGGCCGTGTTGATGTTTATGTCCCGATCATCGCCGGTAAAGCGAAGCGCCATCCATTTTTGTTTCTGACCCTTATATTGGCCATGCCATAGCCGGTCGGCAAGTGGCAGCGGTATATCGTAATAAAGCCAATCATCATGCTCGCACAGCAATTCAGCCGAAGACGTGCCAATCTCTTCGCCCATTTCGCGCATACAGGCATCGATCACCGTCTCGCCAGGATCGATTCCCCCTTGCGGCATTTGCCATGCTTCGGCGCGGCTGTCGATGCGGCGACCGCCAAAAACCTGCTTGGCGTCATTGATTAAAAAGATGCCAACACATGGCCGGTAGGGCCGTTCATCATAGGGAATGTCACGCATGATTAAGATCCGAATTTTACATCAGTAAAAATAGAGACACCGCGAATCAAATCGAGCGCACGCGCAAGCTGATAATCAATCTTTGACTGGTCATCTGGCGGCGTATCTTTGGCTTTTTTGGCATCGGCCGGTTTGCCATCTTTGCCATTATCAAGAGCGCCTTTCAAATCTTCTTCGCGCGTGTTGCCGCCGTCCAATGTTTCAATCCGTGCCAAAGCCACCTCGATATCAGGGCTGATTCCTGTGGCCTGAATTGACGTGCCTGACGGGGTGTAATAACGCGCTGTGGTCAAGCGCATGGCGCTATTGCCGGAAACTGGAATGACGGTTTGCACCGATCCCTTGCCAAATGAACGCGTGCCAAGAAGAACCGCACGGCGATGATCCTTTAACGCGCCAGCCACAATTTCAGACGCTGATGCCGATCCTGAATTGATGAGCACAACTACCGGAAGGCCATTGGCAATATCGCCTGGCCGCGCATAAGCACGGCTGGCATTTTCGGCGCGGCGCCCGCGTGTTGAGACAATTTCGCCCTTTTCAAGAAAGGCATCACTGACCGAAATGGCCTCATTCAGCAAGCCACCCGGATTGTTGCGCAAATCAAGAACAAAGCCTTTCAGGTCTTTGCCATGTTCACGGAACATTTTTTCAACTTCTTTGGTCAGGCCAGGTGTGGTCTGTTCAGAAAAAGTGGTGATCCGCAAATAGCCAATACCGTCAAACATTTTGGCGCGTACCGAGCGGATTTTAATCGTGTCGCGTTTGAGGCTAACGTCAAATGGGTCTTTTGCGCCGCGTTTAATTGTGACGGTAACGCTTGAGCCAACTTCGCCGCGCAACCGGTCGACCGCATCATTTAGGGTCATGCCGCGGATTGGCTCGTCATTGACGGCGATGATCAAATCTTCAGGTTGCAATCCGGCTTCGGCGGCTGGCGTGTCATCAATTGGTGATACAATCTTGATCACGCCCTCTTCCATGGTGATTTCAATGCCAAGCCCGCCAAATTTGCCTTTGGTCTGGACTTGCATATCGCTGAAATGATCATTGTTTAGAAATGACGAATGGGGATCAAGCGAGGTCAGCATGCCATTGATGGCCGCTTCGACTAGATCCTTTTCATTGACTTCATCAACATAGCTTTCGCGAACACGCTGAAAGATGTCGCCAAAAAGCCCAAGCTGGCGATACACCGCATCATTCTTGCCTGACTGGGCAATTGTCAGGGTGGGAACGGCCAAACCGGCAATTACGGCGCCGCAAATAAATGGCAAAGCAGCATAGCGCATGCGGCGCCCCTGCGTTGAGAGAAAGCTGACGATTTGCATTTATTACTGCTCCTAATATCCTGCAAACATATTTAACCCGCAAACATATTTACGAAGTCGGCCTGAATGCCCCGATTCTATTGTCTTATATCACGGCTTACTTATCGTGCCAGTCAATGTCTTTGCATACAACCCCAACCAGCTTCGCCATTTCGAAAGATCGCGCAAGATCATGGCAAGATTGCGCCATGGCAAAATGACCCTATGGCTTATCGGATGATAAAAGGCAGTTTCCAGTCATTAATGCGGGCTTGGCAATGCCCATCATGGCAAGCAAACTTGGTGCAAGATCGGCAAGGCGGCCATTGGCAATATTTGTGTTGGCATGACCATTGACCAAGATCAGTGGCACGCGATTGGTGGTATGGGCGGTGTGGGGTGATTCGGCCTTGCGATCCCACATCAATTCACAATTGCCATGATCGGCGGTTAGCAGCATTTGCCCGTCGGCATCACGAAGCGCCTCAACCAATTGGCCAACACATTGATCAACTGTTTCAACCGCGCGAATGGCAGCGTCAAGATCGCCCGTGTGACCAACCATGTCAGGATTGGCGAAATTGATAATTAACATATCATGGGCCTTGGCTTTGATGCTGGTAAGTGCGGTTTGCAAAATATCATGCGCGCTCATTTCGGGCTGCAGATCATAGGTGGCAACCGATGGCGAGGCGACCATTTCGCGGTCTTCGCCCGGTTGTAGCGCCTCTTCGCCACCATTAAAGAAAAAAGTCACATGCGGGTATTTTTCGGTTTCGGCAAGCCGCAGCTGGCGTTTACCAGCACGCGCAACAATTTCGCCAAGCGTGTCATGCAGTTCCAATGGCGGATAGAGCGTCACCATGTGATCATCAAGCGATTTCGAATAGCTGGTCATGCCTGCCATGCCAGCAAATGTGACGGGCTGGGTGGTGCAGCCAGTGCTTGCCGGGTCACAAAAACAATTTAACAGCTGGCGGGCGCGATCGGCGCGAAAATTCATCATCACGATGCCATCGCCATCGCGCATGCCCTGATAGCCGTCAATCACTGTTGGGGTGATGAATTCATCACCTTCACCGCGCCCGTAGCCCGCCTCAAGCGCCGTTAGCGCATCAATGGCGAAGATCGGAGCCCGCGCGCCTATAATCGCGTCATAGGCGGCCTGTGTACGCTCCCAGCGGCTATCACGATCCATTGCGAAATAGCGGCCAATCAGGCTGGCGATAAAGGCGCCCTTTGGCAAGGCAGCCACAAAAGCGGGTAAATCCTGTTTTGCTGCTTGCGGTAACGTATCGCGGCCATCGGTAAAGCCATGCACCGCTACCGGTATGCCAGCATCGACCAGCCCGGTTATGACAGCCAGAAAATGATCTTGATGTGCATGGACCCCACCTGGTGATAACAGCCCCATGACATGGGCTGTGCCGCCCGAGTTCCGAAGCTTTGTCGCAAGTGCAATAAGATCGGGATGCGTTGCCAGCGACCCATCTTTGACGGCGGCATTCAGGCGCGGCAAATCCTGCATCACCACGCGGCCTGCGCCAATATTCATATGACCAACTTCGGAATTTCCAACCTGTCCATCAGGCAGTCCGACATCGGCACCAGATGCGGCAAGAAGGCTATGAGGCTGGCTTGCAATCAGCGCGTCAAATACGGGCGTTTTGGCAAGCGCAACGGCGTTATGTTCTTGCTCGGTACGATGACCCCAGCCATCCATGATGCACAGGACAACCGGGCCGTGCGAGGGGTGATAAGTGACCATGACGAACTTATAATCTCAGCGTTGATTGATGTACAGATAAACTGTGAGGCCAAACGAAACTGTCGCGCCGAGGCGTCGTCATGATCCAATCACTCGGCGCGGTGATAGGGATGACCAGCCAGAATCGAGCTTGCGCGATAAAGCTGCTCGGCAAGCATTGCCCGAAACAGCATATGTGGCCATGTGGCGCGGCCAAAGGCAATGGTGCGTTCGGCCTTTTGGCGCATGGCATCAGCATGGCCATCAGCCCCGCCAATGGCAAAACAGGCTGCTGCAAACCCGCCATCACGCCAGCCGCCAATCAAGGCGGCAAGATCTTCTGAAGAATGATCCTTGCCGCGTGGATCAAGAACCGCCAAGGCGGCGCCATCGGGCATGGCGCGTAACAGGCGGCTGGATTCATCATCGGTTCGTTTTTGGCCTGGAGGAAATTTGGATTCGACTTCAATCAGGCTGCCGCCTTGCGGCAAGCGCGATAGCCAGCCCTGCGTCAGGGTGTTTTCAGGCGAAGCGCGGCCTTTGCCAATTGCGAGAATAAACAGCTGCATTGATCGGCTCCGATTCGCCTTTTGCCGTTTGGGCGATGCCTTTAGGCGTCGCTGCCAACCTTGACAATTTCAACCGACATATCATCGACCCACATCCGTTCCAGCCCGTAAAATTCACGAACTTCAGGACGGAAAATATGAACGATTACATCATTGGCATCAAGCAGTACCCAATCGGCTTGTCGCAGACCTTCAAGGCCAAGAATATCGACCTTTTCCTGCTTTAGCTTGAATTCAATATGTTCTGCCATGGCGGCAACTTGCCGAGATGATGCCCCTGACGCAACAACCATATAATCGGCCATTGCAGATTTACCTTGTAACGGAATTGTCAGGATGTTTTCGGCTTTGTCGTCGTCAAGAGAGGTTGTGATCAAACGAAGGATCTGGTCTGCGTTTAATGCAGTTTGCGCTTTAGAAATGGGTATCTCCTGTCAAAATGTTCAAGCCCCTTTATTGCGGGCCTCGGTCGGATTTAGGCGTTTGCGCTTTGCGCTTGCTGCCGAATCTCCGTGGCCGAAGCCGCGTGACGTTGTCCAGCTATAAAGCACCAGCTCGGCAGTTTCAAAGATCTAGTTGCAATGGCGTGGCGCATTTTCGCAACCCGATAACGCCGTCCGAGCAACCACCGACCAGCCGCTATAGCCCTCAGAGAATAGCTTGGACGGTCGATAACGGCAATGGGTAGTAGACGAATCATGTCTTGATGCCGGTGCCAGCGCGTAAACTGATCTAGATTGTCGGCGCCCATGATCCAGATAAGACGCGCAAGCGGCATTGTTTTTCTTAAATAACTCAATGTGTTATATGTATAGTTTTGGGGTAGGCCAGCCTCGGGGGTCAAAACCCGCAAAAACGGGTAAGCCGCGGCAATTTTACGAGCATGTGCCAGCCTTGTGGCAAGTGATTCCATGCCAGCGGTACTTTTGAGCGGATTCTGCGGGCTGACAAGCCACCAGATTTGATCAAGATTCAAAGCGCGACGTGCCTCTAGCGCAACATGAATATGGCCATCATGCGCCGGATTGAACGAGCCGCCAACAAGGCCTATTTTCAGGCATGTCCGGCTGTGAAACAGCAACGGCATTTGATGAAGATGTCTAGCTGCGTGTCTGGCCATTACCACGAACAACATATTTGAAGCTTGTTAATTGTGCCGCGCCAACAGGCCCCCGCGCATGTAATCGCCCGGTGGCAATACCAATTTCGGCGCCCATGCCAAATTCGCCGCCATCGGCAAATTGCGTCGAGGCGTTATGCATGACAATGGCACTATCGACCTCGGCAAAGAACTGCGCTGCGGCGGTGGCTGATTCGGTGATAATGGCATCGGTATGTGCCGACCCATATTTGGCGATATGGGCAATTGCCGAATCAATATTCTCGACAATGGCGACCGATAAGATCGCATCTAGATATTCGGTATAAAAATCGGTTTCGGTGGCAGGCGTCATGGCTGGCACAAGGTCACAAGACGCAGCATCACCACGAAGCGCGCAGCCAGCCGCCAAAAGATCATCGGCAATATCGCCAAGAAGATCATCGGCAATGGCGGCATCAATAAGCAATGTTTCTGCCGCACCACAAATGCCGGTTCGCCGCATTTTGGCATTTAACGCGATTTGCCGTGCCTTTTTCGGATCGGCATCAGCATGAATATAGATATGGCAAATACCTTCAAGATGGGCAAAAACAGGAACACGCGCTTCGGTCTGAACGCGCTCGACAAGCGAGCGACCACCACGGGGAATCAGCACGTCAATGCCGCCAACCGCGCCAAGCATGGCACCAACGGCCTGTCGGTCGGTTGTCGGCACCATCTGCACCGCATCACGCGGCAGGCCAGCCGCAGCAAGCCCATCACCCATAATGCTGGCAAGCAGGCTGGCGGTAAGCTGGCTATCACTGCCACCGCGCAAAATCGCAGCATTGCCAGCGATAATACATAATCCAGCGGCATCAATTGTGACATTCGGCCGTGATTCGTAAATGATGCCAATTACCCCAAGCGGTGTTGACACCCGCGCAATATCAAGCCCGCTTGGCTGTTGCCAGCGCGCTAATTCATGGCCAATTGGGTCGGCCAGGCGAATCATCGCCTCAAGGCCGGTTGCCATAGCTTCAACGCGTTCGTCATTCAAGGTCAACCGGTCAATAAAGGCGCCGCTGATACCGCTTGCCGTCGCCGCGGCAACATCTTTTGCATTGACCTCAAGAATGGCGGCAATTTGGGCGCGAATCTGATCTGCTGCAGCTTGAAGGGCGGCGCATCTTGACGCAAAATCACTTTTGCCAAGAACCGATTGGGCAGCGCGTGATCTTGTGACCATCGCCCCGATCAGGGCGGTGGCATCACTGATTTTGTCTAGTTGCTGTGCCATGATCTTTCCTGTTTTTTGGCCTGTTTTTCGGCCTGTCTTCTGTCTAGCTGGCGTTTTGCCTTAGCTGTCACTCATGACCAGATTATCGGCATGGATCATTTCATCACGCTCACGATAGCCTAGCACGGATTCGATTTCATTGCTTTTATGACCGCGAATCGCAATTGCATCTTTATGGCCATAGCTTGACAGGCCATGCCCGATGATCAAACCGGCGCTATTTTCAATCTCGATCAAATCGCCACGTTCGAATTGACCATTAACGGCGATAACACCGGCTGGCAAAAGCGATCGTCCGGCGCGAAGTGCGCGTGCCGCCCCATCATCAATGCGGATCGTCCCTTTGGGGGTAAGCGCACCGGCAATCCATTGTTTGCGGGCTGTGTGCGGGCTTAGCGCTGCGGCAAAGATCGTGCATCTTGCCCCAGCTTCTAGCCGAGATAGTGGCGCTGGGCTTTGCCCGTTGCAGATAATCATCTGGCAACCAGCAGATGTGGCAATACGCGCCGCTTCAAGCTTGGTCACCATACCGCCAGAAGCATAGGCGGCATTGGCCGGCCCTGCCATGGCCATGATGTCAGGGGTAATTTGTGCAATCTCGCTAATATGGGTCGCGCTGTTGTCGCCGTTCGGATTGGCCGTATAAAGCCCATCAACATCAGACAGAAGAACCAGTAAATCAGCCCCAATCATCGCGGCAACACGCGCCGCAAGCCGGTCATTATCGCCAAAGCGAATTTCTGCCGTGGCAACCGTGTCATTCTCATTGACCACCGGCACGGCATTTAGCTGCAAAAGCGCCATCATCGTCGTGCGCGCATTGAGATGTTTGCGCCTTGTTTCGGTATCATCGGGCGATAGCAGAATTTGCGCTGTTTGCACTTGATGCGCACCAAGCGCGTCCATCCATGCATGCGCCAGCAACACTTGGCCTGTTGCTGCTGCTGCCTGTTTTTCCTGCAATTTCAATTTACTGTGATTTATATTCAGTAAACGCCGACCAAGCGCGATGGCGCCGCTTGATACCACCACAACATCTTTTCCGGCTGCTTTTAGCCGCGCGATATCGGTGGCGATGCCGCTTAGCCATGCTGTATTGATGGCGTTTTGATCCTCGTCAACAAGAAGGGATGATCCAACTTTGATAACAATGATTTTCGCATCATCGAAAATATGTTTCTGCGTCGCTGATGTTACGGTGACCATGGCACAGCCTCTTCGGGCTCCGCTTCTTTGGCCCGACTTGTTTCAATCACATTGATAAGCTGGCGAAGCATCGTTGTGACGCCGCTTCCCGTTACTGACGATAATGCCAGCACTTGCCCCGCGCCTGCTTCTTGCAACGCAATGGCAAGGTCGGCAGCGTAATCTTCTGGCGTTGCGTCCAATTTGGTCAGCCCGACAATTTCCGGCTTGTCATAAAGATCGCCGCCATAGGCTTTGAGTTCATTGCGAAGCATTTTCCATGCGGCAACAGGGTCTTCGCCCGTGGCATCAATAAGATGCAGCAAAATCCGGCATCGTTCGACATGTCCCAAAAACCGATGTCCAAGACCAGCGCCTTCATGCGCGCCTTCGATCAGGCCGGGGATATCAGCCATGACAAATTCCTTGCCATCAATGCCAACGACGCCAAGATTGGGATGAAGTGTGGTAAAGGGATAATCGGCAATTTTAGGCCGTGCCGCCGAAACCGCGCTTAGGAAGGTGGATTTTCCAGCATTCGGCATGCCAAGAAGACCCGCATCGGCAATGAGTTTCAGCCGAAGCCAGACCCACATTTCTTGGCCTTCTTCGCCAGGTTGTGATTTCCGCGGTGCGCGATTGGTCGATGATTTGAAAAAGGCATTGCCCTTACCGCCGGTGCCGCCCTTGGCAAGAATGATGGTCTGCCCCTCATAGGTCAGATCGGCAAGCACTGTTTGCTGATCATCCGATAGGACTTGCGTACCAATCGGCAGACGCATGATCACATCTTTGCCCGACGCACCGCTGCGGTCACGTCCGGCACCCGGACGGCCCGATTCGGCTTTGAAATGCTGTTGATAGCGATAATCAATAAGCGTGTTCAGGCCATTAACCGCCATTGCCACAATATCGCCGCCGCGGCCGCCATCGCCGCCATCAGGCCCACCCAAAGGCACATGCGCTTCACGCCGAAAGCTGATTGCCCCCGGCCCGCCATGCCCTGAACGGGTGTAGATTTTAGCCTGATCGAGAAATTTCATTACAACGGTTCCGATTTGTCATTCGGGGGTTTGATGCGGCAAGGTGATCGCCGATATCTACCACGACCATCATTGCTTTGCCGTAGCGAGATGGTTCACCCGATAAATAAAAGGGGAATAACAATTGTCATCCCCCTTCAACTATTGCACGGCTGCCGGTATAAACCGCCCTTCGTGCATCATTTTTCGATGCCAAAGGCGCTATTCAGCAGCCTCGGCCATCGGCTCAACAGCCACAAACATCTTGCCACCTGATTTTTCACGGAAAGCAACCTTGCCTTCGATCAGTGCAAATAATGTGTGATCTTTGCCCATGCCGACATTTAGTCCGGGATTCACCTTGGTTCCGCGCTGGCGAACAATGATATTGCCAGCAAGAACGCTCTCGCCACCAAATTTCTTTACACCAAGTCTGCGGCCAGCCGAGTCGCGACCGTTTCTGGAACTACCGCCTGCTTTTTTATGTGCCATTTTCTACCAACCTTCTATCAGTTCATAACCGCGATTGCGGTATCATCTTTATCTAGTCTTTTTTTGCGGCTTTTTTCGCTGCTGGCTTTTTTGCCGCGGCGGCCTTTGGTGCCGCTTTTTTCGGTGCAGCTGCTTTTGGTGCTGCGGCCTTTTTGGCAGGCGCATCACTTGCTTCGGCTTTTTTCGGTGCGGCCTTGGCAGCAGGTTTTGCTGTTTTCAGGCTTTTCGCGTCCTCGGCAATATCAATGATCTTCAGCAGGGTTAGATCCTGACGATGACCTTGAGTCCGCCGATGGTTTTTCCGACGCTTGCGGCGGAAGATAATGATTTTCGGCCCGCGTGTCTGGCGGATAACCGTTGCGCTGACGCCAGCGCCGTCAACAAGCGGTGTGCCAATCGTAACTTTGTCGCCATCGCCAAGCATGACGATGTCGTTCAAAATGATTTGTTCGCCTTCTTCAGCGGACAGACGTTCCACCAGAATGGTGTCATCCTTTGAAACGCGATATTGTTTGCCACCGGTCTTCACCAAAGCGTACATGGCGATCTTCCTTACCTAAACAGTTTGGTGGCGAAAGACCCGCGATACCCGCAAAAGCCTTTAGTCACCACAATCATCTCATCAGCTGTGGACGGGGATTCCGACCAGTCGCTTTTTCCCCACCAATGGGGCAGCGGCGCCTAAACAACAATGTCAAAGCGCGACAGCGGGCTGGAATATACGCTTTGCGGCCTCGCTGTCAAGTGTCCAGATGCTTTTGTTCCCCTTTTCTATCATGGTTTTACGCCGCGTCATTGCCTTGGTTTCGAGCGGGCTGCGGCTGGTGATGCATGCAATGGCGATTGGCGGCCAGTTTTGCTGCATCCGCAATGGCTATGTCGTCAAGGCCAATTAGCCGCCGGCAAAGGGGCCGTCGCGCCCCGGATCAAAGGGATGCTGCGCCATTTCGAGATGCAGCCTTGATCCATCCCACGGGTTTTGGGCAACAACATCCATATTCAATTCAATGCCAAGGCCCGGCGTCGTTGGCGGAATGATGTGACCATCTTCCCAACAAAGCGGTGATGTTAGCAAGGTGGCATGAAACCCATCCATTTTCTGAATTGATTCGAGAATCAGGAAATTGGGAATCGAGGCGGCAAGCTGGATATTGGCAGCGGCAACAACAGGCCCGCAATAAAGATGCGGGGCAATCTGTGCATAATAAGGCTCGGCAATGGCGGCAATCTTCTTGGCTTCTAAAATACCGCCAGCGCGTCCAAGATTCGGCTGTAAAATGGCCGCTGCCCCGCATTGCAGGACGCGCGAAAACTCATATTTGCTGCATAGCCGTTCGCCAGTGGCGACCGGAATTGAGGTGGCGCTTGCCACTTTGGCCATGGCTTCGGGCATGTCAGGCGGTGTCGGTTCTTCAAACCATAACGGGTCGAATGCTTCGAGCCGCTTGGCCAGTCGAATGGCGCCAGCCGGGGTAAATTGGCCATGTGTGCCAAACAGCAAATCGGCGCGGTCACCAACGGCCGCCCGAATCTTGCGGCAAAAATCTTCTGACCGGCGAAGCGCGTCCAAATCTGGTTGGCGACCATCAAAAACACTGTAGGGGCCAGCCGGATCAAATTTAACAGCGGTAAAACCCTCACTGACATAACCGGCGGCGGCTTCGGCGCTGGCGCTGGCATCATTGTAAAAGCTGGCTGCATCTTGATCGGCGCGCGGGTAAAGATAGGTATAGGTTCGCAGCCGGTCATTCACCTTGCCACCAAGAAGATCATAGACGGGCCGATCAAGCGCCTTGCCGACAATATCCCAGCAGGCCATTTCCAGCCCGCTGACAACGCCTTGCATTGACGGGTCGGGCCGGTGCGAAAATCCCGATCCATGGGCGCGACGCCAGAATCGTTCAATTTCAAATGGATTTTGATCTTCAAGATAGCGGCCAAAAACATCAGCCGCCATTGTTGAGACGGTTTCTGGGGCAAAGCTGGCAGCATAGATTTCGCCAAATCCGCGAATGCCGCAGGCGGTCTGCAAAACCACAAAAATGAAATAACGGCCGCCAAAGCCGGGTGGCGGCGTCTTCACAATATGTGTTTCAATCGTCTGAAGTTTCATAATGTCGACCGCCAAGCTTGCTGTTTTACGATGTCAAAGCGCACCGTTTCAAAAGCATCATATGGGTATGATTTGCAGGCAAGAAAAAACTTTTATGACGGGCTGGAAACGGGCGGTGCCAACTTGACAGAAAATGCCAATGGCCAGCTTGATAGGGGCTTAAACATGGTTTGGCTTGGCTGTCATGTGATGGATCAGTGTAAAGCGCAACCGCATCGCCAGATATTGCATTCATTTATAGCTGGTGTGATCAAGAAGGCGTAATTTTAGAAAGGGATATTTAACAAGGCAGATATGACAGTTTGGGAAGTTACCCTAGGGCTTGCGTTTTTTTTCGTGCTTTATTTAGGTGCCCTGGCAATTTACGAATTAATCACGATTATAGATAGGTGGTGGTACAGGTGGCGCACAAAAATGCGTAACAAGCATTAATTTCCGTTAGCCGGCGATAATAAAATCGTCAAACCGGCGTGTTTTTTTGTGAACCACAATCCAGCAGCCCAGCTACAGGAAGCTTTGAAGGGTAGGCCTGTTTGATCATGGATTAAAAAGGCATAGTGTATTGATTGATAGGCCTGTTTCCGCTGAAATATCCCGCAATGTTAAACCGCGAGTTTGTCGTATTTCTAAGAGATCAAAAAGCAAATCGTAAAGGAGGCGCGAATGATGTTATGTCATCACGGCGGCATCGGGGCCGCTATCTATGTTTAACTGGCTTGGTGCAAAGGCCGGGCGTGCCGCTATTTTCGGGCTGATTGCAGGTCTCGGCATTGGCGGCGCCGTTGGTTTTGGCCTTGGGGTATATTTTTTGCCGATTCTAACCGCCGGTCCGGGTCTTGATCAGGCGGCGTTGCAGGCGCTTGCCACCAGTGCTGAACGGCGCGGCAGATTCATTCCTGATCTGCCCGGCTCGGATGCGCTTCATTGGGGCGATGGCACCATCATGCTAAATAGCAATCAAATCTGGCTTGATGGCGTAATTTCACCCGGCCCTGATTACCGGCTGTATCTCGCGCCGCAATTTGTTGATCATGGCGCGGCCTTTCTGGCGATCAAGGCCGAATCACGGCAAATAGGCGCGGTGCAGACATTTGAAAATTTTGCGCTGGATATGCCGCCAGCCATTGATCTTGACGAATATGATGCGGTGGTTATCTGGTGCGAGGCTTTTAAACAATTCATCACTGCGGCGCGACTGGAAAATTAGGCTGTTTGCCTCTATGCTCTGCTAGCGATAGGCCGGCGACGGGATTTTGCCTATTGTTACGAATCAGGTGCAAAAGAGGGTGTCGCAGTGCTGGCTGAGATAAAACAGGTCGAGATAAAGCAGGTCAAGATTCCGGCTGCAGATGCGCTTGATCTTGATGCGGTGATGGCAATCTATCATGCCTTACGCCCGATCATGCCAGCGGCAGGCAGGGACGGCGCGTGTCGAACAGCGCCGCGGCTTATTGATATTTTGGATGAATTTGATGGGCTGATTCTAGATGGCTATGGGGTAATCAATATTGGTGATGGCCCGATCGAGGGAATCAAAACATTGCTTGATGCCGCTGCCAGTAAGGCCAAGCCGGTACTCGTTCTAACCAATGGCGGCAGTTTTTCAGCCGAACGGGCATTTGCCAAATATCAGGGCTGGCAGCTTCCGATCAAGCGTGATGATGTTTTATCCAGCCGTGATGCGCTTGTTGCCCAGCTTGCCGGATCGCCTGAAACACCGTTGGCAATCGATGGTGTTATTGGTTGTTTTGGGCGGGTGATTGAACCGCTTGCTGGCAAAAATATGATTATTTATGGCCGTGATGATGATTTCTGGAAGCGGGCTGATGCTTTTGTCTTTTTGGGGGCAATTGAATGGGGCGATTCGGATCAGGCGGCTTTTGAAGCGGCAATGATGACGCGCCCGCGTCCGGTTCATATTGCCAATCCTGATGTCACGGCACCGCAGGCCAATGACCAATTTTCCGCCGAGCCAGGCTATTGGGCAGCCCGCTTGATGCAACAGGCGGCGATTCGTGCGATAAAGATTGATGTCAAATGGTATGGCAAACCCTATCAGCCCGCCTTTGATTTGGCGCTGGCACGGATGGCGATGGTGCTTGACCGGCCCCTAAACCGCAAACGCATTGCTATGGTTGGCGATAGCTTACATACTGACATACTCGGAGGGAATGCCGCAGGCATGACAAGTGTTCTGGTCACTGATCACGGATTGTTCCGGTCAAGCGCGGCATTGCCTTATTGTACGGCTTGCAACATTCGCCCCGATTGGATGGTCAATAGCCTTTAGGGCAATGTGGATATTTTGGAGTTGCGTTATGGATCGGCGGTTAATTTTACAAGGTTTGGAATGCCAAGCCTCGATTGGCATATATGAGGCCGAGCGTGTCAAACCGCAACGGATCAAAATCGACGCTGAAGTGCGGCTCTATCCGGCAACCGAACCTGTTGATGATAAGGTTGATAGCACGCTGAATTATGACCTTATCCGTGAAACGATTCTAAAGATTGTTGCGGCGCGTCATTATGATCTTCAAGAAACCTTGGCGCGAAGTTTGTTTGACGCGTTGCGGGCGTTGGATGATGTGCAATCGGTTCGGATTCGAACAGCCAAACCTGATGCCTATAGTGATTGTGAGACCATTGCCTATCAGCTGAGCAATCTCTAGCTGGATCTAGCCAAGCCGATCGAGCTTGGCTTTTAATTGGTCAAATTCATCGCGGATCAGTTTTAGGTTATCAGCCGTGGTAACTTCATTTGCTTTGGCTGTGCCACCGCCGCTGCTGCGGATGGCGTCAAAACTGGCGCCAAGCGCGTCTTCGGCTTGGCCCTGATGATCAAGAAATGCATTCATCGACCGTTCGAGATAGCGCGATAAAATGGGTTCCATCTTGTCACCATAAAAGCGGATAAGCTGTTGCAAAACGCCAACAGAAAGCAATTTATGACCTTCAGTTTCAATTTCGAGAATGATCTGTAAAAGGGTGAACCGCGTTAAATCTTGACCATTTTTCGCGTCAACAACCCGAAAATCAAGGCTGTTTTTCACCATCAGTTTTAAATCATCGATGGTGACATATCGCGATGCGTTCGTGTCATAGAGGCGGCGATTCGCATATTTGCGAATGACCACTTGATTTGCGGCTTGCTTTGGCGTCATAAACATCTCGGAAATTGTGTAAGGCAACACTGCTAGCAAATGTTTGCCAAAGACGCAATGTTGCAGTGCAAAATAATTTTTTGCAATATAGGTCTTAATTCCTGGCAAACAAAATGCAGTGCAGCAAAGGGGTCAAGATCGGATGTATGATGATATCGCCGAATTCAAACGGTTTTATCAAACCAGACTTGGTCAAAATGTCGCCGATCTTATTCGGCGTCAGCTTGACCTGTTTTGGCATGCCGGATCACCCCTATCATCGGCTTTTTTGGGATATGCCCAGCCTTGCCTCGATCATGCGTCGCCGGTGCCGTTTGGGCTTATGCCGGCGCGCCGTGGTGCGACGTCTTGGCCGGTTTCATCATTGGTACGCAATTGTCTTGTCGATCCGCTAACCCTGCCGCTTCCCGATGTTCATCTTGACCGTCTTTTGCTGGTTCATGCTTTGGAATTCGAACATGATCCGGGGCAATGTCTTGATGAATGTTGGCGGGTTCTTGACGGGTCTGGGCGATTGCTGGTTATTGTGCCAAACCGAAGCGGCCTATGGGCCAAAGCCGAGCGCACGCCCTTTGGACATGGTCGCCCCTATTCGGGCCGGCAGCTTCGCAGGCTATTGCAGCTGCATGGATTTATCCCGCGTCAAACCCGCCATATTGCGTTTATGCCGCCCTTGGCTGGCCCGTTTTTTCAGCGTTTTGCCCCTGCTATTGAACGAATCGGCAGCCGTTGGTGGCCAGCAATGGGCGGCGTTCTTCTTGTCGAGGCTGATAAAATGCTCTATGCACCTTCGGGAAAGGCAAGTAGAGTGAAGCGCCGTGAAACCGCCGCTGCGCCTGTATTGGTGGGGCAATCTCGCGGGGCGTTGTCGCCAAAAATCTGAATCGCGGCCGCGGCCATATCTGGCTGAAAACCGCATAACATGGCCTTGATCGAAGGAAATTGGTTTAGAAGGCTGGGAAGATTGGGTATGAGTGAAGATCTGAGCCAATTGCGAAGTGCCATCGATAATCTTGATAATGAGATTTTACAGGCCTTGGCCAAGCGCATGAAATTATCCGATCAGGTGATTGCCGCCAAAAATGGCGCCGCTGCCTTTCGCCCGGGCCGCGAGGCCGCCTTGGTGCGCCAGCTTGTGATCAATAGCAAGGCCAATGGCCAAGACCTGTCGCCAGCAATTATTTTGGGCGTTTGGCGACAGATTATGGCGGCCAGCCTTAATCGGCAAAATGGCGATCTGGCCTTTGCCGTCCATGGCATGGTGATGCCCGCTGCTGCATGGCATATGGGAAGCGCGCTTGTGGCAACAAGCTTTGACCAAATGGGGCCGTTATTGGATGCGGTTGCAACGGGACAATGCCGTTATGGGCTGGTACCTGCCAATCATGAAATCGAGGCGCTTTTAGCGGCGATGGATAAGCACCCGCATCTATCAATCATCGCCCGTACCCCGCTTTATGATATGCCGTCACTGCATCCTGCCTATATTATTGCCGATTACTTGCCAGACCCGTCTGGTGATGACATAAGCCTTTACGCTGTGCCAGCGGCAAACGGTTTTGCCTTGACGATGATTGATGGTCATCATGGCAATGACGCTTTGGTCGATGCGCCAGCCAATCTACCGCGCGATGCCCGCCTTGTTGGAATCTATGCGCGCTAGACCCTAGCGAAGCTTAATGGCTGAACAGCAATGACCTAGAATGAAAGCAAAAGAATGACAGTAATTTACGACAAGGTGGTGGTGATCGGCATGGGGCTGATTGGCGCTTCGATTGCGCTTGCGGTGCGCCGTGGCGGGCTTGCCACGACGATCATTGGCAGTGACCAATCGCCCGAAGTGGCGGCCACGGTTGCGCGTCTACAGCTTGTTGATTCATTCGAGGCCGATGCGGCACATGCGGTTGCTGATGCCGATCTTGTCATTATGGCGGTGCCGGTTGGCGCGGTTGGCAAAATTGCCGAACAGATTGTGCCGCATATGAAATCGGGTGCGGTGCTAACCGACACGGGATCAACGAAAAGATCGGTTGTTCGCGATGTTGGCCCGCATTTACGCGATGATATTATCTGGTTGCCGTCGCATCCGCTTGCCGGAACCGAACATTCAGGGCCGGGCGCAGGCTTTGAATCGCTTTTTGATAAACGCTATTGGATTATCCTTCCGCTTGACGCTGATGAAGCCGACGTGATGCGGTTTGAATCCTTTATTACCGGTCTCGGGTCGGTCACCGAACGGATGAGCCCTGATTATCATGACAAGGTGTTGGCGCTAACCTCGCATTTGCCGCATTTGATTGCCTATACGATTGTTGGCACTGCTGTTGATCTGGAAACGCAGCTCAAAAATGATGTGATCCGCTTTTCGGCGTCAGGATTCCGCGATTTTACCCGCATTGCCTCGTCTGATCCGGTGATGTGGCGTGACGTATTTTTGAATAATGACACGGCTGTTCTTGAGATGCTGCAGCGTTTTTCCGAAGATCTTACCTATCTTCAACGCGCCATTCGCTGGCAAGAAGGTGACAAGCTGGAAGAATTATTTTCGCGCACCCGCGAAATCCGGCGATCAATCATTGATGCGGGTCAGGATTAAATGGGCCATTGGCTCGGTTAGATATTTTGCATATTCGCGGGCTAAAAGCCGGATGATTGGCGGGGTTTTCCACCAGATATCCAGATCAAGATCATCGGGGCTAACCGGCCAGTAAGATAGCGCAATATCAGGCAATTTCCGGGTAAAAATGGCTTTGGCGCGGGGCATATGGTAATTCGCCGTTACCAGCCGCAATGATCTGAACCCATTTATCTGCGCCCATTTGCCTGCGGCAACCGCATTACCTCTTGTATCGCCTGCTTGAAATTCCAGCGTCACGCAGCAGTCAAGAAGGGCTGTTTCACGTGGGTCTAGATTGAGCTCATCGGCAAGAATGGCTTTGCTGACCCCTTGCCCGACACCTGACACTAAAAGCGCCTTGCCTGCGCCGCTTTGCAAAAGATCAAACCCATCAGCAAGCCGTTGCTGGCCGCCGGTGATCACAACAATGCCATCAGTGGCGCCGTTGGCAAGGGGTGCTGGTTTGGGAAGGGTAAGAACAAAATGCTGCAAGCCAGCCATAAATAAGGCGCATCCAAGAAGCAGGACGATCAATAGTGATTTTGCCGCCATCTTGGTCTGTGCCAATGAAACTGTTTTAAACCTCATCATAGCGCTATTGATAATATGAATCTGGCCGAAATGGCTAGCTTAATTCGCGATTGCGCTATTTGTGCAAAATCTTGCTTGCAGTAGAAACAAATTAGAAAACTCTAAAACAAGAGAATGCTATGTTGCTGACCTGCCCGCAATGTGAAACGATTTTCCGCGTTGATCGTCTTCGCCTGCATCCGGCGGGACAGCCCGTTCATTGCATGATTTGTGATTATATTTGGACAGCACGGCTTGTGATCAGTGGCGACCGGCAGGATACGTCGAGCTTTGTTTCGTATTTTCACAAGATGCGTTTACCGGTGATCGCGGTCTTGATATGCGCTGGATTGATTGCATCGCTGATCAAAAGCCGCGCCATTTTGACAGCTTATTTTCCCGGATTAATTGCTGGCTTTCACCAGATTGGTCTTCCCATAAGGCCGCCAATTGACTCGCTTCTTGTGGTCAATCTTGATGGGTCCTATGCTGGTGAAATGTTGCGTCTTCGTGGCGCGCTTCGCAATATCGGATCATGGTCCGGGCATGCTGCGCCATTGCGGGTTAGGGTCACAAGTCCGGATGGGGTGATTTTGAATGAAACCGTGATCAGGCCCGATGACCGGATCATTGCGGCCAATCAGCAAAGCCCGTTTTTTGTGCAGCTTGATATTGATGCAGGTGCCAAGGCTGAAGTCAGTGTTATCCCGATTTCACGGCCTATTTTTGACTAGGGATCAGTCTTTTGCCGCTGTGGTAAAATCGGGGATCACTTCATCATTGATCATTTCGGCAATTGGTCTTGCGCCGCGCAATAGATGCGCTTTGCCGTCAAGAACCATTATTTCGGCGGCGGGTGACCGGCTATTATAGCTAGATGCCATGACCGCGCCATAAGCACCAGCGGACATCACCGCCAACGCGTCACCATTTGTCAGATCGGGCATGTCACGATCAAGCCCGAGATAATCGCCAGTTTCGCAAACTGGCCCAACAATGTCGGCCTTGCCGGTTGATGGTTGTGGCGCGGCAAGTGGCCAAATGGCGTGATGCGCCTCATATAAAGTTGGTCGCAACAGGTCATTCATTGCCGCATCAACAATGACAAACCGCTTATTATCGCCCTGTTTGACATAAATCACTCTGGTCACCAGAACGCCATTATTGGCAATGATGGCGCGGCCCGGTTCGAATCCAAGGGTAAAGCCCTGATCCTTGAAAAGACGTTCGACTAGCTTGCCATAGGCAGTGAAATCGGTAGGGCCAGCCATGTCATAATCAACCCCGACGCCGCCACCTAGATCAAGATTCGGCACTGGCATTCCGGCATCGCGCAATTCATTGGCAAGCGCCAAAAGCGCCGAATAGGCCGCTTCAAAAGGCGCTAGGTTGCGAATTTGTGATCCGATATGAACGGCCAGACCGGCAGGCCGGATATGTGGATCATCGCACAGAACGCGATAAAGGTCGCTTGCTTCACGCTGATCGGTTGAGATGCCGAACTTAGTATCGCGCTGACCGGTTGAAATTTTCGCATGGGTTTCAGGATTGACATCAACATTCACCCGCAACGCCACAGGTGCCACAACATCCATATCGGCGGCAATGGCGCTAATTGCGGCGACTTCGGGGGCGGATTCGGCATTGATCTGGCCAATGCCACGAGCCAATGCTTGGCGGATATCATCATCGGTTTTACCAACGCCGGAAAACACCATATCTGCCGGATCAATACCGGCGGCCCGCGCGCGGGCCAATTCACCTGAAGACACGATATCCATTCCGCCGCCAAGCCGTCCGATAAGTGCCAGAACCCCAAGCGCCGAATTTGCCTTCATGGCGAAATGCACCTTGCCAGATACCGGCGCCACGGCGGCTTGAAACTGGGTAAAGGCCTCGGTGATGCCGCTGCCTGAATAGACATAAAGCGGCGATCCATAGGTTGTGGTAATATCGGCAAGGGATAACCCGTCAACGCATAGCTGTTGGCTGTCATCACGGTAAAAAGCGCACATAATGGCTGTTGCTCCTAAAGTGCCAAACCTAGCTGGCGGGGGTTTCGGTCTGGCTTGCGGCCGGAATGTCAGATGGCCGATAAGGATCGCCGCGCTTGCCACAGGCGGCAAGGCCAAGCGTTAGCATCAGGCCGATCAGGCTGCCAAGAATGAGTTTGCGTTGCATAACGGCTCCTTTAACGGGTTGTGATTGCCTTATTGAATGGCAAAGCGTTGGCGTGCATCAGCAATTCGTGCACGCACTTCATCAGGTGCGGTGCCGCCAAAGCTGGTCCGCGCTGCGGCCGCATTTGCCACGGAAAGCAGTCCGATGATATCGGGTCTGATTCGTGGTTCGATGGCTTGTAATGCGTCAAGGCTCAACGCTTCAAGATCAAGCCCTTTGGCGGCTGCTTCGGCAACAATGGCGCCGCTGGCATGATGCGCTTCGCGGAAGGGCATGCCAAGTTCACGAACCATATAATCAGCCAGATCAGTGGCTGTCGGAAAACCGGTTTTCAGCGCTGCCAGCATGGCGTCTGGCTGTGGTGTCATATCACGGATCATGCCGGTGGTTGCGGCAAGCGCAATGCCAAGCGCATCAGCCGCGTCAAATACGCCTTCTTTATCTTCTTGCATATCCTTGCCATAGGCAAGCGGAAGGCCCTTTAACACAATTAGCAAACCGGTCAAGGCACCGATGATGCGCCCGGGCTTGGCCCGCACAAGTTCGGCCGCATCGGGATTGCGCTTTTGCGGCATGATTGATGATCCGGTGGTAAAGGCATCTGACAGGGCGATAAAGCCAAACCGATCGGATGACCAGATCACCAATTCTTCGGCAAAGCGCGACAGATGAACCGAGCAAATGGCAGCACCGGCCAAAAATTCCAGAGCAAAATCCCGATCCGAAACCGCATCCATAGCATTGGCGGCTGGCCGGTCAAAGCCAAGCGCGCTTGCGGTCATATGCCGGTCGGTTGGAAAGGAGGTGCCAGCCAGCGCCGCCGCGCCAAGCGGCGATTCATTTAACCGGCGTCGGGCATCGGCAAACCGTCCACGGTCACGCCCCAACATTTCAACATAGGCCATAAGATGAAACCCGAATGTGACTGGCTGGGCGGTCTGAAGATGGGTGAAACCGGGCATCAACAGATCAGCATGCGCTTCGGCCTTATCAAGAAGGGCGGCCTGCATATCGGCAAGCGCATGATCAATCGAATCGAGCAAATCGCGAACCCATAATTTGAAATCGGTTGCCACCTGATCATTACGCGACCGCGCGGTGTGAAGCCGTCTTGCTGGTTCGCCAATCAATTCGGCAAGCCGCGATTCGATATTCATATGGATATCTTCAAGCGCTTCGGAAAAAACAAAATCGCCAGCCTCAATGTCGCTGGCAATCTGGTCAAGCCCGCCATGAATGGCTTGGCAATCATCATCTGAAATGATTTTCACCGCGGCAAGCATGCTTGCATGCGCTTTCGAGCCAGCAATGTCCTGACGATATAGCCGCTTGTCATAGCCAATTGACGCATTGATATCTTGCATCAATTGCGATGGGCCGCTTGAGAATCGGCCGCCCCAGATGCTAGACTTTGAATCGCCTTGCGATGTTTTATCGTTCTTCGCCATGTTAACAACCAATAGAGTGGGAAAATCCATTGTCTTATACGCGGCTTTCGTCAAATTTTCAGCCAAAAACCGCATCTTTGTCACGACGCCAGCTTTTCACCGGCGTAATGGGGCTTTCAGCTTTCATGCTTTGGCCTGATCTGGCGGCAGCGATGACCCCACCAGACGGCAAAGCCGCCCCATCAATGTCGACTGTGATTCTTGACAAAAATGACAAGGATTTTCGTCTCGAATCATTGCAAGGCCGACCGCTTCTGGTGAATTTCTGGGCAACATGGTGCCCGCCTTGTGTCGCCGAATTGCCAGCATTGGACAATGCCGCCAAACAGCTTGGTGACGATGTGACGCTGCTGCTGATTTCGGTTGATCGTGGCGGCCGTCAAAAAGCCCTGCCCTTTTTGCGAGATCGCGGCATTACGCAACCCCTGATGGCGTTTGATCCCAAGGCAGCGCTATCGCGCGAAATGGGGGTGCGGGGTTTGCCAACCAGCTTTTTGCTTAGTGCTGATCAACGCCAAAGCTGGGCCTATGTTGGGCCGCGTGAATGGGATTCGGCGCCGATGATTGCCGAAATCCGTGCCCTTCTAAGCCTTGCTAGCGTATCACCGGCACCATCACACCCAAATAACCAAGATCATTTACTGGTGTGATGCGCATGAAAAAAGGCGGCACTGTCATGCCGCCTGATTGAATGGGTGTTATGTCAGGCCTGATTGGCCGTGCCGCTAGCCAAGCTCTTTTTCAAGCGCAGGCACGGCATCGAAAAGATCGGCCACCAGCCCGTAATCGGCAACTTGGAAAATCGGCGCTTCATCATCCTTGTTGATGGCGACAATCACCTTACTGTCTTTCATGCCGGCAAGATGCTGAATGGCCCCGGAAATGCCAACCGCAACATAAAGGTCAGGCGCGACGACCTTGCCGGTCTGGCCAACTTGATAATCATTGGGAACGAAACCGGCATCTACCGCAGCGCGTGATGCGCCAACGGCCGCGCCAAGCTTGTCGGCAATTTGTTCAAGCATGGCAAAATTGGCGCCATCCTGCATGCCGCGTCCACCTGAAATCACAATTGATGCCGAGGTCAATTCAGGGCGTTCCGAACTGGATAGCTCTGATTTGACGTAAGCTGACAATCCGGCGTCACTGGCACCGGCAACTGGCTCGATGGCGGCATTTCCGCCTTCGGCAGCGGCGGCTTCAAAGGCGGTGCCGCGAACGGTAATCACCTTGATGGCCTCGCTTGATGATACGGTTGACAGGGCATTGCCAGCATAGATTGGGCGCTGGAATGTGTTGGCGTCCTCGATTTTGATAATGTCGGAAATCTGCATCACATCAAGCAAGGCAGCAAGACGCGGCATGACATTTTTGCCGGTTGTTGTTGCCGCGGCCATCATATGCGAATAGCTAACTGACAGGCTTTGCATCAAAGGCGCAAGATTTTCGGCAAGCCCGTTTTCAAGGGCTTTGTCATCTGCCACCAGAACTTTGGCGATACCGGCAATCGAGGCGGCGGCTTTGGCAACATTACCAGTTTGGTCTCCAGCGACAAGAAGATGCATCTCGCCACCAATCTGGCTGGCGGCGCTGACGGCATTTAATGTTACTGGGCTTAGCTGGCCATTTTCATGGTCACATAGGATTAGAATGCTCATGGCTTAGATCACCTTTGCTTCATTTTTTAATTTGCTTACCAATTCTTGCACATCGGCAACTTTGATGCCGGCGGCACGGGCGGTTGGCTCTTCAACCTTAACGACAGTTAGGCGCGGCGCAATATCAACGCCAAGATCGCCGGCGGTCAGGCTATCAAGCGGCTTTTTCTTGGCCTTCATGATATTTGGCAGTGACGCATAGCGTGGCTCGTTTAACCGCAAATCAACCGTGACAATGGCTGGCATGTTGATTTCGATATGTTCCAGCCCGCCATCAACTTCGCGGATGACTTTGGCTTTGTCGCCAGCGATTTCCAGCGCGGATGCAAATGTACCCTGCGCCCAGCCAAGCAAGGCAGCAAGCATCTGGCCGGTCTGGTTGCAATCATCATCAATGGCCTGTTTGCCAACAAGGACAATGCCCGGATTTTCCTGCGCCACGACAGCTTTCAAAAGCTTGGCAACGGCCAGAGGCTCGATGTCATGTGGGGCTTCGATATGGATGCCGCGATCGGCGCCCATGGCAAGCGCCGTGCGGATGGTTTCCTGATTTTGTGCAGGCCCAATCGAGACCGCGATCACTTCTTCAGCCGTACCAGCTTCGCGAAGCCGCAAGGCTTGCTCGACAGCGATTTCATCAAAGGGGTTCATTGCCATTTTCACATTGGCAAGTTCAACACCTGATTGATCGGCCTTCACGCGCACTTTGACGTTATAGTCAATAACCCGTTTTACCGGAACCAGAACCTTCATTTCCATATCCTCCGCAATATTGTCAAAGCCACCCTAGGGGTGACCCTTATCAAAAACCTGTCTATTTCTGCCCTGAATTTTGCCCGGGACGCCATAATACGTCGGTCTTGCCATTTTCATTTAATCGGCGGGCAAGCACGAAAAGATGATCTGACAAACGGTTTACATAGCGCATTGCATCAACATTGACGACTTCTTCGGCGGCAAGTTCGGTCATATGGCGTTCGGCGCGCCGTGTTACAGTGCGTGCCAGATGTAACCAGGCTGAAGCTGAGCTGCCGCCGGGAAGAATAAATGACCCAAGCGGATCAAGTTCGGCATTCATCATGTCAATTTCGGTTTCCAGCCGGGTCACCTGTTCGCTTGTAATGCGCAAGGCTGGCTTGTCGGTTTCTGGCGTGGCGATATCGGCGCCAAGATCAAACAGATCATTTTGAATCCGTGCCAGCATCGCATCAGCATCAGCAATATCGCCAGTGTGAAGCCGAGCTAGGCCAATCACTGAATTGGCTTCGTCAACCTCGCCAAAGGCCGATGGCCGGCGCGCATGTTTTGAAACGCGCATGCCATTGACCAAACTGGTTTCACCAGCATCGCCAGTTCGAGTATAGATTTTATTCAGCTTTACCATAATCGCCTATCGATTCTATTTAATTGGCATTACCGCAAGATGCGGCCATGCGGGTGGGGTTAACCATTGCTGCTTCGATACCACATCAAGCCCAAGATCAAAATCAATGCGATCGCCTGAAATATAATCCGGTATCGCATAATCCGGTTTGAGTTTTTTACATTATAGGCGCCACCACGCGCCATTGTGATCACGCCCCAGAAAAGAATGCCAGCGACACATAACAATGCCACGATAAGAATAATTTGGTCAAACTGCATGATGATGTGCATTCCTTTTTAAAAGGGTCAATCCAGCGCGCCGGATCACATGGGTTTTCTGTTTTCGCCAGCCACTTTTGGCCAGCCAATTTGTACCATTCGTGATCTCTATCAGATTTTTCCGGTGGTGACGCCGTGACGCCGTGCCGCAGCAACAAGCGTATTGCGCAAAAGACAGGCAATTGTCATTGGGCCAACGCCGCCCGGTACAGGGGTGATTGCGCCAGCCTGTTTTACCGCTGCGTTAAAATCAACATCGCCGGTTAGCCGAAATTTACCGTCCCCGCGTTCAGGGGCCGGTACCCGATTAATGCCAACATCAATAACCGTCGCGCCCTTTTTGATATGGGCATCGGTAATCATTTCGGGCCGCCCGACAGCGGCAACAAGAATGTCGGCTTGCTGGCAGATTGACGTAAGATCTTTGGTGCGCGAATGGGCGATTGTCACTGTACAGCTCTCACCAAGAAGCAATTGCGCCATCGGTTTACCAACAATGTTTGACCGGCCAACAACAACAGCGTGAAGCCCTGATAAATCGCCCAATTGATCGCGAAGAAGCAAAAGACAGCCATAAGGCGTGCAAGGTACAAGCGAATCCTGACCGGTTGCCAGCAAACCAGCATTGACCACATGAAACCCGTCAACATCTTTGTCTGGACGAATGGCATTGATGACCGCATCAGCGTCGATCTGATCGGGAAGTGGCAATTGCACCAAAATCCCGTCAACCATATCATCTTGATTTAATGTTTCGATAAGGGCTAGCAAGCTGGCCTCGTCAGTGTCACGGTCAAGACGATGTTCAATTGACCGCATACCCGCAGCGCTGGTTCGTTCGCTTTTGTTGCGAACATAAACCTGACTTGCCGGATCTTCGCCAACAAGAACAACAGCGAGGCCGGGTACCTCACCGGTGGCCTTGGCAAAGATTTCGACCTCGGCTGCCACCTGTGTGACCAGCTTTTCTGAAAATGCCTTGCCGTCAATTATTTTTGCATCTGTCATGGCGACTTATCCCTTTTTCGTCCGCGCTTGTTTTGCGGTCATCGTAACCACGCCGGTAGAGCCTAGCCCGCTATGGTGCTTTGCAGAAGATTGCGCAGGAATTGCGCCAAAAGAAACAACACGATCGGGCTGACATCGAGCGCCCCAAAATCCGGCAAAATCCGGCGTACGGGCCGCAATAATGGTTCGTGGATTCGTGCCAGAACATCAATAATCATCCGTACAATTGGCTGCCACGGGTTGATAATTTTAAATGCGATTAACCAACCCGTCGCAAGATAGGCAAGCAGAGTCCAGATATAAAGATTGATGATCTGGTCAATGAGGATGGCAAAAGCATACATGAATATCGACTCGTCATGGTTTATGTGGTTTGGCTTGGCGGTTTATTCGCCGCCGGCATCGCACTATAATCAAAACCGATTGGCAATGACAATCTTTCATTCGTGATCGGGCAAAGGCTTTGGTCTGGCCTGATTTCCGCCGTCGCCATAACCGCAGATTATGATAAAAAGCAAAGCCTTGAAAGCCCCTGCCTATTCGCCTACATCTAGGGCATGGAACAGGATCATGCAACATCGCCCACCCCCACCGGAAACGCCGATGCGCAGCCAGATCAGGAACGCCGCGTGACGGCGAGCAAGATGGGCTGGGTCATTGCCGCGGCTATATTGTTTCTCGGGGTTGCGGTTAGCGTGTTTTTGATTTCTGACCAATTTGCCAAAAAAACCACAATCGGCATTCCGCAGTTTCACGATAATCAAATCGAGCTAATTGATCAAAATGGCATTGCGCGAAATGCCGGTGATTTTGCCGATCGGCCAATTGCGCTGTTTTTTGGTTTTACCTTTTGTCCGGATGTTTGCCCGACCACTTTGACAATGCTTGCCGCTGCCCGCGATGATCTGGAAATAGCGGGTGTGAATACAAAGGCGCTGCAGATTATATTTGTCACGGTCGATCCTGAACGCGATACACCAGAACAATTAAAGCAATATCTTAGCCTGTTTGATGCCAATGTTACCGGCCTAACCGGATCGCCGGACAAAGTGCGATCGGTGCTGCAACAATTTGGTGTCTATGCCCAAAAGAATGACCAAGGCGATGGGGATTATCTCTATGATCATAGCGCCGCGGTATTTCTATATCGTGATGATGGCAGCTTTAAAGGCACGATCGTGCATAATGAGCCGATCGCCTTTATTACTGAAAAGCTGAAATCGATCCTGTAAATAGCAATTTGGACGTGACGATATTGACCGTTTGAGTTAACCAAACATAGCATGTTCTGCAAATTGTAACTCATTTCCTTGTGATAATCTTGAGGTGATGATGCGATATTGTAAGATTGATATAAGCCGCCCTTTTTTGCAGCGTTTGAAATTTTGGTTTTGCGGTGGCGTTATCCTTGTTTCGGCAGATTTCGAAATGTCTCTGGTGCATGCGCAAGGGCGCGACAGCCATGGCTTGCCAGTACATCAACAAAACGCGGCCATATCTTCGAATCTGGCGAATCTGGGCCGTTTTGATCATTTGTCCCAACCCTCATATCGTACGGCGATTGCTTTGATGCTTGGTTTGCGTCGTCATGCCGATGCAGCTAAATTGGCTAATGAAATATTGGAGCGCTACCCGCGGGCAAGCGAATTGCATTTTCAAATTGCCACTATGTTTCAGCATTTTCGTCGATGCACAACGGCCAAACCATTCTTTCAAAAAATGCGGATTCTTTACCGGTCTTCCCCGCAATGGCCGCTATTACGAAAGATTGAAAAAGCCTGCGGCGATCTTTGGATACAAGATGCGATTATGCAGCTTCGGGTCGGTCGCCAGAAATCTTTAATTGATGCGCCGCAACAAGATATTGTGCCAATCGCCAAAGGGTCACAAATTGATCAATTTTGTCAGCTTCAGCCCTATCTTTGTGGTGATGCCCGCCATATTCGGCATAATGTCTTTGCCCCCTCAGGCTATCTAACGCAAATGACAACAAAATTTATGATGAGCCGGCCAGATTACCAAGGCGGGCTCCAACAACTTACCTTGCAGCTTGCCAAGAATGTGACCAGTAAACCGGCGATTGGCAGTGATGGATTTGCGCTTCGTTATTTGGTTGGCTGGCATCGGGAAAACCGGATATTAACGACCATCGCAGCACGGCTTGGTAAAAGCTTGGAAAGCCGTGGGCGCGATGCTATGCACCACCAAATGTCGTGGGCTGGGCTTGACTTTTTATCGCTTCGCCGTGGGGACAAAAAGACAGTTTCCTATCAGCATGGCCTGTCAATTGAACGATATTGGGCCGATCAGATGACGGGCCAGCTTGTTCGTCTTCACGGCGCCATTGCGGGCCGCGTGCAAAATGAAATTGATTGGCAGATCGGGTGCAATTTTGAACGGCGCTACCGGCTGTTTCATGGCTGGCGTCGGTCGGCATCCTTTGGCAATCAATTTCATTTTGATCTGCGTTGGCCGCTGTCATCGCATTGGTTGACAATCATATCTTATCAAGATGAACGGCGTTATTTTTTGACCCCGCAGCCTTATCTTGGAGCGCCCTATACGGTGCTGACAAAACGGCTAAAAATACGCTTTGAAACAAAAATTGATTGGATTGACAGCTTTGTTATTGGCACCGAATTAGACCGATATATCGTGCGCTCGAAAGACCAATTTGCCCGTCGCCACAGGGTGAATTATGCAATTTATATCCGCTATCAATTTTAGCATAATATTCAAAAACACTTATCTTTTATAGCCTTATATAAAAATAGAATATTATTAAATTATAATAAAAACAGATATATGAATATATTACGGTTTTAATTTATGGTTAAAAAATGAGACAAAATGCGTCTCATGACTTGCTTCTTTATGGCCGTCATTCTGAGTAATAATACACTCTTATAAGGTAGGTCTACTCGGTTTTGATTGTGTGTAATGGGAGTGTTAGATGAATATATTAATTGGGTATGGTAATAGTTTATGTCGTGATTTTGTACAGAACCACCTTACGTCTGGCGATAGCTCAATGACTATTGTCACGGTTGGTACGGTCAAGGAATCGATTGAGGTTGCAAAGGATAATATGCATCTCGATGTTATTGGCCTCGATCTTAAAATGCCTGATATGGAAGGGCTGGATAGTTTAGCCAAGGTTCGCAATAGCCTTTTTTATCCAATCCCAATTGCCCTGATTGGGCCAGCTGCAAATCGGCGGGCGATTCGTGATATGTTGTTGGCGCAAGTGGCCGGTTATTTAACCTATTCAATGAGCCCTGCCGCAACTTTAAGCGCCATCAAGCTGATTGCCGATGGCGAAATCTTTGTCCCTGCAGATATTTTGGCTGATGAGGATATGATGGTTGGTAAACGCCATCTGACCGGACGTGAACATGACGTTTTGTCAGGATTGCTTGCCGGCAGTTCGAACAAGGAAATTGCCCGTTCGCTGAATTTGAGCGAGGTGACAATCAAGCATCATCTTTAAAGCCTGCGCTCAAAATTAGGCGCCAAGAACCGTACGCATGCGGTTTGTCGCGCAATCGAACTTGGTATCAGTTAACGCCAGGCCAGATTACAGGCGAAATGTGCAATAAAGGGCATGATTGAAGGCCGCCGTAAAATGAAGACAAGGCCACCATATGAGATGGCCTTGCCCCGATTAGGTTGGCCCCGATTAGGTTGGCCCCGATTGGCCTAGCCGTGACTAGTCATGGCGATTTTGCCGATTTTCGACAAGATCATCAACCACTGCTGGATCGGTCAAGGTTGATGTGTCGCCTAGCTGATCATATTCATTGGCGGCGATTTTCCGTAAAATGCGCCGCATGATCTTGCCCGAGCGCGTTTTTGGCAATTGTGGCGCCCATTGCAATAGGTCGGGCGTTGCGATGGGGCCAATTTCTTTTCGTGTCCATTGGCGTAACTCGGCGGCCAGCTGATCATCAGCAACCGCATCAGCCACCAAGGTGACATAGGCATAAATGCCCTGTCCTTTGATATCATGTGGATAGCCAACAACTGCGGCTTCGGCCACTTTTGGATGTGCCACCAATGCCGATTCAACTTCGGCTGTTCCCATCCGATGTCCTGATACATTCAACACATCATCAACACGGCCGGTAATCCAAAAATAGCCATCCTTGTCACGGCGAGCGCCATCACCGGTGAAATAGCGACCGGGGAAGGTGGTGAAATAGGTTTCGATAAATCGCTGGTGGTCGCCATAGACAGTGCGCATCTGGCCGGGCCATGAATGACCAATACATAAATTGCCATCACTGGCGCCATCAAGAATATTGTTATCACCATCAACAAGAACCGGTTGAACACCAAAAAAGGGCTTGGTCGCCGATCCTGGTTTGGTGGCGGTTGCCCCTGGCAAAGGCGTAATCAAAATGCCGCCTGTTTCGGTTTGCCACCAAGTATCGACAATCGGGCAGCGTTTTTCGCCAACCACATTATGGTACCACATCCATGCTTCGGGATTGATCGGTTCGCCAACCGATCCAAGAAGCCGTAAAGATGATCGGTCACAAACCGTGACAGGCTTGTCGCCTTCGCGCATTAAGGCGCGGATTGCGGTTGGTGCGGTGTAGAAAATATTGACTTTGTGTTTTTCGACAACGCGCCAGAATCTAGAACTGTCAGGATAGGTTGGCACGCCTTCAAACATCAAGGTTATGGCGCCATTGGCCAATGGCCCATAAACGATATAGCTATGGCCGGTGACCCAACCAACATCGGCGGTACACCAATAGATATCGCCATCATGATAATCAAAAACATATTGATGCGTCATCGAGGCGTAAACCATATAGCCGCCGGTGGTGTGAAGAACCCCCTTTGGCTTGCCGGTTGACCCTGATGTATAGAGAATGAACATCGGGTCTTCAGCGTTCATTTCTTCGGCTGGACAATCGGCAGAGGCGCTATCCATGGCCTCGTGATACCAGACATCGCGTCCGTCAACCCAGTCAATTTTGCCGCCTGTTCGTTGCACCACAATCGCGGTTTTGCAATCTGGGCAGTTGGCCAAAGCGGCATCGGTGTTGGCTTTTAGCGGTATCGGTCGTCCACCCCGCACCCCTTCATCGGCGGTGATGACCATCGTTGAATCGCAATCTTGAATCCGCCCGGCAAGCGCATCGGGCGAAAAGCCGCCAAAAACAACTGAATGCACGGCGCCAATTCGAACACAAGCCAGCATCGCCACGGTGGCTTCGGGGATCATCGGCATATAGATGGTGATCCGGTCGCCTTTCTTGGCGCCGTTCGCCTTTAACACATTGGCAAATTTACACACATCTTCATGCAATTCACGATAAGTGATATGGCGGTGCTGGTCAGGCTCATCGCCCTCCCAGATGATGGCTGTCTGGTCGCCGCGGGTGGCAAGATGGCGGTCAAGGCAATTGGCCGCCGCATTCAATGTGCCATCAGCATACCATTTAATATGTAAATCCTTGGCATCAAAGGACACGTCGCTGATCTGGCTATAGGGCTTGATCCAATCAATGCGCTTGCCATGCTCGGCCCAGAATTGATCGGGATTGGCAATTGAGTCTTGGTAAAGGGCGGCATAGCCATTCGCGTCAATAAGTGCCGATTTTGCCAAATCCGCGCTTGGCTCAAAGATCATGTCCTGTTCCATGAAAAAGACTCCTTCAACAGTTTTTATTGGCCTTTCATAGCGGCCTTGTCTTTTGGTTATTGCTTGCTTGTTGCTGCTTGCCAGCCCGCTTATGCGCAATCTTATGCAAAATTATTATCGCAGCTGGTGAGAATCGGCAAGGCTTGCGATAATGCGTCATGGCTAAAGCGTCGGGCATTATCACTAAAGCGTTGGGTCTTCGCCATGTTCCAGCTGGTCAATAAGCGATTCGCCAGCGGTTGCATCGTCAAGATCAAAGACTTTGCGGCTGATTGCCATGGCAAATCCAGCACGCGCCATCGCGCCAAGCTGGCGTTGCTGGCGCTGCATGATGGCATCGCGGTCATCACCCTCATTTCGCCGATGATCAAATGGGCCAATCCGGCGGCGGCGGGCAAAGCGGCAGGCGGCAAGCAGCTCGCCATTTGCCGTATGTTCATCTGCCACATCTAGCGCCGCATCAATCACATCATCTTCGAGCCGGTGCTGGCGAAGCCGTTGGCGAATGCCGAGCTGGGAGCGGCCCTGACGACGGTGGCTTCGCGCCTGTGACTGGGCAAAAGCATCATCATTAACATAGCCAAGCGTCTGACACCGCATCACGGTTGCGTCAATCGCCGCGGCAATTTCATCGGGATCATGCTGATCAAGTTTGCGCGTTGCAAACCGGCCAAGCACGTCGCGCAGCCGGTGCTGTGAACTGGCATAGCGGCCAAGATAATCGACCGCCTTATTCATCAATCTTGTTTCGATGGGTGCTTTTGCCATGAATGTGAAATGATACTTTTCGTTTGGTGGGGTCGCCCCCAAAATCAGTCAAAATGGCAAAATGCCAAATGCCAGATTAGGCGGTTTTTGAATGAAAGGCAAAAGCTGACCTTTGCCCCATTGCGCCAGATCAGATTGCGGCCTATTTTGACCGCATGACGGATTTCGATTCAAAGACAAATACTTCATCATCACCTGCCAAAGCGGCACCTGCAGCCCCCATGCCATCAACGGCGCGTGACTTGCGCCGTCCGGTTTATATTGGGCCGGTGAATTGGGTTGGTCTTGGCATGCTATATCAACGTGAAGTGCAGCGGTTTTTGAAAATCGCCACACAAACCTTGGCGGCGCCAGTCATCACCTCGATATTATTTTTGATGGTTTTTTCAGTGGCGATTGGCGAGCGCGCCAATTTCGCCGGTGATATTGATTTTGTGACATTTCTTGTGCCTGGCCTTGTGATGATGAATGTTCTTCAAAACGCCTTTGCCAATACATCATCTTCGCTTGTTGTCTCAAAAGTGCAGGGCAATATTGTTGATTTACTGATGCCGCCTTTGGGGCCGGGTGAATTGCTGTTTGGGCTTGCCGCGGCGGGCATGACGCGTGGTCTGTGCGTTGGCATTGTGACGGCGGTTGCCTTGGTTATTCTTGGTGGTGGCACATTGCCGCCGCATCCAATGATCGCAATTGGGTTTTTAATTCTAGGTGCATTTGCCCTTTCATTTGCGGGTATTCTTGCCGGAATCTGGGCCAATAAATTTGACGAATTGGCGGCCATTACGAATTTTGTCATCCAGCCGCTGACCTTTTTATCGGGAACCTTTTATTCGGTTGATCGCCTTCCCGCGCCATTTGATATGATTGCCAGCCTGAATCCGGTCTTTTATACCATTGACGGGTTTCGCTATGGCATGATCGGGGTTGCCGACCGGCCTCTTATGACCGGCTTTTACTGTCTTGTTGCGGTGAATGTCGTTTTGGCCATTTTATGTTATAAGGCCTTGCGTTCGGGCTATCGCTTGAAAAGCTAGCCTTGCATACTGACCATTACCAAAGACGATTAGGATAGGAATCATCATGCCAGCCGAAGACTTTGAAAACGGCATTTTGCCCGTACAGCATCTTGAACAGGCGATCCATGACGGTGTTATTGCCGCCGATCATCCGGTTGAGGCAGGCCAGCTTCAACCCGCAAGTCTTGATCTGCGCCTTGGCCGCGAAGCATGGCGAGTGCAAGCCAGCTTTTTGCCGGGTCAGCATATGACCGTTGCCGACAAGTTGGCAAAATTTGGCATGCATAAAATTGACCTCAGCGATGGTGCGGTGCTGGAACGTGGTTGTGTCTATATTGTGAAATTGCAAGAGCGTCTTCACCTTCCTGCTGGCATTTCCGCTATGGCAAATCCAAAAAGCTCGACTGGCAGGCTTGATATTTTTACCCGTCTTATCACCGATGGCGCGCGTGAATTTGAATCGGTTGCCGATGGCTATGAAGGCCCGCTTTATGCCGAAATTTCACCGCGCACCTTTTCGGTTCTGGTGCGGGCTGGTTCGCGCTTGTCGCAATTGCGGCTTCGACGTGGCATCAGCGCCCCGTCTGATCTTTTGATGGAGTCACTGCAATCAACCGTCGGTTTGGTTCATGGTGCCGAGCGAACCGATATTCGTGACGGTGTTGCACTTAGTGTCAATCTTGAACCAGATGTCAAAAGCGGCATGATTGGCTGGCGGGCGCGTAAACATGCGGGTTTGATTGATATTGATTCGCCGGCAAGCCAGCCGGTAGACGCTTTTTGGGAACGCGTAACCCCATCTGATCTTACGGTTGGTGGGCTGGTGTTGAATCCTGATGAATTTTACATTTTGGCAAGCCGTGAATTTGTTACCGTGCCAAAGGATCATGCTGCCGAAATGCGTGCCTATGACACAAGGGTTGGCGAATTTCGCGCGCATTATGCCGGATTTTTTGATCCCGGCTTTGGCATGGCCGAACTTGGCGCCGAGGGAACGCGCGCCGTTCTTGAGGTGCGGTCGCATGATGTGCCATTCCTGATCGAACAGGGCCAAACGGTTTGCCGGTTGGTTTATGAACCGATGGTATCAGTGCCGGCAACGCTCTATGGCGCTGGTGGATCTAACTATCAGTCACAAGGGCTGCGATTGGCCAAACATTTTATTCAGGACTAGCCAATCGGCTGTTTGGCATTTGTTGGCTGATATCTTGACAATTGTTTTGAAAATAGCGAGAGTTGCCGCCTGAATTGAGCGCCAACGGGCGCTTGCTGGGGCCACCAACGAAGACATTGCGTTGGTGGTTTGATTTTTGGATATGAATTTGGGCGTGTTTGCCAGTCTGAAATAATTGGCATAACAAAGGACAAGCCAGGTGGTTTTGATATGAACCAAAAAGCCGTAGATTACGCAGCTGACTCAGCTGTGATGCAAACCTATGGCCGCGCTGAAATTGGTTTTGTGCGCGGTGATGGCTGCTGGCTTGAATCTGACTCAGGGGAAAAATATCTCGATTGTGCAAGCGGCATTGCCGTCAACACGCTTGGCCATAGCCATCCGCATTTGGTTGCTGCGCTAACCGAGCAAGCTGGTAAATTATGGCATACGTCCAATCTATATCGGATTCCGGGTCAAGAAATTGTTGCCAAAATGCTGGCGTCGCTTTCGGGGCTTGATCAGGTGTTTTTCTGTAATTCCGGTGCTGAAGCTACCGAAGCAGCGGTCAAGATTGCGCGCCGTGCCGCCTATGAAAAGGGCGAGCCTGAGCGAATGACCATCCTTTGCGCGACAGGCGCTTTTCATGGCCGGACATTAGGGATGCTTGCGGCGACGGACAGGCCGGTTTTTCGAACCGGCTTTGGCCCGATGCCAGCCGGATTTGACCATGTTTCTTTTGGCAATTTGAATGCGCTTCGCGCTTCGCTTGGGCCGCATGTGGCGGCGGTGATGGTCGAATCGGTGCAGGGTGAAGGCGGTGCCAGACAAGTTCCCGATGGCTATCTTGCCGGTGTTCGTGAAGCGGCTGATGAATTTGGAGCGCTTGTCATTGCTGATGAGGTGCAGGCTGGTATTGGCCGGACTGGACGGCTGTTTTCCTATGAGGATACCGGAATCAAGCCTGATATTGTTGCGCTTGCCAAAGGGCTGGCTGGTGGCTTTCCGATCGGTGCTGTTATTGCCAGCAAGGCGGTTGGCGCGGCGATGACAGCTGGCACGCATGGATCAACCTTCGGCGGCAATCCGCTGGCAATGGCGGCGGCAAAGGCGGTTCTTGAAATTCTTGGCGAAGACGGGTTTTTGGCTGATGTCCGTGAACGCGCTGCCTATCTTGATTTGGCGCTGCATCATTTGCAGACACAATTTCCGACAATGGTTGACGAGCTTCGTGGCCGTGGGTTTTTGCGCGGTATCCGGCTGCATGATTCGGTTGATTTGCCCGCCCTTGTCAAACGGCTTCGGGATGACCACCTGCTCACGGTACCAGCAGCTGATAATACGCTTCGACTGTTGCCACCATTGACAATTCATCGTGATGAAATTGATCTGGCAATTGCCAAGCTTGTGGCGGCATTGACCGCAATGGCCCCGCGTGACGGTCAATAGAGCGCAACAATTTTTTGCCAAATATGAATGAAGGACGGGACAACGCCGATGCGGCATTTTCTAGATTTGAAAGAGTTTTCGACTGACAGGCTGCAAGCGATGCTTGATGACGGATTGCGCATGAAGGCGGCACAAAAATCAGGCGAAGGCCACGCTATGCCATTGGCTGGCAAAACCGTTGCAATGATTTTTGAAAAGCCGTCAACGCGAACCCGTGTGTCATTTGAGGTTGGCGTCGTCCAGCTTGGGGGCACACCACTGATTTTATCGGCAAATGACCTTCAGCTTGGCCGTGGTGAATCTGTTGAAGATACGGCGCGGGTGCTATCGCGCTATGTTGATGTGATCATGATTCGCTGTTTTCAGCATGAAACGCTTCTCACCCTTGCCGAACATGCAACCGTGCCGGTGATCAATGCATTGACCCAGCGTTCGCATCCTTGCCAGCTTATGGCCGATCTGATGACGATGATCGAATATCATGGCCCACTTGCCGGACAAACCGTTGCATGGCTTGGTGATGGTAATAATGTTGCGGTGAGCTGGATCGAGGCGGCGGTTCGTTTTGGCTTTCAATTGCGCATTGCTGGCCCGCAAAAATATGCGCCACCTGCCGATTTATTGGCCTGGGCGCGGGCAAATGGTGGCGATATTATCCTAACCGACGAGGTTGGTCTGGCGATTGACAAGGTGCAGACCGTGGTAACCGATGTGTGGATTTCAATGGGCAATGATGAGGGCAGTCGCCGTGCTGATTTTGCGCCATTTCAGGTGAATGCTGAATTGATGAAGGCCGCCGCTGGCGATGCTATTTTTATGCATTGCCTTCCTGCATGGCGTGGCATGGAAGTGACCGCCGATGTCATTGACGGGCCGCAATCAGCAGTATTTGACGAAGCCGAAAACCGGCTTCATGCCCAAAAGGCCATTTTGGCATGGTGCGTTTCGGGTAATTAGACGCAAGGCCCCAAACAGCCTAGATGGCTCATGTGGTTTGTGGTTTTAGGATGTAATGATGTTGAATGATAATTTACCGGCCGATGCGCAGATTCTGCCTTTTTACCTGGCTGACGGTTCGGATGATGTGGCGTTAATTCGTGGCCGCATTGCGTCGGTTGGCCACGCTGCCAATACCATTCTTGCGCGCCATGATTATCCGCCGCTTGTGGCAACGCTTCAAGCCGAAGCTTTGGCATTGGCGGCTTGTTTGTCCAGCACTTTGAAATTTGATGGTGTTTTTACGCTTCAGGCCAAAGGCGATGGTCTGGTTCGTACTTTATTTGCCGATATTACCGAGGCTGGCCATCTTCGTGGCTATGCGGCGATGGAGGATAATCCAACCGGTTTTCAAGCGGCTGCTTTGGCGCATGACCCGGCTGGTTCGGTTTGTCTTGGCCCGTTAATGGGCGGTGGCTATATCGCCTTTACCGTTGATGATGGCAGTACCAATGGTCGCTATCAGGGTATTGTCGAACTCGATGAGCGGCATCTAAGCGATGCGGCGATGCGGTGGTACGAAAATTCAGAACAGCTTGATACAATTGTGGTTTGCGCTGCCGAAAACGGGCCGGATGGTTGGCAGGCGGTGGCCTTGATGTTGCAACGGATTGCTGCTGACGGTGGTAAGGATGATGGCAACAGCATGCCAAAAACCAATGATCAAGCCCGTGCCGCCAGTGACGATGCTTGGCATACGGCAAAAACCTTGCTTGGCTCGATCACCCGCGATGAATTGCTTGATCCGGCCTTGTCGCCGGAAGATATTATTTTCCGCCTGTTTAACAGCATGGCCCCACATAGCGCGCCGTCGCGTCCAGTGCTTGATCAATGCCGCTGCAATGTCGAAAAAATCGAATCGATGCTTCAACAATTAGCGCCAGATGATATTGATGATATGGCTGACCAAGATGGAAACCTGACCGTTACCTGTGAATTTTGCAAAACGCATCGTGCCTATCATAAGGATGCGATTCCGCGTCCTTAATCTTTGCGCCAATGCCTGCAAGACATTGATAGCGCCATTTCGAAAATTGCGGCATAATTGCAAAATGTTAAGGTGACGCAAGACCCGGTTAAGAAAACCCAATCATTCGTGATAAAGTTTGATTAGGGTACCCTCTCAATAGCGATACAGAAAAAGGGCTTTGACGATGCTTCGTTCAAAAATGATGACAGTCTTGGCGTTGATCTTGGCCGGTGGGCTTCTTGCTGGCTGTAAAACGGGAACAACGCCGCCGCCGCCACAGATTTTTGCAACTGACGCTTATCAGCCGCTAAACCTCAATGCCCGCCGTCTTGAAATTATTGATAATTGGCAGATGCCGGTTGCCGATCCTTATATCGGCTATCGCGTAAGTCCATTACCAAGCAATATTCTGGCCGATTGGGCATCGCATGTGCTTCGTCCTGCTGGCGGCAGTGGCGAGATTATTTTCGACATGAAGCGCGTTGCTGTGACCATGACCGATTTGCCAAACAAGGTCGGGATTGACGGTTTGCTAACCGATCAGCAAAGCCGCAAAATCACTGCCGAAATCAAGGTCAAAATCATGTGGCTTCAGCCCGTTGGCGGCACACAGGCATCGGCCGATCTAAGCGCCTCACATTCGATCACAATTCGGGAATCAGCCACGGCAAATGAAGTTAACAAAGTGGTGAATGAAGCGATGAAGGGCGCGCTTATCCGGCTCGATAGCCAAACGCGCAAGGAATTGGCAAAGATTGACCGGATCATTTTACGCTAGGGGTTTTGGCCAGATATTTAGCGCTGCCAAAAGGCCGGATTCAGCATCACCAGAACGGTAAAGATTTCCAGCCGTCCCAAAAGCATGGCAAAGGACATGATCCATTTTGCGCTATCGGGAAGTGTCGAGAAATTACCGTCGGCGCCAATCACTTCACCAAGACCCGGGCCAACATTGCTAATCGATGTTGCCGCGCCTGACAGCGCCGTGACAAAATCAAGACCGGCCATGCCAAGCATGATCGCGATGAGCACAAAGCCAAGAATAAAGAGATAGAAAAACCCCATCACCGAATCCATGACTTCGACCGAAACTGGCCGTTTGTTATAATAGGCAAGCACTACCGCATGGGGGCGCAGCAAACGACTGATCTGTACCTTGGCAGTACTGGCAAGAACCTGAAGGCGAAACACTTTGATGCCACAGGTGGTTGACCCGCCACAGCCGCCAATGAACATGACGATCAGCAGGATCGTTGTTGCAAAGCCGCCCCATGCCGAAAAATTGGCGCTAACATAACCTGTGCCGGTCATGATCGAAACGCCGTTAAAGCTGGCCTGCCGCACCGCCTCGCCAAATCCTAAACCGGTTTGCATCAAATGCCAGATCAATAGCAGAACAAGCCCGACGGCAAGGATTAAGAACCAGCGCACTTGCGGATCATTCAGCAAGCTTCGCCACCCGCCGCGTACCATCGCCAGATAATGCGCAAATGGCAGGCTGCCAACAATCATGCCAGTGATGATAATCCATTCAACAGCAATCGAATCAAACGCGCCAATCGACGCGGTACGGGTTGAATAGCCGCCAGTCGCAAGCGTTGTCATTGAATGCGCGACGGCATCGAATATATCCATGCCAGCCAGCGCCAGCATCACCGCCCAAAGCGCGGTGAGTCCGGTATAGACAAGGCCAATACCACCCGCAAGCTGGGTTGCGCGCGGAACAACATTTTCAGCCCGTTCATAGGATTCGGTGCGAAATAGCTGCATGCCGCCAACCGAAAGCATTGGCAAAACGGCCATTGCCATAACGACAATGCCAACGCCGCCAAGCCATTGAAGCAAGGCACGCCAGATCAAAATTCCGGCTGATGCCTGTTCGATTTCAACAAGGATGGTTGATCCGGTTGTAGTGATGCCTGAAACCGATTCGAAAACCGAATCGGTAAAGCTGAGGTCAAGCTCGCTGAACATAAAAGGCAAAGCGCCAAAAATGCCGATCATGACCCATGACCCGTTGGTTAGCAAAAAAGCTTGGCGAAGCCCAAGATCAAGCGCTTCTCGCTGGTTCGTTGCAAGCCATACCGACACGCCAACAAAGCCGGTTAGCAGCGCAGATAGCGCAAATACCTGCCAATCATCAGATCCTGCATAAAGATCAACGCCCATTGGAATCAGCATCGCAGCTGCCAAGATGGTTGCCAAAAGTCCTAGAATATTTAGCACGGGTGAAAGCTGCATGATGATCCGGTTGCGGTTACAATGGGCGGCTTGTGCGTTAGCGTTCTGTGTTTGGGCGTCTGATCGCTAGCCGAGTTTTGTTTGATCAAGAAAGCGTCGGCTAAGGGCTTCATCCTCTTTAAACACACCGGTAAATCTCGTGGTAATCATCGAAACATCGGGTTTGCGAACGCCGCGTGTTGTCATGCATTGATGCTGGGCGTCAATCAGCACGGCAACGCCTTTTGGCTGCAATATCTTCTGGATACAATCGGCCACCTGAGCAGTAAGGGTTTCTTGCGTTTGCAGACGATGGGCAAAGCCATCAAGAACCCGTGCCAATTTTGAAATGCCAACAACGCGCCGGTCGGGCATATAGGCAATATGCGCAACGCCCAAAATCGGCACTAGATGATGTTCGCAATGGCTTTCCAGCCGGATATTGCGAAGCATCACCATATCGTCATAGCCTTCGACTTCTTCAAAGGTGCGCGCCAGCATTTGCGCCGGATCTTCGGCATAGCCGCTGCAAAATTCTGACCATGCGCGTACGACACGGCCCGGTGTTCCGGCAAGCCCTTCACGGGCAGGGTTTTCGCCAATCCAGCGCAAGAGAACATCAATTGCGGCTTCGGCTTCTTGCCGGCTTGGTTTTTCAATTACTGACCGGTCGGGTGCGGCATCATTTATCTCAGATGCGTCTTTGGTCTCGCCGGTGTCATAAGGAGTCATCATGTGTCTTGCCAAACCATTTTGAAACTGCCGCTGCCAATCGATAAGGCCGCTGCCTGAGTATATGACGAAAACAGTCCCGAAATGCAACTTTAATTGGCAGAAACCGTCATCGGGCAATCAATCTAGCAAAACTGAACGCAAAAGCCGGTAATGCGCTTTGCCAAAAACCGCAAGAGCTGTTTTTGGACTTGCTATCAACCATCGCAAACTCTTATGGTGCAACCATAAAGCGGGTGTAGCTCAGTTGGTAGAGCACGAGCTTCCCAAGCTCGGGGTCGCGGGTTCGAACCCCGTTGCCCGCTCCATTCATTTTATCGCTTTTTCGGCCCATTTGGCGTTATTTTGGCGGCAGATGGCATGACAGAGGCAGGTTTTCGTAACCCCAACAAAGGACTATTTCCATGACCGATCCGGTTATTTTTCAAAAATCACCAATGCCAATCGAAGTTGAAGAAGGCAAAACCTATTTCTGGTGCGCTTGCGGTAAAAGTGCCAAACAGCCTTTTTGTGATGGCAGCCACAAAGATACAGGCATTGCGCCGGTAAAAATTACCGCCGCGGCAACCAAAAAGATGTTTTTCTGTGGATGTAAAGCCTCGGCAAAAGCCCCGCTTTGCGATGGTAGCCACAGCAAGCTGTAAAAGATTGCCGTATATCTGGCGCGATTGGCACGGGTTTTGGCCGTGCTAACCTGCCATTGGCAAATAGGCCAAAAAGATCAACAGCCCCGCTTGAAAAGCCGGGCTGTTTTTCGTTCAAAAGGCCGCCAGCATGATTGCCGCCCAGATTTTTACTGCCAGCCTCGTTTACTGCCAGCCTCGTTTACTGCCAGCCTTTTTCGCGACTGATTAGCGCAAATGCGCCGCAAGGAATGTATGCGTTCTTGCCCATGCAAGCGCGGCATCATCCTCGTCATAGCGGCCGCCGGTTGGATTGGCAAAAGCATGGCCTGCAGTATACCAATATGTTGTCATCAAATCGCTTTTGCCTGCCTCGGCAAGGTTTTTTTGAAAGGCGCCAACCATCTCTGGATTGATGGATTTATCCAATGTGCCAAAATGACCAAGAAGCGGCGCGTTCAGTTTTTTCAGACTGTCGGCATTGGCGGTAACGCGTCCATAATAGATCACCGCGGCATCAAGCTTGGTGTTTAATGCGGCTGACAGGCTCCACCCACCCCCAAAACACCAGCCAAGCGTGGCAACTTTACCATTGCCATTGGCCTTGGCCCAATCAACCCATGCGGCGATTGTTGCATTGGCTTCGCTGGCTTTGACGGCTTTAGTTTGGGTTTTGGCTTCATCACGATTGGTGGCGACCGACCCGTTAAACAGGTCAATGGCAATCGCATGAAATCCCTTGGCGCGGATATCTTCGGCCATGGTTTTGATATTGTCATTCAATCCCCACCATTCATGGATCAAAATGACCACCGGCGCGTCCTTTTTATCGGCCTCGGCAAAATAGGCGCTAACCGTGCGGCCATCTGCGGTTGATTGATTGATGGAAACGCCTTTTGCGGCTTGTGCCTCGGCAAGCTCGACATTGGCAAGAATAGTGGCAAGCGGTAGGGCCAGCGCACCGGCAAGAAATAACCGCCGGTCGGTCGCTGATACCGATGGCCGCGACACATCATTAGGATCACAATTTTCCAGATCACACATCTTATTCATCTCCATTCAAAAAACAGATTGCGAAAACCATCCGATCCGGCCTTTTGCCAAAGACTCCGGCCGATGATTTAACGCCTGATCTTAAGCCTTTTGAACGGCGCTGCAAATGCGCAAATATCAAAGTGATGGAAAAACTTTGCTCATTATCTGGGTTTTGGGATCAAGCACGGCACATCGATGGCGAGTAAAGCTTGAACAAATTGCCAAAGCAATGTATACGCTGGCGCAATCCTAATTTTTACGCGGCAAGCGCGACCGGCGGACCGGTTGGTGCTCGCCAGCGTAACCTTCCTCGCAAAAGTCAAAGCGAGAGACCCTAATTCAATTTGTTAAGGAGTATTCTTATGAAGCTATCCAATTTCTCAGGGAAAACAATCGCCATTATGGTGGCAAGTGGATTTGATGAGGTCGGATTTATTGCCATCCAACGCGCCATGATGAATGCTGGTGCGAAATTAAGAATTGTTTCGCGGGAAGCTGGATTAACAAATGCCTGGAATGGTACAGGCTGGGGCATGTCCTATCCGGCAGATGCAACCTTATCGACAGCGCTTGCGATTGATTATGATGCGTTGATCGTGCCAGCTGGCAACCGCCATGTTGAAAGCTTGAAAAATGAAGTTCATGCCAAGCGTGTTTTGCGTGCATTCCTTCGTGAAGATATGCCGGTTCTGCTTCAAGGTGATGCTGTTGCGCTTTTGTCATTGATCGACGAAGCTGCCGAGCGGCCAAAAGCGGAAAGTGATGCGACGGCCCCTGTTATCGACCGCAATCTTGTGACAGTATCAGCGGCATCGGAACAGCTGGAAGAGCTATCTGCCTTGAATGGTGCGATGGTGACTGCCGAAGCTGAAAGCCGCGCCGCCTGAAACCAATAGGGTAACGACCGATATGGCATCTTCTGATAAACCTGTTGTGACCAAACTGCCATCGCCCTGCGTGTCGATCTGTCAGATGGATCCGCAGGATGGGGTCTGTCTTGGCTGTTATCGGACGCGCGCCGAAATCGCCGCATGGCGAAGCATGGATCAAGATGACCAGCTGGTTTTGCTGGATATTCTTCGCGACCGGCGGGCAAAGGCAACTGGCGTTGCACGCCGGCCATCACGGCGCAATGTGAAACGTCTTGGCGTCTAGCTGTCACGGGGTGTGATGGCGGCCAGATGATGGCCGCCGCGCCGGTATGCAAGGAACTCAAAAGCAATGAGCAATATTTTATCCGATCTGATTGACCAACAAGGCTGGTGCGTTGCTGATGGGGCAACGGGAACCAACCTGTTTGGGCGCGGTCTTGAAACCGGCTATCCGCCAGAATTATGGTCGGTTGAACGTCCGGATGATATTTTATGGCTTCATGGCAGTTTTCTTGAAGCCGGATCAGATTTGATCCTGACCAACAGCTTTGGCGGTACCGGATTCAGGCTAAAACTTCATGACTCACAAGATCGTGTATCCGAGCTGAATATGGCTGCGGCGCAATTGGCCCGCAAAGCGGTAGAGATACATTTTGCCAATAGCGGAAAACGCGCCATTGTCGCCGGATCAATGGGGCCAACTGGCGAGCTGTTTGAGCCGCTTGGCAAATTAACGCACAGCGCCGCTGTTGCCGGTTTTGCCGAACAGGCCGAAGCGCTTGCCGAGGGTGGTGTTGACGTTTTATGGATTGAAACCATGTCGTCAAATGAAGAAGTGGCCGCCGCGATCGAAGCGGCAAAACCCACGGGCCTGCCGATTTGTGCAACCATGACATTTGATACGGCTAGCCGATCAATGATGGGGGTGATGCCCGCTGATTTTGCCAGTTTTGCCACCGCTTTAGGTGCCAGCTTCATTGGCGCCAATTGCGGCATTGGGCCGGCTGAATTGCTGCATTCGGTAAGTGGTATTTTGACGCAATCGAACGATGTGCCGGTGGTGGCCAAGGGCAATTGCGGCATCCCCGCCTATGTTGAGGGCGCGATTCATTACCATGGCACACCTGAATTGATGGCTGATTATGCGCTATTTGCGCGGGATATGGGCGCCAAGGTCATTGGCGGTTGCTGTGGCACCAGCCCAGCGCATGTTGCCGCAATGACAACAGCACTTGCGGCAACGCCAAAACGGCCATTTGATGAAGCGGCGATGAATGCTGCGCTTGGCGCGGCATGGGCCGATGTGAATATCAATAATGCCGGTGGTGATGATCGGCGCGGTCGGCGTGGGCGTCGTCGCTCGTCATAAAAAAGAACATATGACCCTGAATATGGGGCATGTGAACCGAAAGCCGGTTGCGTCAATGCCGCAATCTTTGCATACTCGCCGCGTTTTTGATGGCCGCTCTCGATGCGGCGATCGATCCGATTATCGCAGTTTATTGGCCATTAGCTGGTCATTCTTTACGGAGCCTTAGATCATGCATGCCTACCGATCCCATAATTGCGTCGAATTGACCGAAGCCAATGTCGGCCAGCAGGTAAAATTATCTGGCTGGATTAACCGCAAACGCGATCATGGACAGCTTGTCTTTGTTGACCTTCGTGATCATTACGGCCTGACTCAATGTGTTGCCGATTCATCCGATGCCAGCTTTGCGCTTGTCGAAGCCACGCGGCTCGAGTCAGTGGTTACCGTTACCGGCACAGTCCTGAAGCGCAGCGACGAAACGATCAACGCGTCATTACCAACCGGCCAGATCGAGATACGTATCGAAGCATTTGAAGTGCAGTCGGCTGCCGACACTTTGCCATTACAGGTCAATTCAGATGAAGATTCAGGCGAGGAAACACGGCTTCGCTATCGCTATCTCGATCTTCGTCGCTCTCGCCCTCATGCCAATATCATGTTGCGGGCCAAAATCATTCAATCGATCCGCGCCCGCATGGTGGCACAGGATTTCACCGAATTCCAAACACCAATTCTAACCGCATCATCGCCCGAAGGCGCGCGTGATTTTCTGGTGCCAGCCCGCCTTCACCCCGGCAAATTCTATGCTTTGCCACAGGCACCACAGCAATTTAAACAGCTAATCATGGTTAGTGGCTTTGACCGCTATTTCCAGATTGCCCCTTGTTTTCGTGATGAAGATAGCCGCGCCGATCGCAGCCCGGGTGAATTCTACCAGCTTGATCTCGAGATGAGCTTTGTTGAACAGCAGGATGTGTTTGCCGCAGTCGAGCCGGTGATCAAAGGCGTGTTTGAAGAATTTTCCGACAAGGTTATCGATACTGATTTTGTGCATATTCCATTTGCAGATTCGATGCTGAAATATGGCAATGACAAGCCAGATCTGCGGATTCCGTTTGAAATTAGCGATGTAACCGATATTTTCCGCGGATCTGATTTTTCAATCTTTGCCAAGAATATTGAAAAGGGCGCGGTTGTGCGGGCGGTGCCCGGGCCAAAATGTGGAAGCCGTGCGATTGCCGACCGGATGAATAGCTGGGCGCAGGGCGAAGGCGCGCCGGGTATGGGCTATATTATCTATGGCGAAGGCGAGGCTCGCGGCCCCGTTGCCAAAGCGCTTGGTGCTGAAAAGGCCGAAGCAATCCGTCTTGCCACGGGGGTTGGTGATGGTGATGCCGTGTTTTTCGCTTGTGCGCCTGCGGATGAAGCGGCCAGCCTTGCCGGACGCGCCCGTGTGAAAATTGGTCAAGATCAGGATTTGATTGATAAAAACCTGTTCCGCTTTGCATGGATTGTCGATTTCCCAATGTTCGAAGCCGATCCGGTTACGGGCAAGATTGATTTCTCGCATAATCCCTTTTCAATGCCACAAGGCGGCATGAAAGCGCTAGAAGAACAAGATCCGCTAACCATCAAAGCGTGGCAATATGATCTTGTTTGTAATGGTGTGGAACTGTCATCAGGTGCGATTCGAAACCATCTTCCGGAAGTGATGTATAAAGCCTTTGAAATTGCGGGCTATCCAAACAGCACGGTTGATGAAAAATTTCCGGCAATGATTAACGCATTCCGCTTTGGCGCGCCGCCGCATGGCGGCATTGCGCCCGGCATTGATCGGATTGTGATGCTGATTGCCGATGAGCCGAATATCCGCGAGGTTATTCTGTTCCCGATGAATGGCAAGGCCGAAGACCTGATGATGGCAGCCCCGTCTGAAGTTGACGAATCGGCACTTGCCGAATTGCATATCCGGCGCGTGCCACAGATCAAGAAAAAGGACTAGCTTGCGCGATTAGGGGGTTTGGCGATGCTGTGATTCGCCATGCAAAAGGGCGAGCAAACAGCCAAGAAGAACCACCGCACCAGCTTGATGCATGCCGCCAAGCGCAACAGGCACGCCATGAAGAAGCGTGACAATGCCAAGGATGAATTGCGCCACAATCGCGCCAAGCACCAGATTGCCGCGCAAATGCAGGCCGCGCCGTCGCGCCTTTACCGCCAGAACAACCACCGCACCAAAGGTTACGGCGGCAATCCAGCGATGATGGAATTGTGCCGAAGCCGGATTTTCAAAGGGGTCGAGCCATCCAGCCTCGCCATATTCGACAGGCACCAGCCCATTGCCCATTAACGGGTAGTGATTATAGAGCAATCCGGCATCCATACCGGCAACAAGCGCGCCAGCAAGAATGGTGATGCCAAGCAAAGCCAGACTTGCCATGCTGTGACCTTTTGGCCATTTGGCGCGGCCATCACGAAGGTCAAAACCTGTCCAGATCAGAAGACTGAAAATCACCAGCGCAACACTAAGATGTGACGCTAGCCGATATTGCGAAACGCTGGCCTGTTCGGTAAGGCCAGATTTGACCATCCACCAGCCAACAACGCCCTGAAACCCGCCAAGACATAATAATAGCGTCAGCCGCCATCCAAATCCTTGCGGCACGCGCCCGCTCGCGACAAAAAACAAAAATGGCAGGCCAAAGGCAAGGCCAAGAAACCGGCCCCAAAGCCGGTGAAAATATTCCCAAAAGAAAATATTTTTAAAAGCGGCAAGTGACATGCCGAAATTCATTTGCTGATATTCGGGCGATGCCTGATACAGCTGAAATACCCGATCCCATTCAGCCGCATTTAATGGCGGCAAGGCTCCGATCAATGGGCGCCATTCCACCATTGAAAGGCCCGATCCGGTTAGGCGCGTCACGCCGCCGATCACCACCATAATGGCAACAAGCAAGGCCATGCCAAACAGCCATCTGGTGACCAATTGGTCGCTATGGAGGCCGGCATTGCGCGAGATCCAGCGAGGTGATGATTGGGTCATGAAACCAGCCTGAAAATGAAAGAACGATAATTCATATGGTCGTTTCTATATCAAGCCACAAGGGGCTGCAAATTGGCGCTTTGCCGCAGGGGGGCGCGCCGCCAGCCGGCTATCAAGGTCAAACGCGATGAGATCAGCTTTTGCCAGAAATGTCGTGAAAAGAAATAAATTGCAGAAAGCAAATCATATAGAAATTAAATTTCTTTTCAGTCTTAATTTTCTTTAAATTTAAAAAAATATACCTAATTTCAGAAATGTGATCGGCTTTTGACGCATTTGTTTTGATCGATGCCGCCCGCACAGGCCTGTCAGATAAGCCTTGCAAAGGATTGATGATGTTATCGCATTTTCCACTTTTTCTGGATCTGCACCAGACCCCACCATTGGTGATTGGTGATGATTCCGGTTTGGCTGCCAAGCTGCGGCTGTTGCGAAAGGCCGCGCCAATCATTGACGTGATGGTCAGCCATCATGCGGCTTGGCCTGATCAATTTGCCGATGATGCTGGCGCGCATTTCCACCGGCTGGCAGATGATGTTTTTTTGCGCCCCGACCATGATCAGCAAGCGCTTTTACACCGATCGATCAAAGGGCGGCCTCTGGTGATCCTTGAAACCGGTGATGCGATATTGAACCGCGCCCTGGTTGCAACGGCGCGCCAATATGGTGTGCCGGTCAATGTGCCTGATCAAATCGATTTATGCAGTTTTTATCTGGCGTCGATTGTTGATCGGGCGCCGCTGGTGATTGCCATTTCCACATCAGGTCAAGCACCGGTTCTAGGGCAGGTGATCCGCGCCCGTCTTGAATCAATGCTGGCCCCGCATTACGGCAAGCTGGCCATTTATCTAAACCAATTGCGGCCGCGTCTTGCCGGCTTGGCACCTGCTTGGCGGCGCCAGCTGCAACGCCAGATTGTCACTGGCCCGGTTGGTCATGCGGTTTTGCGAAATGACCCTCATCACGCCGATCAGCTGTTGGATGAGATGCTGGATCAGGGTGACAAGGACGATGATAAGAGCCGTGATAAAGCTGGGCAATTTGCCGTTATCGGCTATGGCAGCGGTGATGTGACGCTTTTATCACTTGGTGCTGGCGAGGCAATTCGGGGCGCGGATCTGGTGTTTCATGACCAACAGACACCTGCCGATATCCTGGAAATCGCCCGTCGCGAGGTAAGCTTTGTGAAAACCGATGATGCGCTTGGCGCAAATGATCTTGCGGCCTATCTTGCCGCCTATTGTGGTGACGCGGCAAAGCCGGGCAGAAATATAATCTGGCTTGGAGCCGGTTACAGTAAAGCGCATCAGATGCTTCTCGTCCATCTTCGTTCATTGGGCGTGACCGTTGATTATTGGCCAGCTGCCCATCCTGCCGCGATTGATGATCTGCCAGTTCTATTGCCAAAGAAATGCAACAAACCGGCGCGGTCAAAAACCGGCACAGCCAGAAACATAATAAAGGTGGCGATGGTCACACTGCCAGCCGCATATAAGCGGCGCCACTTGCACGGCAAATTACAGGGTAAATTCCATGATGGTGAAAGGCCATGACCAGAATCACTGACAGCAAGGCTGTAACTCTGCCGGTTTTATTAACCGCCAACCGCCTAACCGATGGTGTGGTTTTATGGATGGCTGGCGATACAAGCTGGACAGCAAACCGTAATGAAGCTGTGGCGTTTACGGCTGCTGGCCTGACCGTGGCACGCGATCAAGCCAAAGCTGATTTGGCAAATCAGCGCATTATTAGCCTTTATGAAATCACCATTGACGGCACGGGCAAGCACTCGGCCCGTGAACAGATTCGCGCGGCCAAAGGGCCATCAATCCAGCCGCTGCGTGACCAGCATAATCAGGGGGTCAGCAATGTATAAATATGATAATCTTGACCAATCATTTTTGCAAAGCCGTTCGGCGCAATTTCGTGATCAGGTTCAGCGTCGTCTAAGCGGGGCATTAAGCGAGGATGAATTCAAACCCTTGCGTTTGCAAAATGGTCTTTATCTCCAGCTTCATGCCTATATGCTTCGGGTGGCGATTCCCTATGGTGTTTTGTCATCGGATCAACTTCGCGGGTTGGCTGGAATTGCGCGTGATTTTGATCGCGGTTTTGGTCATTTCACCACGCGCCAGAATATCCAGTTCAATTGGATCAAGCTTGTCGAGGCACCCGATATTCTTGACCGGCTTGCTGCGCTTGATATGCATGCCATTCAGACATCGGGCAATTGCATCCGCAATACGACCACCGACCCGCTTGCCGGTGCGGCGCATGACGAGATTGCCAATCCGCTTGGCTGGTGCGAAATCATCCGCCAATGGTCAACGCTTCATCCCGAATTTGCCTTTTTGCCGCGTAAATTCAAAATTGCGGTTTCGGCTGGTGCTACCGATCGGGCGGCAACAGGATTTCATGATATCGGGCTTCGTATGGTCAAAAACCGCGGTGGCGAAATCGGATTTCGCGTTTTGGTTGGCGGCGGCCAGGGTCGAACCCCGCGCGCCGCGCAGGTGCTGAATGCGTTTTTGCCAACGCGTCATCTTTTGTCTTATCTCGAGGCTATCTTGCGGGTCTATAATGCGGCTGGCCGACGCGATAATATCTATAAGGCACGAATCAAAATTCTGGTTGAGGCGATGGGTATTTCGGCGTTTGCCGATGCGGTGAATAGTGAATGGCTTGGGCTGCAATCCAATGGCCTTGATCTGCCCGTTGCCGAACAGGATCGCATCTTGGCGCATTTTGCCCCGCCTGTTTTAAAGCCGGTTCGTGATGGCAGTGCCGAAGTTCTGGCGCGGCGGCAGGCTGACCAGGCTTTTGACCTTTGGGCGGCAAGCAATATTCATCCGCATTGGCATCCGGGCTATAGCTCGGCAAGCGTGTCACTCAAACAGATTGGTCGCCCACCTGGAGATGCGTCGGCATCTGAAATGATTGCCATTGCCGATCTTGCCGATCAGTTTGGCCGTGGTGAATTGCGCATTACCTATACGCAAAATATTATTGTTCCGCATATCAAGCTTATTGATCTTCCGACGTTTTATGACGGGCTGATCAAAGCGGGGCTTGCCGGTGCTGAAGACGCGTTGATTGGCGATATCATCGCCTGCCCCGGGCTTGATTATTGCAATCTTGCCAATGCGCGGTCATTGCCGGTTGCCGACCGTATTTTTGCGCGGTTTGATGATCCGAGTCGCCGCCATGAAATTGGCCCATTACGGCTGAATATTTCAGGCTGCATCAATGCCTGTGCACACCATCATGCAGCCGATATTGGCGTTCTTGGCGTCAATAAGAAAGGCGTTGAACATTTTCAGATTACCCTTGGCGGCAAGGCTGGTGAGGCGGCGCAAATTGGCAGGATTCTTGGCCCATCCTTTGCCGAAGAAGATGTGCCTGACGCCATTGAAACGATTATCAATATTTATCTTGGTGCGCGTCATGAGGGCGAAATATTCGCTGCCTGTCTTGACCGTCTTGGCATTGCCCCGTTCAAGGAGGCGCTTTATGGCACCGGTTGAAGATGGCAGCTTGATCCTGTTTGATCTGGCCGCATCGGATCGGCTTGCAGATGGCGAATCGCTTTTGATCCAACCTGATTACAGCCTGTCAACAAATGATGATGTGCCCGATGCAGACCATATCGCGCGGCTATCAAGCATCGCCATTGTCTTTCCGGTTTTTTCGGATGGTCGTGGTTTTACCCATGCACGCCGTCTTCGAACTATATTTGGTTTTACCGGCCAATTGATTGCCGATGGCCATATCATCCCTGACCAAGCGGATTATTTGTTTCGCTGTGGCTTTACCCATGTGGTGGTGACGCCAGACCGGCTTGGTGACTGGCAGCAGGCGCGCCGCTTTATCCGAATCCAGTTCCAGAGCATGCCCAATAGCCGCCATAGCCGTCTTGATTCCCTATCTGACGCATCATCATTTTAACCCGCATTGGCACTCGATCCGCAGGCTTTGGCCTTTCATGGCAGTCTGTTTGGTTTTTCTGATTATTTTCCTGACCGTCCCTTGACAAATCAGCGCCGATATCCCAATTAGCCCTAGTGACGATCTGGCACTCTCGATCGATGAGTGCCAATCGACAGGT